>Ga0315298_1000236_pt1 | contig 112182 bp, 100 predicted proteins | sample WHS_1_MG_FD_203077 | JGI IMG/M metagenome (GOLD analysis project Ga0315298, IMG submission 203077) | Extremophilic microbial mat communities from Washburn Hot Springs, YNP, Wyoming, USA - WHS_1_MG | ecosystem: Environmental > Aquatic > Thermal springs > Hot (42-90C) | place: USA: Wyoming...
ATTTACAATATGCTTAAAAGAGAACAATATTTCTACTACATGGATAAAGGGTGCTATGAAGAAAAAATAAAGGAATACGAAAATTTTTTGAAAAAAGTAGCGTAAAAACCTTGACTTTTATCATAGAAGATAGACATGACCGGCAAAATCCAAGTACGGTTTAATGAACCTGCCGGTTCCTGAACCAATATCTAGTACTTGAGACCGATTGTTTAATTTAGTAAACCTATTGATAGTATTAAATATGTAGTTTTCAGTATTACTGTCGATCTCGCCCTTGAAGTATTGAAAAGTATCTGGCTCAAACACATTGTTTTTTCCAGTTATACTTTCGCTATTCATCCATTTCTCTAAAATATTAGTTGATTTACTTATTGTAATAAATATCTATTAGATATATCCCTTTAACAGTATCATGTATTTTGCTTATATTTTTGTATTTGTTTTTTATATATCGCTTTATTTCCCTGTATAAAGAATTATTTACCTGTTTGCTAATATAAATCTGCTTTGAATCTGTTTTATTTTTTATCTTGAATAAAATATCTGATATAAATATGGGATATTCAAACTTTAATCGTTCATCTTTTATCTGGTAATATTGTCTGAAGTTATTTTTCAAATAATCCCTTAACTCGTTGCCGTCCAATCCATAACCTTCTGGTAAATCCTGTTTTCTTTCTTTAGCTAGAGAATAATATCTAGATAAAACATCTTTAGAAATCTGTAATTTTTCTTGCTCTACATCAGGATCAATATTGATAAGATATCCAGAAGGTTTGAGTATTCTTTTGATTTCCTTTAAAATTGTTTCAATATCCTTAATAAGATGAAAAAACGCTGAAGTTAAAATAATATCAACGCTGCTATCTCGAATGGGTATATGATAGGCATCCGCATGCAATAACAAGTAATTCTGGTTCTTCTTATTTACTTTCTTTTGAAATATCTTTAACATTTTTATTGAAACATCCACACCAATAGACTGAATATGATTGTTAATAAAGGGTATTAAATAATTTCCAGTTCCTGTCCCTATTTCTAAAATAACATCACCATCTTTAAAAAAGTTATTATTTTTAATTATTAACGGGATTAAATCAACAACTTCTTTTTTTATTTTTCTGGTTAGGTCATAATAATGCGCTATGTAGTCATAAGAAAGATTACTATTATTTATTATAGTACCTGGAAAGGATAATATGCTATTTTTAGAATATACCTTATTACAAGTAGAGCAGATTATTTTTTTATTCACTATTTCTAATTGGTTTTTGCATACAGGACAAAAAATAATACTCTGCGTATAATTCATGCCATCTCCTTTAATATGTTACAGTATTTAAAATCTTCACCAATATTCTAGGTCTTTTATTTCTTAAAGTATCGATAATATTCATACCTAATTCATAATAGTACTTTCTTATTTCACACATTGGTTCAACAGGTTCGAATGGATTATTATTAAATAATATATTTATATGATTACAATATCCACCGCAAAGGAAAGCTATCCAACATAATTTACATTTCATTCTTTTATTGATATTGTAATTTTTATAATAATTATTTCTCCAGTTATCAAGAGATTCCTTTGATAAATTGCCTATTTTAAATTCTGGAATTCCAATTGTTCTTGTGCATAAAAATAACTCTCCATTTGTATCTGTGGCACAATCATTAACTCCTCCTATACAAGGCATAGGAGAATTATATCTAGTCAATAAGAGCTTTATTATGTATGTAAAGGTTTCAAAATTAATTAGTTTTTCATTCTCATTGTAGTTTAATAGATAATCTATATAAAATACTGCTAATTTATTTAATTGCGTTTTTGTTCTGTTAATATCTTTTTTCTCTATAAAAAGTTTGCGATCTGATGCAAATTGAAATTTTATATGCTTAAATCCTAATGAGATAATATACTTTATGATTGAAACATAGTCATCATGATATTTAGAAAAAGTTACTGCTGCTATTAAATTATCCGGGTTTAGATATTTCTTGGCTAATTCAATTTTGTTTATTAAACTATCATGAATTCCTTTCTTATTGTGATCAATCCGTAAATCATTTGTTATTTCTTCCGGACCATCAATACTAATTTTAACTTTAACATTATTCTCCTTTAGGAAAGTGAATATTTCTTCAGTAAGTAATAATCCGTTAGTAGGAATTTTATATGAAAATATTAAATTCTTTTGTTTTTTTAAATTATTGCAGTAATTAATAATATATTTTATCAGCTTAAAATTTGTTAAAGGTTCTCCCCCACCGGAAAAAGAAATAGAAAGTTTGTTACTTTTTTTACTTAAATTATAATCGGTATAGAAGTTAATAATCTTAATAGCTGTTTTTTTATCCAGGAATTTCTTTTTCATATTTTCTTCATTATTCCTGTAATATAAGGAGTAGCAATACTTGCAGTTTAGATTACACACCTGGGATACTATTATATTTAGATTATTGATTGGTAACTTATTGTATAGCAAACTTATATCATTGTCAGTCTTAAACAAAAATCTTTCTTTACTGGTAGTGGGTATAAATTTTTCTATATTGTCGATATTATTTAGTAATGATAAATAAACTTGCTTTTCCATTGAATAAAAACTTCCGGTTTCTCTGATAAATAAGTAATATCTATGATTGCATTCGAATAAATGATAATTGTTACCATTTGTGCTATTCAATTAAGTCCTCTCTAAATTAATGAACAAAATTTTTTAATTCCAATGCCCTTTTTACATACTGTTTATCTTTAATATTTTTTATATTATATAATAACCAAATACCAATTTTAAAATATTCTTTAATAATCTCACAAAAAGGTTGATAAGGAATATTTATGTTGTTATTTAATTTTAGATTATTATAATAACATTGTCCTGCGCAAAAGTACCTTATCCAGCAATTTTTACATTTGTATAAATAAGAAAGATTGGTGTTTTCCATAATATTCTTTATCTTGTCTATATTTAAACCATTACTAATATTGCCTATTATACCTTCTTTATTATTAACAAACCGTTGGCATAATAGAAAATTACAATCGGAATCAATGGCTATAGAGCTAATTCCTGCTCCACATCTAAATATTTGAGGATCTTTGGATAAAAAATGTGGATAAACGCTTGTGAAATTACTTATGTTATACAAGTTTTTATTTTGTAAGTCTACAAGATATCTTTTAGCTATTTTATTTAATTCACTTTTTATCTTATCTATATGTTGTTCTTTAATTAAAAGAGATTCATCAACGACAAATTGCCAGCGAATATTTTTTACTCCTATTTTAAGGAGATAATGAACATATTCGTACAGTTCAAGATTTTCATTGTTTAATGTGATCGTTACTGTAAAATTAGTAAAATTATTATCCAGCAATAATAAAATATTATTTATTACAATATCATAGCTGCCATTATTATCTATAAACTTTCTATTATTATTATGAGTTTCTTTATTTCCATCCAATGTGATTTTAAGGTTGATATTTCTTGATTTTATTAAATCTACGACTTCCTTTCTATTTAATAAAGTACCGTTTGTTGAAATATAGTACTCTACTTTACAATTGCTATCCTTTTGATTTTCAATAAAGGATACAAGTTCATTAATCATATTATATTTTAATAATGGTTCACCCCCAAAGAATCTATAATTTTGAATTCTTCTGTCAAAATAATTTAAAAGCTTATTAAAATTACTCTTAAGAAGATCTATATTCATGTGCTTGTTTTTAGGCTTTACATAGCAGTATTTGCATTTTAAATTACATAACTCAGTTAGATATAAGTAAATGGTTGATATAGATATTTTAAAATCAGAGAGAAAATTTTCCAGTCTTAACTTGTATCTGAACATTCTATCATTATTAACCTTATTTAATTTAAATTCTCTTAAAGTTTTCATCAATACATCATTGTCACTACTATTCGCCAAGTCAAATAAATATTTAGAGATAACATATTCCTTATTTGATTCTATATCATATAAGAAATAAGCACCTTCATATTCGAAAAAATATAAATTAGACAACTTATTATCCATATTTTTCACTTAACTTTTTGTGTTATAAAATAGTTAATAGGAGGAAGAATAGAACTTCCTCCTATTTTGTCTTTAGTAGCAATGCATGCTAATAGGAGACGCAGGAGATGCAATACAACAAGCTTTGCTGTCTTCCTCTGTTGTCATCAATTCTTCAAGAGAGATTTCTTGAAGAAGTACTTCGTACAAATTTTCTTTTCGTTGATTTTCCATATAATTACCTCCTGTTATAAATCGGATTATTTATTTTTTATCTAATTCGTATTTAAAAGAAATAAATTTTATTCCATTTTTCTCAAATATTTTATGAACAGGTGCAAATTTAAAACCGAGCCATTTAAGCCAACGAATTGCTATTTCATTATCTACCATTATTACATTAAATAATGGTTTTCCATATTCTTTAAATATCTCAAGTATTTTCTTGCTATATCGAGTAAACAAATACGGAAACATTTTTTGGACCTTATCTGTACTTACCATCCAGGGGATATTAAATTTATCTCTGAATGCCAGACCGAATACTAGTTCAATTTTATTATCTATATAAAAAGCCCATAATAAATCAGAGGAATCAATTGATTGGTTGAAAAGAATTTGATAATTATCCCCATATAAAGATTCCATTTCTTTAATGTCAATATTCCTTACTTTCATCATCTTGGCTTTTTTAATTTCCTCTGGCTCGTCAACAATAGACTTAAGATAATAATTTTTGTTTTTTAATAAAATCTCACCCATTCTAAGCTCTATCATTAATTAATGATAAAAATTTATTAATTAACTAAATCAAAAATCACAAAAAAATTACAACAGAGCGACTTTGCCTGCTGGTTTTATATTATTTATTTTACGAAGTCAAAATTTTGCCCTATAATTTTTGTATAACACAGTTAATTGGGAGAGAATTAATTATGGGAAGGTTTAAGCCTATAGAGGATTATGGCGGATATTTTCTTACGATTGGTGGTATTTTATTCATACATAAAGGGTATCCAATCATTAAGGAAGATGGAAAGTGAAGAAGGCAAAATGTAAAAGTAGCACTGGCTGCGCCAGTGCTACAATGCAAAAATCTCGCTGTGGAGGGTAGAGGGTATGAACAACTTTTTTCTTTCAGTTTTCCTGTAGAATCGGGCGGAACTCCACATCCGTGTGTTCGGTAGAAAGTAATCGCACGGTGTTATTTTTTCGGCCCATCCCCGAACAAGTCGGGGACGGGTTCCCAACCGAAAAAATAACGCCGTGCTCAAAGGTAAGAGCAACACTCCGCCCTCAACGACCGCATCCTGCGGTCTTGGTAAAGGCGAGGAGGTGAAAACTGAAAGAAAAAAGTTGTTCATACACATAAGTAAAAACCACAGCGGGAATTAGGTAAAGAATAAAAAAATAAAAAAAGAAAAAAATCCGACACCGCGACATGGTTATAGTAATTTGTGTTTAGAGGAAGCGTTGATTATAGACAAAGCGTGTTAACTGCTATTACACAAAGGAGAAGTTTACTACGCCGTAAAGGACTACGGCGGGGCTTTTGAATCAGCACAGGATGTGATGATGAAAAAGCCATATAGCAGAGAAGGAAGGTAAAAAATAAAGTATTAAGGTTAACACCATTGGTATAGAGGAAGAATTGACCGATAAAGCGGTGTCGGCGACTCTTTCTTTGCACACTTTCTTTCTGGTCGTTCAGAAAGAAAGTGTGAAGGGCTTCCCCTCGGTCTTGCTCGGGGCAGGCTTTTTTGGTTACTTTTTCTTTGTTGCTGTAGACAAAGAAAAAGTAACATTCCAACCACAAATGTTGTGGTTTAATAATCTGCCGATAAAGCAACGCCGACGGCTTTTCTTTCGGTTCACTTTCTTTTGGCCGTTCAAAAGAAAGTGAACATGAGGTTTTACTTTCTGGTCGTTCAGAAAGAAAGTGTGAAGGTTTTCTCTCAACCCTGCTCGGGGCAGGCTTAGTCGAAGTGACGATTTATTGTAATTCAATCAAAAATGAGGAATTGCTGTAATCCTCCCACCCCTCTATTGAAACTTTTTTTATTTCTCTATAAAATATATCACTTTAAATTCGGAGGATTTATGTTTACAAAAGAATTGCAGAGAACTCTATACTGTGGTGAAGTAAATAAAGATGAATTAGTCGGGAAAAAGGTTGTCATAAATGGATGGGTACAGAATTATAGAGACCATGGAGGATTAACATTTCTTGATGTTAGAGATAGAACCGGAATTGTTCAACTTACATTCGACCCACAAACAAACCCCGAGGCTCATGAGGTTGCAAAGAAAGCTAGAAGTGAAGATGTTATTTCTGCAAAAGGAACAGTAATTTTAAGAACACCGGAAAATATAAATCCAAAAATACCAACAGGTAAATATGAAGTAAAAATAGAACAGGCTGAAATGTTAAGCAAATCAAAAACCCCTCCTTTCCAGATAGACCAGGAAGACATAAGCGAAGAGGTTCGTTTAAAATATCGTTACCTGGATATTCGTCGTCCACAGATGTACAATAATCTTTTAATGCGGCATAAGATTGTTAACACTGTAAGAAAATTTCTGGACAAAAATTGTTTTCTTGAAGTAGAAACCCCTATCCTTAACAAATCTACTCCAGAAGGTGCGCGTGATTTTCTTGTTCCATCCCGCCTTAGTCCAGGGAAATTTTACGCGCTTCCTCAATCTCCACAGATATTCAAGCAAATACTTATGGTGGGTGGAATTGATAGATACTATCAGATTGCAAAATGTTTTAGAGATGAAGACTTAAGAGCTGATCGTCAACCCGAATTTACTCAGATTGATGTGGAAATGTCTTTTATAACCCAGGATGATATTATAAGTCTTATGGAAGAAATGGTTGCAGAGGTACTTAAAGAAAACTACGGAATTGAAGTAAAATTACCAATCCGGAGAATGACTTATCAAGAGGCTATCAACAAGTATGGTATTGATCGTCCGGACCTTAGATTCGGGCTTGAAATGATAGATATATCCAACATCGTAAAAGATAGCGACTTCACTGTATTTAAAAATGTTATATCTGCCGGAGGTATGATTAAGTGTTTGCCCGTACCTGAAGGTAGCCGCCTTTCAAGAAAAGACCTTGACGACCTGATTGCCTTTGTTGGAAAATTTGGATCAAAGGGAATGGCATGGATGCGTGTGAAGGAAGGAAAACTGGAATCAAATATAGTAAAGTATTTTTCCGAATCAATTCAAAAAGAACTTATAAAGATTACACAGGCAAAAGATGACTACACCCTCCTCTTCATAGGCGACACAAGTAAAAAAGTGGTTTACGATTCCATTGCAAACCTGAGACTTAACATTGCAGAACGCTTCGGACTTAGAGACAAAAACAAAATGGAGTTTGTGTGGATTGTAGATTTCCCTCTCTTAGAATGGAATGAAGAAGAAAACAGATGGGACTCCGTTCATCATCCTTTTACAGCACCAAAGGTTGAAGATATACCTCTGCTTGATAAAGATCCTGCTTCAGTGAGATCTGATGCCTATGACCTTGTACTAAATGGGATTGAACTTGGAGGAGGAAGTATCCGTATTCACAATCAGGATTTGCAGAAAAAGATTTTCAATCTATTGAATATTTCAGAGGAAGACGCTAAAATTAAATTTGGTTTTCTTCTTGAAGCCTTAAGCTATGGTGCTCCACCGCATGGGGGACTGGCGTTTGGGCTGGATAGAATGGTAATGGAGTTTCAAAAATTATCAAACATAAGGGATGTAATAGCCTTTCCTAAAACTCAGAAGGGACAGGATATGATGTGTGATACACCATCATCAGTAACATCAAAACAACTAGAGGAACTTTCCATTAAAATAGAAGAATATAAAGCAAATAAATGAGGCAGAAAAGCCTCTGAAAAAACCAAAGGAGGTTTTTATGAAAAGAATTTTATTTGCTATAAGCTTTATCTTTTCAACTTTTATACTCTCGAATCTTAAGGCAGAAGATAATATAATTCCCATAAGGTTTTCTCCGGATTTAAAAATTACAATAGATGGAAAAAACAATGAATGGCCTAAAACAATACCCTTCTCTATAGAAAGCTTTACACAGGTAAGGGAAGGAAATTGGCCAGGTCTGGATGCATTTGGAGTTAAGGTCTGGATGCTGTTTGATAAGGAAAACATTTACTTGTTTTCAAGATTTACTTCGCAAACTCCTATGGAAAATCCATATACTCTCAGTAACATAAACAAGGGAGATTGTCTTGAACTTTTTCTCGGATTCCATAAAAAAAGAAAAATAAGTTATAGCGACAGAGATTTCCATATTGGTATTGCACTATCTTCGGGAAAACCAAAAACCTGGATCTGGAACTTAAGCAAAGAACTAAAAGGAGAAACAATAGTTTTCGCAAAAATTCAAAATGGATATACACTTGAGGCCAGAATACCCCTTTCCAACCTTGATATTACTGAAGTAAAAGAAGGGGACCTTCTTTGGATAGATTTTGCAGTAAATAAACAGCTTGATAAAAAAGAAAAACCCATTCGCATGGTATGGTCCGGAAATACAGGGGGCGAAAGAAATCCCTCTGTCTGGGGTAATAGCTTTATAACGGGAAAGGAAGAGCTTTTCTTAAAGCCATATATCTTGATGCCCTCCGGATTTACTGTTGGTCGGGATCATAGAATCTATATCTATTACAAAGGGTTGCCCTGGAAGGGGATTGTAAAATTTACAAAGGAATTAATGTTTGAGACCGATTCAGAAGGTGGTATAACAATAGGTTATGATCCAAACACAATGCAAAAGCTTTCTGTTACAATAGATTATACAGAATATTCAAGAAAGTTGGAAAGATTTTCAGAAGAGGGGTATAGCTTAAAAAGTGTACCTCCAAAGAATATAAAGGTAAACCAACTCGGTTACCTTCCGGGAGAAAAAAAGGAGTTTATTCTTACAGATAATGAAGAAATTCTGTCCTTAAAAGAGTTTTCTATTTTATCAGAAGATGGAAGTAGTGTGTATAAAGGAAAATTGACTGGTCCTTTTGTAGATTCTGCAACAGGAGATACTAATTACTATGGTGATTTCTCCAGTTTCACAAAAACAGGCAAGTACCAGATAACTGTGACGGATTTTGAACCTTCCTACACATTCGAGATAAGCCCCAATATTATGAAAAGTCTCTTTTACACAACAATGCGTTCCTACTATCTCCAGCGTTGTGGAATAAAAATTGATGACAGAATATCAAAGGTTCAGTATGGTCCCTGCCATCTTGATGATGGTTATCTTCGCGAAAACAAAAGCCGCCATATCGACACAACAGGGGGATGGCATGACGCAGGAGACTATGGTAAATACATTCCGTCAGCAGGTTCAACCCTGGCGAATCTTTTACTCCTTTATGAAATGTTTCCATCAAAATTTAAAAAGTTTAAACTTGATATACCGGAATCTGAAAATTCTATTCCGGATATACTGGACGAATTAAAATATGAGCTTGACTGGATGTTAAAAATGCAGGATAAAAATGGAGGGGTATATCATAAAGTAAACACCTATGATTTCCCTGGACCAATTCCTCCGCAGGACGATAAAGACATAAGGCTTATTTATGAAATTGGTACTCCTGATACTGCTATCTTTGCAGGGACCATGGCCATGGCAAGTCGCGTTTATAAAGCCATAGACCAAAAATATTCTGCTACTCTTAGAGAGGCTGCTCTTAAAGCCACAAGCTTTCTTATAAAAAATAAAGGTCAGACATTCTGGCCAATGAACGATAAAACCGGGGCTTATCAGACAGGGGATGTAAAAGATGAGCTATTCTGGGCCTTTTCAGAGGTATATCGAATTACAGAGGATAAAAAATATTATAAACTCGCCATGGAAAACCAACCCAGATTTCTGGATTTTAATCCTATAGGCTGGGATGATTTTAGCGGACTTGCAATACTTGCTCTATTAAAATCGTCCGGAACACCCAGAGAAATAAAGACAAAACTCCTTTCCATTGTAAAGCAGCAGGCTGAATGGAGACTCTCCATAGTAAAGAAGAGTACTTATAAAGTAGCCCTTGCTCCAGCGGAATACAAATGGGCCTCAAACAAAAATGCCCTTGCCTATGGGGTAAACTTTATAATTGCATATCAGTTTGTGACGAACAAAGAATTCATAGAAGCTGCAAGAAATCAAATCGATTATGTACTTGGGGTAAACACCTTAAGCAAAAGTTTCGTTACCATGGTAGGTACAGACTATCCAAAGAATCCTCATCATCGCATATTGCAATCTACTTCCATACTCGTTCCTGGCCTACTCGTGGGTGGACCAAACAGCAATGCTGAAGATGGACAATACCCTCAAAGTCTCGGAGCTAGGGGATATGTGGATAAAATTGAGGCTTTTTCCTGTAACGAATATGCAATTGACTACAATGCCCCGCTTGTATTTCTGGCAGGATACTTTATGAAGGAAGGAAATAAAAAAGAATAATTCTCTGGAGGTGTCAAGCAAAGATGAGAAAAAACGTAGGCATAGTAAAAACCCATTACCTTACTGTTGCTGAAAAGCCAGAAGATTATATAAAGTTGGATTCAGGTAGAAAGTTTGGTCCTATCACTGTTGCCTACGAAACCTACGGAAAAATAAATGAAAAAAACAACAACGCGGTACTGATTTGCCATGCTCTTTCGGGAGACGCCCATGTTGCAGGTTACCATGGAGAAATTGGCAAAAAGCCCGGGTGGTGGGAAAATGCAGTGGGTCCCGGAAAAGCCATAGACACAGACAAATATTTTGTGATATGCTCCAATGTTCTTGGAGGATGTTCTGGAACAACCGGTCCTTCCTCTATAAATCCCCAGACGGGAAAACCCTATGGAAGTACCTTCCCTGTGGTTACAATTGGCGATATGGTAAAGGTACAAAAACGACTTCTGGATAGATTAAAAATAAAAAAGCTACTTGCAGTAATTGGTGGTTCAATGGGAGGAATGCAGGCTCTGGAGTGGACCCTTCGTTATCCCGAAATGTGCAATGCTGGTATAATAATCGCCGCAACCAGTCGTCTTTCACCTCAGAGTATTGCATTCAATGCTGTGGGAAGAAATGCCATAATAACAGATCCCCGCTGGAAAAATGGTAATTACTATGGAAAAAAAGTGCCTGCAGATGGGCTTGCTATTGCCAGAATGATTGGGCATATTACATATTTAAGTGATGCATCCATGCATAAAAAATTTGGGCGCAGACTTCAACATAAAACCAAATTTAGTTATGATTTCTCTAAAGAATTTCAGATTGAAAGTTATCTTGACCATCAGGGAACAAAGTTTGTAGAAAGATTTGATGCCAACTCCTATCTTTATGTAACAAAAGCAATGGATTACTTTGATGTAGCAAAGGTTTACGGGAAAGGGAGTCTTATAAAAGCTTTTGAAAGAATAAAAAGTAGGATGCTGGTAATCTCTTTCACATCAGACTGGCTTTTCCCCCCATACCAGTCAAAGGAAATTGTAAATGGTCTAATGAAACAACAAAAGGATGTGACTTACATAAACATAGAATCATCCTATGGACATGATGCTTTCCTGCTGGAAATCGAAACAGAAGCAAAGGTAATAAGCAAATTCCTTGACGCAACACTTCAAAAAATTGAAAGCAACAGGGAGGAAAGTTTATGAAAAAAATGCTTTCTCTCCTAAAGAACAGAGCAGACCTTGAAATTATAGCAAGCTGGATAAAAGAAGGTTCTACTGTACTTGATCTGGGATGCGGAGATGGAAATTTACTCTATTACCTGACACACAGTAAAAACATAAAAGGGATGGGAATTGAAATAGATCTGGAAAGAATGATAAATTGTATTGAAAAAGGAATTCCTGTTGTTGAACACGATTTAAATCAAAAGTTTGATAATATACGGGATATGGCTTATGACTATGTGATACTGAGTCAGACAATTCAGGAACTGCAGTATCCGGATTTACTTATAGAAGAAATTCTCCGCATTGGTAAATATGGAATAGTAAGCTTTCCCAACTTTGGTCACTTCAAGATTAGAGTTAACCTCTTCCTGAATGGGAGAATGCCAAAATCCAGTGTTCTTCCTTACGACTGGTACAATACTCCAAATATTCATCTTATGACTCTAAAGGACTTTAAAGTCTTTTGTAAAGAAAGAAATATAAAAATATTGAAGACACATTATATCACGGGTAATAGGTACAGAAAAAATCTCCTTTTCCCAAACCTTTTTGCGGAAGGGTGTGTTATCCTGATAAGCAAATAGCCGGAGATAAAAAATATGAAAGAAGAAAAAAATTTTGTCCCGTCCTTCGACGAATTGAAAGATGAAAGATTTAGTTATCACTACTCAAGAGCAGAGAGGATTGCAAAGACAAGAAAAAAACAGCAGGAAAATCCTGCCCCTGCCAAAAAGCTGGATAGATTTTTCGGTAATAACAAAATGGTAAAAACCTTTGTTATATTCTATATAGCCATTGGAATAATAGTCTGGGGATATATTTATCTCTCGCAGATTTCTGAAAATAAAGCTCTTTACAAAAGTCTATCTTTTTCTAAGGGGAAGAAGATAAATGTAAGGCTATTAACAAATCAGCAAAAATATGGGCTTAATCTACTTATAAATAATACAGAGAAAAATGAGTGGAAGATAAATAAAATAAAGCTTCCCTTGCTGGGATTTGAAACAAATGTTAGTTTAACTATAGAGTCGGGAGAAGTAAGAGCAATGTTTATAAGTATCCCTTCAAGCATCAGTAACATTAAAAATTTACTAATAGAGATAGAGTAATATGGCTTTAAAGAAAATAACCGCTGTAATTACTGGAAGAGTACAGGGAGTAGGATTTCGATATTATGTTGCTGATAAAGCGGAACTACTTGGAATTACAGGTTGGGTAGCCAACCAGTTTGATGGCTCAGTTAAAACTGTTGGAGTAGGAGATGAAGAATCAATTCAGGACTTTTTATTATATTTACGAAAAGGTCCTTCAATGGCAAGGATTGAAAATGTAAAGTATAATATAGAAGATGTAGAAAGGAACGAATTCTCTTCCTTTGATATACGGTTTTCTTTATAAGATAAAAGACAAAATATTTTAATTTTCACAAAGAGACTGGATAGTTAATACCTGAAATTTAATCTCCTGTAAATACTTCCGATTATATAAAGGAAACGGAATTAAATTTTTTATGTTCTCTGGAGGACAAAAGTTGAAGATTTTTCCATATACTCTTGCACTCCTTCTTTTCTCCTGGATAAATTCCTTTTCATTCAACACTAGTCAGCAACAAAATATTTACTGGAATATAAAGGAGAAGAAGAAAACAGATCTTATTGAAGAGATTCAGGAATACAACAGTGTTATAGACTGGACCGGTGGAAAAATAAGAACAGAAATTGCTGTACCTATTCAGGAAGAAAATCCCAACATAGGAAAGATTATAAACAATTATGAATCACGCTTAAAAGAGGAATTGCGCCAGAATCTTATAAAGGCTATGGGATACCTCCGTATTTCAGATCTTTTCCTATTAAAAGATTATTATTCAATTAATAGTGACATTCGATACGAAATTATTTCCTATGCAGATCGGGCAACATACTTTCCCATAATTCAAAAAGGGAATTCCTTCCTTGGAATAGCCGAGTTAAATCTTTTTGGCAAAAATGGAATTGTTAGCATCTTCTTTAGAAACTTAGAAAATAAAACTCTTGAGAAATATATACATCAGGATTCCAGAGAAATGGAATATTTTGATGGACTTATTATTGATACCATAACATATCCAAACTTTAACCCAAGTATCCAGATGCGAATATACGACGAAGATGGAGTATTGTTGTATGGACCAGAAACTATTGAAAAAGAAGCTCTCGAAAAATATGGCGTTTGCGAATACACTACCAGCTTATTCTATGCCTTCAATTCTCCACGTTGTGGAAATAAAATATTCTACACCATACCATTTGATATCATAGGGAAAATGAACACCTACTTCGTGTTAAATAACAAAGATGCAGCAAGATTGTTTTCCAATCCGAGGACAGTTCGTAGCATTAACCAGGCCCGAGTTGTGGTGGTTAAAACTCCCTGAATATGATATGCCTTCGTTCCTCGGATGTGGTTATTCAAAATCAAACATTAGAAATACCTCAGATTAAGGGTTTTCCATATAAAGAACACCTTAATAAGGGCAACTTCATAGCTGTTTTCGACTCTGCTTCTGTAACCATTTACCCGATAGTAGAATGGATCAAACCGGAATCTTCTAAGGAAAAATATTATTACAGAACAAAAATTTCTTCCTCTTCCAGAAGAAAAATAAACCCTGTAATAATAAAAACAATGTTTGGGAAAAATTCATTTTATTTAACCACTATTGATATTCTTGAAAAATGGTGCATATTCAGTATAGCTATAGAAAGTCCACCTTCTCTTTTAAATATAAAAGAAAAAGAGAACTCCTATTTAAGGCTTATATATAATAATCCATCTAAAGAATTTTTCATCGAAAGTTATATAAAGTGGAATGAATGGCTACCTATAAGTCAGGAACTCGAACATCTAAAAACAGAGATCAATCTATGTATTAAGAATAACCAGATGCAAAACATTAATGAAAAGTTTGATTGTATAAAAAATATTCTGAATAGAATTCTAATTCAGGCAGAAATACCCATTCCTCCTCTGACAAAGGAAATTTCTCTATCTCGTATAAATATTATTTTCAGTAACAGAAGTGTCTTTTTCCCCATCGAGCTCATTGAAAATTTGCTTGTTCAATATAAAATCCCGGTTTTTAGAGAAAAACACGGAGAAAAAAAGAGGGTTAGAAAAATAAGCTTTATATATTCTGAGGAGCTTCTACACTCTTTTGATGAAGTGAAAAAGATTACCACCAGTTTTGAAAAAGATATAAAAATAGAAATCTTTCAAGATAAAAATTACAAAGATTATAAACATAATCTCCGTTCATCTGACATAATACATTTCACCGGACACGGAAAAGCAGAAAATAATTATGGAACAATCATTATGGATAACGAATCTATTGATCATCTTTACCATATCCAGAATCCCCTTTTAATATTCCTGAATTCCTGTCACTCAGGATTATTTACTGAAGGAATTGTCAAAAACTTGATTAACAATAACACCTGTTTTGTAATAGCTTCCCCTTATGAGATTCCGGATGCTTATACAGAGGATTATATATCCGATTTCTATAGTCTTCTAAATCCTGATGATATAGAGATTACATATCACTTAAACTCTTTTAAGAACCCTTTGTTCAAAATCTTTTACAGATTATACAGCGGATATAATAATAAAATTTCTTAGTTTTTCCCAAAAAGTTGCTTTTGTTCTTTAAGTTTCTCTTCAGCTTCACTCTTTCTTAAATAAGCAGGTGAGAGTGTCTTAACTTCACTAGCCCCTCGTTTAGAATATTCCCGAATACCAAGCTGGCAAATCGTAATTCCCCTTATTATTCCATCCTTAAGCATAATTTTTTCCTTATTGTCAATATTTAAGAAAACCCCCTCATATTTATTTATACCATCTCCAATGAATATAAACTTTTTTTCCTTTCTCTTCTTCACAATCTCCACAACTTCATCAGGTCTTATATCCATATCTTTCATTATTCTTCCATCTTTATTAAACAATGCAACAAATACTTTATTCATTCTTGCATCTACAACAGGAATAACTAAAGAATCTGCATCAACTATTTCCTGCGGGATTGAATGGCTCAGTAATTCCAGGGAAGAAATACCTACAACAGGTTTACTTAGACTCCATGCAAGAGCCTTTACTACAGAAATACCTATACGAAGACCTGTAAACGAACCTGGACCGATTCCAATAGAAAATAATTCAATCTCCTCAATTTTTCCATTGATAATTTCAAGGGCAGAATTTATGGAAAATAAAAGCTTTTCTTCCTGGCTCAATGGAATCCTCAAATTTATCTCGAGTTGATTATCCTCTGAGAAATATAAACCTATAGAAGTATCTGAAAGAAAAGAAGTGTCAACACCAAGTACATTCATAAAATTTCCGATTTTTATTTTTTATATATTGAAAGAGCAGTATCACCATAAATTTTCTTTGCATAGAAGTAAGCAACTCCTGAAAAATCCTGTCTGCTTGAATGCTCCATAATGAATATTCCTTTCTGCTTCAAAAAGCTCATACAGGCATTGTACAGTTCTTCAAAGTGAAATTCCGTATCGTTATAAAAAGGATCGGCAAAAATAATATCGAATTTCCCCATACTCGCATCACTCAGTACTTCATCAATTTTAAGCACATTGTGCTTAATTGTTTTGTAAATTTCTTTGTCTGTTACTATACTCTCAAGATTTTTCTTTAGAATAGCATAATTTTTATCCGAATTCTCTACAAAGCAAACAAAGGAAGCACCATTACTTAAAGCCTCAATCCCTATAGCTCCACTCCCGCTATAAAGATCCAGAAATCGGCTCCCTCTTATTGAATTTTGAATAATATTCATAACTGCTTGACGTACTTTATCCGATGTCGGCTTAACACCTGCCTTAGGCAGAATAAGGGCTCTGCCCTTATATATTCCTGAAGAAATTCTCATTCTTTAATTCCTATCTATTATAGTTCCCACCTTCTTACCTAAAATAGCATTCTTTATATTATTCCTGGAAAATATATCCAGCACCATAATTGGAAGATGGTTTTCCATACATAAAGTGATTGCTGTTGAGTCCATTATTTTAAGTTTTTTATCCAGAACTTCCTGGTATGTAATCTTTTCATACCTTACTGCATCACTATGCTTTTTTGGATCCTTTGAATAAACCCCATCAACTTTTGTAGCTTTCATCATAATATCAGCATTGATTTCAATTGCTCTCAAAACCGCTGCTGTATCAGTAGAAAAATAAGGATTACCTGTACCACCTGCAAAGATAACGATTCTTCCCTTTTCCAGATGCCTTATTGCCCTCCGCCTTATAAAGCTTTCTGCTACCGAAGCAACTGTAATGGCCGATAAAACCCTTGTTTGAAGATGAAATGTCTCTTCAAGAATTGATTGCAAGGCCAATGAATTAATCACCGTTGCCAACATACCCATATAGTCCGCTGTGGTTCTAAGTACTCCAAACTGATCTGCATCAGCCCCACGAATAATATTCCCACCACCAACCACAACACCAATATCCACCTTTAATCTGCTGGCTTCGGCTATTTGACTTGCCACATGCGCAATGGCGGAATAATCCAGACCACCTTTGCCCCCACCAAAAACCTCTCCGCTGATCTTTAATAGAACTCTTTTATACATAAACTACCCCTTTAACAATAAAGGAGGTAACAAAAAGGCGGGTTTTAAAAACCCGCCCACAAAATTTACAGCGAAACCCTTACAAACGAATTAACTTTAAAATCAATCCCTTTATTCTTAACAAAATCTTCAATTATTTGCTTTACTTTTTTTTCCTCATCAAGAATAAAGGCCTGCTCAAGCAGAATTGCCTCGTTATAATACTTCTCTAATTTTCCTTTCACTATATTTTCAATAATTTTTTCTGGTTTCCCACTCTGCCTTGCTTCCTCTTCAAATTCAGCCTTTATCTGAGAAAGCTTATCTGCCGGAATTGAGCTAACATCTACAGCTATAGGATTCATAGCGGTAATCTGCATGGCAATATTTTTCATCAATTCCTCGGTCTCTCCATCTTTCTTGCTAATAGAAAAATCTGCTATCATAGCTACTTTAACAGAAAACTTATCTCTATGAATATAAGGATACAATTCACCTTTAGCTTCAATAAACTTCCAATCCGATACCAGGATATTTTCCCCAAGTTTTGCAATAACATTCTTCCTTAAATCTTCAACATCTGTTGGAAACTCGGAAGAAAATTTATACCCCTTCCCAAAAATTAATTCGGTTACATCAGAAGCAAACTTCTTAAAGTCTTCTGTTTTAGCCACAAAATCTGTTTCACAGTTTACCTTTACTACAAGCCCCCTTTTCCCTTCGGTTTTAAGTGTAACAGTACCTTCATTGGCAGCTCTCCCCGCCTTTTTATCCGCCTTCGAGAGCCCCTTCTTCCTTAAAATTTCAACCGCTTTATTTACATCCCCTTTTGTTTCTGTCAAAACCTGTTTGCAATCAACAATACCTGCACCAGTTTTTTCTTTTAGTTCCTTAATCAAGGCCGCACTTATTTCCATAACATAATCTCCACTATTATTTTATATCTTTTTTATCAAATCGTCTTCAATTTCTTCTACTTCTTCAATCAGCTCTTCACTTGCAGAAGGAATAACCGTTTCTTCCACAACAGTCTCCTCTACTTCTTTCTTTGCAGCATAAGTAGAACCCTCTATAACTGCATCGGCTATTATAGAGGTTAAAAGCTTTACAGAACGTATAGCATCATCATTTCCAGGAACCACATAATCAAGTAAATCCGGATCGCAGTTCGTATCAGCAATACCAAAAACCTTTACTCCAAGAGCCCTTGCTTCCAGTACTGCATTTACTTCCCTTTTAACATCTACAACCCATATAGCATTTGGAATTTTCTTCATGTCTCTTAATCCTTCATAAAAAGACTTCATCTTAGCGACTTCCCTCTCAATCTCAAGTGTTTCTCTCTTTGAAAGAGTCTCTCTTTCAGTTTCCAATCTCTTTTCAAGGCGCTTCATTTTATCAATACTACGCTTTATTGTAGAAAAGTTCGTTAATGTTCCTCCAAGCCATCTTTTAGTAACATAAGGCATGCCACACCGGGTTGCTTCTTCGTATATCGAACTCTGGGCTTGCTTCTTGGTACCAACAAATAAAACTGCCCCATCCTGAGCAACAATTTCCTTCATTGAATTATAAGCTTCCTTTAGCTTTTCCATCGTGTGCCTTAGATCTATAATATAAATTCCATTCCTCTTCATAAAAATAAATGGTTTCATCTTGGGATTCCATCTTTTTGTCTGGTGCCCAAAATGAACTCCTGCTTCAAGCAAACCACTCATTAAAGCCTTTTCGTCATAAATAATACTTGGCATATAATATACTACGCCTCCATGAAAATTTATAGGTATTTAATTTAAAGGGAATATAGAATTATGTCAAATTTTATAATGCGCCAAATGTTAATTAATTTCCCTTATTATTGAGATTTTTGCCCTCTTAGTATATACTAAATATATATATAAAGCCTGTCAGCAAAAGCTGTTTTCTTGACAGTCCCTATGGTAGTTTGCTATAATAATAGCCCTCTGCTTTATGTAAATGGTTAGGGCCGCTAGCTCAGTCGGTAGAGCATCACACTTTTAATGTGAGGGCCCTGGGTTCGATCCCCAGGCGGCTCAGTTGAAAATATAAACAGAGGCTATCCAGATGCAGGTACTGTAACAAAAGCCCTCTTCTGGATAGCCTCTGTTCTTTTTTTTGTACTATTTAAAGAGTAAAAAGAAATTTTTCTATCTCAAGATATGCAAAATCCGGTGGCATTTGTTTCGAAATTACTTCTACTCTTCTTAAAAGCTCCATTATTCTACTTAGATACTTCATATCAGAAAATCTTGAATAAATACGTAACCTGTTTAACTCAAAGCTTCTTATTTTTAATTGCGCTTCAGCCACTGACTTATCTTTTAAAGAAAGATACGCCCATAAAAGTCTGGCATTTTTCAGCAAGACATAGAGAGCTTTGTTTATAGACTCCCCCATTAATTTTAAATCTTGAAGTGAATGCAGTGCTTTTTCTATTTTTTTTTCGAATAAGCCATCAACAAGATCAAACACAGAGTAATTATTAGAACGAGAAAGGAGCTTTTTAAGTTCCTCTATTTCAATTCTCTTTTCTTTATCGCTATAAGAAAGTATCAATTGAAGGCAATTTTCTACTTCCCATTCATCTTCATTAGTTATGTATAATATATAATCTAAAACTTCTTCCTTGTAAAAAATTGAATGTTCCTTCAGCTTTTTTTCAATATATGAAATTAGCCCTCTTCTGTACATTCTCTTAAATTCTATTACTTCACCTACCTCTCTGGCTCTTAGGAGGAATTCCTTTGAAAAATTTTCAGCAAGAAGAATAAGCAAACAATCCGGGTTTGGATTTTTTAGATAATTTGAAATTTCTTCTTCGAGCTCTCTTTTTTGACCTTCTTTAAAGCTATCTATGCTTTTTATTACAACCAGCCTGGAAGAACTGAATAATGATCCTTGAGAGCACTGCTCTATAATTTCTCTAATATTAATCTCGTCAGCATAAAGCACACTTATGTCAGAAATTCCAGAATTTTTTATTACATCCTTAAGAAAATCAATCTTCAGGAGTTCACTGTTTCCTGTTAGTAACATAATTGGTGACATTGGTTACAACCCCCAGGGTAAATATATTTGTGGAAGTTTTGGAATATTCAAGTTGCCATCCAAAAACAATAGCCTCAGCTGTATGTTTGGCGGCATTATCAATCAATATAGGTAGAGTAATAGATTCCGTATAGGTATTTGTATCCAGGACAAGCGCTTCTTCCTTGATTATTCTGTCTTTTTGAATATATTGATTTTCCCTGTTTAACACAGAATAATTAAGAATGAAAAGATAGTAAAGAGAAGGGATATTTGTAACAAGCTCTTCTCCCTTCGAAATTTTCATCGTTGTTAAACTTCCAATTACAATAGCATGGGCATTTTTCATCTTAACAGTTGTAATTTTGCCATATTGCTCTGTATAATAGCGAAGCCTTCTATCAAAATCCGCCATAATTTTGTAGTTTCCTATGTAGTCTGTAAAATAAGATATGTAAACCTTCTTTACATCATCGGGAAGTCCTGCAGTTCTACCTTTAACACTTATTGTTTCATTGGTGAAAATAGCCCTCTCTTCCGACGGCTTTGCGCTGACCGTACAATTAAAAAAAAGGATTGGGCAGAAACAAAGGAAAGAGAACATTATAATAATCTTTTTCATATATCCAGATTTTCCTGTTTCTATCCCCGCAGTAGAGCAACTTTTCCAGTTCTTGCCATTTCTTTTATATCGTAGGCTCTTAACAAATTTATTATAGCGTCTACCTTCTTTGTGTCTCCTGTAACCTCAATGGTAATTGCCTCATGGGCTATATCGACAACTCTACCTTTAAATACATCAGCTATTTCTATTACCTCTCTTCTCTTTGAAGCATCCACCTCCACCTTTATAAGAGCCAGCTCACGAGAAACATAGTCCTGTTCTGTTAAATCTTTTACCTTTATAACATCCACAAGTTTGTTTAGCTGCTTTTTAACCTGGTCAATCACCCTGTCATCTCCATCCACCACTATAGTCATAATCGAAACAGTAGGGTCCTCAGTTTCAGCAACAGCAAGGCTTGAAATATTAAAACCACGAGCCGAAAAAAGACCCGCAACCCGTGCAAGAACACCAAAATGATTCTCCACCAGAACAGAAAGAGTATACTTCATCATGCCAGACCTCCAATCATCTGAGTAAGGCTCGCTCCAGGCGGAACCATAGGATAAACATTCTCCTCTTTACTTATGAGCACATCAAGAATAGCCGGTCCCTCATATTCAAGCATCTCCTTAATTGCCGATTCAACCTCATCTGGTCTTGAAACTCTCTTCCCCCAGAATCCATAAGCATCTGCTATTTTTACAAAATCGGGATAATACTTCCCTGTTGAAAGATTATGATCATGCTTCTCCAGTAAAACTGCAGAATAACGTTTCTTATAAAACAACTCCTGCCACTGTCGTACCATGCCAAGGTAAGAATTATTCATAATGACTATCTTAATATTAACATCGTTACATATTGCAGTAGCAAGTTCCTGAATATTCATTTGAATAGAACCATCCCCGGCTATATCAAAAACCACCTCTTTACCTCTGCCAATCTTAGCTCCTATAGAGGCAGGAAGCCCAAAACCCATCGTCCCCAGACCGCCCGATGTAATAAGTGTTCTTGGATACTTAAAATTATAGTATTGTGCAACCCACATCTGATGTTGCCCAACCTCTGTTGCTATAATAGCCTCTCCTTTTGTAATTTCACTGATCTTTTGAATAACAAACTGTGGCTTTATTAATTTATCATCTTGCTGATATGTAAGAGGATTTTCCTCTTTCCATTTCTTTATCTGATCAAGCCAGGGCTCTATTTTTAAAGGCTTAACCTCTTTAATCATCTCCTTTAGCACGGATTTAGCCTCCCCTACAATCGGGACATCAACCACAACATTTTTACTTATCGAGGTGGGGTCAATATCAATATGGATAAACCTAGCATCCTTTGCAAACTCATCGATTCTACCGGTGACTCTATCATCAAAGCGTGCACCTATAGCTATAATCAAATCCGAATGGTGCACGGCATAGTTGGCAAAAACAGTTCCATGCATACCGAGCATACCTAGGTAAAGAGGATCATTCAGATCAGAAGGATATGCACCCAGCCCCATCAAAGTACTGGTGCATGGAATACCCGTAAGCCGTACAAAATCTATTAGCTCTCTGGAAGCATTGCTAAGTACCACACCCCCTCCAAAATAAATTAGAGGCCTCTTCGCCTCATTCATCAACGCTATAGCTTTTTTTACCTGCCCTAAATGTATCTTAACCTTCGGGTTATAACCTCGTAGCTCAATCTTCTCAGGATATTCAAAATCTGCTTTACCTGTAAAAACATCCTTTGGAATATCTATCAAGACAGGTCCTGGTCTTCCTGTGCTTGCTATATAAAAAGCCTCTTTAACTATTCTTGCGAGATCCGCTGTATCTTTAACCAGATAATTATGCTTTGTAATAGGGCGTGTAATTCCTGTAATATCAGCCTCTTGAAATGCATCACTACCGATCATTGAAGTAGAAACCTGCCCTGTTAAAGCAACAATTGGTATTGAATCCATATAAGCTGTAGCAATCCCTGTAACAAGATTTGTTGCTCCAGGACCACTTGTGGCAAGGCATACACCTACCTTCCCTGTTGCTCTTGCATAACCATCCGCTGCATGAGCTGCTCCCTGTTCATGACGAACCTGTATCAATCTGATATCTTTCTCATCATAAAGCTCATCAAAAAGAGGAATAACAACTCCTCCAGGATACCCAAATATCGTATCCACTCCTTCTTTTTTAAGCGATTCTATCAAAATTCTTGCCCCATTCAAAATCACTCTATACCTCCTTTTTTAGTAGAAGTTAACCTTGACTATGACAATAGTACAGAAGTTGTCCTATAGCGACACCACTATCATCAATGGGAAGTTCTTTTGGTAAAAGAACTTCAAGTCCTTCTTTTTCCAGCTCTGAAGAAACAAATGAAAGAAAATGAGGGTGTTTAAAATATTGCCCTGCAAGGCAGACTTTGTTTTGTTTATATCTTTGTGCCATCTTACAAATCAAACTGGAAGTAGTAATTGCTATGCTTGAAACTATCTTATGTATAAGAGACATTAGTTCAAGTTCTCGGGATAAATCCTCAATAACCTGTTTAAATAAATCACAAGTATTAGCATAAAGGATTCCATCTTCTTCTACTATTTGAATATCATAATAATCTGTAGCAATCCTTTTCTCCGGAAACTGGTCCATCAGATCCTCAAAGTATTCATAATCATAAGTATATTCTGTATAAGAAAGAATTTCCCCAAGAGCCGATACAATATGATGCATGCTTGAGGAAAGAAAGTAGCTTATGTTTCCATCATTAATGGCATTAAATATATAAGCATAATTTTTATTATTCTTTAATTTCTGTACAAGAGAAAGATTAATTTGATTTAAATCTTTTCCTGTAACCTCTTTAATTATAGCCAATGCTATACGCCACGGCTCTATATTAGCAATATCACCACCGGGAAGAGGAACTGGTTTCCATCCACCTGCTATTTTAAGGTTACCAAGCTTACCATAAAGAATTTCACTACCCCGTATTTGATCTCCCTCATCATAGCTAATGCTATCATAAACAATCCCGATAACCTTATCGTTAAAAATCTTATTATCAAATAGAACATTTGCCATATGAGAAAATATATGTGACACAGATTTTACTTCACGGAATTTTCTTGTATAATCCGTAATCATAGAATAATTATTAAAGTCCTTAAGCACAATTATTTCCTTAAATCGCATATGTCCCATAATGGAATTAACCATTAGATCCATTGCATCAATTTGATAAAGACTCTCCAGTTCTCCAAAATTTGGAGTGACTATAACTTTTCCCTTATCAAGATACGCTATTGTAAACTTCGACTCATTCCCAAAAGATAGTACCTGTTTTCCATTGAATTTCTTATCTATCTCCTTACTAAAGCTTGAGAAAGGAGAAAAAGAAACAGGAATAAGTTTCTTACCGAGCTGAATAAAAAATAAAGGATTAAACTCAAAAGGAATCTCTATAATCTCGCTCTTTTTAGCATCTTCTTCTGTTAAATAAATATAATCTACATCATCTCCTTCTGATAAACCTGCGGTAGGAAAAACAACTTCTCTGAAAAACTTGATAATTTCCTTTGATGTACATAAGCAAATATTAAAAAAGCCTTCTCGCTTTGTTATTTCTTTCCCCGCATCACTTGGAGCAGCATAGAAACAAAAATCCTTTTTATTCCATTCTTCCAGATTTACATCAAAATATTTTAAAAGTCTTTTTTCATCAAAGAAGAAAATATAATTTCTCTTTAAATTTTTTACCTTCGAAATATCCTTTAAAGCCAAAAATGTCCTGCTTGATGGAAACTTTAAAAACACATGCTTCATTAGCTTATCCTTTGAATACCCTTTTTATAATATTTTAAGTAGAAAATAATTTTAATCAAGGAAAACTCTACTTTATTTTACATTAATTTTCCTTCTCCCTGTTATTCCGATTGATTCTTCCCTGTTTTTCTTATGAGAAATCTCTTTAGCATAAGCATTCTACTTGCACAAAGAGATTCCTCAGGTGTATAACGAAGAAGTTAGAATCGGAATGACAAAAAAGGAAGAAAACTATTACTTTACCTTTAACTGTACAAGTTTGTTTCTTGGATTTATCTTAAAAGCCTTTAAAAAATACTTCTGTGCTTCTTTTTTATCGCCCATTTTTTCATATAACATTCCCACATGATAGTATATTTCATCCATTCCCTCTTGATTCTTTTCTGCATCAATCAATCCAAGCACGCGTGAAAATACTTCGAAAGACTTTTCATATTCTTCCTGTTGAAAGTAAATCCACCCCAGAGTATCCAGATATGCAAAATTATCCGGATAAACAGACAGAGCAGAATTTACAAGGCTCAAAGCCTCCTTAAGATTTCTTTTCTCCAGAGAATACAGATAAGCCAAAAGATTATTCATTTCCGGGCTTTGCTCCTCATAATTTCTACCCTTTTCAAGGTAGGAAATGGCATTTCCCCTATCACCAAGCTCATAATAGCATGTCCCAATAAAAAAATAAAGCCTTGGTTGCTTTTCATCTGCTTTTAGTGCCTCTCTAAAATCTTTCATCGCAACCCTATATTTTTTACCCTCAAAGTTTAAGAGACCCGAGTAATAATAAATCTGAAAGATATCGGTTTTATTTATCGCTATTGCTTTTGCTTTTTTTAAAAGATTTTCCGCTTCTTTCTTCTTCTTTGTCCGATAGTACATATCCGACATTCTAATTAGAGCAGAAACTTTGTACTCCTTGCTTTCAGGGTGTTTTACATAAAGATCATAGTAGTAAATAGCATTTGTAAAGTCATTTTTATCATCATAGAGAGAACCTATAAGCCAGTAGAGGTGAGGAATAGAATTGGTGTTCTCTTTAAGTTCTTTGTAATATTCTATAGCCATATCAATTTTTCCAGCTTCTCTTGCCTTATTACCTAAAAAGAAGGCCTGTTCTAACTCCTTCTTGCGCTGTCCTGTTTTTTTGTAATTCATATAGTAAAGATAAAGACTATAGAAAGTTAAAACCTGTCTTTCTCTAACAAAAGAATCAAGTTTATCTAAGGAGGCTTCGTAATTCTGATTAAGATAAGAATCTATTGCCTGCAAAAAGGTTGAAAGTTTTTTATTCTTTCCCAGAAAATCTTTAAGTTCTGGATCATCTTTAACAAAGAGTAGTGCCCCATATATTTCTATTAAATCATCAGTCTGGCAATACTCGGGAATCTGTCTTATCTTTTCCAGTGCCTTATCATATTCAAGAAGCGTCGCATAGGTAAGGGCTATAGTCTTTAAAAGCTCACAATCTTTATCATAAATATTCCTTGCCTTTTCAAAGTTGTCAAGCGCAGCTTTATAATCCAGATCAAGCAAATATATCATTCCAAGATTATAGTATGAACGGTAAAGCGCCATGTAATCAATGTCTCTATTTTCTTTTGGAAGAGAAATAACCTTTTTAAAGTAAACGCTGGCTTCTTTATATTGTCTATTTAAAAAATAATATTCTCCAAGATAAAAATTCGCAATTATATCCTGCTCATCTATCTTTAATATTTGTTCCAGGGAATTAACATATTCCTCAACAAGATTCAAATTCTTTGCCACATCGCTCATATAATAAAACATTTTTTTATCATCAGGATAAATCTTTATTGCCTCTTTTACTCTTTCCATCTCTTCCTGATACAGTTCATTAAGAGCCTCCATCTTTCCAGAAAATCGAAGGACAGAAGCTTTAGAGGCATATGTGTCGAACAGCGAATAATAAACATCCCTGTCATTATACCCATGCTCAATCAAATACAAAAATTTTTGTATGGCTTTATCAAAATGACCAACAGAAGATAGCTGTACTGCTTCGGAAAATACTTGTTCGGGATTTTCCATCATCTTTTCATTTGAAAAGATCAAGCTCTGAAAACTCAAGAGTATAAAAATAAAAAATACCTTCTTCATATTTATCCTTTTAATCCTAATATGGAAAATACAATAGTGGCTAAAAATTCAAAAACGGGAAAAACAGGTCTGAAAATAAATTGTCCTGCCGGGGAGGCAAAAATAAGGAATAAAATTCCAAGAAAAACCCTCTCTCTACCAGCAATAAACCTCTTAACAGGAAAAGAAACAGCTTCTGGAAGAATATTGATAAAAAAATTATACCCATCCAGAGGGGGAATTGGAAGCATATTCAGATACAGAAGAAAGAAATTGGTTAGAGCAAGTTCTACAAAAACCTTCATCTGCGTCCATGCAAAAAGAACTATCATTATTATCATAATAACAAAATTAACAGTAACACCAGCAAGAGATACAAAAATCTCCCCCATTCTTCTCTTCCTAAACTGAAATGGATTTATAGGCACAGGTCTCGCCCAACCCACAATAAAAGAGCTGCCGGCCAATAGACTGAATAAAAAACACATTCCCGGAATAACAATACTCCCCACTGGATCAATATGTGGAATTGGATTTAAAGAAAGTCTACCCATTTTCTTTGCAGTATCATCTCCAGAAAGATAAGCAACAAAACCATGAGCAATCTCGTGAAGGATAATACTGTAAACAAAGCCAGCAATAAAAATCAGGATATTTGTAATATTGGAAATCATTACTTTATAAACCTCAACAAAATCAAGACAAAGCCACCGAGCGGGATTGAACCGCTGCCCCATTGATTACGAATCAATTGCTCTGCCAACTGAGCTACGGTGGCACTTTTATAACTTCTATTTTACCACAGTAGAAGATATTTATCAAACCTACGAATTGATTCATAATAAAAGTACTTTTTTATTTGAAGCAACGGAAATATAGAGGCTCTAAAAAAAGGGGAATTATTCTGATAAAAAACCCGCCTGATTCTGTTCGTTACTGGAGGAAATCTCTTCCTCTATATAAAAAGAGTCATAAGAATTAGTTATCCCCTCACCATTCTGATTATCATCATTCCATTCCTGATTGGTCAAACCAGCTACCGAAGCAAGAAATTCATACCGTCTTAGAAAAAGCTTTTTCTTCATAAAATTCCCCGGACCATATTTTATGGGATTAGGAAGAATTGTAACAAGTTCCACCATCTCTTCCATAGAAAGCTCACTTACACCCTTACCATAATAATATTCCGCCGCGCCTTTGATCCCAAAAATGCCCTTGCCCCACTCTATAGAATTCAAATACAGCTCCAGTATTTTTTCCTTCTGAAGTAGAATATCCATTTCAACTGCAATAAATATTTCCATATATTTTCTAAAAAAATTTTTATCCGGTAATAAGAAAAGAGTCCTCGCGAGCTGCTGTGTAATGGTGCTTGCTCCATAATACTTTTTTTTCAAATTATCCTTTCTGGACAAAGCTTCTGATATTGCCTCGGGATCAACACCCCAATGTTCATAAAACTTTGAATCCTCTGCGGCGACCACCAGTATTTTAAGCTGACGGGGTATTTTATTAATACTTATGTATTCAACAGGTTGTACCTTATAACGATTCTTTATCTCCCTATATAGCATTAGTGTCCCGACTTTTGGATTTACATTCGAATATACCAAACATACCAAAAAGACAAGCACGGCAAGAAAAAGATGAAATATATAAATGATCTTCAAGATTTTTTTAAGAAGCCTTTTCCCTTTCCTTACCAAAAATACCTCCTATTTTCCTATACAAAATTGAGAAAATATTCTATCCAAGATAGTTTCATCTGTGGTTTTACCTGTAATCTCTTCTATCGAAAGCCTTGCTCTTCTTACATCGCTCGCAATAAATTCTTCAGAATAATTGTCATTAAGTGCCTTTAAGGCTCTATTCATGTACTCTAGTGTTTTTCTTAACAGGCTTTCATGCCTTGCATTTGCTATCAAAACATCGAATACAGGATTATAACCAAGGGAGAAGTAATAATCCTTCAATGCCTTTTCAATGCTTTCAATGCCAGAACCTCTAAAAGCCGACACAGGATAAAAATCCAGCCCGTACAGATCTTTTAACTTACTAATTGTAGTTTTCTGTTCAAGATCTACTTTATTAAGAACATATATATTTTTCTTCTCTCTAACTATAGATAGCAATTTTTCATCCCATTCATTAACACTACGAGATGCATCCATCACAACTATACAAACATCGCTTTCCTCTGCCGCCTTCCTGGATCTTTCAATTCCCCTTTGTTCAAGATAGTCCTTACTATCTCTAATACCTGCTGTATCAACAAGCTTTACTGGAATACCCATAATGTTTAATTCGTCTTCAATAACATCGCGAGTTGTTCCGGGAATATCGGAAACAATAACCCTATCCTTCTGAAGTAATGCATTCATAATGCTTGACTTGCCAACATTAGGTGCTCCGACTATAGCTGCTCTTATTCCATTTCTAATTAATTTTCCAGATAATGTTGTTTTTAATAAATTTTGTATTTTGTCAATTACAACGCAAAGCCTTTCCCTTATTTCATCCGGGGTTATAAAACTCTCTTCTATATCTCCATGATCTATTGCGGCCTCAAGTTGACTCAGAAGATCCAGAATTTGTGCATGAATGCTGTTTATCACATCCGAGATTCTTCCCAGAAGCTGATTCATTGCTAGGGTCTTTGCCAGTGGTGTATGAGCATGTATTATATCGTTTATCGCTTCTGCCCTTAACAGATCCATCTTTCCATTAAGATACGCTCTTTCTGTAAATTCCCCGGGACGGGCAACTCTTGCACCAAGCGCTATAAATGCCTGAATGGCCTCATTAAGAATAACAGGACTGCCATGACAAAAAATCTCAACTACATCTTCCCCCGTATAGGAAGATGGTGATTTGAAAAAGGCATACAATACCTCATCTATAACCGAATCAGTATTGCAAGAATATAGTTTTCCGTTATACATGTGCCTGAAGGAAATGCTCCTTTCGCCCGGGATTCTTAAAAGTTTCTTCGAAAACTCAAAGGATTTTTCTCCACTAACTCTTATAACACCAATAGCACCAACTCCTGAAGGAGTTGCAAGGGCTACAATAGCATCCCTCATTGCCTACAAAACCACTCTCATTTAAGTCTTACATGTTTATCAAGATTAATAACTTCCTGTTCAGCAATCGAATAAAGGCTCTGTATTGTCCAGTACAGAACCAATCCCGCCGGCATGTTATAAAACAAAAACAGAAAAATTAAAGGAAGAAGATACATATTCATAGGGCTCTGCTGGGTTGTCGCAACCGTTTTCATTGATTGAAGCTTTGTCTGAATAATCTGAACAACAGTCATAAGGATAGGAAGCAGGTTAAAACTGAACATTCCAACATAAGGTAAAATCAGTTTAAAAAGAGTATCGGGTTGAGTTAAATCCTGAATCCAGAAGAAAGACGCTCCTCTAAGCTCTACAGAATTGGAAAGAACCCTGAGTAATGCAAAAAATACAGGTATCTGCATTAGCAATGGTAAACATCCCCCAAGAGGATTAACCCCTTCACTCTTATAAAGCTCAGCCACCTTCTGATTTAATGTCTTTGGATCATCCTTATATTTCTCCTGAAGATTTTTTAACTTTGGTTGCAAGAGACTTGATTTCTTTATTGATTTGGCTGCAGATATAGAAAGAGGCGACAGAAACAACTTAACAATTATAGCCAGAAAAATAATAATAATTCCCCAGTTAGGAATAAATAGTGAAAGAACATACATAAGTTTTACCATAAGCCACTCAATCGGCTTCATAAACCAGTAGAACAAAGTGGGCCAGGAAAAGAATTTTCCATAGCTTTTATCAATACCCACAAGAATTTCCTCTTTCTTGGGACCCAAATAATAATGAACCCTAATGGATTTTTCTTCCCCGTTTTCAAGGGAAAAAGACGGCAACTCAATACCATAAGCCACATCTTTATAAAGAGACTTTTCAGATAGAATAATAAACCTTGATGAAAAATTCTTATCTTCAGGTTTTACAATAGAAACAAAATAATTATCATTCACAGATATCCATACAGCGTTTGTTAAAATCACACTTCTCACTGGTTTGTATGCTCCAAAAAGCTGTTTGAAAAAGTCAAAAAAACCGCCAGGAAAAGCATTTCTTAACTTTTTACCATCATAGTACCTCATTTGAAGCATATTTCCTGAATTAGCCTGATCTCTGGTAAAGAAAGAACAAGAAGCCCCTATCGATAGGGATGTATTACTAATATCGATTAATACCCTGTTACCAGAAATATTCTTTAGCCTGATTTCCTCAATAATTTGATAGTTATCTGCAAGAGAATAAACTTTCTCAACAGAAATCATTTGATTCTGATACTTTATCTTTCCTGATAAATGAACTGAGTTACTTTTCCATTCTACAATTTTATATAATAGCCTTCTTTCGGAATTTGTTATATTATCAATACACCCAAAATCCATATCCCCTGTCTGAAAAGAAGCATCCTTAACAATAAGCTTAACAGGTTCCTTCTTTCTATTCCATTTGCCATTAATTGATGCCTCCTGAATTCTTCCGCCGAGGGTATCTATAGTTAGTTCCATTTCTCCATTATAGCCAATAACCACATTTGTTGGATTAACCCCTTTTTCATTTACAAGCTGAATACTCGAAACAACCCCTACACTACTAGAAGAACTCTGCACAACATTCGTAATATTCTGAGTTTGCTGCGCCACTTTTGACCGGGGCATAAAATATAAGGAAATTATCATTAGAGTCATTGAAAGCATAAATACCATCATCATCCTTTTTTCGTAACTGCCATCCATAACTTACTCCATAATACATAATCGAAGTAAATTATAATAAAAACAAATGAAAATATCAAATGTTCTTTAGCACTCAATTTGACGCTTTTTTGTTTTTCCTATATAATATCCTTTAGCTTATTTGCATTAGAAGAGATTTAATCATCTGGAGGAATATATGTTAAATTTCGGAATATTTGCTCAGACAGCACCAAACCCAACAGACGCAGGACAATTTGTAGGGTATGGAGTAGGAAATATTGTATTGATTGTCGGCTTTATTATACTGCTTTATTTTATAATGTTCCTACCTGAAAGAAAGAAAATGAAAAATCTACAGAAACAGATAAGTGCTTTGAAAATTGGGGATAAGATAGTAACAGGCAGCGGGATATATGGAATAGTTGATTTTATTTCTGAAAAAACAGTTTATGTAAAATCGCTTGATTCAAAGCTTGAAATTGACAAAAGCTCTATCGCCGCTGTTTTAAAAAATCAAAGCTCAAAATAGTACAAACTTTTCGGAGGCTTCTCTATGTCCAAGCTATCTCGCTTTTTTGTTCTGATAGTTTTTATTGGTGTTGCCTTATGGTTTCTTTATCCTTCCATAGAGTGGTATTTTATAATGTCTCAGAAAGACAAAGACCTGCTAACCCTATCGCAGGACCAACTTGATATTCAACCCCCCGAAATCAAAAAGCGGGCTCTTCAGGTAAAAAATGTTCGCAAAGGGGCTTTAAGCCTGGGTCTTGACCTTCAGGGTGGAGTAAATATTACTCTTCAGATTAACGAAGAAAGTTTATCCAATCAGCTACTGGAGAAATATGAATTTGATACAAACAAATTGTCTGCAAATTATGAGAATGAATTTTTAAGTGCCTCAGATCGGGCTCTTGAAGTTTTAAAAAATAGAATGGATCAGTTTGGTGTAGCAGAACCTATAATAAGAAAAACATTTGATCATCGTATTACGATCGAGCTGCCAGGCTTGAACAACCCTCAGTTGATCAAGGAAGCCTTAAGCAGAGTGGGCAGACTTGAGTTTAAGCTTGTTGATGAAAAATCTATGAAGAAGCTCTCTGAACTTAATGTCCAAATGCCAAGGGGTTATGTACTATCTCGCCAGGATGTACCTCAAGATTTTCAAATCCCTGCAGAATCAGAATGGGCATCCTACTGGGAAAATGATGAGTTCGGGATTCCAAAGTTAAAGGGCTGGTACATTCTTTATAAGAAAGTTGAGCTTGATGGAACTATGATAAGTACTGCACGACCTGATCACGATCAGTATGGAAGAAACTATATAGCTTTTGAATTAACCCCTGAAGGCACAGATATTTTTGCAGAGGTTACAGGGCAGAATATAAAAAATCGTCTTGCAATTGTGCTGGATGGAAAAGTAAAAAGTGCTCCATCAATTCAAAGTGAAATTGCCGGAGGTAGTGGTCAGATAACAGGTGACTTTACTGTTGAAGAGGCAGCTTTCCTTGCAAATGTATTAAAAGCAGGCTCCCTTCCTGTTAAACTTGATATTGTTCAGGAAAGAATTATAGGAGCTTCTCTTGGAGAAGATTCAATAAAGGATGGTACAAAGGCTGCTCTTATTGGTGCCATTATAGTAGTAGTTTTTATGATAGCTTACTATAAACTCTCAGGACTTTTTTCAATTATTAGTCTGGCTTTCAATATGTTGTTCCTTGTAGCTTTGCTAGCGGGAGTCAGGGCAACATTAACCCTTTCAGGTATAGCAGGGATTGCCCTGACTGTTGGTATGGCTGTTGACGCTAATGTTATTATATACGAAAGAATCCGTGAAGAATTGCGTCGTTCAAAGAATTATCGACATGCCCTCGAAAATGGCTTTCAACATGCAAGCGCTACAATATGGGATGCTAACATTACTACCATTATAGCGGCTTTTACTCTATATATATTTGGTTCTGGAACAATAAAGGGATTTGGCATAACCCTTGCTTTCGGAATCATTGCAAATATTTTTGCCGCCCTGTTTATATGCAGATTAATTTTTGATTGGTGGCTTGATACATTTCATCCCGAAAAAATTAGTGTTTAAATAGGAGAAGAAAATGCAACCTCAAGATTTAAACAATACAAAAACAGCCTACAATTTGAAAAATACCAGTGATGGACAGAAATATAAATTTTTTCGTTTCCTTGAAATACGCTGGTTCGCTTTCGCATTTTCATTACTAATTATAGGAACGGGGATAGCTTTCTTTTTACTGAAAGGCGGATTTAATCTCGGGATCGACTTTAAAGGTGGAGTTAAGGTTGATGTAAACATAAATGCTCCTGATATTAATATAAAGAAGGTAAGGCAAATTTTTATAGAAAACAAGATGAACGCAGAAATAAGCACTGTAGGCAAACCAGAAGAAAGAAATTTTATGATATCTCTTCCCGTTTCTTCTTCTGCAACAACAGAGATTGATAACTTAAAATCCTTTCTGGAAAAGCAATTTGGTGCTGATAAGATTTTAATTCGGGGAAGTGAGGTTGTAGAGCCAAAGATTGGTAAGGCTTTCGCTTCCAGGTCTTTCCAGCTATTAACGATTGTCGCTGTTTTGATACTGGTATATGTTATGTTCCGATTCGATTTCTATTATGGAGCAGGAGCAGTACTTGCTCTATTACATGATACACTTGTAATGCTCTCGTTCACTGCACTGCTTGATATTCCAGTGGATATAACAGTAATCGCAGCAATTATGACCATTCTAGGTTATTCAGTAAACGACACCATCGTGGTATTTGACAGAATTAGAGAGATTGCATCTACAAACAAAGACGAAGATCTTTTGTTGATTATGAATAGAAGTATCACTCAAACCTTAAGCAGAACCATTATTACATCACTAACCACCTTTCTTGTAGTTCTCGCTCTCTTTATATGGGGTGGTCCGGTTTTACATAATTTTGCACTTGAACTAATGATAGGAATATTCTTTGGAACTTATTCTTCTATCTTTATAGCATCCCCAATAACATATATGCTAAGAAGAATATTCGATAAAAAGCTGCGCAAGGCTACTGTTAAAAGTGGCTTATAAAAAATATAATTTGACTTTTAACTATTGCAAGCTTAAAATTCTTGTGTAGTATTAGTCGGGGTGTAGCGCAGTTTGGTTTAGCGCACTACCTTGGGGTGGTAGGGGCCGCCAGTTCGAATCTGGCCACCCCGAACTCCGGGACACGGTTTTAGCCGTGTCCTTTTTTTAATAATCTGGAGAATGGCTATGGAAAAATATATAGAAAAAGCCAGAAATATAATGGAAGCTCTGCCATATATAAAAGAATTTCATGGTAAATCCATAGTTGTAAAATATGGTGGTAATGCCATGGAAGATCCCGACTTAAAGCAAAAGGTTATTCAGGACATAATACTACTTAAATTAATCGGGGTTAATATCATTGTTGTTCATGGTGGTGGCCCCCATATTACTTCTCTTATGGAAAAACTTGGCAAAGAGGCTGTTTTCATAGAGGGACATCGTGTAACCGATAGCGAAACAATGGAAATTACCGAAATGGTTCTCAGTGGATTGATCAATAAGGAACTGGTTGCCCTTATAAATTCAAACGGAGGAATGGCTGTAGGTATATCAGGCAAAGACAGCAACCTTATTCTGGCTAAAAAGAAAGAAAATAAGCAAAATAAAGAAATAGATCTAGGCCATGTTGGCACCATTGTTAAAGTAAACCCTGAAATTTTATCCACACTCACATCGCAAGGCTTTATTCCTGTTATATCACCCGTGGCAATTGGAATTGATGGAAAGACATACAACATCAATGCTGATACAGCGGCTGGAGAAATAGCAATAAGCGTAAAAGCCTCCCGATTAATATATATGACAGATATTAAAGGTATATATAGAAAATTAAATGATGAAAATAGCTTTATTCCCACTATTAATGAAAAGGAAGTAGAAAAGCTCAAAGAGGAAGGAATTATTAATAAAGGAATGATCCCCAAAGTGGAATCTGCAATAAAAGCTATTAAAAATGGGGTTGAAAAGGTTCATATAATAGATGGCACAATTGAACACTCTGTATTATTAGAATTGTTAACAGATGCAGGAATTGGAACAGAGATAGTTTCTTAGCGTCCCACGCTATATTTCTTTTCACTGTAAATTGAGCTTGGTCTGGCATAAAACTCTTTTGAAAAGATGCTACGATGCCCTCTCTTATCAACGGTTCTTAAAGAAATAAAATAAGGTTTTTCATTAACCAATCCCGTAACAGTAAAAGTAATTGGTGTTAATCTACCTGTCTCCTGAACAGGTACAAAGATTGGGGATTTCCCTTCCTGAGCATCACTGCAAACATAATCTCCCATTCTATTGCCATAGTAAATTTCATAACCCGAAATATCATCTTCCGGAGACGGGACCCAGGTAATCTCTATTTTTTTATCCAATGGAATAACGCGTGTTACAGCCGGCACATCAGGAGAATTATCCACAATATAGTCTAATCTAATTGAACGAAGGTTAAAATCCTCTTTTTCTTCTTCATATGGATATACTGTTACCTTAAATTGGATATACTTACCGAGATTATAATCCTCTGGAAAATTCTCTGCATTATTTTGCATATATACCCATCTAATATCAGAATTATCCGGTAAAAAGTAGGAATCTGAAATTCTATATGCAAATTTTGCAAAGGAAAACTGTGGGACATCCACATCAAACGATATTCTCTTTAAAAAAGCAAAATTATCAGAAAAGTGATATGTATCTGTTATCAGCTGGTATTCCTCTCGCTTATATTTTCTTAAATTAAACTTTGGCTTAAATATCTTCTCAATGTTTAGATTATCTATAGAAAAAAAGCCACCTTTCCCTATTAAAACAGGGGAACTAAGATTTTCGTTTATCTTTGGAATCAGTATAGCAGAGAGGGGCTTACCCTCTCTTGTAGCCCATTTTATCTCCTGCTCTATACCATTTTTATATGTAGCAATTCTACCATTTTTAATATTAAAAGTAAGCCCATGGTGTTCCCAATTATTTAAAGCTATTCCTTCATCCTCTTTTATTTCTATGCTAAAGGATTCGTTTTTTTCATTCCAGAAAAAGTTATCAAACCTGTAGTGAAGCTGGTTATTTCTTATAAATATCGAAAAGCCATAGACATTTTTATCCTTTTCATCTGAAAGGTTATTCCCTATGTACTTAATAATGTATTGATTATCATAATTTTTATAAACATAAAGCCAGAAATCTATGCTGAAGCTTCCTGTAATATTTCCTGGTGCAAAAAGAGAAGTAGATAAAGGTAACAGAGAAATATAATTGTCGGAAAAATAAAACTTGCCTGAAAACCCCCATCCAATTTTCTGGTATTTGTTCAATTCAAAATTTGAATAAATAACTCTGTAATTCTCACTGTGTTGTATTTGACTATTAAAATCAATAAATAAGTCTCTATCTTCACTCTTTACATCATCCACTCCTTCAATTTGAAAAACTTCCTTTTGATTCACCCTCCTCATAACCATTTCTTCACCCTTATAAATTTTAATATTCTCCCCCTCAAGTACCATTGTTTTAACCGTTGTAAAAGGCTTAAGTGAAAAAAGAAAAGAAAGTGAAGACATCAAAACCAGACCTTTCAAAAGCCGACTCTTAAGAATTTTCATAAAAAAGAATTCTCCTATAGCTTTTCTATTTTCGGCTTTTTTAGCTATTTTTTTAGAAAGAAATGCTATACTTTCTCCCCCAGCCGATCTGTAGCAATATAAAAAGATATACCTTCCTGAACATTGGAAACAAATCTAACAATCTTATCAACATTAGAAATTTCAAGAATCTTTTTGATTTGAGGTTGATCACATATAACACAAATAGTGGAAGAATGTTTGGAAGCAACAGCAGCAAGACGAATAATAACACCAACTCCTGAAGAATCAATATAGGTAAGGTGACCTAAGTCAAGGATAAATCTGTAAATTCCCATTTTAATGTAAGCCAGTACCTCTTTACACAACAGGTCAAACTCTTCTACAAAAACAGTAAGCTCCCCACTAATGCTTATTATGCCTATTATATCCTTGTAAAAGGATACTTTTATACTCAATTTCCCATCCAAATTTATCTCCTCTCCCTAATAAAATTTTAATTTTATTTACAAAATAAAAATCTTTTTCATGTAAGTAACATTTCCTATTTCATGATGGGGCTTCACATAAAACTCATCCATAATCTTAGAAATCATATATACCCCTCTCTTTCTTAACTGAAATTGCCCGACCTTTCTTGGTGGAAATATAGGCTTGTCAATAGATTCACCAAAATCCCTAATCCACACCTCGAAAATTTGTTTCTCTTCTTCATCGGTAATATCAACTCGGATTTCAATTAGTTTGTCAAGATCCCATTTATAGGTATGCTGAATTATATTAAGAATCGCCTCGTGAACACAAAAGTGTATCTCGTGCGATGTTACTTCATCCATTCTTCCCGTCTTATTAAGAATATCCAGAAGTTTTTTTTCAAATTGAACTATTTGATCCTCTCTTCCAGATATAGTAAATTTAAAAATCATTTACTCCTCTCTAATGAAAAAAGAAGCAATTTATTATAATGAAAAAGAAATATTTTTGGAATTTTTCTTCTGTTTTGTAGACATTCCCCATTTTTGATTGGATTACAATAAATCGTCACTTCGGCAGATTATTCCACCACAACATTTATGGTTAGAATGTTACTTTTTCTTTGTCTCCAGCAACAAAGAAAAAGTAACCAAAAAAGCCTGCCCCGAGCAGGGTCAAGGGGAAACCAATTGTTACCTTTCTTTTGTCCGGGCAAAAGAAAGGTAACCGAAAGAAAACCCGCCCGCCCACGCTACGCAAAGTTTGCAATGCAACTGCTCAGGCTCGGGAGCGGTGAAAAACCCTTCACACTTTCTTTCTGAACGACCAGAAAGTAAAACCTCATGTTCACTTTCTTTTGAACGGCCAAAAGAAAGTGAACCGAAAGAAAAGCCGTCGGCGTTGCTTTATCGGCCGATTCTTTTTCTACACCGATAGTGTTAACCTTAATAGTTTAAAAACAACTTCTCCTTCTCGTAATATGGATTTTTCATCTGGACTTCCTGTCCAGATTCAAAATCCCCGCTGGAATCCGTTCCAGCGTGGTAAACTTTTCTTTTATGTAATAGCGGTTAACACGCTTTATCTATAACCAATACTTTCTATAAACACAAATTACTATATCCGTGTCGCAACGCCGAGTATTTTTCTAATCCTTTGTTCCAAGACTGTCTATAATAAAAGTCGAGGGCGTTTTCCAAATCCCCCTTATTAAAGGGGGCAGGGGGTTGTCCCTAGGTTATGCCCTTGCAGTGTCGGAGGTTTTTCTTCTTTTTATTTTTTTATCCTTTACCTAATACCCGCTGTGGTCTATACCCGCTATGGTCATTGTCATCATCTTTCCGTCGAATGTCTTGCGCTTGCACCCACAGGAAAATCCTACCCACCATTACGCCAAGAAATGCAGGATGCATTTCGCCCCGAGCGAGACCGAGTAAAAACCTCCTTACTTTCTTTCTCAGCGATGAGAAAGAAAGTAAGCAAAGAAAGAATCGCCCCTCTGCGGTTTTCTTTTATACTCATTCCTTATTCACTCCAAGTTGGTATTCTTCAGACCTTATTCTAAAACCTTCCTGCTTACACTTATGCCTTTCTCATGTCGCTATCCATAGCTTTATTCGAAAGGCAACCGCAATCCATTGCGGTATGTTGCTTGTTCCCTTTATCCCCTTCGCAGAATACCCCTTCTTGTTACTTAGTTTCCTCTGCATTAACTCTAAAAGCTCTTAAGGGGAAAACCGCAGAGGGGGGAGCAACGGTCGTATCTATAACCATGTCGCGATATCGGTTTTTTCTTCTTTATTTTTTTATTTTCTCTATCCAATAACCCACGCTGTGGTCTATACCTATGCGTATGAACAACTTTTTTCTTTCAGTTTTCACCTCCTCGCCTTTACTAAGACCGCAGGATGCGGTCGTTGAGGGTGGAGTGTTGCTCTTACCTTTGAGCACGGCGTTATTTTTTCGGTTGGGAACCCGTCCCCGACTCGTTCGGGGATGGGCCGAAAAAATAACACCGTGCGATTACCTTCTACCGAACACACGGATGTGGAGTTCCGCCCGATTCTACAGGAAAACTGAAAGAAAAAAGTTGTTCATACCCTCTACCCTCCACAGCGAGGTTTTTGCATTGTAGCACTGGCGCAGCCAGTGCTACTTTTACATTTTGCTTAGCAATGGCTATAGGTTTACCTAATTTCCAAAAATAGGAAATTACTGCCTGTTTTGCTTTTTCTAATTTTTTAAGGTAATATAATATAACTAATAAAAGGAGAGCCTATGGGGATTAAAAAATATATATTTGTAACAGGTGGAGTTTGCTCTTCTCTTGGGAAAGGCATTACAGCAGCATCAATTGGTGTTTTGATGAAAGCTGCCGGGTACAAAATAAATATGATGAAAATAGATCCCTATCTTAATGTTGATGCCGGTACAATGAGCCCTTATCAACATGGAGAAGTCTATGTTACCAATGATGGAAGTGAAACGGACCTTGATCTTGGTAATTATGAACGCTATGTAAGAGTAGAAACATCGCGCTTAAGTAGCCTAACTACTGGGCAAGTCTACCAAACTGTAATAGAAGCAGAAAGGCGTGGAGATTATCTGGGACAAACAGTGCAGGTAATTCCTCATATTACAGACGAAATAAAGAGAAGAATAAGAATACTTGATGAAACAGGCAATTCTGATATTATAATAGTTGAGCTTGGTGGAACTGTGGGCGATATAGAAGGATTACCTTTTATCGAAGCCGTTCGCCAGTTTACTCTGGAAGAAGGAAGAAACAATGTAAAGTTTGCCCATTTAACACTCATCCCAACAATAAAGGGATCTGGAGAATTTAAGACCAAACCATCACAGCATTCTGTTAAAGAGCTAATGTCTATGGGCATCCAACCCGACTTCCTTTTCTGCAGATGTGAAACAATTCTCCCTTCTTCTGTAAAAACAAAGCTTGCTCTATTTTGTAATATAGAGGAAGAATGCATATTCTCTGCTGTTGATGTGAAAGGAACTGTATATGAAGTACCATTAATCTTCCATCAACAAGGGGCGGATAAAATAATTCTAGAAAAGCTTGGGCTTCCATATAGGCGACCGGATCTTGCTAAGTGGAAAAAAATGGTGGAGATTTCTAATACTGCTGAAGAATCTGTTAATATTGCACTTGTAGGAAAGTATGTACATCTTGAAGATACATACAAAAGCGTGGATGCTGCTCTGCAGCACGGTGGAATAGCGAATAAAGTACGGGTAAATATCAAAAAAATTGATTCAGAACACTATGAAGGGGAAATTTTTGAAGAGGGAATTTTAAAAAGAGCCTCAATAGAACACTTTGAAAACTTCATACTTTGCAAGGTTCCTGAAGAAAAAGAACAGGAATTCTTAAATGCCGTTTACCAGAGAGACCCTACAAGTAATTATGTAGAGCTTCTGGAAGATCTTTCAGAAGAAGAAAAAAAGAAACTAAGACACATTTTTAAATCCATTAACTACAATGGCCTTATTTCCTGCGACATTGACGGAATTTTAATTCCTGGTGGTTTTGGGAACCGTGGAATAGAAGGTAAAATCAAGGCGGTAACCTATGCAAGGGAAAATAAAATTCCAATTTTTGGTATATGCCTCGGGTTACAGTGTATGGTCATAGAATTCGCCAGGAATATCTGCAATATACCTGGAGCACATTCTCGAGAATTCGATCCAACAACAGAGGCCCCCGTAATAGAGTTGCTTGCAAACCTTAAAGGAATAAAATACATGGGTGGGACAATGAGAAAGGGAGCATCCAAGGCAATTTTAAAAAGAGACTCCCTGGCAAATCGAATATACCAGCAAGAAGAGATAGAAGAACGACATCGTCATCGTTATGAGGTAAATCCCGAATATGTTGAAATATTGGAAAAAAATGGACTTTGTATAAGTGGTAAAGCAGAATCTGGATTAGTAGAAATGATAGAGCTTGAAAACCATCCATGGTTTCTGGGAAGCCAGTTTCATCCTGAGTTTAAATCCTCCCCCATAGAACCACATCCTATCTTTGTATCCTTCATTGAAGCTGCTTTGAATTATAAAAAGCAAAAAAACAAAAAAGAGTAAAATTTATTATGATAATAATAGAAGAAACAGCAAAAATGAGGCAAACCAGCGAAAAGCTACGGTTTTCTGGAAAAACAATAGGTTTTGTGCCCACAATGGGAGCTCTCCATGAAGGCCATCTGAGTCTTGTAAGAGCTGCCAGAGCTGAAAATGATATAGTAATAGTAAGCATTTTTGTAAATCCTATACAGTTTGGACCAAATGAAGACTTTAATAAATACCCCAGAACCTTTGATAAGGATTGCTCTCTTCTTGAGAAGGAAAAAGTAGATTTTCTATTTTTCCCAAGTGTAGATGAAATGTATGGAGAAAATTTTGAAACTTATGTTGATCTAAAAAATCTACCGAATCACCTTTGTGGATTAAAAAGAGAAGGTCATTTTAGAGGCGTTGCAACTGTTGTTGCAAAACTATTCAATATAACCCTTCCTCACAGGAGTTATTTTGGACAGAAAGACTATCAACAGGCACAAATTATAAGAAGAATGGTAGAAGATCTAAATTTTTTTATAGACATAAAAATAATGCCTATTGTTCGTGAAAAAAGTGGCCTCGCCATGAGTTCAAGAAATCAATATCTTACAGAAAAACAAAAAGAGAAGGCTTCTGTTTTGTACGAATCACTAAAACTTGGAGAAAAACTAATCCAGAAAGGACTTACCAGCCCCGAAGAAATAAAAAAAGAAATGCAAAAGCTAATTTTAAAAAAAGTACCCGAAGCACGAATAGACTACATCTCTATTGCAGACTTAAACACCCTTGAAGAAATTCAATCAATCTCAGGATCAGTACTTATTGCACTTGCTGTATATATTGGAAATACTCGCCTGATTGATAATGAAATTGTTAGAAAATAGCGAGATTCTTCTGATATTATTTCTGCTTTTTCAGAAATAATAGACAAAAAACTCGGGAAAACTTCTTGGACAAATCTTTATTCGAAGATTAAAAATATATAAATTTTCAACTTAAAAAAGTGGTATTTCTATTTCAATAACAAGGTGATATTTCATTAATTTCCTTGACAGAGAGCTTTCGCATAAGATTTGACTATGATTAATATCTATCTTATACTAAATATGGTCTTCTCGGGGTGTATAGCTGTATTTTTTTATTTAACAACTAAGGAATAAAGTTATGCTTCATTTTTTGCTTTTCTTTTATTTTCTGGTAGTTTGCGTGGGTCTTTTTTCCATATTTTCTGCTTATGTTTTCAAGTTTAGATTTAAAAGTGTGCAAGCTGGGTACTATGCCCTATTTCTTTTGCTCTTTCTTATATATGGAATTATTACTTTCTTTTACACATACAGTTACCTTTTTAAAATCTACCAGAAACCTGCTATAAACATCATTTATTATCTCTTTCTCTTTTTATGGTTTGCCGCAGTTATTTATTGCATCCCTTTTAGCTCTCACAGGTTAATAAACTTGCCTTTTGGAAAACTTAAAAAAACCTTTTTTCTCTTAGCTTCTTGTATAGTAGTAACATTTTTAGTTTTTTCGCTGGTTTTAATAAAATCCATTGATGAAAAGATTTATTTACTAAAACTTATATCAGATACAGTATTCGGAATCGCTCTTGGATCTATAATTACATATTCTCTCTTTACTATTGGGACAAACTTGAAAAATATGACAGAGAACTACCATAAGAAAACGGTGAAAAGGTACTTATATATCACTTTGCTTTTTTCCCCTTTCCTTGTTATAGACTTTTACTCTGAAATAATAGCAATTAACTGGAAGATAAACTTTCAGCACTTTAAGTTTAGTATGTTTTACTACTTTCTATTAAGCCTAGTAAGCATATACTGCGATGGACAGTATTTTCTATCAAGCATAAAAACACCCTTAGACAAAATACATCTTTTTAAAGAAAAATACAAGCTCACTGAACGGGAAATAAAAGTGTTAGAATTCCTTATTAAGGGTTTTGGAACTAAAGAAATCGCAGATACACTTTTTATTTCACCGGATACCATACGTAATTATATTTACAAAATCAACCAGAAAACCGGCACTAAAAATCGATCAAGTATCATCAATAAGTTTCATCAAGAATCCATAATTTAGTTCTATTTTTCTCTCATCTAGAATTCTCTTATCTAAAACCGCCATTTATATAGCACCAACTCTTTGCTATCTCTTTTCCAGTAATACAATTAAAAAAGTGATAAATGTTTACACTTTATTGTGACAAATGTTTATTTACATCAAGCAGGAAAAATGGTATACTAACCAAACTTGGAAAAACTGTGCTTATTGTGCTTATTAAAGAAGGAAGGGGAAAAGAGGCTAAGTTTTTCAAATTTTAGGAACGGGGCTGGGTTTCTGATTTATGGAAAAATCAAAGATTTCCGAATGGCAAATAATAGAAGATTTTGTTGGGCTTTTAACCATAACAAACAAACCTCAGAATTTTCTGATTGAACCTGAGTTTGTAGATTTGGATCAACTAAGAGAATGGATTACCAATTCTGGTATTAAAGGATTGATTATTGCTGGAGCGGGGCGACATTTCTGCGGAGGAGCAGACGTTCAGGGTATATTTAAGATGGCGGAAAGATCCTCAAAAGAAATGGAGAAAAAACTTTCCAGAGGTAAAGAGTTACTGGAATATATAGAAAATCTAACAATCCCCACCATATCAGCTATTCAGGGATGTTGTTTTGGTGGAGGACTCGAGATAGCTCTTGCATGCCATATTAGGGTTGCAGCAGAAAATTCGGTTTTTGCCTTCCCGGAAACTATGTTAAAGCTTATACCTGGACTTGGTGGAAATTTCCGCCTTATGAAAAAGTGCGGAATAGCAAAGGCAACTAGTATTATATTGACTGGTGAAACAATGGATGCTCAAACTGCCTTTGACATCAATCTTATTGATTATCTTGTTCCTAAAAAGGAGACTCTAGAATTTTCTGTACAACTTATGAAAAAAATGATTAAAGATAAACCTATGGAGGTTATTCAATCAGTAATGCTTTTGCTTAACAAATCACGGTATTTTCCAATGGAAAATCTTATGGAGGAAGAAACAAGGCTTTTTAGCAAATTAGCTTTGAATTTTATTCAGACAATGAAATTTTAGGTCTTTTTATGTTTTTCATAATTATTAGCGAAAGCCCTTTACCTGGCCTCGAAAGTATGATAGGAACTCCTGAAAAATTCCTTCTAAAGGAAGAATTAGAAGACTGTGGCCTGAATAGAGGAAGAATAGCAGCTCGTTTTTTGCTCAAGAAAACTATTATTGAAGAAATATTAGAAATCAGAAATATGGAATACTATAAAAAATTAAAAATAATCAAGAACAGGAAAGGAAAACCCAAATATCTTCTTGGAAAAGAACTTAAAGATATTTTTATCAGAAAAAAAATCAGAATAGAAGATTTATCGATAACACACATAAAAAATAGGGTTGCAATCATGATAGTTTATTCGAAGGCCTTATTTAGCAATAATCTAAAGAATCATAGAGAAAAATATGATTAAAACTATAGATTGGCAGATTGATGAGAATAAAATAGGATACTTATTTATTAATTCTCCGCCAGCGAATGAAATGACTAGCCAATTCTTTAAAGAGTTGGTTTATCTAACTAAAGAGGTAATCCGGGAAGAAGAAATTAGAGCCATTATAATATCAGGTAAAGGGCGACATTTTTCTTCAGGTGCAAACCTGGATCAATTAATAGGTAAGATTAGGGACCACCTTTTATTAGATAAAAATGGAGAAGTAATAGAATATCCATCATTTTTGACAGAGGAACATAAAGCATTCGCCTTTTTTAGCTGCTTAAAAATACCTGTAATAGCAGCAATTACAGGGGTATGTATTGGCTCTGGATTTGAACTTGCCCTATGTGCTCGTAAAAGAATATGTGGAGAAGGAGCAGTCCTTGGATTACCTGAAACAACTTTTGGTTTAATGCCAGGTTGTGGAGGAATATTTTTGCTTCCAGGACTTGTTGGACCAGGAAAAGCGCTTGAATTGATCCTATCAGGAGAAACTTTTGTAGCAGACGAAGGTTTAAAGTGGGGAATTGTTGATAAAGTTTTAGCTAAAAAAGAAGTTATACCGTATTGTGTGGAATTGGCACTGGATATTTCCAGAAAAAATAAAAGATAATTGGAGAAAAACCATCTGGTATGAATGAATTTTTTGTTAAAGTGATCGGAAGCGGTTCTTACCTACCAGGGGAACCTATTCCCTTTGATGATGTAGAAAAATACCTTGGTGAAATTACTTCCGCTCCCAAAAAAGTCATGAGATGGCTTGAAAGGATTAAACCTTTAATGAAAGAAATGCTTGATATAGAGTACTATCATTACGCACTGGATCCAGTTACCAGGAGAAATACGGAAGATAATGTAACAATGTCTGTTAAAGCCGCTCAAAAGGCTTTAGATATGGCAGGGATGAAACCTACAGATATTGAATTGATCTCTTACGGAAGTGCTTATAATGAACAGGTTCCTCCGACTTCTGTTTGGATACAGGAATCCTTAGGAATAGATAAATGTGCAGAGATATGTATACACTCAAACTGTACATCTGCATATAAAGCTCTGGCTGTAGCTTATGATAGCTTAAGATGTGGAAGATATAACAATGCACTTGTGATATCTTCGGCTATAAACTCTGTGGCACTAAGAAAGGAATACTTAAATCAAGAGGTCTTAACTCTGGAGCAAGTCTTTTTAAGGTGGTTTCTTGGTGATGGCGCGGGAGCTGTTATCATAAAATCTGAAAGGGATAAGATAGATGGCCTATTTATAGAAGATACCTATTTTGAGTCTGTCGGAGGAAATAAGCCTTCTGTTATGGGAGACAACAGACCAGCATATTGGATGCCACTTAAAGAGCAATACGAAGGAGGTTATCATCATCTTCGACAAAAATTTCAGGATGAATTGAGAACTTATTTTGAAGAGGAGGGAGGTACAATTTTCTTTAAGGGTTTAGGACGCTTTCTATCCCGAGTCAATATTAATATGGAAAATTTGCGCTTCTTTCAGATTAACATGCCAAGCAAGCATGTTGTTGAACTCATAATGAGCGAGTGTGAAAGTTTTGGTATAAAGAAAAATAAATTATACACAAAAATATCAAATATGGGATATCCTGGACCTCCAGCAGTTTTCTTATGTTTGGATAATATGATAAGAGAAGAAAAGCTAAATAAAGGAGATATAATAGTAAGCTTTGTGACTGAAGTCAGTAAGTTTATGCAGGCTGGATATGTTATGGAAAAATATTGAGGTTAAAAATGAGAATTCTTCTGGTTAATCCTCCAATACCACATGTGAATAGCATCGAGGCTTATGCGGCAAATAATATGAGTGAAACAAGTATTAAAATGAGAGAACTTATGGGTCCTCCTCTGGCTCTTCATGATCTTGCCGGTATCTTAAAAGATGAAGAAGTACGAATACTGGATCAGAAAACAGAGCTCGATCTAAACCCGTTTTATAACTTTGAGCATGATATCCAAAATGAAATAGAAAATTTCAGACCTGATATTATAGGCCTAACTTGCTTAACTGCGCATGTAAACTCGGCAAAAAAAATATTTAGAATCATAAAGAATTTTAGCAAAGATATTTTAACCATAGTTGGAGGTTTGCATCCCTCGTTGAATCCTCAGGATTTCTTTACTCCTGAAGTGGATATTATTGTAATAGGTCTTGGGAAAAGAACTCTACGAAAGATTGTTGATGAGTATAAAAAGAATTATAAAAATGCAGATTTCTCCAGAGTAGAAGGAATAGCTATAAATCAAAATGGAAGATTTCTCTTCACCAAACAACTTAGGGAGATAAACATTAAGGAAATTGAAGATGCTCACTATCTATACCAGTTTTATCCAGATAGAAAATTAGAAAGACAATATGACTACAGAATAAGGCATAATAATAAAAAGGTGCATTATATTAATACATCATTGGGATGCACAGATAAATGTAATTTTTGTGGCTTATGGAAATTTGCCAATGGCAATTTTATTCAGCGAAAAATAGATACGGTAATAGAGGAAATTAAAACACTTGAAGAATATCCCGTTATCCGTATGGTAGATGCCAATACCTTCGGCAATGTTCCGGCAGTAAAGGAATTGTTTCAAAAATTAATCGATTTTGGTATACAGCACGAATATGTTGTAGATGTTAGAACAGATACAATCGCTCAAAATCCAGATCTTTTCGAAATAGCAGCTAAAGCTGGAGTAAAGGTTGCTATTATTGGTCTTGAAGCTACAACAGATGAAGAATTCAAGAAATACAAAAAAAACACTACTGTTAATAATACAATTAGAGCTATTGAAATATTGAAATCTCTTGGAATATGGGTGTCAGGAAATTACATTATAAGCTATGATTTCGATGAAAGTGATTTTGAAAGAGTCGCCGAATTCATTACAGCTCATCCAGTATACTTTGCAGGTTTTACTATTATTACACCCTTTCCAGGAACAGATCAATACGAACTTCTTAAAGAAAGAATAATCATCCATAATTATGACTACTATAACCTGACAAACGCCGTTGTAAAAACAAAATTACCGGAAGATAAGTTTTACAACAATATTGTTGAATTATATAAGGTAAGCAGGCAAGCAAGACAGAACCTGCTAGCAAGCGAGGGGATGTAGATATGAAGAACCTGAAGAACCATTTAAAAAAAATTGGAATTGTGGGCGCAGGTAAAATGGGTCTGGATATCTTTTATGAGCTTCTGGAAGCTGGTTATTATATTGTTTTGTTTGATATAGCTTTTCTATCCGGTGAAAGGAAGATAGATATCGAAAATAAATTTCAAAAGAAAGTGGGGCGACTACTGAAAAATGGAATTATAAAAGAGAGTAGACTTTTAGAAATTCAACAAGAAGTAGTAATAACTCAAAATATTGAGGATTTAAAAGACTGCGACCTTATTATAGAAGCTATCGTGGAAAATAAGGATGTAAAAAAACAATTGTTTAACAGGCTTGATAATATAGTTAAAAAGGGATCAATCTTTGTTTCTAATTCTTCTTCTATATTACCGGAGAAAATATTCTCAGAGGTAAGTCGAAAAGATAAGACTGCTGGATTACACTTCTTTTATCCTGTTAAGATAACTAATATTGTGGAAATAATAAAATCAAATGATACTTCTTCTAGCACGACCGAACAGTTGAAGATGCTCGTAAAAAGTTTAAATAAACAGTATCTTTTACTGAAAAGGGATAATGCTTTCATACTTAACAAAGTACTTATAAATTTTCATACTCAATGCTTTCGCTATCATATTGAGAATGGTATAGGTATTAAAGAAATAGATAATATTGTAAAAAGGAATATTTTTCCAATTGGGACATTCGAGTTTTACGATAGCGTCGGACTTGATACTATGCTCCAATCACTAAAGGAATATATAGAAACTATACCACACAAAGAATGGGTTAGGCCAATGCTAATACTTGTTGAAGAATATGTCAAAAGAGGGTTCTATGGAAATAAGAATGGCGGTGGTTTTTATGTGTCGGGTATAGTTAATGAAAATGTGGTTTTGCATAGATTATCCAATCAAAACAATCCTGTTGAAGAAAAAGAAATAGTAGAAACTTTAATTTCATTATATATAAATACCATTTTTAGTTTTATAGAAAAAGGGTTTTGTACAGCAGAAGAAATTAACTATGCAATAAAGGAATATATGAGGCTGGACAAAGGCCCAATTGAGTTTGCAAAGGAATTCGGTATAGATAAGATTAGAGCAATTCTTCTGAAAAATTATAAAAAAACAGGACATGAGGTATTTAAACCAGTAAAAGGATTGTAAATAAAAACTTTTTCTAAAGGGGGCAAAACAATGAGTAAAAAAGTTGTAGTTACTGGATTGGACTTTATTACAGGTTTGGGTTTTAACGCTGAAGAATGCTGGCAAGGATTAATTGAAGGCAAAAGTGGAGTAAGAAAGATCAAAACATTTGATACTAGCAACGTGGATACCAAAATAGCTTCAGAAATTGATGAAAGCTTTCATGAGTATGCTAAAGCTATAGTAAGTCGCTACATAGATAAGCAGATTACAAAGGTTACAAAATCCTCCTATGTGGCTGCTAAACAAGCCATAGAAAAAAGCAGGCTTAACATTGATGATATAGATAAGGAAAGAATAGCCATAATAATGGGCATAGTCAGTACTGGTTATTCTTCAATCGAACAAGTTAATTGCAGAGGAAACAGAATTATTAAAGCTATGAACAATGCCGTTCCTGCCTGGATATCTCTCGAATATAAAATTGAAGGTCCAAGCTATACTATAGCAACTGCCTGTGCTTCTTCTGCCTATGCTATAGGCGCAGGTTACGATTTAATTAGTTCTGGTAGGGCAGATGTTGTTATTGTCGGTGGCGCAGATTCTATTGTAAATCCAGAAGAAATAACTGGATTTAATAAATTACTGGCCCTCTCTACAAGAAATGATGAACCTGAAAAAGCCAGTTGTCCTTTCTCTAAGGAACGAGATGGCTTTGTAATTGGAGAAGGAGCAGGGGTTTTGATTCTAGAATCAGAGGATTTCGCAAAAGCAAGGAAGGCTGAAATCTACGCTGAGATTGCGGGATATGCCTTTACAAGTGAAGCATATAATATTATGTCGCCAAAAAAAGATGGGGAAGGAATGGCTAAAACGATGAGACTTGCAATGAAAAATGCTAATGTTTCAGCAAATGAAATTGATTATATTAATGCTCATGGAACTTCAACCCTATTGAATGACAAATATGAAACTCTGGCAATCAAGGAGATTTTTGGTAAGAAGGCCTATGACATTCCTGTTTCTTCATCAAAATCTATGATTGGACATACCATTGGAGCAGCTGGAGCAATTGAAGCAGCTATTACTGTACTTTCAATTAAGAACGGTATCCTTACACCAACAATAAATTATAATCCAGATCCAGAATTGGACCTGGATTATGTCCCAAACAAAGCAAGGGAAAAAAAGATAAGTGTGGCTTTGTCTAACTCCTTTGCCTTCGGAGGACACAACGCAACAATCGTATTTAGAAAGTATACATAAAAATTTTTTTTTGAAAATAAAATAAAGGAGATAAAAATGGCTGAAGTAACAAATCAGGTAAAAAAGGAAGTGGTTGAAACAATTTATAACTTTTTCGCAGAAGAGTGCGAAGTTCCTAGGTCTACTTTAAATGAGAATACTAACATTATGGAAGATATTGAAGGGGATTCTTTAATGTTTATGGAACTGCTGGAGATTTTCAAAAAGAAGTACCAGCTTAACATTGATATTAAGTCGATCGGTAAATATGTCCTTAGACATCCCACAGATACCATAGGAAAAGTAATTGATTTAACTCTCTTGATAATTGAAAAGGAAAATAAAATAGCAGAGATGTAATGAAAGAAAATAAAATTATTGGTTGTGGAATTGATATTGAGAATATAAAAAGATTTGAGCGTATTTTAGGCAACCAGGATTATGAGAGTTTTATGAGGGATGTCTTTACCGAAAGAGAAATAAGAATAAATAGTGCTTTTAGGGCAAAGGAGCGTTTTACGCTGGGCTTTTGTGCCAAAGAAGCCTTGTTTAAGAGCTTTGGGATAAGTTGGGTTAATTCTCCTATTACATGGAAAGATGTGGAATTAATCTTTACTGCTGATAAAATGCTAAACCAAAATAGGGTTATATTGCATGGGTTCGCACTAAAATACTTTTTAAAAGAGAAGATAAAGCAGATTTTGTTTGAATCCATAATAGAAGAAAACTACGCCCGATTTTCCGTAATTCTTGTAAGATAGTTACAGAATGGAGGTTATATTGGAAAAAGTTGGTGCCATTTTTCCTGCTTTTGGTGCTGAATATTTTGGAAATGAAAGGGAGCTTTTGGATCTTTATTCTGAGAGCATAGAAGAGTATCTGAAAAAAGCGAACACAGTATACAAAATTGATATGGATGACTTTCAAACAAGAATAAAAGGAGATTTTTCAGATGAACTACAATCCCAAATAATATGTTATGCTTATAGTTGCGCTATTGGTAATATACTTAAAAAAAATGATTTCCAGGCGGACTTTATAAGCTTTTATAGTATGGGAATCTATGCGGCTTTGCACTATGCTGGAAGCTTAGACTATATTGATGGAATAAGAATTATTAAGTTTTGCTATGATCTTGTGAGAGAAAATTCTTCCACGGATAGTTTTTGCATGGGAATAGTTGTGGGTTTGATGGAAAATGAAATCTATAAAATCATAGAGAAATATTCATTCCAGAATATTGAAATTATAAATAGAAATAGCAAACACAACATGGTACTTTCTGGGAAAGAAAGAGAAGTAACAGGATTTCTCGAGAGCTGCCTCCAGGAAGGTGCTCTCTATGCAAAAACAATTAATATAAAAACACCTTTTCATACAAAGTTCGTGGGGGATGTTCAAAATGAAATCTTATCTTTTATAAATACAGAATTGACTATTAAAGACCCTATCTACCCTATTATATCCGGTTATGACCAGAGGATAGTTAATTCTATTGCGGAAATAAAAAAAGAAATTGTTTTCAATGTAAGACATTCCCTGAACTGGGAAAAGACTTTTGAATCAATGCTTGATGTTGGAATAAAATGCTTTGTAGAGTGTGGCCCGGGAAATAGTCTTAATAGAATTGTTAAATTTATTCCTGGAAATTTTGAAATTTACAACATAAGAAACTTAGGAAATTTGTTAAAAACAAGCGGGTTTATGCTTAACAGTTTACTAAAAAATACAAAAAAGAGGTCTTGCTAAAGTGACTAAGAACAAGTTATTTTTATCGGGAAACGAAGCTATTGCAAAAGCAGCTTTGGATTTTGGTTGTAAAGTTGGGATAGGTTATCCTGGAACTCCTTCTACAGAAATACTGGAAAATATGTCTTTGCATTCATCTATTAAAAGCTTCTGGGCTCCAAATGAAAAAGTGGCCCTTGAATATGCAATAGGTGCCTGCTACACCGGCTGCAGGGCCATAGTTACCATGAAGCATGTTGGACTAAATGTTGCAGCAGATCCATTTATGAATGTTTCCTATACTGGAGTAAAGGGTGGACTTATTATTGTATCATGTGATGATCCAGGAATTCATTCATCACAAAATGAGCAGGATAATAGGAATTATGCCAAATTTGCAAAAATTCCAATGTTAGAACCTTCTTCTCCTGACGAAGCTTATAGATTTATTAAAAGTGCATTCGAAATCTCAGAAAAGTTTGATACTCCAGTTTTGTACAGAATGACAATAAGGATTTCACATTCCAATGGGATAGTAAATCTGCTTAAACCCGTTAAACAAAACAGAATATTTTCCTTTCAGAGGGAAAAAAAATATGTTCTTCTACCTGGCGTTGCAAGAGAACGGCATAAGATTGTTGAAAAAAGACTGGAACATCTGCAGGATTATTCTGACAATTCAGAATTAAATCAGCTTGAGGATGGTAAAGGAGAAGTTCTCTTGATAAGTTCTGGAGTAACTTATCAGTATGCAAAAGAAGAATTTCCTGAATATCCTATTTTAAAGATTGGCATGAGTTATCCGCTGCCTATAGAGAAAATAAAAAGAATTGCAAAAAATTACAAAGAGATAATCTGTCTGGAAGAACTGGATCCATTTATTGAAGAAAACCTCTTGAATAATGGAATAAATAATGTGAGAAAAAGAAATAAAAAATTTTATATAGGAGAAATGAATCCTTCAAGGATTAAATCCTTGGTTATGTACAATGATGAAGAAAAGATTCTAAACAAAACAGAAGCAAAAGAAGTCCCTCCCTCATTGTGTAAGGGCTGTCCTCACTCCTATGTTTTCGAAGTTATTAAAGGATTACATCTAATTGTCGCTGGAGATATTGGCTGTTATACATTAGGTGCTCTGTCACCCTATAATGCTATTCATACTACTCTTGAAATGGGAGCAAGTATTCCTATGGGTTTTGGAATAAGAAGCTGCCTGGAAGAAAAGGAAAGAAAGCGAGTTATTTCTGTCATTGGAGATTCTACATTTATTCACTCAGGTATTCCGGGGTTGATTGATGCCATCTATAATAAAAGAGAGGGAATTATAGTTATTCTTGATAATGACAGTACCGCGATGACAGGTGGGCAGGATCATCCTGGAACAGGAAGGACTTTACAAAATGGTGAAACCTTTAAGCTCGATATAAAAAGACTATGTGAGATCTGTGGAGCACATAAAGTTTATGTAATAGATCCATATAAAATAAAAGAAGCAAAAAGAGTTTTCAAGGAGGCTCTAAATGAAAATGGAGTTCGCGTCGTAATAGCTAGAAAAGAATGTTTGTTAAAGAAAAAATAAGGAGGGATAATAGCATGAAAACAAAAAATGTGTTGATTGCTGGACTTGGTGGGCAGGGTATTATTCTATGTAGCAGAATTATATGCAATGTTTTGTTTGAGAAGGGATATGATATTAAAAAATCTGAGGTTCATGGAATGAGTCAAAGAGGCGGAAGTGTTACTTCTCAAATTTGCTTTGGAAAAATAGTTTATTCCCCACTTATTCCAGAAAGAGGAATTGATTTTCTTCTCATGCTGGATGAAAATGAGGGAGCACGACACAAAGAAAATCTTTCTGAAGGGGGAATAATTTTAGGACTCTCCCCTGAAGAAAAAAGCAAGCTAAAAAGTAAAAAATGTGTTAATGTAGCAGTTGCTGCAAAATTTCTAAAATCAATAGGAGTTGCTATGCAAGAGATAGAAAGAGCACTAAGAAATTTTGTAAAAGAAAAATTTATACTCATGAATATGGAAACTGTAGCACAAGTTTACTCTACAGAAAAAAGGGAGTTGTATGAAATTTGAGTTTTTCTTTCGTGTTAGAGGCTATGAACTGGATTCGTTTAACCATGTTAATAACGCAGTTTACCTTAATTACATGGAAGAAGCAAGGTGGGATTGCCTTCTGAAGACGGGTTTCCTGGACTATTTTATTAAGAATAAGACATTTCTTGCTGTTATTGAAGTGAATATTCGATATATCAGGGAGCTAAAGCTTTTCCAGGAATGTGTTGTTTATTCTAAAATAAAATGGGAGAGCCCATATCTTGTGTTTTACCAGGACATATACATCTTAAAAACAAACAAAAAGAGCGCCCATGCAAAAGTAAAAATGCTTCATATTACAGAAAGTAGAATGCCAGTAGATATACCTTTTGAGCTTATCAAAAAGCTAACAGGAAATGAATATGATACCAAAAGATTTCAATTATAATTTTAAGTTAAACTTGAGCGACTGATTAAAAAATTTAAGTAAAATAAATTAAAAGAGGTCTGATTAAATGATTAAGAAATGGCTGCTTTTTAGTTTAAAAATAATACCTTATTTAATTCCATTTTTAGTAACTCTTAACCTAAGTATAGAAGTAGAATTTAAAAATATTCCATTCGAACAACTAAATCTTCTTCTAGTTTATTCAAGTTTTATTCTTCTTTTGGGATTAATTATAGAAAAAATTGTTTTTAACTTTGTGTCTTATCTTGATATAGCTATCTTCATAGATTATTGTGTTATACTCCTTTTTTACTACACATATCCACAATTTTCTAAATTAATTCTATCAAACATAGTAGCATCCATTTATTTTCCGATGTTTATAGTTTCAGTATTTCCGCAGCTCCTTGGATTCCCACCATTTACATTTGAGTTTGCAAAGCCAAATGTTCCAAAGTCAGTATCAAGGATGGACAAATTCTGTAAGATACAAAATATCATAAGCTTCTTCTGGGGAGGCATTTTTTTTATATCTTTTGTTATTTCTGTTCTTCCACTTCCAGGTTATTTTCTATTTTATCAGAAAGTTTTCCCCATCCTAATTATGGCAGGAGTCGGCATACCTTTTAGCGTTTATTCGCCTGATTATTTTAATAGTATCCTTCCAAACAACACTCCTTTTGAATCTGCTTATGAAGCATTGGAAGCACTTCCTTTTGCTCTTAATAAAAAAGAAACCAGAGAATTACATAAAGTTATTCAGTTTGATGTAACTGGAGATGAAATTTTTAAAGGGTATATTGAAATTTCTAGTCAGAAGGCAAAATTTATTAAAGGAGAGCATGAAAACCCTGATTGCATTATTCATGTCCCAGCCAATATATGGATAGATATTACCTCAAATAGACTTGAAGGTGCTACTGCTTATCTTGAAAGAAAGATGAAAGTAGACAAGGATCCTACAATAGTTAAAAAACTTGATATGTTTTTTTATACTAAACCGACTCCAAAAATAAAGAAAATAAAAAAAAGTTTTTTCTCTAATTATCCATATGCAACAACAATTCCAGGTTCTATAAAAAAAGTTCTTGTATTAGACGGAGGGCCAAGAGATGAATCTAAAAGTAAAACAAAAATGATGGTCAATGCTTTTTGTGAAGGGCTAAAAAAAGCTGGTGTTGAAGTTAAAACCATACATCTAACTAAAAGAAATGTAAAACCTTGTATAGGCTGTTACTCCTGCCGTGTTAAAACCCCAGGCACATGCATTTTTAAAGATGATATGACAGATATCTTGGAACAGTATAAAGAAGCTGATGTTATTTTATTATCTTCCCCTCTTTACTATAATACATTTAGTGCACAATTAAAGGGGTGTCTTGATAGACTTTTACCGATTCTTTTACTTTATAAAAAAGAATTTGATGAAGGCATCTTGTTTTCCAGTAACTCCAGCTTTAAAAAGAAACAGGGAATAGTAGTATTTTCGGCAGGGGGAAACAATATGCCAGTTGAGCAAAACTTTTTAGGATTATCATACACCATTAGAACTTTTGTATCACAATTCTATTACATCTATGAATTACTTGGAGAATTTTATCTTCCGGCTTCGGAAAGATTATCTGATCCTGCCTTTCAGGATAGAATAGAGAAAATGGTCTCATTAATGAACAAAGCAGGTAATGACATTGCTCAAAATGGTAGAATAGACATTAAGGATATGGAAAGTATAAGCAACCAATGTGTTTCAGAGAGAGAAGCAGCTTACTTCAATCAACAACATCAGAATATGTTTTTTAGGATTCTCGAAAAAGAAAGGAAAAAATAAATTTTATAAGAGGTAAATATGAAAGAAAAAGAGAACATTATTAGCTTGAGAAAAGTAAAGAAAGATTATCCTCTAGGAAAAACAACTGTTCATGCTCTCCAGGGTATAGATTTGGATGTTGAAAAGGGAGATTTCCTTTCCATTGTTGGGCCATCTGGAAGTGGAAAAACAACTCTTTTAAATATCATTGGTTGTATTGACAAAGCAACCGAAGGTTCAGTAAAAATAAATGGTCAGGAAATTACGAATATGAATGATGATGAAATGACTGATCTAAGATTGTTTAAAATAGGTTTTATATTTCAAACCTTTAATTTAATTCCAGTTCTTAATATTTTCGAAAATGTGGAATTCCCATTGCTGCTAATGAAAAAATATTCCAGGTCTGAGATGAAAAAAAAGGTGGATTCTTTAATTGATGCTGTCGGGTTGAAAGATTTTGTAAATCATCGGCCCGCAGAACTATCAGGCGGACAGAGACAAAGAGTAGCTATAGCAAGAGCGCTTGTTACTGATCCAGATATAGTATTAGCTGATGAGCCAACAGCAAATCTTGACTCTGTCACTGGTGAAAATATTCTACAATTGATGAAAAAAATGAATCAAATCAAACATACTACCTTTGTTTTTTCCACTCATAACCCAGATGTTTTAAAGTATGCAAATGATGTAATAAAAATAAAAGATGGAATGATCTGCAACAAATAGGAGGAAATAAATCATGAGACTTATTTTAAAAATAGCTCTTGGAAATATCCTCAGACATAAAGGGAAAAGCTTGGTTGTCGGTACCATTATTTTTATCGGTAGTTTAATTATGATTATTGGGAATGCTGTTGTATCTGGTATGGATAGAGGTCTTCAATCTAACATTGTAGATAGATTTACAGGACATATAATAATTGTATCAACGAACCAAGAAGATAACAATGTGTTTTTAACTCTTGAAGGACGTCCCATCGAACCAATCGCTGAATATAAAAACATCAAAAAAATTCTTCAATCCGAACCGTATATTGAAAATTTTCTTCCGGTGGGGATCAACACGATAATGGTAATGAGTGAAACCTGTGAACCCTGGAGGGGAATTGTTATTGGGGTAGAATTTGATAAATATCAAAAAATGTTTCATAGCAATGTTATTGTTGTAGAGGGAAGACTTATAACTAATAGAGAGAGGGGTTTCTTAATTACCGAGTATAGTAGATCTCAGATTTACGATTTAAATAGATACTGGATAAAACCTGCCGAATTAAATATTAGCAACAATATAAACTCTAATAAACTCATGCCTATGCACATAAGAACCAATCTGGTAATAATGGGAGGTGGAGAAGGTAATTACACATCGGATGCGAATGTTCCAATAAAGGGTATAATAAAATATTCATACTTAAATAATCTATGGCAGAGATTTAATATCATCGATATTGAAACTTTCCGAGAAGCTTTTAATTATTTCTCTACAGATATAGAAGAAACAAAAATACCTCGTGAAAAAAGTGATTTAATCAAAAAGGCACTGGAAAACAGCGATGAATTGTTTTCATCTGAAGAAATAATAGAAAACGCTCCAGTTTTATCTGAAAAGATAGACTTTAAAAGAATTGTAAAAGAAAGCAAGGAAAAACTTGAAAAGGCAAGAGAAAAAGCAAAGATAGCAGATGTAGAAGCAGGGATGTATAATCTTGTTCTAATTAAGATAATAAAAAATGAAGACCTTAATCAGAGTATAAAAAAATTGAATAAGATTTTAAAGGAAAACCATCTTGATGCGAGGGCAATATCCTGGAGAGAAGCTATTGGTACAATCGCTCAATTTGCGACACTTATTCGTGGAGCTTTAACTTTGTTCGTTTTGTTTCTGTTTTTCGTAGCGATTATAATTATTATGAATACCCTTAGTATGTCGGCCGTTGAGAGAGTTCCTGAAATAGGTATGATGCGTGCTGTGGGGGCCAGAAAAAGCTTTATATCCAGAATGTTTTTGGCCGAGACTTCAATGCTTTCTTTTGTTTTCGGATTAGGTGGAATTATCTTTGGAACTTTTGGAACTTTTACTCTTTCATTACTTAATATAAAAACCGGTAATGACATGTTACAGTTGCTGTTCGGAGGAGATGTTTTCTGTCCTTCGGTTGAATTGAAAAATCTCTTAGAAGGTATTTTTCAATTGATTGTAGTCACACTGTTAGCTGTAATTTATCCACTGAAAATTGCCAAGAAAATTTCACCGCTTGATGCAATTTCGCGAGAATAAATCAGGAGATTGTTTATGAACTATTTGATCAAAATAAGTCTAAGGAATTTACTAAGACAAAAAAGAAGAAATATTCTTCTTGGTATTGGAATAGCCGTTGGAATGATGATACTGGTAATGGCTAATTCCTTTTCTGCAGGTATAACTGATATTTTAATGAATAAGATTATAACTTATATCACAGGACATATTCAGATCAGTATGATAACATCAAATGGAAGAATAGTATTTCGAGAAAAGGAAAGGATGTACAAAATACTGGAAGAAAATTTGAAAGATTATTTATATTTTCAGGAAACTGTTACATCCTACTGTCAGGCTATAGGTAATGGAAGGAATGATTCTGTACCTCTAATTGGCGTAGAACCGAAAGGGTTTTTAGAAAACTTTGTAAAATTAAAAGAGGGAGACCCATCCAACTTTACAAATAAAGTTATTGAAAATCCTCTTATTATTCCGGAAGATAAGGCGAAGTACTTAAAAGTAAAATTAATGGATACTATAAAAGTGCGATTCCCGAATATCTATGGTCAGATACAGGCCGCCAGCTTAACAGTGATTGGTATATCTAAAAGTGATAACCCTTTCCTGGGAATGGCCATGTTCTGTCCACTGGAAAACATGAAAAATCTAATGGGATATCGACCTTACGAGGCCTCAAGTATCCAGATAGTCCTGAAAAATCCTCTCACCTCTGTAAAACAGGCTATGGAATTACAAAAGGCTTTAAAGCCGGAACTAGCTTATATTGATGGTAAAATATTGTCCAAAAATGATTCGGCAGAAGCTTTCACTATTGGATTTTCACAAGAAGATTCCAACATTAAATTGCTCACCAATAACATTCATATAGTTGAGGGGCGGTTTTCTGAATCGACGATCAAAGAAGGAGTTTTTATAAGTTTGTCTCTTGCAAATAAATTAAAGCTAAAAGTAGGGGATACAATTAAAAATGTATACAGGAATAAATTGGAGAAAGGAAATACCACTAATACTTATGTAATTGACGGCATTTTCGATTCCGCAGGCTTGCTGCCTGATAACACCTTACTGTTAAGTGAGAAATTGTTTTATTACACATACTATTCGTATCTACCAAAAAACATTAGTAAACCAGGTACTAATGAAATAAAATTACCATTATCTTATGTTCTTACAAAAGAATGGATAATGCTTCCCAGACCAGGCTCCACCGATGAAATGAATAAGCAAACGAAAGAATTAAAAAACAAAAAGACTGAAGCAGCATTTATAAGAGTAATTACAATGTACGAAGCAGCAAGTCAGGTTTTGCAACTGGAAAAAGCTTTAAATTTAATTAGTCTTGCTGCTGTAATGGTATTATTTTTTATAATTCTTATAGGGATTATAAACACATTAAGAATGACAATCAAAGAAAGAACTCGCGAAATTGGAACTATTCGTTCTATAGGTATGAGAAAAAATGATGTAAAAAATCTTTTTTTATTGGAAACTTTTTTCCTTGTTTTTTTTGCTTGTATAGTAGGAATTATTGCAAGCCTTCTTTTAATGGGAATTTTGTCAAGGCTAAAATTTAATATTGAAGGAATACTGAGCATTTTGCTTCTTAATAAGCATCTTCATTTTGTGATAAACCCACTAGGAGTATTTTCCAATATGATCCTTATACTTCTAATAGCTTTAGCTACGGCCTTTTTCCCTGCAAGAAGAGCAGCAGATTTATCATGTGTGGAAGCACTAAGACATTACGAATAGCAATATAGGAGGATAAGTTATGAATAAATTATTTTTTAATCTTACTTTCATTTTTGTGTTGGCCCCATTGAGCTGGGGAGAGATAAAAGCTACTGAAATTATGGGTAAAATGGATTTTTGGACAAAAATAACTACGGATGTCACCTCTCAATTTACAATAACACAGCAAAGAGTTAAGCAGGGTACAAAAATAATGAAAGGACTTTATTATAGGCGTGATAAAGATGATGCTTTTCTTATATTCTTTACGGCACCGGATTCAGATAAGGGAACTGGTTACCTTAGAGAGGGAGAAAATATGTGGTTTTATCCACGAAACGAGAGGAAATTCCAATTGATAAACAGAAACGAGAATGTTGGCGGAACAGATGCCAGAGCAGGAGATTTTGAAGCAAGAAAAATAACAGAGCTTTATGAAGTAAGGAAAGATGAAAACGGCAAGGAAATTTTAAGAGAAGAAACACTTGGAAAAATTCCTGTTTATTACCTTGAGGTAGTTGCCAAGGTAAAAGATGTTACTTATCCCAGAAAAAGCTATTGGGTTACAAGGGATAAGTTTCTACTTTTGAAGGAACAATCTTTTGCTGCCTCAGGAACTTTAATGCAGACAGCAGTTTATTTGAAATATACCATGATCAATAAAAAATATTTTCCTTTAAAGCAAATCTTTATTGACGAATTTGACAAAGGAAATTCTACCATGCTTGAGATATCCGGTATTTCTACTGATAAAATTGATGATGCTGTGTTTACCAAGGCTTATCTTGAAAATCTGAGTAAATAGGAGATATTAATGAAAAGAAAAATTTTGGGGCTTACAATATTTTCAATTGTTTGTCCATTTATCCTTTTTGGTCAGCAAAATGTGGGAATAGATGATTTGTTTAGAGAGGACGATGTAATTGTAGAAAACACAAATGTGCAAAGTTCATTTATAACAAATATAGAAAAAGAAGCAGTATCCCTTTCGGGATCTTTTAGATTTAGAGGCTTATATAATTTTAATAAAGAATTTATTAAGGGCAGTACTAATTGGAGCGTAAACTCAGTTTCTGCTGATATGGAAGCAAATGTACTTTTTGATATAAGGCTTAAAAGTGGCCTAAAAGCATTCGCAAGCTTATATGCTGACTATTCGCCAATAGGCAAAGAAGACACACATTATTATACTTCTTATCAAACTACGCCTTCGAATATCATAACAAATACGGCTCCTTATGTGGAAACAAATAATACTACATTCTCTATAAAAGAAATATTTATGGATATGAATATAAACAGAGTAGTATACTTTCGCGTGGGAAAACAGGTTTTACAATGGGGAAGATGTTATTTCTGGAATCCCACAGATTTGTTAAATATTGAAAAAAGGCAATTTAGTGATCTAAATGCTTATCGCGAAGGAACATTTGCCCTAAAAACCCACATTCCTTTTGGTACTTTTTTTAATATTTATGGAGTAATTAATGCTAATGATATAAAAAATATTAACGAGTCGGCTGTAGCAGCCAAAGCAGAATGTCTTCTAGGAACTACTGAAATTTCGTTTTCAACATGGGCCAAGAAAGATTTTTTTCCGGTATTTGGATTTGATTTTATCTCCTTTATATTTGATACTACTATTAGAGGAGAAATTAGTGTTTCATATGGAGATAATAAGTCTTATCTCAAGACAGACATTTTAACCAACGGTATTATTCAAACCAATTTTAGCACAACCAGAATAACTAATGAATGGATTCCACGAATCAGCGTAGGCTTTACAAAGAGATTCGATTTTCTGGATGTGGACGACAGAATATCTATCAGTGGAGAGTTTTTTTACAATCCCTATGGGTATAAGGAAAATATATTAAAGGAGGAAGACCAGAGACTTTTTCTGCTTGCCAACAACCTCTTTGAATTAAATTACAACTATCAATATTACTTTGCTTTTTTTACATCCTTTAGCAAATTCATTGTTAGTGAAATAACATTGAGTGTAAACGCTATTGGAAACTTTAATGATAATTCTTGGCAAATTACAGGGGGTATAACTTACGAACCTGTAGATTATTTTACCTTTGAATTTAATTTAAGCAGTTGCATTGGAGAAGATAATAGCGAGTACACTTTTCAGGGAAATTCTTTATCGGTTGAATCTATTTTTACTATGAAGTTTTAGAAAGGTTTTATCTTTTTTCTATTTTCTCTTCTAAAGCTCTGTATATAATCTCCCTCGCCTTCTCTATAGCTTGCTTTATTCTAGAAGTGTGCCTTCCCCCTGCCTGAGCAAAGTCTGGCCGGCCTCCACCACCTCCTCCAACTACTTTTGCAGCTTCTCTTGCAAGATCTCCAGCTTTAACTTTTGAAACAAGGGATCTGGTAACACCTGCTGTAATACTAACTTTATCAGGTGATGGCTCCCCAATCAAAAATATTACTCCATCTTTAACCTTCTCCTTAAATTCATCTACAGCAACAACCATTTCATCTGCACTTAAGTCTGCCCGTCTTATAATAACCGTGCTGTTTTTCATATTCACCGCTTCCTGAATCCATTTTTCTATTCCACTCCTTATTAATTGCTTCTTAAGCTCTATTATCTCTTTCTCTTTCTGTTTTGAACTGTCTATTATCTGTGTTACCCTATCCGCTATTTTTGTCTCTTCCGAGTTCAGAATGGAAGCGATTTCTTTACTCCTATGAAAATACTCCCTGAATGTAAGAAGAGAATTAAATCCTGTTGTTGCCTCTAATCTTCTGGTCCCCGCCGATATGGAAGACTCCGATATAATTTTTATAAGCCCTATATCCCCAGTTCTTTTTACATGCGTTCCACCACATAACTCTTTTGAATAATCGCCAATCTCTATAACCCTTACAACTTCACCATACTTTTCTTCAAATATAGCCATTGCTCCACTTTTAATTGCTTCTTCTTTTTTCATACTGCTAATCTTAACAGGAAGATTCTGCAAAACAATCCTGTTCGCTTCGTTTTCAATCCTTTCTATTTCCTCCATAGTAAGAGCCTTGGAATGCGTGTAATCAAATCGAAGTCTTTCCGGACCAACAAGAGATCCTGCCTGCTCGGCATGCTCACCTACAACATTACGAAGGGCTTTGTGAATAATATGCGTTGCTGTATGATTTCTTGCAGTTGCCTCCTTTCTTTCACGATCCACTCTCAATAAAACCTTATCCCCTTTTTTAAACACACCATTTACAACTACTCCATAATGCAGGATAGTATCCTCATAAAGCCTGGTATTTCTAATAGCAATTTTAGCCTCTCCCTTTTCGATAACTCCAACATCTCCGACCTGCCCACCTTTCTCCGGATAAAATGGCGTCCTATTTATAATTAACACCACTTCATCATTTCCAGAAACACTCTCAACAAGCCTATCACCTGAAACTAATAACTGAATAATTCCTTCATCCTCATACTTTTCTTCTCCCGTATAAACAGACGATTCTTTGACACCAGAAACTATTTTAAAGTCAAAGCCCTCACCCTTCCAGCTTGCTCTTGCTCTATTTTTTTGCTCTTCCATAAGCTCTTCAAATCTCTTCATATCTATAGTTAAGCTTTCATCCTCGGCTACATGCTGAACAAAATCCAGAGGGAATCCAAGAGAATCATAAAGCATGAACAAATGATCCCCGCTTATTATCCTGTCTTTTGCTTTAGCTTCCTCAACAATTTCATTAAGCTTATCCAGACCCCGATTAAGTGTTCTAAAGAAAGATTCTTCCTCCGAATATATAAGAGACTTTACCATCTCCCTTTTTTCTGAAAGTTCAGGGAAAGCCCTTCCCATTACATCTACAAGTACATCCACTATTTTGTGTAGGAATGGCTCTTCAAAGCCCAATCTCTTACCATACCTTATAGCCCTGCGCAGTATCTTTCGAATAACATATCCCCTGCCCTCGTTAGAGGGCATAACCCCGTCAGCCATAGCAAAAGTAAGAGACCTTATATGATCAGCAATTACACGGAAAGGCATACCTTTTCCTTCGTTGTACCTTTGTGCCGAAAGATCTTCAACTCTTCTTATAAGAGGCAAAAATAAATCTGTATCGTAATTTGATTGCTTGTTCTGGAGTACAGAAACAATTCTTTCAAAACCCATACCAGTATCAACATGCTTATTGGGAAGAGTTTCTAGTTTTCCATCTTCGCCTCTATTGTACTGTATAAAAACAAGATTCCAGAGCTCAATATATCTTGCACACCCTGCATTTACTCCGCAAACATGCCCCTTAACCCCTTTTTTATCACAAGCTTCTTCTCCCCTATCGATATGAATCTCAGAGCAAGGACCACATGGCCCCGTAGCACCCATTTCCCAGAAATTATCTTTGTCTCCAAATTTCAAGATATGGGCTTTATCTATATCAGTAACTTCCTTCCATAGCAAAAAGGCTTCATCATCTGTATGATGAACCGTCGCATAAAGTTTATCCTTTGGCAAGTTCCAAACCCTCGTAAGAAGTTCCCAGGCCCATTCAATCGCTTCTCTTTTATAATAATCTCCGAAAGACCAGTTCCCGAGCATCTCAAAAAATGTATGGTGGTAAGTATCCTTACCTACATCTTCCAGATCATTATGCTTTCCAGAAACTCTCATGCATTTTTGCGTATCGGCAGCCCGTACATAATCCCTCTTTCCAATACCAAGAAACACATCTTTAAACTGATTCATTCCTGCATTTGTAAACAAGAGGGTTGGATCATTCTCGGGTATAAGAGAAGCACTTGGTATTATTGTGTGTCCCTTACTCCTAAAAAAATCAAGAAAATCTTTTCGAATATCTGCCGATTTCATAAAACCTTCTCCAGTACTAAAGTTAGCATTAAATAATAAAGAAATCTTTGAATTAAATCAAGCTCTCTGAATGAAATTGCTTGCCAAATTTGCGATTCTTAATTCTTATTTTTATAATAAAACTTCTGAACAAAGGAGCTTTCTGAAATGAAAGATCCATATCAAATACTTTTACGTTGTAATGCCCATTACAACACAAAAAGCATTGAAGTGGTTGGTGATTTTACAGAATGGCAGCGAGGAAAGCTGTACTTAGAAAATAGAGATGGTGATAACATTTGGAAAACATATGTTGAACTTCCCTCCGGACAATACGCCTACTACTTCCTTATAGATGGAAAGGAATATCAACTTGATTCTTATAATCCTCTACGTGTAAAAAAAGAAGATAATGTTTATTCACTGATAGTCGTAGGTAATGCACGCCTGAATAAAGATGCAATCCATAGTGAAAAAGACATAGATATATATTCAGAAGATACTATTTATCTGAAAGCTACTCTCAACAAAAATAAATTTAGAAGCGCAAAACTTATAGTGCTAATACATGATCTTCCAAATTCTGTTGATGGTTATGTCTGCTATGAAGATGAAATTTATGCTCATTATATTTTTAAATTTCAAAATCGTTTTCTCAAGGAAGAATATTATTACTATTTCGAATTAACTACTCAGGATAATGAATTAAGATACCTTGGTGCAAATGGAATTACCGAAACAGAATGGGAAGTTGAAAGTTTTTCTTCTCTCCCATCCAGAAACCGTTCTTTGAGCACTCCTACCTGGCCAAAAGAAGCAATCTTCTATCAAATATTTCCAGATAGATTTTATAATGGTAATAAAGAAAATGATCCCCCAAAGATTTCTAAGCCCGATACTCCACCTCTTCCCGATAGTTTTTACGGAGGAGACCTTGAAGGAGTAATCAAAAAACTTGGCTATTTGAGAGGGCTCGGGATAAATGCAATCTATTTTACACCTATCTTTGAATCCACATCTCCACATAAATACAATATTTCCAACTATAAAAAAATAGACCCACATCTTGGAAATATGGAAATTTTTCAAAAGATGCGAAAGGCTCTAAAAGACCGGTCAATAAATTTCATCTTGGATGGGGTTTTTAACCATACAGGAACCGATTTCTGGGCTTTTCAGGACATAGTAAAAAATGGCAGTAAATCCAGGTATCTGGACTGGTATTTTATAAAAAAATTCCCTCTTATAGAAAATGATAAACCAAACTATGAATGCTGGTGGAATTTTCCATCACTTCCAAAACTAAATACCCAGAATCCGGAAGTAAAAGCACATATTTTTGATGTCGCAGCATACTGGCTACAAAAGGGTGCTTCTGGATGGAGACTGGATGTACCAAACGAGATCGATCACTCATTCTGGAAAGAATTTAGGAAGCATATTAAAAGTATAAATCCAGAAGCCTTTCTTGTAGGAGAAATCTGGCAGAGCGGACTCCCATGGTTAAATGGAGAAGAATTTGACTCTGTAATGAACTACAGGTTTCGAGATGCATGCATTGAATTTTTTGCCAGAAGAAACTGCTCTGCGGAAGATTTTGTAAAGGAAATAGGCAAGCAAATTTTAGATTATCCAATGCAAGCAAACTTTGTTATGTTAAACCTGCTTTCAAGTCACGATACTCCAAGATTTTATACCCTGTGTAGAAAAAATGTATCTCGCGTAAAGCTTGCCGTCGCTTTCCAGTTCACATTCATAGGGAGCCCCATGATTTACTATGGAGAAGAAATTGGCATGGAAGGAGAAAAAGATCCTGATAATCGAAGATATATGATCTGGAACGAATCGTTATGGAATCATGAACTTCTGGATACTTATAAATCCCTTATAAAAATAAGGAAAGAAAATTCTGTTCTTGCAAATGGTGATATAAGATTCGTATATGCAAAGGATGGAATAATAGGATATCAACGTTTTAGTAAAACAAGTAAGCTACTTGTTTTTATTAATAACTCAGATGAAAGCATTCAAGTTGATATTACCAAATATATGGGGAACGGAGATTTTATTGATATCTGTAAGGATCATCCACTAAAAAGAAAAAAAGTTTTTACCCTCTATGCAAATGATTTTGTAATTCTTAGAAAAATAAAGGACAGATAATATGAAACGGAAAATACAGATCACGCTGATTGGAGACAACATAGAGATTGATCTAAACAATAGAATTGCTTATGAAATCGGTAAATTTATAGCAGCAAAGGGTTGGATTTTAATAACAGGAGGGAGAGGTGGGGTAATGTCTGCTGCCTCAAGAGGAGCCTTTGAAAATGGAGGTATTGTAATATCTGTTCTACCTGGAGACTCTATAAATAGCGGAACACCTTATGCTACAGCCACAATAGCAACTGGAATTGGGTATGCAAGAAACTCTGTGAATGCACTATCCGGAGATATAGTAGTCGCTATCGGAGGTGGCGCTGGAACCCTTACCGAAATGGCTTATGCGTGGGCTTATAATAAACCCATAATTGCATGCAGTATGGCTATTGGCTGGAGCAAACTACTTGCCGGAAAAGCTATTGATAATAAAAGGAATGATAAAATAGAAAAAGCCAAGAGCATAGAAGAAGTAAAAAGGCTCCTGGAATACTATGCAAAAAAATTATAAAAGAAATGTACTGGTAATTGGAGGCGGGGCTTCTGGAATAATGAGTGCAATTGTTGCAGCCGAATCCGGTGCCAGTGTGACAATAATAGAAAAAAATGAGCGTATCGGCAAGAAAATACTCATAACCGGGAATGGACGATGCAATATAACCAACAAAAACATATCAATTGAAAATTATCACGGACATGACCCATCTTTCGCAATGAAAGTTATAGAACTCTTTAATCAAAATAGAACAATGGATTTCTTTAAAAATCTGGGAGTGGAATTCTACGAAGAGGAAGGAAAGATTTTTCCTTTTAGCCAGCAGGCTTCAAGTATTTTAAATCTTCTTCGCCTTGAAATAGAAAGGCTTAGAATTCCCTTAGTCTTACAGACAGAAATATCAACATTGATGCCGAATACTGATGAAACCATAGAAATTTTTGATCGCTATGGCAAATCTTATCAGGCAGATGCAGTAATAATCGCCTGCGGAGGAAAGGCTGCCCCTTTCACCGGAAGCAACGGAGGAGGATATAAACTTGCAGAAAGCCTTGGCCACACTATAACAAAGGTGTTTCCTGCATTGGTACAATTAAAGCTTGAAGGGAATTTACACCAGGCTATGGAAAAAATGTTCTGGGAAGGCGAAGTTTCCCTTTTTGTAAACGACAAAAAGATAAACTCTGTAAAAGGTGATATACTTTTTACATCCTATGGAATATCTGGCATGGCTATACTGAAAATAAGTAGAGAGGCTATTGGGGCCTTTCTTGAAAGTAAAAAAGTTGAATTACATATAAACTTTCTACCCGACATAAGTTTTAATGAAAAAGTCCAGCTTTTGAAAAAAAGGAAAGAAAATCATCCCGAACGTACTCTTGAAAACTTTCTCACAGGCTGGATTAATACAAGAATTGGACAGACCCTTATCAAGGCTACAGGTTTAAAACTAAATGAAAAAGCTTCTGATTTAACAGAGAAGGATATAATAAAAATAGCAAAAAGCCTTGAAGAAACAAAATTTCTCGTTACCGGAGACACAGGATGGAATAATGCCCAGATTACAGCCGGAGGAATCTCCACAGAGGAAATAGATCCTTATACAATGGAATCAAGAATAGTAAAAAATGTGCATTTCTGCGGAGAAATAGTTGACATTGATGGAGATTGTGGCGGCTATAATCTTCAGTGGGCATGGTCATCTGGTTTTGTTGCAGGAAAGGCTGCATCAAAGTTAAAATAAAAAAAGGAGTAAGTTATGCTTATATTAATCTCTTTCATCGGAGGGATTATTACATTTATTTCTCCATGCATTCTGCCACTGGTTCCCGTATATATAGCATATATGTCAGGAATTTCAGTACAAGAATTAAAGGATAATAAAAAACCTTCTTTTTTTATTCTCTTACATTCTCTTTTTTTCGTTGCTGGTTTTTCTATAATATTTTCTACTCTAGCTGCTGTTTTCTATATCTTCGTTCAGAGTTTTGGCCCATATAGAGTATGGTTTAACCGAATAGCGGGGCTTCTTATAATTTTATTTGGCCTGAGTATGATAGGATTCATAAAGATTCCGTTTCTAAATTATGAGCTAAGATTAAAACTTTCTGGAAACAAAAATTCTCTTTTCGGTTCATTCATAATGGGAGTCGCCTTTGGAGCCGGATGGTCTCCCTGCGTTGGCCCAATATTGAGCAGTATCCTTTTCACTTCCACTACTCAATCAAATCCATTATTCTCTATTCTTCTTCTTATGATTTATTCCGTAGGAATAGGAATACCTTTTATTCTAACAGGATTAATAACTAACTTTGCCCTTACAATCTTTGAGTTTATAAAAAAACATTACAGAACCGTAGAAACCATAAGTGGTCTATTTCTCATAGTTTTGGGGATTTTTCTACTTTTTGATCTCATAGGTGTTCTATCAGGTTTATTTTCTTCTATAATCCCATTTTCCATAGACCTGGAAACCAAGATAATAAAATAGGTTACTCCCATTCTATGGTTGCAGGTGGTTTTGAAGTAACATCGTAAACAACCCTGTTTACCTCTTTAATGCTTCTGATAATTTTATTAGATACACTATCAAGAATCTCATAAGGTATTGCCGCCCAATTCGCTGTCATTCCATCAACACTTGTAACAGCCCTTAAAGCAATCACATTACCATAAGCCCTTTCATCACCCATTACACCTACACTCTTCACAGGTAAAAGGACAGCAAAGGCCTGCCAAACCCTTTCATACCACCCACTCTTTTTTAATTCTTCAATAAAAATGCTATCTGCCATACGAAGAATGGATAGCTTTTCCTTCGTAACATCCCCGATAATACGAACAGCAAGCCCTGGGCCCGGGAAAGGATGTCGATTTAAAATATCATCTGGAATATTTAAGACTTCAGCAACTCTCCTTACTTCATCTTTAAACAAAAACTTAAAGGGTTCTATAACTCTACCCTCTTTCTCAAGTCTTTCAACCTCCTTCACACGATTATGGTGTGTTTTTATAGTTTGAGATGGCCCTTTTACGGGATTGCTTTCTATAACATCTGGATACAATGTCCCCTGAACAAGAAAATCAAAATTACCTACACTTTTATAAAAGATGTCTATAAAGGTTTTACCAATAATCTTTCTTTTTTCCTCTGGAGATTCTATTCCCTTGAGAGATTTAATAAAGACTTCGGATGCATCTACATATTCCACATTTAGCTTTAATCTTTTTTGAAGGTTATTTAAAACCTCTTCTTCCTCTCCAAGCCTGAGCAAGCCATTATTAATAAAAACAGATTTTACGCTATTACCAAGAGCTTTTTGTACCATTACCGCAAGTGTTGTAGAATCTACTCCTCCGCTTACGCCAAGAATTACTTTCTTGCCCTGACATTTTTCACGAAGTTCTTTTACTTCCTCCTCAACAAAACCATTCATACTCCAATTTTGCTGGGATTGACACACCTTTAATACAAAATTAGATAATATTTTTCCCCCCTCTTCTGTATGGGCAACTTCCGGATGAAACTGAACACCAAACCACTTCTTTTCATTATTTTCTATCGCTGTAACAGTGCCATCAAGTGTTAGTGCTGTTATGTGAAAACCTTCAGGAAGACGCACAACAGAATCCCCATGGCTCATCCATATCACACTCTCATCTCTAACACCCTGCAAAAGAAGAGATTTTTCTGACCTATTCTTCAATATTGCCTTACCATATTCCCTCTGAGTTGCCTGTTTAACCTCTCCACCAAGGAGTTTTGCCAAAAGTTGCATTCCGTAGCAAATTCCAAGCACAGGCACTCCGAAATTCAGTATCTGCATATCAATGGAGGGAGAGTTTTCCATCAGAACACTTGCAGGACCACCAGATAGTACAATTCCATAGGGGTTGCGGTTCTGAATCTCCCCGGCAGAAAGAGAAAATGGATATATCTCCGAGTAAACTCCCATCTCCCTTATTCTCCTTGCTATTAGCTGAGTATACTGAGAGCCAAAATCCAGTATCAAAATTCCTCTCTTCAATTTATCCTCCAGAAATACATAATTAGCATAAAAGCCTGTCACTAAAGCTGGCGACGAAATTCAATAATCTCTTTCACCAGTTCCTTTAACTTTACTTTTGCTTCATCTGTTTGCTTTTTCTCAAGCAGGTCCAGAACTTCCATAATGGCAGTATAAGTAAGATTTAAAAAAGATAACCAATAAGAACTATTGGCCGCTATTGTCTTTACAATCTTTTGTATTGCCTTTTCTGTATCCTTTTCATTACTCTGTAAAAGCTCGGAAAAGGCGGAAAAAAATATCTCTCTCTCATCCCTATAAACATACTTTTTCATCTACATTTCTCCAAAATTATTTAACGCATAAGTAAAATTTCATTAAGTTAACTATCCATCTATATAAAAATCCATTCAGGGTGAATTATACTTTCATTAATAACAGTGTAATATCATCGCTCTGCTCGGCACCTGCAACAAAAGACTTTAAATCCGATATTAATCTATCCCTCATAGTATCAAGCGAACCCGCGCAATACTTCCTTATTGCTTTATGAAATCTATCCTCTCCATATTCTTCTTTATTCGCAGACTTCGCTTCTGTTATACCATCTGTATAAAGTATTAAATAATCACCCTTTTTTAATTGTCTCTTGTGTGCCTCAATATTAGCATCAAACATAGAGCTCTCCATCATGCCAAGCGGTAATCCGCCTGTTTTAAGAAGCTCTAGCCTATCCAATTGTGAATTGTAAAGAATAGCAGGTGTATGTCCTGCAACACTATAATAAAGTATGTCTGTTCTTATATCAATAACTCCATAAAATACTGTAGCAAACATCGTGGGAAGAGTATCCCTGATTAAAATGGGATTCAGTTCTTTCAACACCTGAGCTGTATCAGTTCTACCTTTACCAAGAGTTTTTAACTGTGACCTTAACATTGCCATTACAATGCCGGCTCCAACTCCATGCCCGGTAACATCAGCTATCACAAAACCAAAATGATCCCTATCCACATCGATAAAGTCGTAGTAGTCCCCTCCAGATTCAGTTTGAGGTTTGTAGTAAGCTGAAAAAGAATAATTCTTTACCTTTGGGAAAGACTTGGGCAAGATCGCCTCCTGTATTTCCTTTGCATTAATTAACTCCTGTTCCATTCTTGCCTTATCTTTAATCTCCTCAAAGGCTTTCTTTAAATTTTTTGTCATTATATTAAACTTATCCGCAAGTTGGCCTATTTCATCCCTGGAAGAAACCTGGATTACTTTATCAAGATTTCCTCTTGAGACTTCATCTGTTCCTTCTGAAAGCTTTCTTAGAGGTGAAATCATAAATGCAGCAAATAAATATGCAATTACCAGAACTCTCAAAATAATCATTATTACAATATCGATTACCTTGTTTATAATCTTCTTCTGGTCAATTCTTAACTGGTTCAAATCCAGCACAATACGAATGGTGCCTATTCTATAGAAATTCATAAAATTGCTGAACACTTTTTCCACCCGATCACTGTTAAATTGAAAGCTTCCCCACAAATATTTCTTAAGCCAATTTAAGTCTTTTTTCAGCTCGTTCAACATATTAACATAGTATTGTCTATCAATCACCAGAGTCTTTTCTTCCTTTTGAGATATTTCTGTTTTTCCAGCACTCTTACTATCAAAATAACTTAATCTTTTAATCAAGTCATCAAAATTTTTATTAAGCTCTCCCCTCGTATCATAATAACTCAAAAGATAGTTTTCTATAAAGGAAATAAACCTTATGTTGTTCTTTTCCTCTTCTGTATAAACAACCTTATTGTTAAACAATTTCTTTTTTTCTTTCCGAATTTTTAAATACTCTTCTCTCTTTTTTTCTGGAAAAGCAAGAACCTTAAGTTTGTCCATTAAATTATCAAAATCTTTTTCAGAGAGTATTAGAGCTTCCCCTTTTTTGTATCTATCGAATCTCTTGTTTATCTTTTCAATAAAAGCCATCCCCGACCTAATTTCTGAAATTCTCTTTTTGTTCTGAGTAGGCATTTTTAAGCTTTCCAAAATAGATTTATAAAATTCTTCAATGTCCTTAACAAAACGAAAATTATTACGACTTTCCTCATCAAGTATATCTGCCTTCAAAAGCTTTCCATTCCTGAAAAGCGCAATAAATTCATTCAGTTGCTTAAGATTCTTTCCTGCTATAAGGGGATTATATATAGGCATAAATCCATTATACCACTGTTTTTTTTTGCGAACATCTTCATACTCAAAGAAATATACCCTGTTTTCATATACATTTTTATAATCCCCAAGAGTGGAATTTAAAATCCTTCTGTTTGCCGAAGAGATTGGAGTATGAACAATAACATTTCCAGAATTATCTATTAACATTGCCATTAAAAAATTCTTTATGTTTTCATAGGACTTTAAAATTTTATTCAAACTTGTTGGATCCTTCTTCTCAATAAATAAAACCTCAACATCTTTCTTAAAGGTTTCAAGGTACACGTTCATCGTATCTTCTAACTGTCTATTAAATAAATTGTTTTCATATTTAATGATAAAATAAAAAACAAGAACAATGCTGAAAATCAATATAAAAGCAATCAAAATGGTGGTTTTCCATTTTAAGTTTAAAAATACAGGTCTTATACCATTCTTTCCAAGATCTCTTAAAAAAAACCTCTTACCCATATCAATCTCCTTCCCCCTTTATTTCACACCACACCAGTATATTTTAATTCGGAACACAATTCTTTTCCAATTTTAATTTTTATAACAGTTAATAAAGGTGGAATATTTATTATAATCACTATATAATATTTTTCTATACCTTTTCCTTTATCTATCAGAAACTATACCTGATTTTAGAAATTTATTATGAAGATTAATATAACCATCTTCACCCTCTCCATCTTCTTTTGCTTCCTGAAAAGCCCTTCTCTCATATTTCTCATTATTGCACTAATAGCCTTATTAATCTATTCTTTGTACAAAAGGAATTTCATTGCCCTTTTATTTATGATTCTTGGGCTACTAATAGGACAAAGCTCTTTTATAGAAGCACAGAAAAATATACCATCTTTAAGTAAAGGGTTCATTAATATAGATCTTCTAATTTCAGGCTTTTCTGAGTTAAAACCTGATGGAAATTACGAAATCAAATCTTTCTATACAACTCTGATTGGTACAAATTTAAATGTGCTTTATCGATCACAAACTGTTAATATTCAAGGATATGCTAATACATATAAATTGGGCAACAGACTATACTCCAAAATCTATGTAAAAAATTACTCAATAAAAAGCGAAGGAAGTATCATTTTTAAAAAAATATGTCAATTAAGGAATTATATTGAATACAGAATAAAAGAAATACAAAACGAAAATGTAAAAGCTCTTCTTTTTACTCTTCTTCTAGGAAATACAAACTTCATTGGATATTCTTCCTCACAAGCATTCAAAATGACCGGAATTTCTCACCTTCTCTCTATATCTGGACTACATGTCTCTATAATAAGTATTAGTATTATGTCTATTTTGGGACTCTTTGCAAAAAAGAAGACTTCTTTCATTGTATCAACTATTTCAATTATTTTATATATGGCAATAGCTGGTTTTGGTGCTCCCATTATGCGTGCTGGAATTATGCTTATATTATACAACAGCTTAAGATTAGCAGGCGTAAGAACCTCTTTACTGGACTCTGCCTTATATTCAATTTTCATTATTCTATTGTTTGATCCTTTCCAGATAACACAAGTTGGTCTTTATCTAAGTTACTCCGCTGTATTAGGGATATATTTCCTTTCAGATCCAATTGCAAAGAAGTTGCATTTTATTCCGTCACCTCTTTCCAATAGCATTGCTGTTACACTATCCGCAAACATTTCTACTCTTCCAATCCTTCTTTACTATTTCAAAGGAATAAGCCTTCTTTCTCCTCTAACAAATATTTTTATAATTCCTCTCTTTAATTTAATAACAATACTTTGTTTCTTTGCAATGATCTTTATTCTTACAGGTATTCCTGTATCAAACTTTCTTTTTGAACCAATCAATATTTTGTGGAATATTACAAATGGCATTACAGATTATTTTTCCATGGTTCCTTTTTCATATCTTGTTATTAAAAATTTTTCGGCAGTGCATTTTATAATACTATATTCTGCAACTTTCTTTATATTTTTTGCTCTGCCATGGATTTTATACAAAATCACTTTCTATACTCTTAAAAATCACTTTAAAATATCATAAGCACTATTCAAAAAGAGTTTTAGCAACATTATATTGATAAAAATCATTATATCCCTTATCATTTATGTATAATATGTAATAGGAGCATTACTATGTCAAATAATAAAGCGCCAGCTCAGCAGAATATAAAAGTAGAACTGTCAAATGATGAAGGAATTGTTAAATATTCCAATTTTGTAATAGTTTCTCATTCTCCAGAAGAATTTGTTCTCGACTTTGCCCATATCCTCCCAGGAAAGGAAGAAGCCAAGGTAATAGCCCGAATAATAATGACCCCTAAAAATGCAAAGAATTTTTTAATGGCCATAAGCAACAATATTGCCAACTTTGAAAGGCAATTTGGGGAAATTGTTCTACCCCAAAAACCAGCGGAAAAGTTTTCAGAAGTTCAATAACTTATGGAAAAAAAAATTATCGATATAGCCCAAAACAAAAAGGCATATTTTGACTATGAAATTCTCGATACACTGGAAGCAGGCATAGAATTAAAAGGAACCGAAATAAAATCTGTTCGCAATCACTCGGTAAACCTAAAAGATAGCTTTATTCTTATACGAGGAGGAGAAGCAACTGTTCATAATTTACACATAAGTCCTTACGGTTTTGGAAATATATTTAACCATGATCCTCTAAGAATAAGAAGGCTATTACTGCACAAAAAAGAAATATTAAAACTATCCAATCTTCTAAGTCAAAAAGGGTTAACTTTAATTCCTCTAAAAATGTACATAAGGGGAAAATATGCAAAGCTACTTATTGGCCTTGCCAGAGGCAAAAAAGCATATAACAAAAAAGCTGCTCTTAAAGAGAGAGATATCCGTCGTGAAATGGATAGAGAGCTGCGGTCACATTAAAAAATCTAATCTCTACTTCTGGATACCAGGATTAATCTAAGCAAATTCATCAAAGCCATTAAAGCCGCTGCCACATAAGTCATTGCCGCTGCATCAAGTACCTTCTTTGCACCTTTTAGCTCCTCCGGTGTTAGATATGAGCCATTCTGAAGGAAAGCCAGAGCTCTTTTACTTGCATTAAATTCCACCGGAAGAGTTACAAAGTGAAAGGCAACAACCCCTGAAAACAAAAAGATTCCTAATCTGATAAGGATAGGCATACTCATTAATAATCCTATAAAAAATAGGGGTATCGCCATATAGGAAGTAACACTCACTATTGGCATAATAGCGCTTCTAACCTTGATTGGATTATACCCTTTTGCATGCTGAATGGCATGTCCTGCTTCATGGGCGGCAACCCCCAGAGCTGATATAGTACTGCTCTCATATACTACTTTTGAAAGCCTTAAAGCTTTATGAATCGGGTCATAATGATCCGTCAACTCTCCTGGTATTGATTCAACTGCGACATTACTCACTCCATACCCAGATAATATTCTCCTTGCCACTTCAGCTCCTGTTATATTCCTGGAAGTTCTTACAGAAGCAAATTTTTGAAAAGTTACTCTTGTCTTCCATTGTGCCCACAAAGCAAAAATAAAAGGAGGTATTAAAAGATAAAACGTCCAGTCAAAATAATAATGATACATAAAATCTCCTCTTGATTAATAGCTACTATCTATATTACAAATATAATAATTTTTTTAAGAATTTTCAATATCTTTAAACAAAACATCTGCCTCATTAAACGCCACATTTACTACCTTTGAAACCCCCTGTTCTTCCATTGTAACACCATATAAGGCATCACAAATCTCAAGAGTTGACTTTGAGTGAGAAACAATAATAAACTGAGAGGTCTCTTTAAAATCTTTCAAAAGAGCTTTAAAACGTTCGATATTATCATCATCAAGCGGTGCATCCATTTCGTCAAGAACAACAAAAGGGGTTGGTTTCAAATACAGGATTGAAAAAATAACTGAAATTGCAACCAGTGCACGTTCTCCACCTGATAGTAAAGAAATATTTTGAAACTTTTTGCCAGGCGGTTCTGCAAATATGTTAACCCCACAGTTCAATACATCTTTCTCGTCTTCAAGAATCAAATCTGCTTTTCCACCGTCAAAAAGGCGAGCAAAAATCTTTTTAAATGCTTTCCTTATATCCTCAAAAGAAGACACAAACTGTTCAACACATTTAGCGTTTGTCTCATCAATAAGTCGAATAATATCCTGCATTGCCTTTTCACTATCCTGTTTTTGCATATTAAGAAAATCCAGTCTTTCTCTGGCGCTCTGATACTGCTCTATAGCAAGCAAATTTACATTACCAAGCTTTAAAATTCTCTCCCTCAGCAAAACTATTTCTTTAGAAATTTCATCAAAAGAATCCCCTTCATCCACTTTTATAGTATTTATGTTTACTCCATAATTACTTTCTACATTCTGGATAAGGGATTCAAGATATCCCTTTCTTTCTGAAACAGCATTATCAAGATTAGATACCATTTTCTCCAATTTTTGTATATTATCCTCTATGTTTTTCCTTTGCACTTCAAGGCTTTTTCTTGTTTTATGCAAGCCGTCTATCTGTTCTTTCTTCTCTTCAATATCCCGCTGGCTCTTTTTTACCATCTCAGTATATCTGTCAAATTCCTTTTCATCATTATCTATCCTCTCTTTTAGGCCTTCTATGTTCTTTACATAATTATTTTTATCATTCTCATAAGTCTTTTTCATATCTTCTATATCTGTCATTTGATTCTTTATTCTCTGAATTTCACTCTGCAAGGATTTACATTTCTCATCAAGCCTGGCATGTTCAATCTTTCTACTATTAAGCTCTTCAAAAAACTCACCTTGCTCCTCTCTTAGTTTCTGAAGTCCCTCTTCATACTCATTTATTATCAAAGAAAGATCTTCCACTAGTTTTTGTTTTCTTTTTATAACCTCCGCCGTATCATTAATTTGATTTTCAATAGTTTTAAAGGCGCCATGATCTTCATTGAGTTGTCTATTTAACTTCTCAATTTCAGACTGTATCCCGTTAAACTCAAAATCATTTTTGTTATACTCATTTTGTATTTTTTCCCTGATTTCCTGACTCTTTTTAATAATACCTCTAATTTCTTCTATCTTGACTTCGTTTTGTTCTATCTCTCTAAAGGCCTCTTCCTGTTTTTTTTGAAGACTTTCCTTTTGAGTATAGGCTCCTTCATCGCTGAATAAAATCCCTAGAATCCTTTCATATTCCCCTTTATATGCCCCAAAATGTTCTTTTAACGCAAAAATACTTTTTTTGATTTCTTCAACACTCTCGCCTTTTTTTATTCTCTCTATTATCTCTGAAAAACCATTCTCTATCACCCTCTCCAGCTCAGGTTTCTTAATAGAAAATTCTTTTAACATTAATGCTTGCTTTTCAAGAGAACTTATGATCAAATTATCCAGCTTCTTCGACTCCTCTTGCAATTCCTTTATTTCCTGATTAAGCTGATTATTCCTTTTTTTCAAATTGTCTTCTTCTCTCTGATTCCACTCTATCTCTTCAAGAACTTTCTTAAGCTCTTCTCTAAGATTCTCCATCGTTTGAGATAATATATTAAGCTGCCCCTTTTTATCCTTAATCTGTGATTCTATGCTTTTTATAGAATTCCATTTACCTTCAAGAGAAATTCTATACCCATCCTGCTTTGTCTGAAGTGCCACAACATCCTGTTTGTTTTTATCAACATCTTCCTTTGTTACAATCTTTGAAAAGCCAAGTTGCCGAGACTGATCTAAGATTATATCTTCACATTTCTTCTTACCCGAATAAAGAAGATCTATCTTTTCCTGAATTTCTTTTAACCTTTCGGAGGCTCGCTCTCTCTCTTTTACAAAATTATCGTATTCACTTACTTTTGTTTCTAATTCTTCACGAAGTTTTTTCTCTCTTTCTCCCCCTTCTGCAAGGCGCTGATTTACATTCCTTAATTGGTTTTCATAAGAAAGAATCCTTTCTCTATTACCTTCAAGCCTTGATTTTATTTCTGAAAAATCCTTTTCTATAACCACATACTCATCACGAATTTTATTGAATTCCTCCTCCATTTTGATTATGTTCTCTTCCACCTGAATAATATCACTTTCTTTTCTTTGAAAGTCCTCGAGTACAGGTTTTAATTTCTCTTCTGTCATCCTCTTTTGCTTTAATTTATCATTAATTTCTTTTTCAAAATTTCTTTTTCTTAATGCTTCAAATTTAAGTTCCATCTCTCTTAATTTACTTTTCAACTCGTTATAATTTTGCGCATTTTCTGCCTGCTCTTTAAGGCTTAAAACTTCCTTTTCCAGTTCAACAATAATATCATTGATTCTTTCTATGTTAGCTCTCGAATTTTCTAGCTTCCTTTCCGCTTCTTCCTTTCTAAACTTAAATTTTGAGATGCCTGCAAAATCCTCGAATAAAATTCTCCTTTCCTGTGGACTTTCACTCAACAATCTATCAATTTTACCCTGCTCAAAAATCGCATAACTATCCCTCCCAATGCCAGTATCCAGAAAAAGCTCTATAACATCTTTTAAACGAACTTTAGATTTATTTATAGAATAATGTCCTTCACCAGAACGGAAGATACGACGTGCAACATTCACCTCAGAATATTCAATCGGTAACCAATGATTCTCATTATTGAAATCCAGTGAAACTTCTGCCATGCTTATGGCAGGTCTATCCCTGGTACCATTAAAAATTACATCCTCCATTTTATCACCACGAAGACTTCTTGCACTCTGTTCTCCTAATACCCATCTGATTGCTTCAACTATATTGGATTTCCCAGAGCCATTAGCTCCAACTATACCGGTTATACCATCAACAAATTCAACCGCGGTTTTTACAGGAAAAGACTTAAAACCATGAAGAGTTAGTGACTTCAAATATCGAGCCATACCTTCTCCAAAACTTTTAGAAATCTATTTATTATACAGGCTCGAAAAGCACAAATCAATTTATCTTACAGTTTTAAACGAAAAAGTAATAGGAGAGATATGGAAATTTCCATTTTATTCTAGAAAGCACTTTTTTTTCAATCTGCCGCGTTGCTTCAGCAGAAATTGAATACCTGCACCCCAAACTATGTAAGGTCTCCTTAGAATCTATATTAAAACCAAATCTTTTCTTAATAATCTCTCTCTCTCTTGGAGGAAAAGATTCTATAACCTTCTGAATGTCTTCTCTCATTGTATTTCTTTCTACAATAACCTCCGGATTAAAGCTATTGTCCTGTATATTCTCAAGAATATCATCTACTGACTCTATAGAGGCATTATTAGAAAAGAATCCCCCATTACCTTTGCAAAGAAGCGCAACATCCAATGCGTCTCTTCTTTTAACCTTTAGATTCGTTGTTATTTCCTCAATTGTTGGCATTTCCCCGTGTTCCGCAAATTTCTCCCTGATGTAATTCTTTATCTTCTTGTTAATTTCATCTTTTCTATATGATATACTTATGTTCATAGAAGGTTTTACAAAACCTCTCAAAATTGCCTGCTTAATCCAATAGGCAGAATAAGTTGAAAATCTAACCCCTCTATCAGGATTAAATTTTTCTGCAGCCTTCATTAAACCCATATTTCCATTCTGTATAATATCCATTATAGAGCCATTTCCCCTGCAAAGATCCAGTGCGATTTTGACAACAAGCTTAAGATTTGAATGAACAAGCTTGTTTAACGCTTCCTTGTCGCCCTTTCTGATCTTCCTTGCAAGCTCTTTCTCTTCTTCTATGGAAATACGTGGATACTTTAGAATGTTGCTGATGTACTGCTTTAATATTAAAAGATCCTTCATAAAATCCCCTGAAGAAACTCAGGCAATTTATGTGCCATGGACACTTTTTTGTCTTAATTCATTTAAGAATATAGAAATAGTCAATTTTCCTCTCTTGTTTCAGTTCTCTTTCTGAAACACACTGTAATATTTTGTAGACTGTGAATTGAAAAGGCTTTCTTATTAAAAAGTTTTTATGAAAAAACTATTTGTCTTCCTATTTCTCTATTTGTTCTATCCAGTTTAAATCTTCTTTCTCCGGTTCAAGCAGGATCTTATGAGCTATATCCTCTTTTTTGTATTTAGACAGTAATTCGTAAACCAATTTCTTTATCTTATAAGTTTCAACACTGGTTAAAAATTTACTTGCCTGTTTTCCCTTTACAAAATTATTCAGCAATTCCAAAACCTTTATATTAGCACAAGCCCCTAAAATATTACTATATTGGGCAATTTGCTTGTAATAATTGTTCTTAATCATTAAAATAAAAATTTTATTTATTGCTTTAGATAAAAAAGGAGCAACATCCTCTATCTCCACACTGAGATAATCCAATAGATATAAAAAACTGTCTATATCTTCCTTCTGGCTATATTTCGACACCATTCTATTAATCATTTGAATAAAACCTTTATTGTTATGTATATAAAATCTTTTCAACTCTTGAAAATCACTTATATCCAGCTCCTGGATATTACCTTCTATCTTTTTCATTACTTCTGGAGATAGATTCATACCCTCTTCCCCTAATCACAATATTTCTGCCAGAATCAAGGTAATATCATCAACTCGCGAGATTTTTCCTTTTTCCTGAAAGATTTTATTATTTCTTCTCTTTAAAATCTCTCTTTCAATTTCAAACTTTATTTCACCAATTCTTTTCTCTCTAATACCGTAGAGAAACTCACTAAAAAATTCGGCTTCATAAGAAAACAAATCCAGTATCCCATCGCTATAAATACATATCTTATCCCCCGCAACTACAGTTTTTTCCTCTTCTTCATAATTAATTTCCTCAAGAATACCAGTGGGAGGAGAATTTTTTATTCCTATAACTTCGTTTTTTCTATCAGAATTCAAAACTATGGCCTGGGGATGCCCCGCAGAACTATACTTAATTGTTTTATTATCTACATCAATCAAAAGAATAAAAATTGTGACAAACTTACTTCCGTCCATTTTCAAATCTATCATCTTCCGATTAATCATTTTTATGAACGAGGAGGTTTTATGCTCCTGAGCGTTCTCAAATCTAATTTTAAATTCATTATATACATCTTTTACCAGCACTGTTAGCATAGATGCTCCAACTCCATGTCCGGATACATCTGCTACTACTGCTATATATTGTCTCTTTCGCTTTACAACCACCTCATCGATGTAAAAGAAATCCCCTCCAATCTCATCTGATGGAAGGAAAATTGATTGAAAGCGGACCCTCTTATTCTCCGGTAACTTATCAGGTAACAGATTAAAATGCATAAGCTTTGCTGCCTGAAGATCATTTATAAGGTTTCTATTCATTTCCTCTAACTTTTCCCTCGTTTTCATAACATAAGTGGTGTCTATGAAAAATATAACGCTCCCAGCATACACTCCCATACTTATGATTGGGAAAAAGCGAATATTATACCACAAATCCCCTATTTTTAAATTTAGAAAAACAAGTTCCATCTTGGTGCTTTTTAACTCATCAATCTTTTGTAGAATCTGTTTCCCGATCTCTCTAGAAAGTATATGTGATATTTCCATGCCAAGGTAAGAAATACCTGCATCTAGTATATTTTTTACTTTTTCATTTAAAAATATTATTCTGTTCTCCTCGTTCAATAAAATAATCCCATCTCGAGAATTCTCAACAATGCTTTTATTTATAACAGCCTGCCTTTTTATATTATCTTTCCAAATTTCCTCTTTGGTAATATCTTTTACCAATACATAATAACCAGAACATACTGATTCTATAATTATTCTTTTTATAAGCACCTCTGCTATAATCTTAGTATTATTGCAATCTTTCATTGTAATTTCAAGCTTTACCTCATCCTTCTTTTCCACGTCTTCTATCCCCTTTTTAAACTCAAGCAAAAATTCCTCTTCAATAAAATCTGTTATTTTTTTACTCACTACATCATTAGAACTATATCCAAATATAACTTCTGCCCCTTTATTCCAGGAGGTTATATTAAAATCGCTATCTACACTAATAAAAGCATAATCTTTTATTCCGGAAACCATCAGTAGATTAATATTTTGCTCTCTCTCTTTTATCACCGTAATAATTTCTGAAACAACATCCTTTAGATTTTTACTATTAACTATTAATGCTTTTGTTGCCCTAATATACCCCAGAGAACTTTTGTATAGAAAAGCAAAAAAGGCAGTTATTTTTTTCTTCTGGTAAATAGGCATTATATGTAGTTTTCCTTTTCCTCTAAAAAACTTCTTATTAATAGTATTTTTAATTATCATCAAATCCAGAAAATCTTCTTCAAAGAAAACAAAGTTACCCTTTTTAAAACTATCTTCTATATATTTATAGGTGTCTGGAGATGGACAGGAGAGAGCTTCTATTACAGCTCTTTTTTCTTCTAGAAGAAAGAGAATTGATATTTTTGCGAAGTACATCAATCTAATTTCATTACAAAGATAATTAAAGAAATTTCCCGTAAAATCAATAGAAGATTTCTCAATTCTTAAGAAGTTTCTAAATATCTTCTCTATAAAAACTTCAAACTTATAGACATTTTTTATATAATCAATCATGACAATTGCAAGTAAAGTAACCCCAAACGCAGATAGTATATTAAAAAAATAAAATATTTTCATAAGCCTTACATTATATAAAATAAAAAGATTTTGGTATAAAATACTTATAATAAAGCTTCATCGCTTCATTATCAGTTATTAAGGCAATAAAATCAACTAAAGCCCTTTTTTCATCCTCATCTTTTTTATAATCAACTTCACTAAAAGCATCGTTTACAATTTTCATGTTTTTCATTAGGAAAAAATATAACTCAGATAAAATATTTTTTGCTTTATCCATCTCACTTAGAATAATGGGATGTTTGTATACATTTTCAAAAAGAAAATCTCTTAAATCCTCGGTTGCATCAAGAACTTCATCGCTCATTTTTATAATATCCTTATCGCAACTTGAGTTAACAACATCCACAACTAATGTATTAATTCGTTCAGAATGCGTATTCCCTAAAATATTTTTTGTTTTTTGTGGTAAATCATTAACTTTTAAAATTCCTGATTTTAGTGCATCATCTATATCATGATTAATATAAGCAATTATATCTGAAAATCTCACAACCTGACCTTCAAGAGTGTATGGAAGATCATCGTCATTTCCAGGAACAATATGTACCTTTCCTGTTTTTGAATGCTTTTTTATCCCATCAAGGACCTCAAATGTAAGATTAAGTCCTTTTCTGTTCTTTTCAAGATGTTCCATTACTCTTACACTTTGATCAGAATGCTTAAAATCAGGATAAGCTAGTTCTCTTATAACCTGTTCACCTGAATGTCCAAAAGGTGTATGTCCTACGTCATGACCTAAAGCTATAGCTTCTGTAAGATCTTCATTTAACATTAAAGATCTGGAAATTGTTCTAGCTATTTGAGAAACTTCTAGCGTGTGGGTTAATCTTGTTCTGAATGTATCACTTGTAGGAGAAAGAAAAACTTGAGTCTTATGTTTTAATCTGCGAAATGCTTCAGAGTGGATTATCCTATCTCTATCCCGCATAAATTCAGTTCTTATATTGTCTAAAGTTTCTTTAACTTTTCTTCCCTTAGAAGATATACTAAGAGTAGCTCTTTCTGATAAAATCCTTTTTTCTTGTACTTCTATTTTTTCTCTTATGTTCATTTTTATATATAACCTTTGTTAGTATTATATAATAGTAACTTTTATTTTTAAAGTTATCAAGAATTAACTCTATGAATAGTATAGATTTTGAGTACTTTTTTTTTGTGCATAAGTTGTAGGTTTCCCTAATGTTGTTTTCTTCTTTTGCTCATTTTGTCTTTATTAGAGCTTTCTTTTTTTTTATTTAAGCTTTCTTTGTAGTGTTAAGGTTATAGATAGATAAAAGATAGGCACAGAATTTTGCACAGAGAGATGCTCTTTAAGAAAGGTCTTTTATATTCCGAAAATAATAGAAATTTATTTGGTTTTGGTAAAATGAAAAATATTTTTTTCTCCTTTATACTTTTTCTCTTTTTTGTAGCAGGTAAATCTTATGGGCAGGAGATATATACAACTGGTATTGAAGTGAAACAAATAGATATAAAAAGAATAAGTGTTTCCTGGAGAGCCAATACCAACGAGGGAAGTTTTGTTATTTACAGAAATAATGTGCCAATAAGCAATGTTGAGTTAGTGAAAACATCAAAAAGGATAGAAATAAGTAAAGTGCGAGGAAGAAGAGACAAAGGTTCTTATGTATTTCCAGCTTATGTTGATGAAGTTGAAACAGGACAATTCTTCTATCTTGTTTTGCCATTAAAGAAGGATATCAGTAAAGATGATTTATTACCGCTTTTAAACTATACGCTTTCACCTGTTGTGATATTAGAAGAATTTATGGTTATAAATAAGCTTTCTATTCAAACAAATATAGGTTCAGTCTTTTTGTCCTGGAGTATGGCAAGCAATTGTCAGGCAGACGATCTGATTTTCAAAATCTATAGAACAACAAATTTTCTTACCAATGAAATAGAATTGGATAATATGCAGGTATATACTGTTTTAACGAATGAATATTACTTTGAAGATTTTAGTATAGAGGCAAAGGTTCCATATTATTATACAATAACTGTGGGAGATTTTAGAATACTAAGGGCAGGTAAGAATCAGAACATAGAACCGGTTATTTTTGGAAGTATTGATACCAATATTGTAGTTGACACAGAGATAAGGGAAAGGACAAATATAAACTATCTTCAGTTTATAAATAAGTTTAAGAGGGAACAATGAACTCTTCAGATAGATGGCTGCTTTTCTGGTCCTTGTTACTTTTGATTGTTTTAACAGTCATTATTAGCTACTTCCTTTTTTCTGGTTTTTCTGGGAAATCTTTTTTACATCTGCCTATAGGTTTTACCTCTGAGGAAGATAAAGATTTTAGAAAGGTAGAGGTTTTTTTTAACACAAGAGATTATGATAAATCAATTAACCTTGCCTTGGATTTTCTTTCAGAGTTTCCGGAAAGCAGACATAGATTTAGAGTGATGACAATACTTGCGGAAAGCTTTTTTAATAAAAGGGAATATTCTATCTCTGAAAAGTATGTTATGAAGGTTTTGGCAGATCCCCATGTTGATATGAATTCTTATGTTGATGCCAACATTATTTTTGGGGCGATATACAGGGAGTACGAGAAATTTAATCCTGTGGTTTTACATTATCTTGAAGATGCATATGTTAAGGCGGATAGAAATGAGAAGTTATTACTTTCTACGTTCATTGGCTACCAGTATCTTTATAAGAAAGAATACAGAACAGCCTTGAGATTTTTTAACGAATCTTCGGGGGAAGAGGGGATTATTGGTAGGGCAAGGGTATATGTAGAACAAGGTAATTATCCGGGGGCTATACAGGAATATATAAATTATTTTAATACATATCCAGTGAATGAAAGATATAACCGGGTTAAAATAGCTTTTTTAAAGCAATCGTTTTACTATGCAGACTTTTTAAGAAAAACAAAGGACTATAATTCAGCTCTAAAGTATTATATTAATGTGGTTAGCTTTTTCCCCAAGGAAAAGGAAGTGGATGAAGCTCTTGTTAAAATGGCTGAGATATATGAGGAGAATAAGGATTATAAAAATGCCCTACTTTACTTTGATAGGGCGTTGAATAATGCAGTTACCAATTCGGATGAAAGTGCTCTTTATAACAAAGCAAAAATATATTACGAAACAAAAAACTATAGAGAGGCAATTAGTTTTTTTAGAGAGTTTCAGTCGAGATTTCCTTCCTCCCTTCTATCAAATAAAGTGGCGGAATGGATCGATATTGCAACCAAGGAAATAAGTAATTAAAAATATTTTCTTAAAAAATCATTTCATAAAAATAAAGGTGGCGATGAAGTTTCAAAAGGGGTAAATACAAATACCATCTTTGGTATACATGTTTTATACTCTGGCAAAGGGGCAAACAAAAAATGCTTTTTGCCAATACTGTTAAACATCTCAAGAAGAGGTTTTTTGAATTTTTATTATTTATCTAATATAATCTATTAATGAAGTATCATGGAGGCATAATGGCCAGGGTTATTGTGATAGCAAATCAGAAGGGAGGGGTAGGTAAAACAACAACCGCTATAAACCTTGCGGCTTATCTATCAAATGCCGGGGAAAAAACCCTGCTTATTGATATTGATCCACAGGGAAATTCCTGCAGTGGGTTGGGGGTTGACATAAAAGAGAGGAGCGGGAATGGCATTTATGAAGTTTTAATCGGACAGAAAAAGATTAGCGAGGTCGTAACACCGACTAAATATGCCAATCTTTATATTGTTCCTGTAAGCCTTGATTTAACAGGGGCGCAGGTAGAGTTAGTGAATGTGCCAAAGAAAGAGTTTATTTTAAAACAAGCTCTGGAAGATGTCAGGAATATATATAAGTTTATTATTATTGATACGCCACCATCTCTGGGAATCTTTACACTAAATGGCCTTGTTGCTGCGGATAGTGTTTTGATTCCAATGCAAAGCGAGTTTTATGCGATGGAAGGATTGGCACAACTTTTAAAGGCGATAAAGCTTGTTAAAAGTGGTCCAAATAAGAACCTTACCATAGAAGGTGTTTTAATTACGATGTATGATTTGAGAACTAATTTATCAAAGCAGGTTCTCGAAGAAGTAAAAAATTATTTTAAGGATAAGGTTTATAATACGATTATACCTCGCAATGTAAGGCTTAGTGAAGCTCCAAGCCATGGAGTTGCCATTTATGAGTATGATGGTAAAAGCCAGGGAGCAGAGGCATATTTTGCTTTTGGGAAGGAATTTTTGGAGAAAAGTGGGTTATGAAAATGAAGCATGGATTAGGTAAGGGCATGATGGCTCTTCTGGATGAACAAACGCCTGTGTTAGAAGATAAAAAGAATGTAAGCACTATAGATATTAATACAGTAATTCCAAATCGTTATCAGCCGAGGAAGACATTTGATGAAAAAGCGCTACAAGAATTAGCCGATTCTATTCGAGAAAAAGGGGTTATACAGCCCATTATTGTAAGTGAACTGGGAAATGGGAAGTATGAACTTGTTGCGGGTGAAAGGCGATTGAGAGCGGCTAAAATGGCAGGGCTCCTTGAAATACCTGCTATTGTAAAGGATTTTAGTGATGAAGATAGATTAGAGATTGCTTTAATAGAAAACATTCAGAGGGAAGATTTAAATCCTCTTGAAAAAGCCCAGGCTTACCAGGAAGTTATGGAAAGACTTGGTATAAGCCAGGAAGAATTCGCAAAGAAGATTGGAAAGGATAGAAGCTCTGTGGCTAATACTTTGAGATTACTAAAGCTTCCTGAATATATAAAGGGAAAGATTTCTACAGGAGAAATGTCAGAAGGACATGCACGAGCGATATTAATGATAGAAGACATCGATCTTATGATAGATTTTGCAAATCATATTATCGAGAAGGGACTTTCGGTTAGAGAAGCGGAAAACGAAGCCAGGAGCTATAGAAAGGAAGAAAGGCGGAACGTTTCACGTGAAACATCTGTAAGAAGAAACAGAGAAATGGAGACAATACAGGAGAATTTTATAAAAGCCCTGGGGGCAAAAGTAGAACTCAAGGGGTCTGTCAAGAAGGGGAAAATAGAAATACATTATTTTTCCCGGCAGGAACTAGAAAGTATATACAAGCTTATTTTGCAGATAAAAAGATGATGTATGTTGTGGCGATACTCTGAATAGTTTCACGTGAAACATCCGGAAGGCCAATCAGAACAAACTCTTTGCAAGGTTCGAATATGTTTTAGCGTAGTTCTTTATTTTAATGTATTTTTGAGCGGGAAATCGCTGTTAAATAGTATAAGTTTTTCCTTAAACTCAAAGATATGTTATAATAATATAGCCTTATCTATCTATAGGAGCTTTTATGGTTTACATTAATGAGAACTTTACTAAACTTCAAGGGAGTTACCTATTTGCGGAGGTTAGTAAAAGGGTTAAAGAGTATCAACAGAAAAATCCATCTAAAAAAATAATTCGACTGGGCATTGGAGATGTTACAGAGCCTTTGCCGCCATCTGTAATTAAAGGGCTTGAAAAAGCGGTTTATGAAATGGGGGAAAAAGAAACCTTTCAGGGATATCCACCTTATGAAGGGTATGATTTTTTAAGAAATATTATTGCGAAGGTTGACTTTGAATCCAGAGGGGTGCAGATTTCACCCGAAGAGATTTTTATATCCACAGGGGCAAAAGAGGATACTGCAAATATACAGGAGCTTTTTTCAATCAACTCAAGGTTGGCAATCCCGGATCCTGTTTATCCAGTTTATGTTGACAGTAATGTTATGGCAGGAAGAGCGGGAGATTTTAAAGATGGGAGATACGATAGAGTAGTTTACCTGCCATGTACTATTGACAATAATTTTAGTCCTGCACTTCCTGGAGAAAAGGTGGATTTAATCTATCTGTGTTTTCCAAATAATCCCACGGGGAAGGCTTTAAGAAGGGAAGAATTGAAAAAATGGGTTGATTATGCGAGAGAAAATGGAGCAATAATTTTATTTGATGCAGCTTACGAAGCTTATATTAGAGAAGAAGATATACCACATAGTATCTTTGAAATTGAGGGGGCAAGAGAGGTTGCTATAGAGTTTAGGAGTCTTTCAAAAACAGCGGGATTTACAGGGACAAGATGCTCATATACTATAATACCAAAAAGCCTAGTCGCCTTTGATAAAAGGGGAAATAAGTATGGCTTAAATTCTTTATGGCTCAGGAGGCAATCTACAAAATTTAATGGAGTTGCTTATATAATTCAAAAAGGTGCGTACCAGGTTTTTACTGAGGCGGGAAGGAGAGAAATAAAGAAGATTATAGATTATTATCTTGAAAACGCGAAAATTATAGGCAATGGAATTAAAAGTATAGGGCTTTCTTATTCTGGAGGAATAAACTCACCGTATGTTTGGGTAAAAATTCCAGAAGGGCTTACTTCCTGGCAATTTTTTGATGAGCTTCTGGAGAAATACCAGGTTGTTGGTACTCCTGGAGCAGGATTTGGAAAATGCGGGGAAGGCTATTTCAGGCTAACAGGATTTGGGAAAAGAGAGGATATTCTGGAAGCTGTTGAGCGGCTCTCAAAGTTTAAAGTTTAGTAAGATCTGGTCAAAAAGAAAAAATTTTATTAAATTTATATTGATTCATATTAATCATAAGGGAGGTTTTATAGATTATGCCACACTATGATTATGAGTGTCAGGATTGTGGGTATGTTTTTGAAGCTTTTCAGAAAATATCGGAAAAGCCACTTGAAAAATGTTCCAGATGTGGTGGGGTGGTTAAGAGGCTTATAGGAGGAGGGGGCGGAATCATTTTTAAAGGTAGTGGTTTTTATGTTAACGACTATAAGAAAAAAACCTCTTCGGGAGGAAATTCAGAAGCTCCCAAATGTTCCTGTAGCGCTTCAGCCACAAAAACAGATGCCTGAAGTTTATGAAGAAAATATCTAAAAGAGAATTTAAAGAAAGATTTAAAGATCAGCTTGTCTTTGCCAATTTTAATATTAGAGAAGATATTTTAAAGTTTTTTCAGAAACTAGAAAGAAAAGTGGGGAAAGAGAACAGGGATATAGTTCATATATTTACGGAGAATTCCAGAATAGCCCGCAAAGAGAAGAGGGCGTTATGTCAGGATACGGGGTATGTTCAGGTTTTTGTAGATTGGGGATTGAGAGCTTCCGTAGATTTTAATTTTTCTGAAACAATAGAAGAATGTGTAAAGGAAGTTTATAAAGAAGCATTTTTGAGATGTTCTCTTGCAGATCCGATCAGCAGGAAAAATACAAATAACAATACGCCGGTATTTATTGACTATGAGATTGTTCCGGGAGAAAACATTGATATTACAATAATGCTTAAAGGAGGGGGATCGGAAAATGCTACAAGAAATGGCTTTCTTTTACCCACTGTTTCTGAAAGCGATATAATAGATTGGGTTGTAAATGCAGTGAAAGAACTGGGTGCAAAAGCCTGCCCACCATATTTGATAGGCGTGTGCATTGGCGGGAATCTTGAGAAGGCAGTTTATCATTCAAAAAAAGCCTTACTCCTGAAAATTGGTGATTATAAAGAAACTTTTTTAAACAAAGAATTATCTAAGAAGATGTTAGCCAAAATTAACCACATCCCTATTGGTTTTCAAGGATTAAACTTTGGTCCTACAGCATTCGATGTAAAAGTGAAAGTAATTCCATGTCACATAGCAACCTTACCAATTGCTGTTTCTATTGGGTGCAATTCAGTAAGGCAGGGGCATTTCAGAATTTAGTTTCTATTTGTCAGTACCATATTGTCAATATGTATAACACAGGAATATTTATTTTCTTTTCCAAGAATGAATTCTATTTCAGAAGATTTTCTTCCGGCAATAAGTTGTATTTCTCTTGAGGAATAGTTCGAGAGGCCAACAGCAAGTTCATTTCCAATCAGGTCTGTAATAACAACGGTGTCCCCGTATTTAAAATTTCCTTCGACCCTTTTTATTCCACTGGCGAGAAGACTTTTATGCTGAAGAATAGCGTTCTTAGCTCCATCATCTATTATTATTTTGCCTTTTGTTTTCTTTACACTAATCCATCTTTTTTTATGGCTTAGATTTTTATTTGATGGAAGGAAAATTGTTCCTTCTGAAAGATCATTAAATACTTTTTTTATTATGTTCTCTTTAAACCCATTGGCAATAACTGCAGGGATTCCGCTAAGAGTGGTAATTTTTGCAGCTTCTATTTTAGTAATCATTCCCCCTTTTGTATAGTTTTCCTTTTGCTTGCAGGCATATTTTATAACTTGCTGTATATTGTTCACGACACGAATAAATTGTGCTTCTTTAGTGTTGTAATTTTTATAAAATCCATCGATATCAGAAAGCATGATATAAATGCTGGCATCCACAAGAAGACTGACATATGCCCCCAATCGATCATTGTCCCCCACTTTTATTTCTTCTACAGCGACAGAATCATTTTCATTTATTATTGGGAGAATATCCATTTCAAGCATTGTATTAAGGGTGTTTTTTGCGTTTAGAAAAGAAGTTCTGTTGTCAAAAATATAGTGAGTGAGAAGAACCTGCCCAATAGCCTGGTTATATTTTGCAAACTCATCACGAAAAATCTGCATTAGCTTTATCTGCCCTAGTCCAGCAAGGGCCTGCTTTTGAGCAAGAGAGAGCTTTTCAGTGGAGTTCTTATTTTTATATATTTCATGAATTCCCAGACCTATGGCGCCGCTTGTGGTAAGAATGAAATCTATTCCTTTTTCTTTTAATTCCATTACTTCTTTCACTATTCCAGAAATATTTTTATAGTTAATAGACTCTAAATTCGTAATCTGCTTTGTCCCGAGTTTAATAACAGCACGGGTTATATTGATTTTTTCTTCATTTGGTAGATGAAGTATCATTTGTTTTAGTCCTCCTTTCTCTTTCTTCCACTTCTATATATTTCTTATAAAGAGCTTTTTTCAGAGCATTGAGACCAGTTCCTGTTAAAGCAGAAATCAAAAAGAGATCTTTGCTGAAAAGCTTAAAATTTTTCATCAGGTCATTTTTTTCCTTTTCTTCAAAAAGAAGGTCGATTTTGTTTAGAGCCACTATAAAATCTCTTTTGTATAAAATCTCTGAATAGCTTTTTAATTCTTTCCGAAGTACTTTAAATTTCTCTAAGGGTTTATCAGTGGCATCTAGAATATAGAGAATAATTAGTGTCCTTTCAATGTGTTTAAGAAAACCTATGCCAAGACCCTTTCCTTTATGTGCCCCTTCAATTAGCCCTGGAATATCAGCTATTAATAGGCTTGTATAAGCATCGTCTATTGTCATTACGCCAATATTTGGATGTAATGTTGTAAATGGATAGTTCCCTATTTTAGGACGGGCATTTGTTATCTTAGATACAAGCATAGATTTTCCTGCATTTGGGAAACCGACAAGCCCTATGTGTGCAATCATTTTCAATTCAAGGTAAATTTTTCTATATTCACCAGGCAGACCCTTCTGGGCGTAAAAAGGCGTTTGATTTGTTGAGCTTTTGAAGTGTACATTTCCCTTCCCTCCTTTCCCACCTTTTGCAGCTATAATAAAAGAATCTTCAGTGGTTAAATCCGCTAATACTTTTTCATCACACCTATCATATACAATCGTTCCTATAGGTACTTCGATTGTAACTGACTTACCCTTTTTCCCAGATTTTTTATTTGACATACCGTTTCCACCATTTTCGGCTTTAAACTTTTGATTGTTGTGGATATGTGAAAGGGTGCGTAGGTGTGGGTTTACTTTTATAATAATATCACCACCATCTCCACCGTCTCCTCCGTCAGGACCACCTTTTGGAATATACTTTTCTCTTCGAAAAGTAGCAGCCCCGGCTCCGCCATTACCCGCCTTTATTTCTATGGAAACCTCATCCTTAAAAATCATAGAATTTATTCTTCCTTCAAAAAGTTCTTTGAAATATATTGTTACCTTAAAAGCGATAAAATATTATACTTTGATTTTATGCTTATAACAAATGATTATTAAAGTTTTGTAGTATAATATTGCGATAAAACTTATTATGAAAACCCAAATTAAAGTTCTGGTCGTTGATGATTCTGCAATTGTAAGAGATATTCTCTCCACAAAGCTATCACAATTTTCGGACATAGAAATTGTTGGTACAGCACCGGATCCTTATATAGCAAGGGACAAGATTGTTAGATTAAAACCGGATGTTTTGACACTTGACATTGAAATGCCGAAAATGGATGGGCTTTCATTTCTGGAAAAGCTAATGGAGTATTACCCTTTGCCGGTAATTATAATTAGCTCAATTACTGGACGTGATAAATATGCTGCGATTAAGGCTCTGGAAATTGGCGCATTTGATGTGGTTGACAAACCAGATAGTCAATCGGATATGCAAAGCTTTATCGAGGATATAGCAAATAAAATAAGGATAGCTTTTGCTGAGAAAGAAAGCTTTATTTATAAGAGTAAACAAAATAGTAGAATTTTGGTAGAGAAGAGGGAAAGTACACGACTGCTTGCCCGGGTTTCAACAACCGGAAAAATGATTGGTATAGGAGCATCAACAGGAGGAACTGTTGCACTTGAGTTTATTATAAAAAATCTTCCAGCCAATTTACCGCCTATATTGATTGTTCAGCATATGCCCCCAGTATATACAAAAAGATTTGCCGAGAGACTTGATGAGATTTCAGAGCTTCGAGTTAAAGAGGCGGAAGATGAAGAAATGATAATGGAAGGGACTGTTTATATAGCAAAGGGGGGTATGCATCTTGGAATTGAAAACAAAGGCATCAGTTTTTTTAATAGATTGGTTGATACAGAAAAGGTACATTTCCAGAAACCTGCAGTAGATGTTTTGTTTAAGGAGATGGCTGAGAAAGTAGGGAAAAATTCTATAGGAATATTACTTACGGGAATGGGCAAAGATGGTGCGGAAGGTTTGTTTAATATGAAAAAAATGGGAGCTTACACAATTGCTCAGGATGAAGCAAGCTCTGTTGTGTGGGGAATGCCTAAAGCAGCTATAGAGATGGATGCGGCGATGGAGGTTCTTCCACTGGATAAAATACCGGAGAGAATAGTTTCTCTATGTACTTAAAGTTTATTTACTTGGATTGTAAAGATCGTCTATAGATGTTAATTCAAGAGGTTGTACTATAAGTGTATTTGTGTATGTGTTAAAAATAACTCTTTTGCCATGTTCTCCACCAGTGTTAATAGATTTTATTTTGATTTTGTGATTTTTTAATATCTGGCGGGCAATCTCAGAGTTTCTGTCACCTATAAAAAAAATTTCTTTTTCGTTAAACATTATAAAAGCACCACCTATTATAGAAGCCTCCATGGATTCAACAGAACATCCTGCTTTTAAAAATTTTTTTATAAGGGTAAGAACTGCAATGTTACCGTACTTAGTACTTATAACATTCTGTTCAGATTCTGGTAGAAGAAAATGGCACATACCACCATATTTGTTTTTTTTATCATGGAGACTAACCGCAACACATGAACCTAGAATTGTTTTTATTACGATTTCTTTTTTTGAAAAAATTAATTCTCCTGGGTTAAGGAAAAATTCTTTATTTTGCATATTTAATCAGCCCCTGCCTTGTTTTTGGTATATTGAACTTTTTAATATTTTATAAAAATGCTTTATACCTACCATTGTTTCTGATAATCCAAGAATGAGAAACCCATTTGGTTTAATAAAATTGTATATTTTATTTACAATTAGTTCCTTTTCGGAATCGGAGAAATAAATTAATACATTTCTTAAAAAGACTATATCAAAAGATTTTTTAAATGGGAAAGGCTCAAGCAAATTCATTCTATAAAAGGTAACAAGATTTTTAACTCTCTCTTTAACTATAAAATCCTTGTTTTTCTTGTCAAACAAAAAATATGTTCTTAAATCTCTATCGGAAAGAGTTCCTCTTATTTTAGTATAATGATAAACTCCGTTTTTAGCAAAGTCGATAACTTTTGAGGAAATGTCGGTGGCTAATATTTTTATATCTACTTTGTCTATAAAAGGAATTGTTTGTAAGCAGGATATGGCAATACTATAAGCCTCTTCTCCTGTTGAACAACCTGCACTCCATAGTCGAATATATGGCTGGGTTTCAATGTTCTTTAGTAGATATTCCTTTAGAAAGTTAAAATGTACTTCCTCTCTGAAGAAGTAACTGAAATTTGTGGTAAGACTATTGATGAAATCTCTAATCAAAATACCAGTTTTATCTTTAACCAGGGCGTTGTAGTATTCTTCAAAAGAGGGAAAAGGTTTATCTTTCCCAACAAAACGTGATAATCGATGTATCAGTAGATATTTTTTGTTTTCTTTTATCGAAATGCCCGCTTCCTTCAATAGAAGCGATGATAGATTGTTAAAGGTTAAATCTGATATATATGGTGTTTCCGTTGTATTCATCCAAAATCCTATTTGAAAAGAAATATGTTTTTGTCTTCACTTTTTATGATTTCTTTCATCTTTTTTTCGATTTCTATTTCATCCTGAGATTTCAGACCGAATAACTCCTCATATTTGTTTAACACTTCCCGCTCATTTGCTGTGGTGATAAACTCTTTTATTATTTGAAGAATATTTCTTTTTATAGATACCATTTCATCTTCCGATAGAATCTTATTAACATTCTCTAGGGGCATTTTTTCATTAAAAACTTCTACAAATATTTTCTGGATAAAAATACCAAGATGATCGACTTCTTGGCTGGTTATATCATAATATTGTAATTTCCCTACAATTTCCTTAATGTCATTGTCGATGCGTTCTGAAAAGTCTTTAATATCAGTAATTATGTTTTTAATTTTTTCAATAGAGTTCCTAATTGCTTCTTCGAAAACATGGATGGAATTTTTTATATCATTAATATATTGATAGACTTTATCCATACTTTCAATATAATTACTCTTTAGGCTTTGGATTGTAATTAAGGCATCGTTCCCTTTAACTTTGACCTCATGAGCAAACTGTACTGTACTTTTGGTGAATTCCCTTAAGTCTCTTGCAAGTACCTGGAATCCTTTTCCAATTTCGCCGGTGTTCGCAGCTTCTATGCTAACATTAAGAGAGAGGACCTTGATTGTTTCTACAATTTCTTCTATTGAATTTGCAATGTTTTGAATATCCTGAAGCTTTTCTGCCGTTTTTTCTGAAAAAGCATCTGATGAAATTTTTAGCTTTTCCATATCACTATAAAGAGAATCAAAGTTGTCAACAAGATCATGGGTTTTTTTTATTATAAAGGCAAGGCTATCTTCTTTTTCCTCGTTCATTAAAAGATCTATTTTCTCTTCTATTTTTTCTATTATCTGATGGTTAAACTCAGAAATGCTACTGAATCGGTTTATTATTTCAATGATTAAATTTTTTGAAAACTCATTAAAAATCTTTGTAAAATCCGAAAGGATTGGAATAGATGTTCCAAGATAATATATAAGCGAAGCCATATTTTGCATAGAGTCTTTAAGTGACTCTTTGTTTTTTATATATACTTCGAAGAAATAATCAGAAGCTTTTATAAATTCATTTTTTAAATTGTCTGCTTCTTTAAGTATTTCTTTGTTGATAGAATTGTGTTTTTTAATTCCTTCACCACTTATTAATAAATTGTGGTGAGAATGAGATTTTTTGATGATTCCCTCCATTTTTTCTAGGTTAGCTTTTAAAGTTATGTAGGATTCTTCTAATTGCTTGTTTCCTTTTTCTGAAAATTTTAGCATCTCCAGGAAAGATAGTAAAGTAGAAAGAATATGAATATTAGAATTCATAATACTTAGTGAAATAGCATTAGAAGCTTTATATCTGTTTAACAGGCGTCTTTTGCTTTCCTGAAGAGCAATGATGTATGTAAGTAGAAAAAGTAAAATCAGAATTGAAAAAAGGCGATAATAGATAGGGAGATTGAATCTGTAACTATATAAAACGAAAGGAAATAATAAAAGCAAAGTTAAAATAACTCCTGAAAGATTAAAGCCATAGAGGCTTTGCCCTGAAGTTTTATCTTCTCTTTGCATTCTCCCCCCTTTTTTTCAAAAAAATAAAAATTTAAAAAAAACAAAAAACCTCTTGCCTAAAAATCGTTCATAGTATAGCATATGGATAAAGTGATGTAAAGAGTGATAGGATTATTATATGATAAATTTAAGTGATATAGCTCGATACATCGGTTTGATAAAAGAGAAGACAGATTCTCTTGAACCTGGCGATCTTATGCAAATCTATGAAGTAAAGGGCTGTTATGATAAGTTGTTGGAAGAAATATCTTATTATCCGGAGCTTGAGAATCTGAGCCGTTTTGTAAAATTGCTTAGCAAATTAAACCTTATGTTACTAAAGAGTGGACAAATTGATCAGATAAAGTCTATTCTGTGTGAATCAAATGAAAATCTTTATTTGCTTTTTAGCAAGAAGAAACCCAAAAAAGAAGTGGCTGCAAACCTTAATCAAATTCTTCTACGGCTTAAAGAAATGATTAGAACACAGAGGGGAGAAAGTGAAGGAATTGGTGCTTATCCGGATAATTATTTTGCAAATATTGTTGATGATAAAAAAATGCTTGCCCAGCTTTCTGAAGAAATAAAAGAACATTTAAATGAAGCACAATATACTCTTATTGAACTGGAATATGACGAAACAAATCAAGAGAATATAAACAAAATATTTAGGGATTTTCATACAATAAAGGGTTCTTCTTCATTTCTTGGTGTGCGGAATGTGGAAGAGGTTGCACATAGCATAGAAGATCTTCTTGTTCTGGTAAGAGATGGGAAGATAAAGGTAAATAAGGAACTTATAGATATAATCTTTTATGGAATAGAGCTGCTAAGAGACCTTACTTTAATTATGGATACTTATAATTACAATATTGAAAAAGTTGTGGAGAGCTTTAAAAAGGTAAATATTTTTAATTATGTGCGTTTAATCGGGAAGATACTTAAGGAGTATAGCGAAAGAAAAATAGGCGAAATTCTTCAAGAAGAAGGAAAGTTAAATCCGGCAGAAGTGAAAGAGATTCTGCAAAGACAAGTAGCCGAGGATAAAAAATTTGGAGAGATTGCTCTTGAGAAAAAATTAATAAGCCATGAAGATTTAAAACAGGCAATTATTAAACAGACTGCATTGAAAAGGCCAGGGCTTTATGTAAAGGTATCGAATGAACGATTGAACATGCTTGTTGATATTGTTGGGGAACTTGTTATTGTTCAATCAATGTTGCAGCAACTTTTAAAGGAAGGAATGTCTGCAATGAATTACGAACGCCTTGTTAATCAACATGAGGTTATAACGAGAAACATTAAAAATCTTGTGTTATCGATGGGCATGGTTCCAATAGCAGAAATTTTTAATAAATTAAGGGTGGTAATAAGAAATACCGCGAGAGAATTGAATAAGGCTGTAGTAGCAGAATTTAGTGGAGAGAATACAGAACTGGATCGTAATATAATTGAGGCAATATATGAGCCTCTTGTGCACATAGTAAGAAATTCTATTGACCATGGTATAGAACCAGTAGAGGAAAGGGAAAACTTAAAAAAGGATAGAATTGGCAAGATTGTTGTGTCTGCTGAGCAACATGGTGATGGCATAGAGATTTCTGTTTATGATGATGGAGCAGGAATAGATAAAGAAAGAATAGTAAGAAAGGCAATTCAGATGGGATTACTCGAGGAAGAAAAAGCCCTTATAGTAAGTGACAAGGAGATATACAATTTTATTTTTATGGCGGGCTTTTCTACATCTCAGAAGACAACAGAGGTTTCCGGAAGGGGTGTAGGACTTGATGTTGTAAAGAAAAATATAGAAAAAATTCATGGGAAGGTTGAGATTGATTCAGAGAGAGGTAAATATACCTGCTTTATTATCAAGTTGCCTCTTACGCTGGCTATAATAGAGGGATTGGTTACAATAATAGGCAGGAATAAGTATATTTTCCCGTTTCATGCTGTGGATGAAATTGTTGTTCCTGAAAGCCGAAATATTAAAAGTGCAGAAAGAGGTGGTTTAATGTTAGTACATAGAGAAGGATTTATTCCCGTGATAATATCTGGAAAAATATTGGGGGAAAAAGATTACGAGAGTAAGGTGGAAGATTCTTTATTGGTGATACTCCGCTACGAGAAACAAAAATATGGAATAATGGTGGATGAGGTTATTGGTAAACAGGAAGTGGTAATGAAGAACATGGGGGATGTTTTATCCGGGTCCTCTTATTTTTCTGGAGGTACAATTTTTGGGGATGGAACCATTGGAGTTATAATAAATACTGAGGCGTTTATTGAAACTGCAAAGAATGTGTCCTGAGGGAGGTTTTTATGTCTATTATGGTGGCGGATGATTCTGATGTGGTAAGAAGTGTGGTTACCAAAGCATTAAGTTTGTATGGATATAGCGATGTTATTGAAGCTTCTGATGGAATGGAAGCTCTGGAAAAAGCAAAGTTATATAACAATAAGATAGAATTATATATTCTGGACATAAACATGCCCGGGATAGATGGCATTACCCTTATTGGAGAATTGAGAAAATTAAATCGTACTGTGCCTATAATTATGCTGACGACAGAGTCGGAAAGGGCGAAAATGATAAAAGCAAAAGAATTTGGAGCAACAGGATGGGTTATAAAGCCATTTGAATCGGATAAATTCATCAAGATAGTTAATATGCTAATAAAAAAATAGGCAGATCTTTTATAATGGGAGGTGTTGTATGGCAGAAAACAGAGATAAATATCTGGTTTTTAATCTTGGTGACGAATTTTATGGACTCCCCATTTCGAAGGTTAGAGAAATTATTCAGTATGTTCATATTACCCCTTTACATCAGGCAGATCCTTCGTTTAAAGGTGTAATTAATTTACGAGGAAAAATTATTCCGATTATAGATATGCGCAGAAAGTTTAATATGGACGAAGCAGCATATGGGGATAGAACGGTTTTTATCATTGTAGATTATCTTGGAAAAAAGGGCGTTACACAAATGGGCATTGTAGTGGATTCAGTTCAGGAGGTTATTGATATCCCGGAAGGTAGTCTGGAGAAATCTCCAGAAATCGGTATAAAGTTAAAGTCGCATTATCTCTATGGAATAGCACGGCAGGATGATAAAATGATAGTAATTATTAACATTGATAGAATCCTTGATAGCGAGGAGATGTTGACTATAGATAAAGAGGTTGGAAGTGGTGTGGAGATTGAGAGTTATGAGGGAACAGTCGGGGCATAATTTTATATTTTAGGAGGAAATGCTTATGTTTAGAAGATTGAGTTTATTGGTAAAGGTTATCTTGTTTGGTATCTCCATTATTATTGTATTTTCCTGTTTTTTCTTTTTCTGGGTAACACCTAGATTTGAAAAGAGTATTTATGACGAAAAATATTTAAAAACAAGGCATCTTACTGAGGTTGCATGGGGTGTTCTTGAATATTACAACAATCAGGTTAAAAATGGGACATTGCGATTGGAGGAAGCGCAATCACGGGCAAAAGAGGCCATAAAGGGATTACGGTATGAGGGTGAGGAATATTTCTGGCTTAATGATATGCGGCCATATATGATTATGCATCCATACAAAAGTGAACTGGATGGAACAGACCTTTCAGACTATAAAGACCCGAATGGGAAAAGGCTTTTTGTTGCTTTTGTAGAGGTTTGTAGGAGAGAAGGGGCAGGGTTTGTAGATTATTTCTGGCCAAAACCTGGGTTTACTAAACCTGTACCAAAGATTTCATATGTAAAGCTATTTCAGCCATGGGGTTGGATTGTAGGTACAGGTATTTATCTTGACGATGTAGAAAAGCAAATGTCGAACTTAATGAATATAATCTCTGGAGTAATAATAGTAATTATCATTGGCTGTATTGTTCTTGCTTTTGTCTTAGCAAGAACTATTTCTTTTCCAATAAGTAAGGTATCACAGGATATATATGGCTCATCCAATAGTCTCGAATCAGCAGCCAACCAGGTTTCCTCATCCAGTCAGGAACTATCCAGTGGAGCCTCTGAATTAGCTGCTTCGATTGAGGAAATAACCTCTTCTCTGGAAGAACTTCAATCTATTATTGAGACAAACACGAGGAGCATTAATGAGGCAGAGTTGTTAACGAATGAATCCAATCAAGGAGTGCAGGAGTCGGGTAAAAAAATGGAAGAGATGCAGAATGCTATGAATGATATTAATCTGAATAGTAAAAAAATCGTTAATATTATTAAGGTGATTGATGATATTGCTTTTCAAACCAATATCCTTGCATTGAATGCTGCAGTGGAAGCAGCACGAGCTGGTGAAGCAGGAAGAGGTTTTGCCGTTGTTGCGGATCAGGTAAAGAATCTGGCGCAGAAAAGTGCAGAAGCAGCAAAAGAAACAGCTAGTTTAATCGACGAAGCAATAAATAGCATTGCAAAAGGAGAAGCAAGGGGAAATGATGTTAAGGTTGCTCTTTCTAAGGCTGTGGAGCTTTCAAATAAAGTTCGTACCCTGCTTGATGAAATCAATCAGGCTTCCAGAGAGCAGCTAAAGGGAGCGAATCAGGTTACAAAAGCTGTTTCACAAATTAATTCTGTAGTACAGAATACAGCTTCTTCCTCTGAGGAAACTGCCGCTGCAGCGGAAGAACTCTTATCTCAAGCAGAGGTGCTAAAGGGAGTTGTACAGGATCTTAATACTCTTATCAAAGGTCAGGGAAAAGAGGCTGAAATTACAAAAGGAAAACCTGTAGAAGGTGGGAAGCCGGCAGTTCAAGCAAAAAGAACATATCAGGAAAAGAAAAGGGAAGAGATAAAAAAGGTAACTGAAAAACCAGAAAAGACAGAAGAGGATGTGGAGATAATTAAACCTGAAGATAAGATTCCGCTGAGTGATTTTTAGATTTTTTGCTAAAGATTAAAGATCCACCATTCATCGCATTTTTTGCATACAGAAGGTCTATCGAAAATATTATTCCATTGTTTTTTGTATATTTCTTTTAGCTTTTCCCAGCAAGATTCAAGACCATCTGTTTTTATGTTTCCTGCTTTGAATTCTGCATTGTAGTCCTGCCGGCAGAGAGGCACTGTTCCATCGAAAAATATTGATAGGTCATGCTTTAAATGTAGGCAGGCGAAACGTTTTATTGGCGATAAATCGACTACCCTGTAATTTTCAAGTATCCCACCAAAGATATCGGGTTTTTTTATAATAAGCCTCTCACCAAAAGCCCTCCACTTCTCATAAAATTTCACCAGCTCCTTTTCGTTTTCAGTTGTCCTGGTGTACTGGATATATATTTTCTCCTTGTTTGGCAAAGAATTTATTTTTTCTTCTATGGTAGAAAGACCTTCAAAAGGCAGCATTGGATTTAGAGGTTTTTTTTGATTTGAAAACATTTCTGGAGTAGAAGCGCTTATGTCAAATATTATTTTTACATTGGGAGTCTGTAGAGCTTTTGAAATGCCTTCTATATGATTAAATAGGCATCTGCTTTCAAAGAGAAAGGATATTTCCTGGTATCCTTTTACGATTTCAATAATTGAGTTTATATCAGAGTGTAAAAAGGGTTCTCCGTATAGGCCAAGGCTCACTGAAGGATTGAATGAAAACTGGCTAATTTGTTTAACTGTTTCTTCGAATAGTTTTAAAGGCATTTCTCCTTCTCGATTGAGGCGGGTAGATATAAAGGATAAACCACTTTCCCTCTCGGTTGTTAGTTCTATTTCGTAATAAGTGGGTCTTCCAAGTATAAGATCAGGCTCCTTTTTTATATACTCTTCAAGTTTTAGATGATTATAATCAGTTCCATATTTATCGATTATGTTTTTTGTTATGAGAAAGTTATTATAGCTGTCAGGTATAAAATTTACTCTGTATAAAACGAGGCGGGAAGGAGAAATTGCTATGTTGCAATCGTAAGAAGAGATATCCTTCTCAAATAGTTCCTTAATACTATTTTTAAACAGAGGGAGATTTTCTGGAACTGTATTTAAAATAAACTTTGCTATGTCCGCCTCAAAAATTTCTGGTAAAATCCCTGCGGGTATATTTTCCGGGAATGTATAATCAAATGCAAATCGGACATGTTCATCAAGAGATTTTTTGGTTGTCTCTATATCTGTAAGAGGTGAATAAGCATTTAGAATCAAAATGGTTTTTTGTCTTAGAGAAGTTGATAGAAAATTGAGTAGTTCATTGGAGGTTTGAAAGGATATTATTTTAACATCGTCTGGAACCTGTAGTTCTGTTTTTTGTGAAAGCAAATATATTTCTGGAGTTAAGTTTTTTATTTTCTTATAGGTAATATCAAAAAAAGTTTGAAGGCTTTTTTCTTTGATACCTGTTTTGTCTACTAAAATAGCAGCGAGATTCATTCCTTAACTCCCGTTATTTTATTTATTATAATGAAGGAAGTATCAACATGCAATTTTTATTAAGAGGGACTGGTGGTAAGGTTTTTTATGAATGATGTTTTTTTAAAATATTCCGATAATGTTAGTAAAATTGGGAATGGAGACAACTTATGAGAAGATTAATTCTGACATTGGTTTTTTGCCTTTTTACATTATATGTTATGGCAGATGATTTTGTAATCGATGAACCGGGAGGAGGAACATCTTCTTCCTCGAGTTATTCTCCGCCTCAAAATGAAACACGACAGCCCCGTACGGATTTTAGCGGATATAGGTTTCATAGCATTGGATCTGTGCCATCACCTTATGGCTTACCCAGAGGATGTTTTGACTTTGGTTTTACTTTTTATGATAGCGGTGGGGTAAATGCTCGTTTTATAGTCGGTATAATGGATATGATAACCATAGGGATTTCAGAGAATCTTGATGGATTAATTGGACAGGGAAAGGTAAATGTTAATATTCCTGGAGCTTATGTAAAGCTTAATATAATTAGAGATTTGAATAACTTTAACTGGGCTCTGGGATTTGATAATTTTGCCTATGGTAAAGGTGGAAGCTATCTTTCCACAAACGAAATACCTTCTACTATCTACGGATTTTACAATGTTGTAGGATGGGGCTACAGTGCTCTTGGTGGCAATGATGTTTTTACTCTTGGCTTCAGAATTCCTCTTTTGCCTGCAGAGGTTAGAAATTTTACAAACACAAGCCTTATTCTGGGTGCTACAATGGCAATTCCTAAGTATATAACTTTTGCCTTTACTATCGAAAATATTTACATAGATTTTACCCGTTCGGATTCTATATTGCCATCTTTTATGGCTATTCTGTCCCTTTCTCCACCCTTTAAAATTTCTTTAATTTTGCAATATGACTTTACTATTTCTCAGTTAAATCGTATATTATCTTTATCATATGAAAGTTGCTTTTAATTTAAAGGGCTTGAAATGCTTGTTAAAATATTTGAATGGACAAAGTCTGTAATATTAGTAATTTCGATTATTTTGTTTATTCAATTTGTCTTTGGGCCTTCTCTTCTTTTATCTTCGATTGAACTGGATATTGAAATTATTATTGCCCTTTCCTTTTTAAATATACTGGTTTCTTTTGTTTCGTCGGCAAAAAATCGAGAAGGTAGATTTGCTTCAAGTCCTGTTATTGTTTTTGTGTGGTTCTTGTTTCTCAGGATTGTTGGTGTTTTTCCAATTTTTATTAGTCATATGGGTGAGAAGGGAAAAGGTTTTTCCATAGTGCTTACAGTTGTAACCATGCTGATATTGTTCTTTTACCTTTATGCGACACTGCGTAAGGTAGTAAAAACCTTTAGAGAAGTAAAAATAAAGTCTTACGCGATGATTGCTCTTTCTTTTGCAGGCTTGATTTTTATAGGGGGAATAATATTGTTTCTTCCTATATCTTTAGCATCTAACCAGAAAGTAATTTCATTGCTGGATGCTTTCTTTACTTCGACCTCCGCTGTTTGTGTTACAGGTTTGACTGTTGTAGATACGGGAAGTTTTTTTTCAAGGTTCGGACAGACAGTAATTCTTGTTTTGATACAGTTAGGGGGTCTTGGTTTAATGACATTTGCGGCCTTTTTTTCTGTTGTCACGGGAGAAAAAATGAGTATTTATGGAAGGGTAACACTGCAGACAGCTTTGAGTGGAGGGAACCTATCAACAATTGGTAGATTTGTTAAGGCAATTATTTTTACAACCTTTTTTGTGGAGTTTATAGGTGCAGCTTTCCTTTTTATTCGCTTTTCTGAGACAAAACCCTTATTGGAGGCTATTTATTTTTCCGTTTTTCATTCTGTGAGTGCTTTCTGTAATGCAGGTTTTAGCCTTTTTTCAGACAACTTGTGCCGATTTAGAGGAGATATTCTTATAAATGTTGTTGTTATGCTATTAATTATTGTTGGTGGAATTGGTTTTCCTGTAATAGTGAACATTCTTGAGAGGCTACGAAAGAAAGAAAAAAGATTATCCCTAAACACCAGATTGGTTTTAATAACTACATTATGCCTTATATTTTTTGGCGCAATTATATTTTATTTAATGGAGCAAGATAATTTGCTTAAGGGGATTCCAACAAAAGAGAAGATATTGGCTTCTTTGTTCTCATCAGTTACACCGCGTACCGCGGGGTTCAATACTGTAGATTTTGGAATTGCTAAAGAGGCAACGCTTTTATTTATCTGCATTCTTATGTTTATAGGTGCAAGCCCTGGAGGGACTGGCGGTGGTATAAAGACAACAACCTTTGCAGTTATTGTGCTAAACACAATCAACACTATGCGGGATAAGCTTTCTGTAGAGATTTTTAATCGGGAAATACCATTTGATGTTATAAGAAAATCTATAATCGTTTTTTTCCTTTCTATACTGTGGCTTGCTGCTGGAACAATTCTTATAGCTCTCACAGAAAAAATTCTACTTTCAAAGGTATTGTTTGAGGAATTTTCTGCCTTCGGAACTGTAGGACTTTCAACAGGTATTACAGCTACTCTAAAACCTTTCAGCAAAATTGTATTGATGATGACAATGTTTATTGGCAGGATTGGGCCAATGACTCTTGTTTTCTCTCTTGGGATGGAAACATCAAGAATGATTGTAAGAAGGCCAGAAGAAAAGGTTTTGACCGGATAAAAAGCAAATGACGCTTTAGCTAATATAATGAGAGTTGATTTTTACATAATCACAGGAAAGATCGCTTGTCCAAAGAAAAAAATCTTTTTTACCTACTCCAAGGTCGAGGGTAATATTGATTTCAGGAGAGAGCATTTCGGAAGAAAGCCTGCTTTCATTAGCTCTGTTTACTTCGCTTTTTTCATATATTGTTAAATCATTTATAGATAATTTTAAATGTGAGGATTCAAACTTTGCTCCAGAATATCCAGCGGCAGCGAGTATTCTTCCCCAATTTGGGTTTTGTCCATGAATGGCTGTTTTTACGAGATAAGAGTCGCCTATTGCCCGCGCTACTTTTTCTGCATCAGAAGAAGTGAGGGCATTAAGCACCCTTATTTGAATAAACTTTGTTACTCCTTCTCCATCTTTAACAATCATCTTTGCCAGCGCCTGACAGACGCGAATTAGAACCTCTCTAAATATTATGTAGCTATCATCTTCGTGTTCAATTACAGTATTGTTTGCCTTCCCGTTAGCCATAAGGAAGACACTATCATTTGTGCTTGTATCATTGTCAACGCTTATTCTATTAAAAGAAACATCTATTGCTTCTTTTAAAGCTTTATTGAGCATTTCTTTTGAAATAAGTACATCTGTTGTTATAAAAACAAGCATTGTTGCATGTGGTATTTCAAGATTTGGTTTTATCATTCCCGCTCCTTTTGCGGTTCCTCCTATTCTAACAGGTACTCCGGCAAGGTTAAATTCATACGCAATATTCTTCATTTTTTTGTCGGTAGTCATAATAGCATTTGAGAAATTTTTATAATCGCTTTCAGTTTTAATTAGATTACATATCTTTTCGATCCCATACTGAACTCTGTCCATTATAAGCTTTTGACCGATAACCCCCGTGGAAGCCACCATTGCAGAGCCCTCCGGAAGAGAAAGCTGTTTTTCTACAAGAGAAGCCATTTTTAGGGCATCCTCTTCTCCTGTTTTCCCAGTCAAACAATTTGCATTTCCACTGTTTACTATTATACTGGATATTGAGTTATTTATTCTCTGCATATCCAGTAATACTGGAGCGGCTTTAACCCTGTTTTTTGTAAATGAACATGCGATTGTGCAGGGTTTTTCGGATAGTATAAGCCCAATGTCTTTATACCCACCTTCTTTTAATCCACAGGAAACCCCTGTTGCACGGAATCCGCGAGGAGCCGTCACTCCGCCTTCTATATGCTTTATGCTTAGTTCCATATATTATTTCTCTCTTTTCTTCTTTTTTTTCTTACTCTTCCTCTGCTGATTCTATCTTTTCTGAAGAAGAAGGAGATGTTAGCTCAACACCCTCTGCAAGTTTTTTCCTTACAAGGGTTTCAATTTTGTTCAATAAAGGAGCTTTTTCTTCAAGATCCTTTAAAAGATTATCTCTGCCCTGCGCAATTCTTTCTTCTCCGAGGAAATACCATGTGCCTTTTCTCTGTATTACTCCACTACTTATTGCTGCGTCTAAGAGGCAACCAGCTTTAGAAATTCCCTTTCCAAATATAATATCAAACTCTGCCTGCTTGAACGGTGCTGCCATTTTGTTTTTAACTATTTTTGCCTTTACGCGATTGCCATAATGCTCATCACCCTTTTTAAGGGATTCAATCTTTCTTATCTCTATGCGAATGGTTGAATAGAATTTAAGTGCTAATCCACCCGTAGTGGTTTCTGGATTTCCATAGGCAATACCTATTTTCATTCTTATCTGGTTTATAAAAATGAGTGCAGTTCTTGATTTACTTATGATTGCAGTAAGTTTTCTGAGAGCCTGGGACATAAGTCTTGCCTGCATGCCCATTACGGCATCACCCATATTACCATCGATTTCGGCTTTTGGAACAAGAGCTGCAACAGAATCTACGACGATTAAATCTACGGCTCCACTGCGTACAAGGCTTTCTACTATCTCAAGAGCCTGCTCTCCCGTGTCGGGCTGAGAGATTAGCAGGTTATTAATATCAATTCCAATTTTTTCGGCATAAGCCGGGTCAAGAGCGTGTTCGGCATCTATAAAAGCACATACTCCCCCTGCTTTCTGTGCTTCGGCTATAATACTTAATGTTAGTGTTGTTTTTCCTGATGCCTCAGGTCCATAAATTTCTGTAATTCGTCCATAGGGTATTCCACCGATTCCGAGGGCAAGGTCAAGGGTAAGTGCTCCTGTTGAGATAGCAGGGACATCGCTTGTTTTTGGACGGTCCCCAAGCTTCATTATTGCTCCTTTTCCAAATTGCTTTTCAATTTGAGCCATTGCTATCTGAAGGGCTTTTTCTTTTTCTGAACTTTCTGGCATAGGTAACTCCTGTTATTAAATTGCTTTAATTAAATAGTAAGACGGGAATATTATACACCAAAAAGCAAAGAATAGGAAAGTTTTTGAAATAAAAAAACGGTGCTAAAAACTTTAGCACCGTTTTTTATGTTCTGGAAATTTTAAAATCTCAATATAAACTCTAATCCACCAAACGGACCGCTAAAACTAATAGGAAGAGATGTTGACTCTTCCCCATTGAGAATCATTTTGATTCTACTGTCTGTAGTATCAACAGTAGTTGAGGTGTCTGAATCTGAGGTAGAAGAAAACTTTAGATAATAAAATGGGAGAAAGTAAAAAGCATAACCACCAGTCAGTCGAATCTTAAAATGCTGGCTTATCTGGTAATTAAATGTAACCTTTGGCTTGAGACCTATAGTAGCTCCCATAAGATCTACTCGAATATCGTCATCAAATGTAGTACCATTTATTTCGATTTCGGAAGAGTTTTTATATGTGCCAAGATACCTTATTAAACCTACAGCAGATAAATCAGCCCCCAGGGTTACACTCATTCTTCCAAAGTACATTTCATAACCACCACCAATGTCAAGATTCATTGCAAAAGGATCGTTGAATATAGCACCAATACTAAGGTCAATCAGAGCAGCATATCCAAGCTCGTATTCCATGTTTATTCCTGCAGAAAAAACATAAGAAGATTGTTTGAACTTTTCCGTGCTTATAAATGAAATTCCAGGAGAAGAATATAGTAAGGTTAAATCTGAACCATTAATTACCATTGGCACCATTCCGAGGAAGATATTAAATCTTGCTCCCATAATTGGTGCTTCAATAAGCTGGTCGTTGGCTTGTGGGTAGCCATAGATTGTTGTTGCTGATGACCATTTGTCACCGACATAGTTAACACGAACGAGGGCTGTATCTATGGTGTCAGAGAATTGCCCGGCTATCTGTGTTTCCTTTCTGACAAAAAATTCATAACCCGGTTTTATTCCGAGATTTCTACCAAGCTCTAAATAAACAAGATCATCTTTAACCTGAAGGACTTTACTTTTTATTTTAAACTCTTCGACGTTTCTTAGATGGAATTCAATCCCACTTAAAGCGGCAAGAGCAGCCTGCTGATAGGCGTCTATTGCACTCGTGCGGGATTTTTTTGATTCGGAGCGCATGTATGTATCCATCAGATTTCCATCCGCCGTGATTGTTTTTATAGATACCGATACATCTGCTTGATATTCAGTTACAAAATCAACAACAATTCTGTTGCCTTTTTTTTGTTCAATTTTTATTTTGTATTCTTTTGTGCTATACCCGGTAATTGAAGGGATGAATACAAAGAAAGAATTTGCGAGTTTTTCCATCTCAGAAGCGGGTATAACAGCCACACCAAGGTCTGCGTCGAAATATTGAGGATTTTGTAAGGCAGCTTGTTTTTTTGCTTCCTGAACCTTTTTGATAAAGGTTTCTGCAGAGTTGTTGTCAAGTCTATAGTGATACCCAATAACCTGAAATCTTTTCATTCTGCTCAAGATGGATATAAGCGCATCGTCAAAGTACATGTATGCAGCGTCGGGTATATTGTAAGATGAATAAACCTGCATGACGGCAATATCTTTCCTTTGAGATACCTCTTGAGAATAAATAACACCAATTGTTACAGAAAAAGCAAGCAATAAAGATATTAAAATTTTTTTCATAGTTTTAATCCCTCCATATAATTAAAATATACTCTATATTTTATATCATAGTTTTTAGTATTATTCAAGAATTGGGAAACCAGCTAGCAATTCCCCATTTTTGGAAATTAGATAACTCCAGCATCATTTCGGGGCAAAATGTAAGAAATGTAAGAGTAGCACTGGCTGCGCCAGTGCTACAATACAAAAACCCCCGCTGTGGAGGTAGAGGGTATGAACAACTTTTTTCTTTCAGTTTTCCTGTAGAATCGGGCGGAACTCCACATCCGTGTGTTCGGTAGAAAGTAATCGCACGGTGTTATTTTTTCGGCCCATCCCCGAACGAGTCGGGGACGGGTTCCCAACCGAAAAAATAACGCCGTGCTCAAAGGTAAGAGCAACACTCCGCCCTCAACGACCGCATCC
>Ga0315298_1000237_pt1 | contig 112084 bp, 105 predicted proteins | sample WHS_1_MG_FD_203077 | JGI IMG/M metagenome (GOLD analysis project Ga0315298, IMG submission 203077) | Extremophilic microbial mat communities from Washburn Hot Springs, YNP, Wyoming, USA - WHS_1_MG | ecosystem: Environmental > Aquatic > Thermal springs > Hot (42-90C) | place: USA: Wyoming...
TTACTGCTCCAGCTCCATTAAAACCTGTTCCGGGCTTTTGCCTTCTAACCGGGCTATCCTTTTATAGATCGGGGGATGAGTGCTGAAAAGATTGGCCCAGAAGCCCTCTTTTTCGTTCACCTTTCTTTTAAGGGGATCGGAGATAAAAAGATGAGCGGTGGCAATGTTAGCATTTTTGACTCTCCCAGCGGCCATGGCGATCTTTCTTAAAGCGGAGGCCAGACCTTGTGGGTTTCTTGTAAATTCGGCTGCCTTGGCATCAGCCAGGTATTCTCTTTGACGGGATACGGCGAATAGAAGAATTCGTCCTAAAAAAGCAAATATCGTAGCCAGGATCCCCACTATGATTAAAAAAAGAAAAACCGAAGCGCATCCAGAGGACTCCCTTCTTGACCTCCCTCCGCCAGTTTGGGCAGCTATCCAAGCTCCCCGGAAAGCCATCATCTGGATTATCACTACTGCACCTAAAATGGCGGAAAGAAGGGTCATATAAAGCATATCTTTATTGTAAATATGGCTTAATTCATGGGCTATCACGCCTTGAGTTTCTTCCCGATCCAGCGCTTCCAGTAATCCCTCCGTGACGCAGATGTAAGCGTTTTCTTTTTTTAATCCTGTTGCGAAAGCATTGATAGATTTTTCCCCTGGAATGTAATAAATTTTGGGCAAGGGTCTTAAGCCCGAAGCAATTCCCATTTCGTTCACAATATTCTCCAACTGTTTATGCTCGGGGTTGAGAGGGTCAATGGGTTTTGCGCCCACAGAGGAGAGGACCAGGCTAGGTCCAGAGAGAACCCCGATCAACACTTGAATCAAAGCCACCCCTAAGAAAACCGCGGTGAACCAGGGCCAGGTAGAAAAGAAATAGTCGATGAGAAAGCCGAAACCTCCCATAAGGACCACAAAGAGAAATACAAGAAGGTAGCTTTTCCTTACGTTCTTTCTTTGTTCCTCCCAGAAGCTGAAGGTGCTCATTTTATAGCTGGGTAAGATCTACCTTTGGTGCCTCCCGTTCCTCAGTAGCAGCGATTTCCCAGAAAGTAGCTGGCTTGAAACTAAACATGTTACCAATAATGTTAGCTGGGAAAACAGAAAGCCTGGTGTTGAAGCTCATGACGTTATCATTGTAGAACTGACGGGCGAAAGAAATCAGGTTTTCCGTGTTTCGAAGTTCCTCCATCAATGTAGAAACTTCCTGGCTGGCTTTCAAATCAGGGTAGTTTTCCACTACCGCCAGAAGCCCCCTCAGGGCTTGAGTAAGGGCACCTTCAGCCTGGATTTTATCCGGTATTGTTTGGGCGGAGACGGCCTTCGCCCTAGCGTCCACTACTTTGTTCAGGGTTTCCTGCTCATATTTCATGTATCCCTTGACTGAATTTACCAGGTTAGGGATCAAATCGTATCTCCTTTTGAGTTGGACATCGATCTGCGCCCAGGCATTTTCGATGCGCCTCTTTAAGACCATAAAACCGTTATAGGTGGCGATGCCCCAGATTAGAATTAGGGCTATCAATCCAAGGACAATCCACAATGCAATCATTTTTACCTACCTCCTTCGTTATTTTAATTATTTAGTATAACACAGGAAAATTGAGATTTTGTGAAAATTCTACTCATAGCGCAGGGCATCAATGGGGTTGAGGCTTGCTGCCTTCTGGGCTGGATAAATTCCGAAAAAGAGGCCCACGGCCATGGAGAAGAAAAATCCCAGAAAGACGGAGGCCGGTGTAATCACGGCCGGCCAGCCAGCTATTTTAGCGATGATCAAGGATCCTCCATATCCCAGGACAATTCCTATTATTCCTCCCGTAGTTGATAAAATCATGGCCTCCAGGAGAAACTGGGATATAATATCTTTTTTTAGGGCACCGATTGCTTTTCTTAACCCAATCTCTCTTGTTCTTTCCGTAACGGAAACGAGCATGATGTTCATGATGCCAATTCCCCCTACCAGAAGGGAAATGCTGGCAATTCCCGCAAGGACGATCGTGAAGTAATTCATGACCGACCCCAGAGTCCCCAGGATATCCTTCTGGCTAAAAATTGTAAAGTCGCTTTCCTTGTCCTTAGGGATGTTATGTCTGAGTCTTAAAAGCGAGGAAATCTCTGTGGACACTTGGTCCATTTCTTCGGGAGAGGAAACCTCAACGGTTAAGGAGCCCACGTGTTTTACCCCAAACAGCAATTTCTGGGCTGTGGTCACGGGGATTAGGATTTGGTCGTCTCGGTTGACAAAGCCAGAAGCTCCTTTGGATTCTAAGACACCAATCACTCGAAAGCTCAATCTCCTGGAACCATTTATAATCAAGATTGACTTCCCCAAGGGATCAGAATCCGGAAAAAGTTTATCTTTTACCGTGGCTCCAATTAGAGCAACCCTCTCCCATCTGTCTACTTGAGAAGAAGAGAAGAAACTTCCCTGGCTTGCCGGGGTATTAAGCACCTTATCATAGTTAGCGCTTGTTCCCACTACCGAGGTTTCTGTGTTCCTTTCCCCGGCGACCACCTGGACTTGGCGCTGGATACTGGGAACTACATCGACAACGCCTGGGATCCTGGAAATGGCCTGAGCGTCGTCTAAGGTTAAGGAAGTTACATTGGTTCCCTCGGTTCTGATTCCTGAGGAGGTAATTGACCCGGGAACAATTAAAAGGAGGTTAGAGCCCAAAGCTTTGATTTCCTCAGTTACTGCTACCTCAGCCCCGGTTCCAATGGAAAGCATCATCATCACAGCCGCTACGCCAATAATCACCCCCAGAACGGTTAAGAAAGCCCGGCTACGATTATGAGAGAGTGCCCCTAAAGCAATTCTCAAATTACGCCAGAGCCTCATCGCCCCCCCTTTTTCCCTTGAGTGAAATTAAGATTTTACGAGCATCGAGTGGCTCCTTTACTAATTCGTCGGCAATCAAAACCCCATCCTTAATTCTAATTAAACGCGTGGCATGGTGCGCGATGTCTTGCTCGTGAGTGACGAGGATAATTGTGCGACCCTCCCGGTTCAGTTCTTGAATGATGGCCATTACTTCCTCCGAGGAATATGTATCAAGGTTCCCCGTGGGCTCATCAGCCAGGATTAAGGAGGGATCAGTAATTAATGCCCGGGCAATGGCAACTCTTTGCTGTTGTCCAATAGAGAGTTCGTTGGGCCTATGATTCAAGCGATCACCCAACCCGACTTTAATCAGGGCTTGAAGAGCTAACTCCCTTGAGGGGTGCTCGCTGTAAATCAAAGGAAGCTCCACGTTCTCCAAAGCCGTATTTCTTGCAAGCAAGTTGAAGTTTTGAAAGACAAAACCGATTTTCTTGTTCCTCAACCTGGCTAACTCGTTATCGGTAAGTTTGCCAGTATCCTGGCCATCTAAAAGATAAACTCCGGATGTGGGGACATCTAAGCAGCCAAGGATATGCATTAAGGTGGATTTACCGGAACCAGAAGGTCCCATGATAGCTACAAATTCTCCCCTTTCTACCTTAAAGGAAATTCCCCTCAGGGCTGGTACTATTGTAGTCCTGCTCAAGTAGTAATTTTTCTTTAAATTCTGGACTTCGATGAGGGCCATAGATTTTAAGGTGAAAGAATAGAAGAGGTAGGATGGGCAAAAGAAAAGGAACTGCTCTTTAAAGCCAGGACCACTTCCTCGCCTTCTTTTAACCCTTCCCTAATTTCCACCTGAATTTCATTCTGGATACCAGTTTTGACCTGTCTATATTCCATTTTCTTTCCATCCCAGACGTAAACGTAATCCTGAGACCCTTCCTGATGAAGGGCAGGAAGGGGAATGATTAGAGTATGAGAAGATTTTTCCACCACTATTTCCACTTCTACTGTCATTCCCGGTTTGAGATAGTTCATAGCTTCTTTTTCCAGAGTGAAATGGGCAACGTAATTCACCACGCCCTGAACAACGGAAGCCAGGGGATTAAAGTAAGAAAGTGTGGCTTTAAATTCGTGTTCTGGATAGGCATCTGCTTTGACTGTGGCTTCCATCTGGGGTGAGAGCAGACCAATGTTGACTTCCGGGATACTGGCCTGGACCTCAAGCAAATTAAGATCAACCAGGGAGAGCAAGGGAGTGCTGTTCATAACAGGGTCCCCGATTTTAACGTTCAAAGCCCCTACAATTCCATCAGTAGGCGCTCGGACAGTGGAATCCTCCTTTTCCTTGAGGAGATTATTGAGGGACAATTCCGCTTGCTCGACCATTTTCTCCTGAAGCTCTAAAGCAGTAGGAGAAGCTTGCGCTAAGCGTTCTTCATACTGAGCTTGAGCGATTTTTAGGCCCATCTTAGCCGATTCCAGAGCGTTTTCTGCCTGAGCAATTAAATCCCTGTTAGAAAGGTTTTTCTGCTTAAGGTTTTGCCTGGCTTGTTCTAAGGAGTCCTCAGCTGACGATAATTGTGCTTCAGCCGCTTTAATTTGCTGTTCTCCTGCAATTTTTTGAGCCTCGAGCTGATCCTTGGCTAAGGCAAGTTTTCTTTCTGCAGCGGCCTTAGAGATATCATTGGAGGCATTCTCTAAATCCTCCAGAGCTTGGTCAACCGATGTCTGAGCCATTTGAACTGCTTGCTCCACGCTTTTCTTGGTTAACTCGAGGTTATCTTGGGCTTCCCTTAACCTTCTTTCTGCTACACTTACGGCGTTCTCCGCAATAGAAGTGGTAAAAGTGGTAGTCTCCAGTACTCTCTGGTAATTTTCTTCAGCGTTGCTTAGATCTTGCTGAGCCTTTTCCACAGAAAGCTTCAAGACATTCAATTCTTCTTCCGTGGGTCCTTCTTTTAACTGCTGCAGTTTCAACCGAGCAACATCTAAGTTCAGTTGAGCTTGAGAGATTTGATAATCGAAATCAGGGATCTCTATTTTGATTAATTCCTGCCCTTTCTCTACTTTATCTCCGACTTTAACAAAAACCTCGGAAACCGTACCTGTTACTTTAGAAGCCACGTCTACTTGATTAACGTGACTAATCGAACCAGAAAAGGAGAGCGAACGCTGAATATCTCCCCTCTCGACTTTGGCCACAATGGGCTGGGTCTCCCCGGTGCTCTTAAAATGCAGTATGAGATAAATTAAACCAGAAACCAGCGCTAAAACTGCAAGGACTAAGATTATTTTTTTCCAGAGAGTCACGTTTACCTTCCTTCCTTTGTTTCTCAAAGCCTGGCCAGTAGAATAAAAGAACACAGTTTATTTTATGATTTCCCTTTCTTTCCATAAAGTTTTCCAATCTTAAGTGTGGTGCGCTTCTTTTAGCTCTTCCTCCAGGGGAACCATTCGGCCATCAGGAAGGATAAGGTACTCATCCTGTCTCCAAAAGATACGCCTTGAAACAGGAGCGGTGATCCATAAAAGGGTAAAAATTAGGTCTGCCAGGGGCAAAAGATAAAGCCAGCTCCACATTTCTTTTTGTTCTAAAAGATCGGACATCAATATCCCCACTACGAATCGGATACCCAGAGCTACAACTAAAAACCACAATGACAAGGGAGAAAAACCGGAGAAAAGGACGAAGATTAAAGCCAGAGGAAAGGAAAAAGTAAATAAGATACCGGGGTAAGCGCTTTTGTGGCAGACTAAAGCAACCTTCATCCATCTTAATTGCCGCATCCAGAAATCAGATTTAGAAACACAATTCAGGTGATTGGATACTACATATGGTATCAAAAGAACGCTCCACCCGGCTTTGTGGACAAGCCTGGCGATCTCGTGGTCATCTGCTACATGGTCTTTAAAGGAAAAAAATCCGCCGATATCTGAAAGGGCTTCACGCCGTACAGCCAGGGCTGCACCGAAAGCATATTTCAACCCTAGCACCCTCTGTCCCAAAATCCCTGAGGGAAGGAGAAAAGTGCTGATGAGCAAGGATTCCACTTTACTCCATAAATTTTTACCAAGGGTGCGGTAAATACAGCCGATTAGCCCCACCTTTTCGTCCTGAAAGAACGAGGCGATTTTCTTCAGAAAGTCGGGTTTAACGCTTATGTCAGAATCGGCCAGGACCAAAAGGTTGTGCTTGGCTTCATTAGCCAAAGAATTCAAAATCGCCGTTTTTTGATTAGCCCCTAAAGGCTGGGCAATTACCAGGTCCACCTTTCTTTCGGGAAATTCGCTCTGAATTCTTCGGATTAAAGGAATGGCAGGGTCGTTGGGGTCCATGGCACCAAAAATTACTTCAAACTCAGGGTAATCCTGTTTCAAAAATGAGGAGAAGTTCTCATAAGCTTCAGGGTCAATCCCCCTCACGGGCTTAAGGACGGAAACAGGGGGCAGTTTCCCTTCCGGAGGGAAATCCTGATGAAAAAAATGCAAAGCATTAGCCATCAGGGCCAGCCAATAAAAACAAGATATTGAAATCAGAATAACAAAAAATAAAGCCATTTGGCCTCCAGTGGCCTCAAAATTTATCCAAAACCCTTCAGCCTAATTATATCATCTCTGGCAATATCCCTTCAGAGCTTTCTCTTTTCCATCCCAGCTTCTCATCCCCAAGGAAGAGGAAGCGTCCTTGCTCATCCTGGAAAAGACGACATTCCACTTTCAGAGAGCCAAAAGGGTAAAGAGGGTCCCTCTTTAATTTGCAACCCCTACTAAATTTTTAAAGTATCTGGGCTGGATTGTTCCGCTTCTTCTTTCCTTTTCCCGGAAAGCGCGTAGCTTTCGGGAGCATGCCAAAGGAAGATTCTGGAATCATTCCACATTTCCCCATGAAGTCCGCTTCCTGATAATCAATAAAGAAGCGCCTCTTTGCTATTGGTTTCCATGTTTTCAAGAAAGAGCAAGCAGATAGAATCTTTTATTCTTTAAAAGGTGTAAGAGGATAGATAAAATTAAAAATTTTACTTTAAAACCAGGTAAACCGCATTAAATAAGAGACACAGCTTAATTTTTTTTAAAATCCTCATTTACAGAAAAGATGAGTAGCAGTAAAATTTGAAATTAATGATTAAGCCTTGGGACTTTTGTCCTTCTCATTAGAAAGGAGATGAGGTCGCATGCGCAGGATCACAGTCCATCCCATCCTTAATTTTCCCCCCAAGAAAAAGGTCAGGTTCACCTTTGAAGGGAAAGAGATAGAAGGCTATGAAGGAGAGCCCATCGCAGCAGCTCTTGTGGCTAACGGATTCTACGAGATGAGGGAAAGCATAAACCTTCACAGGCCTCGAGGTTTTTTCTGCGCAATTGGTAATTGTTCATCTTGCCTGATGGTGGTTGATGGTATTCCCAATGTTAGAACCTGCATCACACCTTTAAAGGAGGGAATGAGGGTGGAGATTCAAAGGGATAAGGGAGTACTCAAATGATCGAGCCAGATGTCCTGGTCGTGGGAGGAGGTCCAGCAGGCATGAACGCTGCGCTGGCAGCAGCAAATGCCGGGGCCTCAGTTTTTTTAGTTGATAGGTTTCAAAATCTGGGTGGCCAGCTGGTAAAGCAGACCCATAAGTTCTTCGGTTGGGCAGCCAGAGGGGCAGGGGCTCGGGGGTTTGAGCTGGCACAAAAATGGGAAAGCGAAATTCAAAATCACCAGAGGATCCAAACCCTTTTGGGATTTGAGGTTATTGGTGCCTATAAGGACGGAGTTTGGTTGGCAGCTGACCTGGAGAGTCTTCACAAGATCAAACCGCGTCGGGTAGTGATTGCTACTGGAGCTTCAGAGAGGATGATTACTTTTGAAAATAACGATTATCCTGGAGTTTATGGCGCCGGAGCGGTGCAGACCTTGATGAACGTCTACGGCGTTCTCCCTGGTGAAAGGTATTTAATTGTAGGTTCAGGAAATGTTGGGGTGATCGTTGCTTATCAATTGCTTCAGGCTCAAGCAAAAGTTGAAGCCATTATCGATGTTCTTCCTCGCTTGGGAGGAGCCTACTGGGTGCATGCTGCCAAGATTCAAAGGGCAGGAGTGCCTATCCTTTTAAAAAGGACGATCACCGGTGTTTATGGCCAGGGGCACGTGGAGAGAGCTGAGACCATTGGGGTAGATGAAAAATTCCAGCCCGTTTCCGGTACAGAAAAAACTTTCAATGTAGATGTTGTTCTTCTTGCTGTCGGATTGATGCCGCTGAGCGAGCTCCTTTTCGAACTGGGTGTAAAGGAGTACTACATCCCTGAATTGGGAGGGTTTGTTCCTTGGCACGAAGAAACTGGAAGGACCTCTCGCCCTGATATTTTCGTTGCTGGAGATGTAGCGGGAATTGAGGAGGCGACTACAGCAGCCCTTCAAGGAAGAATTTCAGGGTTGCAAGCTGCTCTGGATTTGGGGTACGAAGTAAAAAGAGAGGAAATTGAGGAATTAAAGGTTCTTCTCTCTCAATTTCGGAGTTCCTCACTAAGTGAGAAGGTTCGCCAGGGATTAGAACATCTCCACAAAAGAGGAGTTAAAGATGATTGAAGTTGATGGTGTTCCCACAATCGAGAATTTAAAAACCAGCATGCCCACGGAAGAGCGTATGCGGAAAAAGGCGGTAGCCATGCACGAGTGCTATCAGGATATTCCCTGTGATCCCTGTGTGCACTCTTGTCCTACGAAGGCTATTACCATGCAGACTTTGGTTTCCACCCCCGTGATTAACCATGACCTATGTAACGGTTGCGGTTTATGCGTGGCCGCTTGCCCGGGAATTGCTATTTTTCTTTTGGAGCTGAAGGAGGATCGTGGCTTCATAACTTTAGCGTATGAGTTCCTTCCCTTGCCTGAGCCGGGAGAAATCGTAGATGGTCTGAATAGATACGGGAAGGTTGCCTGCGAAGCTAAGGTGGAAAGAGTTTATTCCTTGCCAGGAATTGACAGGAAAACTAAAACCTCACTTGTGCGCATCAGCGTGCCTAAAGAATATCTCATGGAAGTGCGTTTTTTTAGGAGGAGGGAGTAAGGTGGATTCCAAAAAAATAATTATCTGCCGTTGCGAGGATGTTACTTTAGAAGATGTGCGTAACGCTATAAAAGAAGGCTACACCTCTTGGGATCAACTCAAGCGTGTTTTGAGGGTAGGGATGGGACCTTGTGGGGGAAAAACGTGCCGCATCCTGGTTCTGAGGGAGTTAGCTCAATACCTGAATATTCCCATTGACGAAGTAAAAACCAGGCCTACTGTGGTTAGGCCGCCTTTGCGAGCTACACCACTTAAGGTTTTTTCGAAGGAGGAGAAATGAACGCTTACGATATCATCATTGTGGGTGGAGGTATCACCGGGGTAGCCACTGCCTATGAATTGGCCAAAAAGAAAGCAGGAAGGATTCTTCTTTTGGAAAAGGAATTTGTCTCTGCGGGCTCGACGGGTTCCTGTGCTGCAGGAATTCGGGCCCAATTTGGGACCGAATTCAATATTGGGTTGATGAAGCGCTCCCTGGATAAATTCGAGCACTTAGCTTCTGAGCTTGACTACCCTGCGGACAAAATCGAGCTCTGGCAGGGTGGATACCTCGTTCTGGCTCACAGTGAGAGGGAATGGGAAGGTCTGAAATCCAGGGTGGAGATCCAACATCGTCTGGGAATTATGACCGAGATATTATCGGTAGAGGAAATAAAAGCCCGCTTCCCTCAGCTGAATCTCAAAGGAGTTTATGGGGGGACCTTCCACCAGCGGGACGGACACGCTGATCCTCTGCACACAACCTTTGCTTATGCCAGAGCAGCCCGAAGGTTAGGCGTAGAAATTCGGGAATGGACCAGGGTGGAGGAGTTAGTTAAGTTTAAGACCAATATCCGCGGGGTAAGGGTTAAAGGAGAGGTGATTGAAGGCGGAAAGATTCTTGTCTCTTGCGGTGCTTGGACTTCCCATTTAATGAAAACTGTGGGTTTGGAGATTCCTCTTTGGGGAGAAAAACACGAGATTTTGATCACGGAACCCCTGGAGAGGGTTTTTGCCCCCATGGTGATTTCCTTTTCCATCGGCTATTATATCCAGCAGCGTCCTCATGGCTCCTTCATTATGGGTATTGGACCAGAAGATCCGCCTCATTGGCAAGACCCCAAAGATTTTGACTTTTCTCCTTCCTGGCGTTTCTTGGAGCGGATGAGCCAGGCTGCTACTGGTGTTCTTCCCCTGCTCAAGGGCGTTAATATTGTGCGCCAGTGGGCAGGTCTTTATGAAATGACGCCCGATGCGCATCACATCCTGGGACCTATTGACGAGGTGCCAGGGCTCTACATCGCAGCCGGAGGCTCCGGGCACGGGTTCATGTTTGGGCCTGCAGTGGGCGAGCTCATGGCGGAATGGATTCTGGGAGAACCTTTAAGCTATGACATAACCAGGCTTAATTACCAAAGATTCCAAAAAGGGGAGTTGGTACGAGAACCAGCAGTAGTTGGTTAGGATTAAAGCGAAATCCAGAAACAAATTTAGCTCATAGAAGTCCGGGATTATCTTATAATTAAAGAATGATACTCTCGGACTCTCAAATTTTAGAGGCTTTAAAAGCAGGGGATATCCGTTTTTATCCGGAAATCTGTCTGGATACCCAGCTACAGCCTGCCTCTGTTGATTTAAAGCTCGCTTCCAGTTTTCGCGTTTTCAACCCCACAAAACATGCGGTTTTCGATCCTTTTTCTATGAACCTGGAGGAAATCACAGAGCTGGTAGAGGTCAAGGAAGGTAACCCTTTTATTGTGCACCCTGGAGAATTTGTGCTGGGATGTACAGTGGAATATCTTTGGCTTGCCCCTAAATATGTTGGGAGAGTGGAGGGGAGAAGTTCTCTGGGGAGAATCGGGATCATCATTCATTCCACTGCTGGATACATCGATCCTGGTTTTGAAGGTACTCTGACTTTAGAGATTTCCAATGTAGGCAAAATACCGGTTGCTCTTTATCCGGGAATGAGGATCTGCCAGGTCTCCTTTCTGGAAACCGGCCAAGTAATCCGACCCTACGGAACAGGCCGTGGCTCTAAATATCAAGGGCAGAAAGGACCCATCCCCTCTCGGATTTCTTTGGATCAGGAATTTAAAAAGGAGTAAGGAAACAACTAAATGGGAGAAATGGGCCAAAATGAAAGTTCTTTTTGAGCTTTGACTTTATCAATATGAAGGAGAAGGATCCGCTGCCTGTAAGGTTTTTGTTAATCATAGCGCTTTTAATATGTGCCCTACTTTTAGGGTTTCTTCTGAAGGGCTATTTTCCTGTTAACCCAGAAATAAACGTCCAGTTCGTTCCTCCCTCTTTAGACATTGGTTCCCTTCAGCGAGAAGTCTCTAATCTGAGGGAGCTTCCTTTAAAGCAAGAGATCGCTGTTGGATTCCTGGATCAGGAAGCACTCAACCAGGAGCTGAAAAAAAACATGGAAGAAGATCTCGGTCAAGAGGACCTTCAATCCACCGAGAAGGTCTTGCGTTTCTTGGGAATTTTAAAAGGTGATGAGAGTCTTAAAGATATGCTTTTCAAAGTATTGAGTGAACAGGTTTATGGGTTCTATGACCAGGAAAAGAAGGAGCTCAAAGTGTTGAAAAAAGATAATAAGACCACTGCATTGGAGCACTTTGCCTTGGTGCATGAGATCGTCCATGGGCTTCAAGATCAGAACTTTGATCTGTCTCGTTTCATGCCCCCCAAATTTAAAGGAAATGATGATGAATTGATGGCTGTCCAATCACTATACGAAGGCGATGCCTGCTGGACTTCAGAGCTCTATCTTGAAAAGGAGGGAAGCTTAAGTTTTCAAATAGGCCTGTTTTTCGATTCCCTTAAGGTGAACCAAAACGCCTTAGAAACGGCTTCTCCCTATGTAACAGAATCCCTGCTTTTTCCTTATCAGGAAGGGATGTCCTTCGTTCAAACGCTTTATAAGAAAGGCGGCTGGGACCTGGTTAATCTGGCTTTTGAGAATCCTCCCGTTTCCACCGAACAGATAATTCATCCCGAGAAATACCTATCCAATGAGAAACCAGAAAATTTTACCTTTCCCAGATGGAAATCGTTGGAAGGTTATACCTTAATTAAGGAAAATACCTTGGGCGAATTTGACCTCCGTTATTTATTTAAATTATTTTTGCCAGAAAGCCAGGCTGATGAGGCTGCGGCTGGTTGGAATGGTTCACTTTATCAGCTCTGGGAGAAAGACGGGAAAATGGTTTTTGTGCTTGAGACCAGGTGGGATTCATCACAAGATGCCTCTGAAGCTGGGTACGCTCTGGAAAGTTTTCTAAAAAACCGTTTTGGTTTTGCACCTGCCAATTATTATCGTGGTTCCCTTTTTAAAGGGGAGAACGAAGTCGGTCTGCTTTATCCCTCGAGCCAGGACCAATATTTAATCTTAGCCCCAGATGAGAAACTGGCTTTAGATATCTTGAATGAATTGCCCTGAGCTTCCTGGAAGCCTAATTTTTTCTATGTAATTTTCAGGAAAGGAGGAAAAAATTATGTATACAAAAAAAGAGGGAAATATCCTGATGGTCAGGCTGGAAACCGGGGAGAGCATATTAGAAAAGCTCAAGGAGGCTGCTGAATCGTCTGGCCTTCTAACCGGTGTAATCCTCTCCGGCATAGGTATGCTCAGAGAAGTGGAGGTGGGGTATTACCGAGATCCGGAAAAGGGATACCAAAAGCACTATCTCCCTTTTCCCTGTGAGCTGGCTTCCCTTTCCGGAAATATCTCCAAACAAGAGGATGGATACAATCTCCATCTGCATGTGGTCTTAATCAAGCCTGATGGTGATGCTGCTGGAGGGCACCTCCTCCGGGGGACTGTTTGCTACACCAATGAAATTTTCCTTCAGGAAATTGGCTGTCGTGTTTTTCGCAAAAAGGAGGAATACGGCCTTTATGGCCTCTATTTCGAGTGAGATCTGGGCTTATACCTTAGGGTTAGTCCCCTACGCCAAAGCCTGGAAACTACAACAGGATCTGTTTCCTCTTGTTTTGGAAAGGAAAATCCCTGACGTTCTCTTATTTTTGGAGCATCCTCACGTCTACACCTTAGGAAAGCATGGGAAAGAGGAGAACCTGCTTTTAGGAGAGGAGGAATTGAGGAGTCGTGGTGTCCAGTTTTTTCGCACCGACCGAGGAGGAGATATTACCTACCACGGGCCCGGACAAATGGTCGCTTATTTCGTTTTTTTCTTAGAGGACTTAGGTGTCAAACAATTTGTAGAGATTCTGGAGGAGCTGGTGATTTCCACTTTAGAGGATTTTGGCATTAATGGGGAAAGAATCCCGGGGAAGCCTGGAGTCTGGGTAAAAAACAGAAAAATTTGTTCCATTGGAATAGCCGTGAAACACAGGGTGACTCAGCACGGTCTGGCTTTAAACGTTTCCCCCGACCTCTCCTATTTTTCTTTTATTAATCCTTGCGGAGAGCCCAATTTGCTCCTTACCTCTTTGGAACGAGAATCAGGGAAAAAGGTTGACCTTGCCGAGGTGATTAGAATTTTTGCCCTTCATGCTGAAAAAAAATTTGAGAGAAGCCTGTACTTTCGATTAAAAGAGGAAATTTGGAGGTACTATTCCCCGCTTTAACTTGCTATTTTTTCGGGATGTGGTAATAATAGACAAGGGATTTGAAAGTAAGTACTTGCAAATCTCCCCCAAATAACGGTTATGGAGGTTTGCGATGATTTTTTGGGACGCTTTGTTCTCAGAGCGAGCTAAAGCTCTGAGAAGTTCTGCGATTCGTGAGCTTCTCAAGTTGGTTAATCAACCAGACGTAATTTCCTTCGGGGGAGGGCTGCCTGATCCGAAACTTTTTCCAGTGGAAAAGCTTAAAGAGTGCGTAGAATCAGTCCTCAGCGAGCACTCAGAAGAAGCGCTGCAATATGGGACAACCGAGGGCGTCCCTGCCTTAAGGAGCTTGATCGCCGAACGTTCTAAAAAACAAGGCATAAAATGTAGTCCCGAAAACGTGATCGTTGTAGCTTCCTCCCAGCAGGCGCTGGACTTAGTAGCCAAAGTTCTTCTCAACCCGGGTGACGTAGTCTTAGTGGAGGCCCCTTCCTATTTAGGAGCAATTCAAGCCTTTGGTGCTTTTCAAGCCCACATGATTCCTATCCCCATGGACGATGAAGGGATGCGCACGGAGATCTTGGAAAACCGCATTAAAACGCTGCGCTCTTCAGGGAAAATACCCAAATTTATCTATACCATTCCCACATTTCAGAATCCTGCAGGTGTCACTCTCTCCTATGAACGGCGGCTTCAACTTCTCGAGCTTTCAAACAAATATAACGTTCCTATTGTAGAGGATGCTCCATACCACCAGTTGCGATACGAAGGAGAGTACATTCCTCCAATTGCCTCTCAGGACAATAACGGCACCGTTATTTATTTGGAAACTTTCTCCAAAATTCTTTCTCCTGGTTTGCGTCTGGGGTGGATTATTGGACCAGAGGATTTCATTCGCAAAGTGACTCTGGCCAAGCAAGCAACAGATCTTTGCACCTCTCCTTTTACCCAGTTCATTGCTTTGGAGTTCACGAAGAGAGGATATATTGAACCTCATGTGGAATTGCTCAAAAGGGAATACAAGAAGAAAAAGGATGAAATGCTCCACGCTTTGGCTGAGTTTTTCCCTGAGAATGTGCGCTGGACAAAGCCCCAGGGTGGGCTTTTTCTCTGGGTGGAGCTACCTAAAGGAGTGGATACCAATGATATGCTCAAAGAGGCCTTGGCAGCCAAAGTGGCTTATGTCTCAGGAACTGGTTTTTATCCCAATGGGGGCGGGGAGAATTGCATGCGTTTGAACTTTTCCTATTCCTCTGCAGAGGTTAATAGAGAAGGAATTAGGAGGCTTTCAGAGATAATTAAAAGAAGGCTATCCTCCTAATCCTCCCTCTTCCTTCACTTTACCAATCCAAAGAGGCCTTAAAGGCCTCTTTGGATTATGATAGAACTAAAATTAAAATATAAAAAGTCGGGAACAGAGAAAAGAGGTGAGTTGATGAGAGTTGATCTGAGGTCGGATACGGTGACCGTACCCACGGAAAGGATGAGAAAAGCTATGTATGAAGCGGAGGTGGGGGACGATGTTTATGGCGAAGATCCTACCATTAACCGTCTTCAGGAAATGGCTGCAGAGATTTTAGGAAAGGAGGCCGCCCTTTTTGTCCCTTCGGGGACGATGGCTAACCAGATTTGCGTGAGAGTTCAGGCTCCTCGAGGTAGCGAAGTTATCTTAGAAGAGGAATCCCACATATTTCTTCACGAGGTTGGAGGGCTAGCGGCTTTAGCTCAAGTTCAAACTAGACTGGTCAAAGGAGTCAAAGGAATTCTTCAGCCTCAGGATTTAGCCAGGTATTTCAGGCCACCGGGGGATATTCATGCACCCAAAACCAGCTTGGTGTGCATTGAGCAAACTTCCATGATGGCTGGAGGCACTATATATCCTTTGGAAACAGTCCAGGAGATTTGCCAGATAGCACATCAAAGAGGCGCCAGAGTGCATATGGACGGGGCTCGTCTGTTTAACGCCGCAGTAGCTTCAGGTATTCCCGCTCGAGACTTTGCTAAACCTGTAGATTCTCTGATGTTCTGTCTTTCAAAAGGGCTTTGCTGTCCAGTAGGTTCAATGATAGTGGGTGACCGCGACTTCGTCGAAGAAGCCAAAGTAGCGCGGAAGCTTTATGGTGGAGGAATGCGTCAGGCAGGTTTCCTGGCAGCTTGTGGTATTGTTGCCTTAACCGAGATGATAGACAGACTGAAAGAGGATCACGAGAAAGCGAAAATCATCGCTAAGGCCATCGAAGGTTCCTCGCTGGTCCAGCCTAATTGGAACCGCCCGGAAACTAATATTATCATTTTTGCCCTTAAAGAGCCTAAAGCGGGAGAGATAGTAAAGGTATTGGCCGATCGTGGGGTTCTCTGCCTGGACCTGGACGAATATCGGATCAGGATGGTGACTCACAAGGACGTTTCCTTTCAAGAAGCACAATATGCTAGCCAAGTTTTAGGAGAACTTCTGCATTGAGATGATTTTTCTGGGAATCGAGACCTCTTGTGATGAGACAGCCGTTGCCCTCCTAAAGGACACGAAGGAGAAGCTTTGCTCTTTGGTCTCTTCCCAGGTGGACCTCCATCAAAAATATGGAGGCGTGGTGCCGGAGCTCGCTTCCCGCCGACATCTTGAAATCCTGGTCCCTTTAATTCAAGAAGCTCTTTCCTCTGCAAAGTTGAGTTTGAGGGAAATAGAAGCGGTTGCCGTAACCAGAGGCCCAGGATTGGTGGGGGCTTTGCTTGTTGGTATGGAAACGGCTAAAGCTCTCTCTTTGGCGTTGGGGATTCCCCTTTTTGGCGTAAACCATCTGGCAGGACACATTTATGCTGCCTTTTTAGAAAATGAGGTAAAGCTTCCGGCGCTGGCTTTAGTAGCCTCAGGCGGTCATACAGAATTGATAACAGTGGATGAAGAGGAGAACTTTTGTCAGCTGGGGACCACCAGAGACGATGCTGCTGGAGAAACCCTGGACAAAATCGCTCGTTTCCTGGGCTTGCCTTACCCTGGAGGGCCCTATATAGATAAATTGGGACGTAATGGGGATCGAAACTTTCATAAGTTCCCCGTTGCGGAGATGGAAGAGCCTTTTGATTTTTCCTTTTCAGGCTTAAAGACTGCAGTCATTTACTTTGTAGAGGAGCTGAGAAGAAAAGGAAAACCAGTTCCCCTTGAAGATATCTGTGCTTCGTTCCAGGAAGCCGTTGTAGACTCTCTTGTCTTCAAGACTAAAGAGGCCATTAAGAAAAAAGGATTTAAAAGGGTGATTATTGCTGGAGGCGTAGCGGCAAACTCCCGTTTGCGAGAGAGGCTGAGGGAGTTGTCTCAGGAGCTTGGAGTAGAACTCTATATTCCTTCTCCCTCGCTTTGTACTGATAACGCCTTGATGATCGCACGCGCAGGTTTTGCCCTTTACCAAAAGGGAATTGCGCTCTCCCTTGAAGATGATGTGGATCCCAATTTAAGCCTTTTTGAGTAGAAAAAACCGAGATAACTTCCCAAGTTACTTTCTACTCTGGAGTTTATCTTAACCCTGAGAAAAGAGGAAAAAACTTACAAGGTGAGGTTTACATGGCTCCAGGTGAAATTATCAGGCTCTTCCTGGATCGAGAATGCTAAAGTTTGCTAGCTGCAAAAGTTAGAAATTGGAGGCCCAGTATAAGCTTTTCCAACGCAGAGGTTTTCCCTCAGATTTTAAAGACGGTTTTGCTTCATAACATCCTTCCCCTGGGAAGCGCTTGCAACCTTTCTTGTTATTTTTGTTCCAACCGATACAACCCTTCAGGACTAAGAGTGTTGAATATTCCCTTTCTTCCCATAAATCTAATTAGGGATTTATTTGCCCATATTAATCCCCGGGAAAAAATAATAATAGGAGAATCTGCTACTAGGATTAATGAGGGTGAGCCCCTTTCTCATCCCCAATTTTTGGCAATCCTCAAAGAATTGAGAAGAAATTTTCCCCATACTCCAATTCAAATTACGACCAACGGCATCCTTCTTTCTCCCGAGGTACAAGCGGAGCTTTCTGCACTGAATCCTCTTGAGCTTGTCATTTCTTTTAATTCTCTCAGGCCGGAGAGAAGGGCTCTATATTTAGGAGATCCCCACCCCGAAGAGAGCCTGAGCTATTTTCGTCATTTAACGGCCTCAGGAATCAGGTTTCAAGCTTCTTTCATCTTGGCCCCTCCATTACTTGAAGAACTTCCGGAATCCTTAAAAACAGTGGAAGAACTGGGAGCCCAATATATAAGGCTTCTTCTCCCCGGAGGTTCTAAATGGGCACCCAAGGAGCTCCAGGGTTCCATGAGGGAATGGCTTGAGCTTAAAAGGGTAGCTTTACTCTGGCGGAAGAAACTTGAAATTCCCTTGATGATTGAACCACCTCTATTAAGCGATTTAACAGTGGAAATAGAAGGGATAATGAAAGAAAGCCCAGCCCAAAGGTGTGGTCTGAAGGTCGGGGATGAAATTTTAAAGATAAATGGAAAGAGACCTGAGTCCCGAAAAGAAGCCTTTGATTGGATAAATCAGTTGGAAAACCCTGAGTTGGAAATATGGAGAAGTAAAAGTCGTTTAAATTTAGTGCTCTTGAAGAAAAAGGGCGAAAAAAGCGGTCTCGTTTTTTCTAATGATCTTGAACCACAGGTTCTGAGGAGGCTCTCTAAAACGGTTCCGGAAAAGGGGAAAGGAGTCTGTCTCACAAGCGAACTTGCTTATGGTCTAATAAGCCAAGCTTTTCAAAAATATCTGCCTCAAGTGCCAGTTTTTGGAGTTCCCAATCTAACATTTGGAGGATCAATCAGATCCCTGGGCCTCCTCACTTTCTATGACTTTAGGGCTTTTTTGGAGGGCTTCAAGGGAAGAGAGAAATTCGATTGGTTGATTTTGAACCCAGTGTTTCAAGAAGATGGCCTGGATCTTAGAGGAGAAAACGCTCAAGCACTGGAGAAGGAGTTCCCTTTAGGCTTGATTTACGCTTACTAAAAACCCCATCTCAGGGCAAAAATTTCTGAGACCCAAGTTTTTTTTAGCACTCTCTTGACAAGAGTGCTAAAATTTAGTTAGATTTTTTTAGACTTTTGAAGGAGGGATAGGATATGAATCTAAAACCATTAGGAGATCGCGTTGTAGTTAAGGTCTTGGAAAGTGAAGAGCGAACCAAGGCCGGGATCGTTATTCCTGACACTGCCAAAGAGAAACCCCAGAAGGGGAAAGTGATCGCTGTTGGTCCCGGCAGGGTTAACGAAGAGAACGGCCAAAGGATTCCACTGGAAGTTAAAGTTGGCGATACGGTCATTTTCGCCAAATATGGTGGCACTGAAGTTAAGCTTGAGGGCGAGGAATACTTGATCTTGAGTGAGCGTGACATCCTCGCAATTCTGGAAGGTTAAGGAGGGTTTGAAATGGCACAACCAAAATTGCTGGTTTTTGATGAAGAAGGGCGCCGAGCCTTAGAGAGAGGCGTGAATGCCTTAGCCAATGCTGTGAAAATTACATTAGGTCCGCGAGGGCGTTATGTTGTATTGGAGAAGAAATTTGGTGCCCCTACCATCACTAACGATGGAGTAACTATTGCCAAGGAGATTGATCTCGAAGACCCCTTCGAGAACCTTGGTGCCCAATTGGTAAAAGAGGTTGCTACAAAAACACAGGATGTAGCTGGGGACGGCACTACAACCGCTACCGTTCTTGCTCAGTGCATAATTCGTGAGGGTTTGAAGAATGTAGCCGCTGGAGCCAATCCATTGGCTTTGAAACGTGGCATTGAGAAGGCTGTAGAAAAGGCGGTGGAGGAACTGAAGAAGCTGGCTAAGCCAGTTGAGGACAAACAAGCGATTGCCCAAGTCGCTTCTATTTCCTCCAAGGACGAAAAAATTGGTAACGTGATCGCCGATGCCATGGAAAAGGTTGGTAAGGACGGAGTAATCACCGTCGAGGAGTCCCAGGGCTTGGATATCACCCTGGAGTTTGTTGAAGGAATGCAATTTGATCGGGGATATATTTCTCCTTACTTCGTCACTGACCCGGAGCGGATGGAGGTTGTCCTCGATGATCCATATATATTCATTACTGACAAGAAGATTTCTGCGGTTACGGAGTTCCTCCCGGTTTTGGAGAAGCTTGCCCAGAAAGGTCGTCCTTTCCTAATCATTGCCGATGACGTGGAAGGGGAAGCTCTTGCTACCTTAGTCTTGAACAAGGTGCGAGGTACTTTCCGCTGCTGCGCAGTTAAAGCCCCTGGATTTGGCGATCGGAGGAAAGCCATGCTTCAAGACATTGCTATCCTTACCGGCGGCCAGGTAGTCTCCGATGAATTGGGGATCAAGTTTGAGAACGTTACCCTGGATATGCTGGGAGAGGCTCGTCAAGTTAAAGTCGACAAGGACGACACCACGATTGTGGGAGGTAAGGGCAAGGAAGAAGACATTAAGGCCCGAATTGCCCAAATTCGCCGTCAGATTGAGGAGACGGAGTCTGAATACGATCGGGAGAAGCTTCAAGAGCGTCTGGCCAAGCTCGCTGGTGGTGTGGCAGTGATCAAGGTGGGAGCTGCTACCGAGACCGAGATGAAGGAGCGCAAGCACAGGATCGAGGATGCGGTCTCGGCAACCAAGGCGGCCGTTGAAGAAGGAATCATTGCCGGAGGCGGCGTGGCCTTGATCAATGCCTTAGCCAAATTAGATGGTTTAAATCTTGAAGGAGATGAGCTCACAGGGGCGAACATCGTGAAAAAAGCGCTTGAAGAACCTCTGAAACTGATCGCTGAGAACGCTGGCATGGAAGGAGCCGTGATCGTAGAGAAGGTTAAAGAGCTTCCTGTGAATCAGGGTTTCAATGCAGTGACTTTGAAATTCGAGGACATGTTTAAAGCGGGAATTGTCGATCCTTTGAAGGTTACTCGTTCCGCGCTCCAGAACGCTGCTTCAATTGCCTCCATGCTACTTACTACCGAAGCAGCCGTAGTGGAGAAGCCCGAGAAAGAAAAACCTGCACCTCCCCCTCCTCCCCCCGAATATTAAACCCTTTCCCCTTACCCCTAAAATACCCCCTCCTGAAAAGCCCGGCCTGAGGCCGGGCTTTTCTTTTTAATGTGAAAATTTTTGCTTACTCTCTATAATAGAGGGGTCCATATGAAAATTTATTCAGAAAGGAGCGCCGAATGGAACTCCAAGCGCTAGAGAAACTAAAAGCTAAAATTGCTGAGGTTGTGGACATTGTCCACGCTGTTGCTGTCTTAGAATGGGACCAACAGACTTATATGCCGCCTCAAGGTAGCGAGGCCAGAGCGGAACAAATTGCTACCTTGAGCAAAATAGCCCACGAAAAGTTTACTTCTCCCGAAGTGGGAAAGCTTATTCAGGAATTAGAGCCCCTTTTTAGGGAAGAGAACCCAGAATCCGAGGATTATTTTCTCTTCCGCAAGGTAAAAAGGGAGTACGAGAAGGACACCAGGATTTCCCCCGAGCTGGTGGCTCGAATTTCTCGAACTACCGCCTTAGCTCGAGACAAATGGGTAGTGGCCAGAAGGGAATCCAACTTCTCCATTTTTGCGCCATATCTTGCCCAAATAGTGGAGCTGATGATTGAAAAAGCTCAAGCTCTGGGCTTTGATGAATGCATTTATGATGCGCTTGTAGACGATTTTGAACCTGGCTTGAAGACCTCGCAGATTAAGGCTATGTTTGAGGAGCTGCGTCAGGGTTTGGTCCCTCTCGTGCGCTCTATCAAGGAAAGCGGGATTCAAATTCGGCGAGACTTTCTCTTTAGAAAATATGACCCGGAAAAGCAATACCAGTTCACTCTCCAGATCCTGGAAAAAATGGGATACGATTTTCAGCGAGGAAGGCAAGACAGAACAGCCCATCCTTTCACTACCGCTTTTTCTATAAGGGACGTGCGCGTAACCAACAGATTTAAGGAAACCCTTGTTACTTCCTCTATTTTCAGCGCTCTGCATGAAGGAGGACACGCTCTTTATGACCAAGGCATTTCTGAAAATTATGAGCGCACCTTCCTTATGAGAGGAGCTTCTCACGGGATTCATGAGTCCCAATCCCGAACTTGGGAAAACCTTGTGGGGAGAAGTTTACCCTTCTGGACCTTCTGGTTCCCTCGCTTGCGTGAATTTTTCCCCGAGCAATTAGAGGACGTTACTCTGGAAGAGTTCTATAAGGCCATAAACTACGTGGAACCCTCTCCCATCAGGGTAGAGGCTGATGAGGTAACTTACAACCTTCACACCCTGTTGCGTTTTGAATTAGAATTGGCTCTTTTGGAGGGCAGGGTAAAAGTCCAGGAACTGCCTGAACTTTGGAATCAAAAAATGAAGGAATACCTGGGTTATGAACCTCAAAACGACGCAGAAGGAGTGCTTCAAGATGTGCACTGGTCGGATGGGCTTTTTGGTTACTTTCCTTCATACACTATTGGCAACATTCTTTCGGTTCAATTCTTCAACAAGGCCAGAGAAGATATCCCGAATCTTTATGAACAGTTCGCCCAGGGGGAGTATGCGGCCTTGCGTGAATGGCTACGCACTCACATCCACGTTCACGGGGGCAAATATTATCCTGAGGAGTTGATGCGACTAGTGGTGAGAGAGCCCATGAATTCCCAGCCTTTACTAACGTACCTGAGGGAGAAATACAGCCAGATTTACGGGAAGATTTAAACACCGTTTCTCCACGAACTCCAAACCGAAGGCCTTTATCGAAGAGAAAGGTTGCACCATCTTCGGTCACCATGCTGCTTCTGCAGCTCTTGGTATTCCCTTTACCATTCTCCAGAAGAGGTACCTGACGATGGTGCAACCTGCATTTCAATTTTATTTGTTATTTTCATCCTTTGTCAACAAAATAGACAGATTGTTTTTGCTGCTCTCTATCCGCTTTGTTTGGCAATAAACGGCTTTCTTTAGACATGTTCCCGGTTCTTTTTCCAGAACCAGCTCGAGCAGTAGCCTTCTTCCTCCCATAAGTTCTTGATCATGTGGCGCAAAAGTCAGGGTAGGGCCTGGGTGATCAGGATGTTTTTTCCCTTTAGTTTTTCGATAAGCTGGAAAGACAGATCGGCCAGGCGCTCATTCCTGACCTTGCGAACGGCCAAAGTGAGAACGACGAGCATTTTTTCCTTATTTCCTGTGCCCTCCGGGGGAAGGGGATGAAAAGCCAGGTGGAAAACCCTCACATTCGGCCCTCCCGCATCCTGGCGCTTAAGAATTTTATCGTTTTCCGGCCCTCTTAGATGGGTATTATTTTCCCGAAAAGGAGTGGAACCGTGATAGGGTTTTCATTTTTGCCTATGGCTATTCCCTTAAAGCCTAATGAAGATTTGAAAAGCAACTGTTGACAGCTATGCTAAAGTGGAATTAAAGGACATGGGTGGTAACAACCGGCCAATATTAAGATAAGGCTTGGGAATCGAATCCCAGGCCAGGGAAGGAAGAAATTCCAGGGACATTTTGTTTTTACTTTAAGGAATTTTACCCTAAAGTGAGCATCGAGAAGGGCTTAATAGAAATTAGAGTTCTGAAGCTATTGATAGTGAAGAAAAGGAGGCAAGGATGAAAAATCTGGCCAAAGATCTTGAAGAGTTTGAAAAAGAGTTTGGGGAAATCCTTACCCCTGTGAAATTTTTAAAAGAAAAGGACCAGAATTTATGCCAGGCATTTCTTGAATTGCACAAGATAACTTTAAGCGACGGGGCACTGCCCAAGAAAACGAAATTCTTGATTCATGCTGCAATAACTGCATCACAGCACGATGTCGAGTCCACAACCATGCATATCATGGGCGCCATAAGAGCCGGAGCAAATGAAAGGGAATTGTTTGAGGCTGCCGCAGCCCTTATTCCCGTATCGGGGATGCCTTCTTTCGGAGTATTTCTTGATGCCTGGAAAAAAGGGGCGGCAAAAAAGGCCTAGCCAAATGATTGAGATTGGCCGTATGCAAGAACTTCGACATCGGGGTTATAAATTAACGCCATGTAGCTGCTCTCGGGCAGCGGTGGCTTAAGAGAAATGATGATGATTTGAAGCGATGATTGAATCATGCGCATCAAAGGCTCAAGCCCTTGGAGTTCAGGATGGAATGACCGGGAAGGAAGCCCTCATCTTGCTTGAGGGATTAATAAATAATCAGGAGGATAAGAAGAAATGAACGAGAAAAAGTGGCAGCTTTTACCCGTATGTGGAAAAGAAGCGGAGAACCTGGACATCATTCTGGCATGTGATGGTGCCTCCTCAGTGGGGCAGATCGGGCATGAGGTCGCCGTGAAGCTCACCCGAGAAGAGGAAGATGCCCGAATGTGCTGTATTACTGCAATTGGGGCTGGTTCCAAGGCTCATACCGACATTGCCCGAAAAGCCCGGAGGCTGATTGTGATCAACGGCTGTCAAATGGAGTGCGCTTCAAAAATAGTGAGAAACGCGGGCATCGAACCAACCTATGAAATCACCGTAGCCAAAGAGGGCGTGGATAAACTACCCACCCTGGACTTCGATGGCCAGGAAGTGGAGAGGATCGCGGAGAAAATAGTAAGCGATCTGAATAAAAGACAGTTGGATGATTGAACTGATGAGTCTGAGAAAAAGCTTTTGCTGGAGCATAAAGAGGAGTGTAATTTTTGAAAATAATGGAAGAACTCTTGAAAATTGAAAACCTCTCCCTTTCCTTAGGAGGGAAGCAGGTCCTGAGGGAGCTAAATCTTAAAGTGGAACCAGGGGCGATCCACGCCATTCTGGGCACTAATGCAGCGGGGAAGACCAGCCTGGCTTACACCATTATGGGCATCAGCGGATACACTCCAGAGGAAGGAAGAATTTTCTTTAACGGGGAAGAAATTACCAATTACCCCATCTTTAAAAGAGCGCAACTGGGGATGACCATGGCCTGGCAGGAACCCGCTAGATTCGAGGGACTCACGGTGGAAGACTACATAAAAGTAGGGATGAAGGAAAAGGATCCAGCGCTGGTCAGGGAGGCCTTAAATTTTGTTCTCTTGGACCCCAAGGAGTATCTAAAAAGGGTCGTGGATAGAACTTTTAGTGGAGGGGAAAGAAAAAGGATCGAGCTCGCCAGTGTTTTTGCCATGCAGCCCCTTCTGGCTATTTTAGATGAACCGGACTCGGGAATAGATGTTCTGGCTTTAGACCAGGTGAAGAGCTTGATTAAGGAGATGAGAAAGCGAGGGACCACCGTCCTTTTGATTACTCACAGGGATGAAGTGGCAGAAATTGCGGATAAAGCTTCCCTTTTATGTCAAGGCTTTATTGTTAAAGAGGGGGAAGCCAAAGATGTGGGATTATATTTTAAGAACAAATGCCTGCCCTGTCCCGTTTATAATCCCCAGGAAAAAATTGCGGAGGTGGTAGAGGAAAAATGATCAATAAAGAATACGAGTACATGCTAAAGGCCTATGCTGAGGCTGGCGGTGTTCCTGAGGCCTTTAAGGACTCCAAAATCGCACATCTTGTGGTACACAAGAACAAGGTTTATGGAAGCCATACTGTCAAGGGGTTGATCTTGGAACCTAGGGAGACGGAAACCGGAGTGGATATTTTTCTTAAAGTGGAGAAGGGCCAGAAGATCGAATATCCTGTCCACCTTTGCTTTGGCGTTCTTCCAGATCAAGGAACGCAGGAAATCAAAATCAAAGCAAAAATAGAGGACTCAGCCGGGGTCAGTTTGCTCGCTCACTGTATCTTCCCCAACGCGGTCAAGGTTGTTCACCGCATGGAAGCTGAAATTGAAATTGGTAATAACGCCTTTTACGACTACAACGAGGTCCACTACCACGGTACCACAGGGGGAGTGGAAGTAGTCCCCAAAGCCAAGGTTAAGGTGGGGGATAGGAGTTCTTTTAGGACCAGCTTCTCTTTAATTAAGGGCAGGGTAGGGATCTTTGATTTATATTACGAGGCTGAGGTGGGCGAGAGTTCCATTCTGGAAATGACCACCAGGGTCTTCGGCTATGGGGATGACATTATCAAAATCCATGAAGCCGGTAAGCTTATAGGAAGGGGATCCCGCGGTCTTTTGAAAAGCCGTGTAGCCGTAAAGGACAACGCTCAAAGCGAGATCTTTAATGAGCTTGTGGCCAGTGCTCCTGAAGCTCGCGGTCATGTGGATTGCGTGGAGATTGTCCAGGGAAATGCTCGAGCAAGGGCCGTTCCCGTGGTGGATGTTCTAAATGAATATGCCCGCATAACTCACGAGGCTGCAATTGGCCGAGTGGACAAAAAGCAAGTGGAAACCCTAATGGCTCGCGGTTTAGAAGAGGAAAAAGCCATTGACCTCGTGATCAGCGGTATGCTTAGGTAAAGAAAAGTCTATTCACTTCTGCTCTAAAAGGAATAAAGGAAAGGCTGTGGTGGTTATAATTTAAAACAAGACCAAAGGAAAGCGAGGAAGCAGATAATGACTGTTAGGCGTGAGGTTTATAAGTGTATGGTCTGCGGAAACATTGTGGAAGTTCTCCACGAAGGAGTGGGCACACTTGTTTGTTGCGGTCAGCCCATGGTGAAAATGGCGGAGAAAGTGGAGGAGGCCGGACGCGAAAAGCATCTTCCCGTAGTGGAGAGAATCGGCTCTGAGACATTGATCAAGGTTGGATCTATTCCCCACCCCATGGAAGAGAAACACTATATAGAGTGGATTGAAGCTTTCAAGAAAAACGGACAAGCCTGGCGGGTTTTTCTTAAACCCGGAGACGCTCCAGAAGCCAAAATTGACTGGAACATCGACGAACTCCTTGAGGTTAGGGAATATTGCAATATTCACGGACTATGGTCGTATAAGCTCTAAACTAAATTAGCATTGTTTTTAATTCAGGGTTGCAACCTTTATTGGATAGGCTGAGAAGTTTGGCTTTCCAGTTCAGCAAAAACTACTAAACGATACTTGTCTGTCCACAGTGGAGTGCAGGTTACAAGGACAACTGTGGGAACATCCCTTCTTTGGTAAATAGAATGATCTGTGGGCTCAATCACCTTGCTTTCCCGAACTACGTATCGGTAAATTTCACTTCCCCAATAAATTACGACTATGTCCCCCGGTTCTAACTTATCAAGAAGGTAAAAATAGCCAGTTGAAGGATCAACCCAGTTCAGAAACCTGTGCCCGTAAAGAACGCATACACCACTTTCCCCAGGATTTGCACTTAGGGGATCGTGCCCTACTCCGGCCATGAGATTATTCCAGGAAAGGTCAGGAACGATTTTGGCTTCCAGGCCAATTTTGGGAATTATAATCATCGGCCCCTTAGGCAAGCTGTTTTTTGAGGGAGCGCTTTCTGTCTCAGTGGGTGTGGTCAACGCAATCCCTCCAGGAGGCAAAGGTGTTGGCAGTGGGGTGTTAGCTATTCTCACCAACTCCTCTGCTTGAGGGGATAATTTTTGGGGCCAGATATAGTAGCGAATAGCAGGGTAAAAAGGAAGAATGATAAAGGTTACACCGGCCAGGATTAAAATCCAGGCCAAAGCTTGGAGTAGCTTTCGATTTTTTGATTTATGGGAACTCCCCGTCCTCTGGTTCATTGTTATTATCTTATAATCCGGGTCGGAGCAGGTCAATTATTTTTTCAGATAGCCTTATTTGGGTTTTGATTCGATCAAGAGGAAGCCCATGGTTTTTGAGCCTGACAAATTAAAGTACACTATGGATCAAAAATTTCGCTTTATTTGCCGAATTAAAGAGGCCCACTATATAATTCTTGCTTGTTCATTTGAATTCCAAAGGAGGAAGCTTATGCACAAAGTAGCAGTTATTACCGATAGCACATCAAGGATACCAGAAAAGCTCAAGGGCGATCTCCCTATTTTCACCCTCCCTTTAATCGTAACTGTGGAGGGAAAGCCTTATCGCGAAGGGGTAGAGATTTCCTTGGATGAATTTTATCGAAAGCTTCCGACGCTGAGGGATTTTCCTACTACTTCCCGCCCCTCTCCAGAGGATTATATTTCTCTTTTTCAAGAAGCATTTGAGCAGGCGGACTCCTTGGTGATGATCACCATCTCCTCCAAAATTTCAGCAACTTATGAAGGCGCAGTTGTAGCCGCCAGAAATTTCCCGGGGAAGCAAATCGAAGTCATCGATTCCAGACAACTGGCTATGGCTCATGGCTGGCAAGTAGTAGCTGCAGCTCGTGCAGCTAAAGCCGGTCTGAGCTTCAAGGAGGTTGTAGAGATCGCCCACTTAGTTAAAGAACGCTCCCATGTCTGTTTTATGGCCGATACTTTAGATTACCTTTACAAGGGCGGCCGGATCACTGGGGTTTCCCACCTTGTGGGTTCGCTGCTCAAAATTAAACCCGTAATAGCCATGGAGGAAGGCGAGCTCAAGTTGATAGGCAAAGTCAGGTCGCGCAGGTTAGGAATTGAGGAAATGATTTCTTGGATGGAAAGAGTCCTAAATGGAGGAAATATTGCTGAACTTAGCTTGATAAACGTTCTTGCCCCGGAATTGACTCAGGAATTGAAAGAGGAAATATCCTCCCACTTTGGCCTTCCCAAAGAGGAAATTTTAGACGACACTGCCTCTGTAATCATTGGCGCTCACTGCGGTCCAGGAACCGCAGGGCCAAATTTCTATTCTGCCGTGCCCGGTTTCCCCGGAGGAATTGTAAAGTTCACATAACTTAATAAGGTTCTACGAAGAGCTCGTAATATGCCTGGGGGTGTTTACAAGCAGGACAGGTTTCTGGTGCCTCTTTCCCTTCGTGAATGTATCCGCAGTTGCGACATTTCCAACGTACAACCTCGTCCTTTTTGAAAACTTTTCCCTCCTTGACGTTTTTGGCCAGCTTCATGTAGCGAGTCTCGTGCGCCTCCTCCACTTCGGCAATTTCCCTGAAGCTTTGGGCGATTTCCGAGAAACCTTCTTCCTCGGCTACTTTGGCAAACTCCGCATAGAGGACACTCCATTCTAGTCTTTCCCCTGCTGCCGCCGCCAACAAGTTCTCCAGGGTGTTGGAAATTGTTCCTGCTGGATAGGGAGCTTCTATTTCCACCTCTCCTCCTTCTAAGTATTGGTAGAAGACCTTGGCGTGCTCCCTCTCGTTTTCTGCGGTTTCCAGGAAAATTGCAGAAATCTGTTCAAATCCCTCTTTTTTAGCAGTAGAAGCGAAGTAGGTGTAGCGGTTCCTGGCTTGAGATTCTCCTGCGAATGCTTTGAGCAAATTTTTTTCAGTTTTGCTCCCCTTTATGCTTCTCATCACAATCTCCTCTCTTTTACATTTCTCTTCTGCCCTGGAGGGCCAGATTCAGGGTTACTTCATCTGCAAGCTCTATCTCAGTTCCCATAGGAAGGCCGTGAGCGATCCTGGTTACTTTAACCCCCAGTGTTTTTAAGTGCTGGGCAATGTACAAAGCGGTGGCATCTCCTGCAGTCGTAGGGTTAGTTGCTAAGATTACTTCCTTAATTTCCCTTTGACGCACTCTTTCTATCAACTCGCCTATGCGCAAGTCTCCAGGGCCAATTCCATCCAGAGGAGAGAGAGCTCCTCCCAAAACGTGATAAAGGCCTTTATAGGTTCCGGTTCTCTCCATGGCGATCACGTCCCTTGAATCTTCTACGACGCAAATTGTTTCCTGGTCGCGGGATTTATCCTGGCAGATGGGACAAGGGTCACTGTCCGAGAGAAAGAAACAAATGGAGCAAGCCTTTATATTCCATCTAGCCTCCATAATTGCAGAGACCAGGGCTTCCGATTCCTGGGGAGAGCTTTTTAAGATGTAAAAAGCTATACGTTCGGCACTTTTAGGCCCAATTCCTGGCAACTTTCTCAACGCTTCTATCAATTTGGCAAGCGAGGGCGAAGAATAGGGCATTAGAAAATTCCAGGGAAGTCAGTCCCCAAAACCCTGAAGCTTCCCAGCTTCTCTTCCGTAGCTGCCTTTATCTTTTCCAGGGCATCCTTTAAGGCTGCCTCCACCAACTCTTCAAGCATATCCAGAGAATCCGGATCACGGAGGCTTGAATCGATCTTTACCTCAATCACATCATATTTTCCAGTCATGGTAATTTTCACTGCACCACCAGCTACCTCCCCGGTTACCTGAAGTTGAGCAAGTTCCTCCTGCGCCCGCTGGAGATTTTTCTGCAATTCCTGTGCCTGCTTCATTATTTTGTTTAGATCCTTAAACATTTTTCATTCCTCTTTAATTTCTGTAATTATACCCTCAAAGAGATCGAGGGTCTGTTTTACCAGGGGATGGCTTTTGATTTCTTCCACATTTTCACCAGTTTCTCCGTTTCCCAATAAGCACTTGATGGGGTATTTTCTCCCCAATATTTCCTCGATTGCAGCTTCGATCAAAAAGCGGTTTTCGCTTTTTTCCACCATATTTTTGTGAAAAGAAAAAGAACGATCGAAAGTGAGCAGAATTTGTCCTTCTGAAAAATCAGAAAGAGTAGCCTTGCTCAGGAGAATATAAGTGGGGACGCTTTTCTTTTTGACCTTTTCCAAGATCGATGGCCAGTATTCCTTTAGCTTTTCTAGGTTGATTTTTTCTGAAGCTTCTAAAGGTTGTTTGGCCTCAGAAGATTCTTCAGCCGAAATCTCTGGGCCAGCTTCTGATAAGAGGGCTTTTTCCTCGACAATCCCCTCGATTTCCGATTTTTCCTGAGACCCTCTGATTTTTTCTAAGCCGGGTCGAGGGCTAAACTTGGTCATTTTTTCCTGCAGTCGAGCGCTAGCGAGCACCAGGCTCATCTCCAGCAAATAGCGCGGCTCGACGGCGGAACGCATTTGCCATTCCAGTCCAGCCAGCGGTTCAAGGAGAGAGAGGATTGCAGGGGTAGAAATTTGAGCTGAGAGGGCTTTTAACTTTTCCGCTCTTTCTTTCCAGGCAATCGAGATACCTCCTACCGAGACCGCGAGAAGTTGCCTTAAGTATTGGATAAGGTCTCGAGAAATATTCCTGGGGTCCTTTCCCAGAGAAATCAGAGAATCGATAACCTCAAAGATCTCCTTATAATTGCCATCAAAAAGTGCCACAATCAATTTTTCCAGCCATTCATCCTCAGTTAAGCCGAGAAGCTCTCTTACATCACTTATCCCGATTCTTCCTCCAGTATAAGATAGAAGTTGCTCGAGGATTGCTTCCCCATCCCGGAAAGAGCCGGAGGCAGCCTGAACCACTATATCCAGGGCTTCCTCCTGGATTTTGCCCCCCTCGGCCTCGACGATTTGGGCAAACCTTTCCTTCAAGAGAGAGGAGGGAATCCTCCGGAAATCAAAACGCTGGCATCTGGAAAGAATTGTTGGAGGTAGCTTCTGCGGTTCAGTAGTGCATAGGATAAAAACTACGTGCTCAGGAGGTTCCTCCAGAGTTTTCAGCAAAGCGTTGAAGGCTTCAGGGGTGAGCATGTGCACCTCATCGACAATATAAACCTTATATCGACCTTCAACTGGAGCAAAGCGCACTCTTTCTCTAAGCTCCCTGATTTCGTCAATTCCTCTATTCGATGCTGCGTCAATTTCCAGAACGTCTAAGGAGTTGCCCTCTTTAATGCGTTCACAGTTTGAACACTTCAAACAAGGGTCGGGCGTGGGGCCCTTTTCGCAGTTCAAGGCTTTAGCCAAAATGCGCGCAGTGGAAGTTTTTCCGGTTCCTCTGGGTCCAGCGAATAAATAAGCATGAGCAATGCGGCCCTGACTCACTGCATTTTTTAGGGTTCGGGTAACATGCTCTTGTCCGAGCACCTCATCAAAGTTCTGTGAACGCCATTTACGATATAGAGAAATGTAATCCATTTTTCTTATCACGGCCGTGCACCCACCTTTGATGAACCCCTTCCGAGCGGAATCCCCTCAGCCAGCTCCGGTAAAGTTTCCCTGCGGCACCCGGAGCGATCTGCTTACCGTTGCTTCCTCCCGGACCTGGCGGGGTTCACAGGGCTCCGCCGCGCAGGACCCTACCCTCAACACCACTTAAAGGGCCCAGCCTCACAAGAGGACACCGGGGGTGGGAATTTAACCCCGCTGTAGCGGTTTGCGGGTACAGGGCACCGCTAACTCCCCGTCTAGCACGGCCGATGTTATTATAACATTGAGAAGATGAATTAACTAAAGCGCTCGGATCAGAATCGATCATGAGCCTCAAAGTAGGAAGGTGAAAAATATGAGTAAAAAAGAAAAAATCCTTGAAGATACATTGATTCTGGCAATAATTTTGGCTTTAGTTTTTGCGGGCTTATATCTTTATAGCCTCTTTTCTCCCAAGCCTCTTTACCAAGAAGGAATATTGGGAACAATGGCCTCCCAACTTGACCTGATTGTTCAGTCTATAAATATTTTCCAGGCTACCCCTTCTCTGGAAAACTATTTAATCTTGAAGTCCGCAGTCTCCCGAGCATACGGTATTACTCTTCCCGCCTATGCTGCATATCAGCGGTTTGATATACACCTAAGCGAGGAATGGGGGAATCTGGGAGTTTTTCTAAACCAGCTCGAGCTGGAGCTAAAGAACAGATTAATCCAAAATGCCAATCAAGAGCAAGCCTGGAGGAAGATTAAAGAAGATCTATCAACCCTCAAAGACCCATTGTCCCAGCTCCAACAAAAAATCAAAGATTGGTCCCAAGACATCTCCAACGAGGAGAAAGCACGACTTTTTTGGGAACAGCTGGATCAATGCCAAAAGGCTGTTATGGCTCTAACGCCATAACTCAATCCTATTTTTTCTTGGGCTCCTCAATGATGGGGACCTTTAAAAGTGCCACATCCATTCCAACTTTCTCTGTTTCCTGTTTGATCCTTAATCCTGAAGCTAAATTGACCAGCAGGAAAAGTATTAAGCCCAGGCCTAATCCCAATATGGCAACGATCAGGATTCCGATCAGCTGAGAAAGGATGTTTACCCCTCCCGGTCCTCCCAAAAAGGGGTATCCTCCAATTCCTGTGGCGATTCCTCCCCAGGCTCCCACTATTCCATGAAGAGGGAAAGCCCCGCAAACGTCGTCCAGCTTGAGGTTATGTTGTATCCAACGGTTTACCAAGAGAAAGACGATTCCTCCAACGAATCCCGAAGCCAAGGCAAAAAGAGGATGAAAGACGTCAGCCCCTCCCAGCACGGAGATTGCTCCAGCGAGAACCGAACCCTGCCGGATGTACCATTCCTCCTTGGAAAACACAAACTGGGCAATTGTCCCCCCCGCAATTCCCAGGAGGACGTTCATAGGCGCAAGGGAGGTAGCCTTGCTTAAATCTCCCGAGAATCTGGCAAAGATAATTCCAATCAGAGCGAGAGCAGTAATCCAGTTCCCTGTTCCTGCGAGAAGGGGAGAAGAGGGAGCGAGCTCCTGAACCTTTCCTTTGACATAGCGGTCCAGCCTCGGACCCAAAACAAGAACCCCTCCTAAAGCAGCAAACCCGGCAAAGAGGTTTAAAATCACTGCTCCTCCCAGATCATGAAAGGCTGGAAGGTTGAACCACTCCTTGAGGATCCCGGTTTTGCCGTTAAGCCAGACTAAATTTCCCCAGACCGTTCCTTCCAATAGCGGATATATTAAGGCAACCAAAAGCGTGCTGGTAATGAGCTGACCTTTTAGAGTGGCTCTCTCTGAGAGAGAACTGGTAATAATAGCAGGTATTAGACAGGCTAAGGAGGAAAGAAAGAAAAACCTGAGGGCTTGGTAGCCTTGATTGGCGTTCAGAACCTCAAAAGAAGAGAAAAAATGATAGCCATAAGAGATAGTAAAACCCACTAAAAAATATCCCAAGACTGCAAAGACCCAGGAGAGGGGGAATAGTGCCAAAGCGGTTACCGTGTTTTTTTTACGCACAGTACCCGCTTGCTTTAAAAAAAGGCCAAAAGCAGCAATCAGAGCAAGAATACCTCCAATTAGCAGAAAAAACGTGTTGATATCCACTTTTAAACACCTCCAGTGTTTTTGACCTGATGAATTTTACAAAAAAGAGAAAAAGATAACAATCACAAAGCTATCTTGAGGGAGAGAGCTCAATAGAATAGACGAGAAAAAATCCCTAACGCTAAAAGGACGCCCAGAGCCATGAAAAGAAAGCCGGACACAATTTGAAGGTAACGGAAAAAGAACATTTTTTGCACCAGAAGTCTAGCCAGTCCGGTGAAGAATAAAGCAATCAGGATAAAAGGGAGAGAGAAACCTAAAGAGTAAAGGAAAAGGAGCATTCCTCCCCGCAAAGGGGCGCCAGAGGAAGCAGCAAGAGCCAAAATCGATGCCAAAACAGGTCCAGAACAAGGAGTCCAAGTCAGGGAGAAAGCGAAGCCCAAAATGGGGCCTAAAAGAAGAGGGGAAACGCCCTTAATTTTGTCACCGAGAGAGACCCTCCTTTCTTTCATGAGAAAGGGAAAGCGAATTATCCCTGTCATGAAAAAGCCCAGAAAGGCAATTAGGACTCCAAAAGCTATTTCCAGTTCTCTTTTGAAGCGAAAAAGAATGTAACCCAGAGAACCAGCGAGAAAGCCCTGAATGAAAAATATAGAGGAAAGGGTGAGAGTGAAGAGTAGAACTCCTAAATAAAGATGCCATTTGCCCACAGGCCTGATTTTTTCAAAGGAAGTTCCTCCAAGAAAGATCAGATATACAGGTAGAAGAGGCACAATACAGGGGCTAAAGAAAGAAATAACTCCAGCACCAAAAGCGACGAGAAGGCTTACCTCATTCATTAGGAAAAAAAGAAGAGAGAACCTCAAAAGTGGTGCTCCCCAGAATCACATTTAAGATTTTTCCATTTTCGTCAACTATGAAAGTGGTGGGAACGAGGGAAATGCGATATAGCTCTGAAATGGAACTTTTCTGCTCAGAATCCAAAACAATAGGATAAAGAATACTTTGGTTCTTCAGAAATTGTTCCACTTCTTCTTTAGGCTCTCCAATCTCTATTCCTAACATGATCACCCTGTCTTTGTATTTCTGGTAAAAGCTATTCAATTCCGGAATTTCCTCCTTGCAGGGAGGACACCAGGTTGCCCAGAAATTGAGAATTACCGGTTTTCCCTTAAGTGCGCTCAAGGAGATCTTCTCGCCTGACATTGTAGTAGCTTCAAAGTCAGGAGCTTTGTTTCCAGTTTCCTGCGTGGCCGGAGAGGACTCTATATTGGGAGCAATGTTTTCTGGGGAAGTGGATTGAGGCGCTGCAGGTTGGGTTGAACTTTGAGAACACCCGCTCCCCAAGGATACAAAGAATAGTAGGGCAAGAAATATAACTAAAAACTTTTTCGTTATTTTGCTTTTCATGGTTATTTTTTACGTGATGAGAGCTACAAATGTCAAATGAGAGAAATTGTGAATATTGGGCTGTGGACATTGTGGATAAAAATGTGGATATTTGTTCGCTACCCTTTCTTATTTTTCAGTTTTTTTAATATGAACATTTCTAAAATTCTTATTATCTTAGTTGTAAAAAAATCCGTTTTTTTGGAGAGAGGGGAAACAAGGATAGTAAAAGTCCCGCAGATATTTCCTCCCAGGATATCGGTAAAAATCTGGTCTCCTACAACCGCCAGAGCATTCAAAGGTATTTTTAATTTCCTGGAAGCCTTAAGGAAAGCCATGGGGAAGGGCTTTAGTGCATTCGGTATGAACTCGAGATCAAGATCATGAGCCAACTTTTCAGTTCTTTTCCGAGAGCTATTGGAAATCAAGATTATCCTCAATCCCCGGGCTCTAATTTCTCGAATCCATTTTTTTATGCTCTCTGGGACCTCTTCTTTCTTTCTGGGTGCAATAGTATTATCTAAATCTACTATTATTCCCTGAATCCCCTTCTCTATCAGAAATTCAGGCTCTAAGGTCTCAATTTTTTCTATGTAAACTTTAGGCAAGAAAATTGCTAAGACACCTCCCGAAAACTCAGTGGAATCTCTAAAGCAAGATTTTCTAATATTTCCCAGAGCTCGTCTTTTTGATAATTGCTCGAGGAAATGAGCATTTCGATCTCATGCCTCAGCTTTTGAGTACTCAGAATCGTTACCAATCCATCGTAACCTTCAAGAATTGATTGGACGAAACTCTCCCTTTCTTTGGGAACTTTTACCAGCACGCGGATCTCTTTAGGGAAGTTCATTCCTTGATCCTCGAAACAATTATCTCAATTGCTACCTGGTTAAGCCCTCCTTCTGGAATAATGATGTCCGCATACCTCTTGGTTGGTTCCACAAACTGAAGATGCATGGGTCGAACCACTTCAAGGTATTGGTGTATCACAGACTCCAGAGTTCGGCCTCTTTCCTTCACGTCCCTCATTAGCCTTCTAATAAAGCGCACATCAGGATCAGTATCTACAAAAAGCTTAACATCCATGAGGCCTCTCAAGCGGGCGTCGCTCAATACCAGGATGCCCTCAACGATAATCACAGGCGCAGGATTCACCTTTATAGTTTCACCGGTGCGATCGTAGGTAATGAAAGAATAAACCGGTTTTTCAATAGCCTCGAAGCGCCGGAGCTTCTCTAAATGCTGGGAGAGAAGGTCATGATCAAAAGCGTCAGGATGATCATAATTTAAACGCTTTCTTTCTTCCAGGGTGAGGTTAGGGAAACTTTTGTAATATGCGTCCTCCTCGATCAGGCAAACTTTATCGTCTCCCAACCGAGAAATAATCATTTCCGCCAGGGTTGTTTTTCCTGAACCAGATCCTCCTGCAATTCCAATAATGATTGGTTTCTTCATTACTCACCGTTAAGTTTAGCAATATTGTTCAAATGTTCTTGATAAGTTTCTGCGAAGAGGTGCCGACCGTCTCCCGTGGCCACAAAATAATAATAATTCGTGGATGCCGGATAAAGCGCGGCTTTAATTGAGGAAAGCCCTGGGTTACAAATGGGACCAGGAGGTAATCCCGGGTAAAGGTAAGTATTATAAGGAGAATCAACCCCCAGGTCTTCATAGGTTAAGGGACGTTTGGGGTTCCCCAGGGCGTAGGCTACGGTTGGATCGCTTTCCAATTTCATTCCTATGGCAAGTCTATTATAGAAAACAGAAGAAATTACCGGTTTTTCTTCCTCTACACCAGCTTCTTTTTCAATTATTGAAGCCAGTGTCAGAACCTCGTGGAAGGACCAGCCCATCTTGCGAGCACGGTCTAGAAGCTCAACGTCAATCTTGCTTGAAAAATTCTCCAGCATAGTAGAGATTAATTCTTCCTCGCTCATGCGCGGAAGGATGTATGTATCTGGAAAAAGGTAGCCTTCCAGACTGGGAAGGGGGTCCTGGTTCTTGAAGGGAAAGTTGAAGTTATCTTTGCCTTCTTGGGCCAACTTGAGGAATTTATTTTTATCAATGAACGGGGTGGGGGAGACCGTGTTCTCTACTGAGCGCAAGGGTGTTTGGGAAAAAATGTCTGCTATCTCTTCAATTGTAGCGCCTTCAGGGATAACAAACTTGTATTGGAGCACTTCGTGTTCCTTGAGCCTTCTCACGATTTCAGGAATTCCCATGTCGCTTCTGAGAAGGTATTCTCCGCCCTTAAAGAAAACCTGTAAATGTTGAACCCTGGCCTCTTGAGTAAAGTGCAATCTGTTCCAGATGAGGCCCTTTTCAAAGAGGATATTAGCGATTTCTTCGGGACTGGAATCAGGAGAGAATGTCACTACTGCTTCCTTATATGGCAGGTTTTGCGGCCCTTGTAAAAGCAGGATCAGGGCCAAAAATAAAATTAAGATAATTGGTGCGAGAAAATAGGAAAAACCGAGCCTACGCTGCCTGCTCATAATTTTTTAATCCTCCAATAGAAATTCCTGCCAGGACCCAAAAAAGGGGTGCCACTGAAACAACTGAAAAGGAAAGCTCCAGAGAGACGAGATAGCCAAAAAGACCGGGTAGAGTATATTTTAAAAGAGGGTCTGAATTTCGATGAGGATAAGCCAGAGAAAAAAGACGGACAAGGAATGCCAGGTAAGCCAAAAGCCCGGAAATCCCCAATGTCACCGCAATTTGGATCAAGTCATTGTGCGCTTTGTCTACATAAGCGTATCCTGTATTGAAGAGCTTGAGACTTTCCTCGTAGGTAAACTGGGGAAAGGCCACTCCAAAAGAGTCTGGTCCCCAACCGAAAATAGGATGTTGAAGAATGGCGGGAAGAGCTCTTTTCCATATATACAGGCGATTTATAAGCGTATTTTGAGGGACGAAATTAAAAGCTGCTTTCAAGCGCTCCCAAAGGTTTATCCGGGTAAAGCTGGTTGTTAAAAACAGAAAAATGAGCAAAATCAACAGAATTGAAAAAACGAGATAATAAAGTTTTCTGTTTTTTTCCGTAAACAGCCAAAATAAGAACAGGGCTGCAAGGCCGATCCAGGCTCCCCGAGATCCAGTCAGAACTAGGGCAACTGCGAAAAAGAGGCTAAGGAATATCAGGGCTAATTTTTTCCATGGTTTACTTTTCGGCAGGAAATATAAGGGAATGGGGATTAAAAGCAAAAGATAAGAACCCAGGAAAATGGGATTCCCGATTGTGGAGAAGGAACTCGTCCAATCTGCCCGAATAAAGTCTCTGGGCAAAATTTCAATAGAAAAAGCCTGAAGGATTCCATATAGAGAAACTAAGAGTCCTGAAAATAGGATGACTGAGAGAGCTATTCTGCGCCACTTGTGCTTAGATAGAAAATCTTGCGCCAGGAGGAAAAGGGAGTAATAAGAGAGGAGGGAGAGGAAACCTTCTCTCCTTCTCTCGGCTCCAAAGAGGGTAAGAGGCTCAAGGGAAAAAAGGGTTGAGGCCAAAGCTGTGAGAATTAAAAAAAGGAGAAAAACGTCCATTCCTTTGTCTTGGTGTCCCCAGCTTCCAGTTTTGTAAAAACGGAAACTCCAAAAGATCAGAATCAAAGAGCAGGACCAAAAAAGAAAATACGCTCGAGGCTCATAGAAAAAATCCAAATTTTTAATAGACTGGGAAGGAACCAACCCCAGAGCCGATGCGTAGACTAAGGGATGAAGCACCAATGGATAGAGCAGAAGGAACAGAATTAAAGCGATGGAAATCAGGGAGTCGAGCAGACCCTCTCTATTGAGACTGCTCATCCTCTTCTTGTAGTTCCTGCTCTTCGAGCCAGGCCTCTAAAGCATCAAGGAGGATGTCTTCCTCTGCAGGATCGGGGATGTCCACTAAGCGACGGCCTTCAATGCGCAGTATAACTGGGGCGCCAATTCCTTCCTCCACAGGGTAGAATACGGCGTATTCCTCGCCATCGTAGTCGAATCTACCAAAATAATTATATTGATGAGGGATACCAAACTCATCATATTTAGCCACGCTCATCTGCTCGAGCTCTTCTTCCTCAAACATCTGAACTCCTCAGCCTCATGTAATTCAAATAGTCCTGTAATATTATCACCGCTGACACTCGATCTGCCAGCCCCTTTTTTCGAGAAGGTTTCTCGTTTCCAGAGCGGAGTTGCCTCAAGGCAATTTTAGTGGTGAAACGTTCGTCGAAAAAGGTAATGGGTTGGGTAACTCTTTCCTTCAAAGCTTGGGCAAATTCCTGCACTTTTTCAGTCTGGAAGCTTGCTGTTCCTTTAAGTGTCCGGGGAAGGCCAATCACGATTTCTTTTACTTCCAAGGAAGAAAGAAGGCCGAGAATTTTTTGCAGGTCTTCTTCTGGAGTGGTTCTCTTTATAGTAGGCAAGGCCTGAGCGGTTATTCCTAAGGGATCGGAAACTGCAACCCCAATATAAACATCTCCCACGTCAAGGGCTAAGATTCGCATCTTTTAAAATTTCCCTTGCCTTTTCCAATGCCCGGTCTAACATTTCAGCTTTTTTGCCTCCTGCCCTTCCCATTTCGGGTCTTCCTCCTCCTGAGCCTTTGAGGATTTCCCCCAGAAATTGGGCAATTTTTCCCGCGTTCCACCCCCTTTTCACTAAATCCGGGCTAACACGAACTATGATGGCAGGCCTTTCCTCAAAAACCGACCCCAGAACCACGATGCTCTGTCCCAGCTCTCGCATAAGAAAATCGGAAAGGACCGTTAAAGCTTCCATGTCCAAGGACTCTACCCTTGTTACCACATAGGGAAAGACAGGGGAAATTTGCTCTTTAAGAACCAGGGTCAAGGTTTTCAAGTAGCGATCTCGATAAAATAAGGCTCTTTTCTCTTCCTCATCCTTCTCTTCCAGTAGCTTTTTCAGCTTTATAACTTCCTGACCCTGAGGGGCGTTCAAGAGTAAGCTAAATTCCTCTACCTTTCTCCTCACTTCTTGGAACTTTCTTACAGCGCTTTCCCCTGTTAGGGCCTCAATACGTCGAAGATTTGATCCCACGCCGGTTTCTTGAACGATGAGAAAAAAACCAATGTCTCCGGTGCGTTCCACATGGGTACCACCGCATAGCTCTCTGGAGGGGCCAGCGAAAATTACCCGCACAGGATCCCGATACCTTTCCCCAAAAATAGCGATGGCCCCCTCCTTTTTAGCTTGGTCCAGCGTCATTTCCTTGACTTCGAGGGGGTAATTTTCCATGATTAAGCTGTTCACTAAAAGCTCAATTTCTTTTAATTCTTCTTCTTTAACGGGAGCAAAGTGGGAGAAGTCGAAGCGCAGCCGGTCTGGCTCTACCAGAGAACCAGATTGCAAGGCATGGGGGCCCAGGGTTTTTCTTAAAGCAAAATGTAGAAGATGAGTGGCAGAATGAGCTCTGGCGATCGCTGCTCTGCGCCGGGAGTCAACTTCTGCATGGGCTATTACTCCTGTCTCCAACCTGCCCTTCTTGATTTGAACAGTATGGGAGATTAAGCCTTCAAGGGGCATCTGCGTATCTAAAACTAGGGCTTCTCCTTTTTCCCAGCTTATTTTGCCTGTATCTCCGATCTGTCCTCCTTTCTCAGGGTAAAATGGGGTTTCATCAAGTATAATTTCTCCCTTAGAGCCTTCTGGAAGAGAATTTACTCTCTTTCCTTTTTCCAGGAGGGCCTTTACCCTGCTTCTTGCGGTTAATGTTTCATACCCTATAAACTTGCTTTCTCCTTCCTCTTCCTTGATTTTGCTCAAAGGGGAAACCTCCATACCGGCTTTTTTCAGCGCAGCCCTGGCCCTTTCTCTTTGTTTTTCCATTTCTGTTTCGAACCCGCTCCGGTCTACCTCCATACCATTTTCTCGCGCAATCTCTTCAGTTAGCTCCCAGGGAAAGCCGTAGGTATCAGAAAGGCGAAAGACATCGCTTCCAGGAATAACGCTCTCACCTTTTAAAGAAAGATTATGCATAATTTCTTCCAGGATAGTGAGCCCTTCCTCTAAAGTCTCGCAGAATTTCTCTTCCTCGCTCTTTACAATCTTTTGAATCTGGGGGAGCTTTTCCCTGAGCTCGGGATAGCTTTCTTTCATTACCTCAACTACAGCGGGAATCAACTGAAAAAGAAAGGGCTCCTTTAATCCCAGATATCGACTATATCGAAAAGCTCGACGCAAAACTCGGCGCAGGACATAACCTCTTCCCTCGTTCGTGGGAATCACCCCATCCGCTATTAGAAAAGTGATAGCGCGTAGATGATCAGAAATAGTCCTCAACGCAAAAAGATGCTTTTCTTCCCTGGATGAAGCTGGAATTTGAGCCAGATTCGCAACCGCCGTCACAATAGGAAGGAAGAGATCGGTCTCGAAGACGGTGCTTTTTCCCTGAATGACCATCGCCAGGCGCTCAAGGCCCATCCCGGTATCGATATTTTTTTGTCTCAAAGGCTCTAACTTTCCTTGCTCATTCTTGTTGAACTCCATGAATACTAAATTCCAGACCTCAACTAGGCGTGGGCTCTCGTCTCCTGGCTTCGCCGGAGGCCCCAGTTCTGGCCCTAAATCGTAATGAATTTCCGAGCAAGGGCCGCAAGGACCTACCCCGGTAGTGCCCACCGGACCCCAGAAGTTATCCTTTTCGTCCAATCTAACTATTTTCTCTCTGGGAAATCCTATCTCCTTTTCCCAGATTTGAAAGGCTTCCTCGTCTTCCCTGAATACAGAAACCCATAACTTTTCTTTGGGAATCCCTAATCTTTCTGTAAGGAATTCCCAGGCGAAAGAGATGGCTTCCTTTTTGAAGTAGTCACCCACTGAGAAATTCCCCAGCATTTCCAGAAAGGTGAGGTGTCGCGGGGTTCGGCCCACATTTTCAATGTCCGTCGTACGAAAACACTTTTGAATTGTGACGATGCGTTTGGAAGGAGGAACCTCAAGGCCTAAAAAATATGGTTTCATGGGAACCATTCCTGCAGAGGTGAAGAGCAACGTGGGGTCATCCGGAACAAGGGAAATTCCCGGTTGAACTAAATGCCCCTTGCCTTCAAAAAATCTTAGAAATTCATGGCGAAGCTGGTTGCTGTTCATTCTTTTCAACATCTCCTTGCATGGGAGGTTTTTGTCTTGCCTCTGTGATGAAATTAATAATAGCCTTAATAACAGAGAGAATGGGGATCGCTAAGATTACGCCCCAAAATCCGAATAAAGCTCCACCAGCAAGAACAGCAAAGATGATTAGAAGAGGATGAAAACCCATTCTGGTGGACATGATCAGGGGAGAGACAGCGTAATTCTGAAGGGCTTGCACTCCCAGGTAAACTAAGAGCACATAAAAAAGAAAGATGAGAGGCTTGCCCAAAGAAAGAAGAAGGCCACAAGAAATAGAAAAAATCGGGCCAAGGTAAGGAACGAATTCCCCGAAAAAGGCCACAACTCCTAAAATCCAAGAATAAGGAACACCTAAGAGAAACATTCCTAAACCGGTTAATATACCAACAATGGAGGCAGTCAAAAGAAGGGTAGTCAGGTAACGAGATATTACTTGGGTAAGGGAATTCAATAACTCCTCGCTTCCCCATTTTCCCCATCGATTTAAGAAGACAAAAAGCCTCGATTTGAGTTTGGGCCAGTCCCGTAAAAGGAAGAGGGAGACTAAAAAGACAAAGCAGGCCCGCACAAGGAAATTAGCAAAGCCCACGCTTATAGCTAAAACCTGCCCTAAAATGTTTCCAATCCAGCTCTGGAGGTTCGAGCTTAACTGCTGGGTAAAGGCGGAAAGAGAAACCCCGAGTCCCAATGATTTCAGGAAAAGATCTAAATCGCTCATCAGTTTCTGCAATTGAGCAATGATAGAGGGCAGGTTCTCTTTCAGAATCAAGATTTCGTTAACGATTGTGGGAACTAAGATATACACAAAAAGACCGATTAAAAAGATAAAGAGCAGAAGCACAATGAGAGAAGCAATCAAGCGAGGGAGAATCCTCGAAAGCAAGTTCACTAATGGGTAAAGGAGAAAACCTAAAAAACCCCCCCAGAAAAAAATAGCCCAAACACTAGTGAGACTTTTCAAAATAAAATAAATGACCCAGAAACCCAAAAGCAAGAGAACAACAAGGATTAAGCCTAACCCTATGCTCCAAAGGAACTCCTTATTCTTTTGAATGCGCGTTAAAAGGCTCATGAATACACTTTGTATTATACTATCTAAAATAGTATGAAGGAGATCCTCATTTATGGCTTACTCGGTCTTTTTCTGGCGTTTCTGGAAGTTTTGATCGCTTTAAAAACGAAACTTCTGGACGTTCCCTGGGCATTCTTGACCTTTTTCTTCCTGCTCTTCTTTCTTCTTTCTTCTTTTTTCTACCGCAAGAAAAAGGGGAAATATGGCTTTTTTATCTCCCTTTTCCTTTACGCCTCGGGGCTTCTTTTTTATTTTGCCCTTTACTTGAGGGATCATCCTGAATTTGAACAGTTGACTTATCTGTATTATTTTTTACTCTATGTGTGGCCTGGAATACTGGGGACAGTTTCGTATCATTTAGTCAGGATCCTCTTAAGGCCTGTCCCTTTCAGGCCCACAAAGTTTTATCGTCTGGAAAGGCAATTAAGATTGAAGGCCAAGAAGAGAAAAAAAGCAGCACTTAAGAATAAGGCATCAGGAGAGTAATACATGTCCTTGATCAAAGTGATCATAGTTTTCGTTCTGATAATTTTTTTGATTACCAGGCACTTAAACTTAGGGCTGATAATGATAGCGGGCTCATTTTTGTTGGCCTTGCTTTTTTCGGTCTGGCCTTGGCAGTGGATTCAGATTGCCTTTTATTCCGCAATCGACTATAACACGGTCACTCTGATCCTTGCCCTCGTGCTAATTCAATTTCTCGAGGCCACTTTAAGACATTCCGGATTGCTGGAGCAAATGGTAGCCTCCTTGAAAGCGTTAATTCCAGATCATCGTCTGGTAATGGCATTCTTGCCGGCTTTTTTGGGATTTCTTCCCTCCGCTGGTGGGGCCCTCTTTTCTGCTCCTTTAGTAGAAGAGGCCAGTAAGGGATTTAATCTAACTCCAGCGAAAAAAACCTACATTAATTACTGGTTTCGTCATATCTGGGAATGTGTATTCCCTCTTTATCCGGGCTTAATTCTGGCCTCAAGTTTATTAGGGGTTAGCCTTTCGGCTCTTATCTTCCATCAATGGCATTACACGCTCTTGGCCATTCTGGTGGGCTCAGCCTTTGCTTTTCCGGGAGTAGAAAACCGGAACCACGTGGTTAAGAGCAGCTCGAGGTGGGAGGACTTAGGTAAACTTTTCTTTTCTATACTTCCTGTTTTGGCAGTTCTTGTTCTTGTGCTAATCTTTGGCGTAGAGCTGGACCTTGCTCTCGTTTTTGTCCTGATCCTTCTATGGAGTTGGGTAAAAGTTTATCGGCACTGGAAGCTTATTCAATTCTGGGATTTGATCAAAAAAGCTTTTTCCTTTAGTACCGTTTTTTTGGTTTTGGGCGTTTACATCTTTAAGGATACCTTGATCAAAAGTGGCTCGGTCAAAGAACTTTCGGACTTTTTCTTTAGTTCAGGCGTGCCTTCGCTGGTCCTTGTTTCTGTTATCCCTTTCTTCGTGGGTTTGCTCACAGGAGTCACCCAGGCCGTGGTTGGGGTAGCTTTCCCCCTGCTTTTGGGTATTTTTGGCAATCCAGTTGTTCTTCCCCTTGTAGCTCTGGCATATCTTTCCGGGGTCGTGGGCGTTCTGGCTTCACCAGTGCATTTATGCCTGGTGCTAACCCGTCAATATTTTAAGGCGGATTGGGGAAAAGTTTATAAAATGCTTGCTCCATCTGTTGCAATCGTTCTGGCAGGGGCTTTTTTGGTTTACCTGATAACCTGAATTAATATAGATTTTTGAGAGGAGGTTTTAAATGAAATCAAATTATGGCTTTGCCACTCGGGCAGTTCATGCTGGTCATCTGAAAGAAGAGAAAGGGGCAACTGCCACTCCTATATTCCAGACCGCTGCTTTTTCTTTCGCTTCCTCAGAGGAAGCTTTTAAAAAGTTCCAGTTAGGAGAAGGATATGTTTATACAAGATACGGCAATCCCACTGTTCGTTCAGTTGAAGAGAAAATCGCTGCTTTAGAGGAAGCTGAGGATGCAATCTTGTGCAGTTCTGGTATGGCTGCAATCTTGATTGCGCTTTTGAGCTTTTTAAAGTCTGGAGATCGTTTAATCAGCGAGGAATCTATTTACGGGGGAACCTATACTCTTTTTAAGGAAATAATGCCTCGTTTTGGCATCGAGGTCACTTTTATTGATACTTTGAATAATGAAAAATTGGAGGAAGCAATAAAGCCGGAGACGAAGGTTCTCTATCTGGAGTCCCCTGGTAATCCGCTGTTAAAAGTGCTCCCTCTTTCCAGATTGGCTAATTTTGCTAAGGAAAACAATCTAATTACAATAGTGGATTCCACATTCGCTACGCCTTACTTTCAGACACCCCTAAAATTGGGTTGTGATCTGGTTATTCATTCCGCGACCAAGTTTTTAGGAGGACACGGGGATCTGACAGCGGGAGTGATTGCTGGTTCTAACTCTTTGCTTGATCCCATGAGGAGAATTTTCCATCGACAAATTGGAGCTATCCTCTCTCCCTGGGAGGCTTTTCTTTTAGGAAGGGGCCTTTTGACCCTGCCCTTGAGGATGGAGAAAAGCGCCCAAAACGCCATGTATTTGGCGGAAAAACTTTCATCCCGACCGGAAGTAAATGCCGTGTATTATCCTGGACTTCCCACTTTTCCCCAGTACGAGATCGCCCGTTCTCAAATGAGGGGGTTCGGTGCCGTCCTGGCCTTTGAACTCAAAGGGGGATACCAGGCTGCGGTCAGGTTTCAGGATTCCCTGAAGTTGATTCAGAGAGTAGCCTCCCTGGGAGATGTGCAGAGCCTGATCACCCATCCGGCCTCTACCTCTCACCGCATGCTCTCTCCGGAGGAACGGCTGAGAAGGGGAATTACCGATGGCCTGGTCAGACTCTCCGTGGGTATAGAAGACGCTCTTGACCTCTGGAACGACATCGAGCAGGCTCTGGAAGGCCTGTCTTAGGTTTTTGCGGTGCGGAAATGCTCCCTTTCTAAGTAAATCCTTTGGATGATTCTCTTGTCTGAGGGAAGTTCCTCGGGAGCGGTGAAGGCGATTACGCTGATGTGATCCTTCAAGGGGCTTGTGACTACTTTCTTCCCCAGGGTCTCCTGCACTTGGAAAATGCCTGCGGAGTTGGACATCTGAATCATAATCTCAATTGGTTTTTCTCGTCCCTCCGCGATCAGCACCTCCTCGATGCCTAAAGCGGAAACGCAGTGGATGTTCACGTTACCTAGCTCGAAGGCCATTCTTCCTCTTCCCTTGGTCATGTCTGTAGCGTCCCCGATTCCGATTAAGGCGGCTTCCTTGGTAAGGTCACTGACTTCAAAATCGTGAGCGTAGATAGCGTTCAAAATAAAACCGCGAATTTCGGTCCTCTTTTCTAAGTGGGGATAAATTTCGGGTAGGAGCCTGTCTAAAAGAGGGGTAGCGAGGATTACACTGTGCAGATTGTGCCATTCCCGGTGTACCTGATTTCCGATGTCGTGAAGTAACCCTGCAGCCATAACAATCAGGTGCTCGTCGTCCAGGTCTCCTCCTCCCGCTTCCATGAAGTCCATGGGAACGTCTTTCTTTACGAGAAGATCGAGCATGGTTAGGGCCGAAGAAGTGGCTACCTTGGCGTGCACCTCTCCATGGTCATTAAAGTGGAGCTTCGTCACAGCAATAAAATCCGCTAAGTCCCAGTCGGCCCTGACCTCCAGGTCCTGTTCCAGAATCTGGAAAAACCTGAGCGCTTTGGGAAAGGGCTCAAGCGATTTAAGAATTCCTAATCTGGACCTCTCCTCGAGTTCCCTGTAAGATTCAGGAACTCCCACCTCTATACCTGTGTCCTGGAGTACCCTCCTCAAATTTTGGAAATGGTTGACCTTTTTCACGTTTTCCCTCCGCTTTATGATTTAAAATGTTAACATTAAAAGTCTTATAGATAAAGGATTTGCACTGCCTAGGCCTTTTGAGTATTTTAACAGGAAAGGAGAAGAATGGACAGGATTCAGAACCGGATTGACAATTTTTCGGCACGCTTGCGCCAGGCGCAAGAGGAGGGCCTCTATTTCTACCTTAAGGAGATCGAGCGCCTGGACGGAGCCTATGTTTACACCCAGGGAAAAAGGATGCTAATGCTCGCTTCATATTCTTATTTAGGGCTCATTGGGCATCCCAAGATTGCGGAAGCAGCAAGAAAGGCTTTAGAGAAATACGGAACCGGAACTCATGGTGTGAGAATTTTGGCTGGTACCCTTCCAGTGCATAAGGAGCTGGAAGAAACTATCGCCCGTTTCAAGGGAACGGAGGATGCTATTGCCTATACTTCAGGTTACGTGACCAATCTTTCCACAGTCTCTACGCTTGTGGGAAGAAATGACGTTGTGATCTGCGATAAACTGAACCATGCATCGATTGTAGATGGATGTCTCCTTTCTGGAGCCACTTTTTTGCGTTTTCAGCACAATGACGTTTCCAGCCTGCAGGATCACTTGGAAAGGATCAAGGATCAAGATATAGCTAAGCTGGTGATCGTGGATGCTGTTTTTTCCATGGATGGCGACATTTCTCCTCTTCCTCAACTGGTGGAATTATGCCAGAAGTATGGCGCCTGGTTAATGGTTGACGAAGCTCATTCGTTGGGGGTTTTGGGGGAGACTGGGCACGGAATCGAGGAATATTTCCAAATGCCGGGTTCAATTCCTATCAAAATGGGTACCCTTTCTAAAACCATTCCCGCAGTTGGCGGATACATTGCTGGAAAAAAGGACCTGATTGACTTTCTCAAGCACAACGCCAGGGCCTTCGTTTTCTCTGCAGCTCTTCCACCCCCTGTTGCCGCTGCTGCTAAAGCCAGTTTTGAGGTAATCGAGGAGGAAACCTGGAGGGTGCACAGGGTTCAGGAGAACATGCGCTTCTTCAAAAAGGGACTGGAGGACCTGGGTTTCAGCACCTTTAATTCCCAGACTCCAGTTGTGCCCATCCTGATCGGAGACGAAGAAACTACCTTGAGAGTAACCAGGTTCCTTCAGGATGAGGGTTTGTTCGTTCTCCCTGTCCTTCCTCCAGCTGTTCCCCCCTTAACCTGTAGACTGCGTACTACCGTTACCGCTGCCCATACATTAGAAGACATCGCTATGGCCTTGGAAATCATAGGCAGAGCGAAGAAGAAATTTTCCTTATGAGGTTAAAGTAATGTCTGTTCGTGTGCGCTTTGCTCCTAGTCCTACTGGAGAACTTCACATTGGGGGTTTACGCACCGCCCTTTTCTGTTACCTGTTTGCTCGGAAGAACAAAGGTGTATTTATTCTCAGAATTGAGGATACTGATCGCAAAAGATATGATCCTCACTCTGCGGATCACATCCAATTTGCTCTGCGTTGGGCAGGGTTGAACTGGGACGAAGGACCGATCTTTCAGTCTCAAAGGTTAGAGATCTACCGAAAATACGCCTTTGAACTAATGCACATGGGAAAAGCTTATCCCTGTTTTTGTTCTCCAGAGCGCTTAGAGAATATGAGGAAAGAACAAGAGGCCAGGAAGCTCCCACCTCGGTACGATAGGCATTGCAGAAATCTCCTTCCCGAGGAAAGGGAAAGGCTGATCAAAGAAGGTGTGCCCTTCACTATTAGGATGAAAGTTCCTGAAACTGGAATAACGCAGTTCAAAGACATTGTTTATGGAGATATTTCTGTGCGCAATGAGGAAATCGACGATCAAGTGCTTTTAAAATCCGATGGCTATCCTACTTATCATTTGGCACACATGGTGGATGACCATCTTATGAAAATTACGCACGTGATCAGAGGTGAGGAATGGTTGCCCTCCACTCCCAAACACGTTCTCCTCTATCAAGCGTTTCACTGGGAAATGCCTGAGTTTTGCCACCTTCCCAGCATCTTAGCAGGAAGAGGCCAGGGGAAGCTATCCAAGAGACACGGGGCCGTGTCGGTGATTTCCTATATGGAAGAAGGTTACCTCCCTGAAGCCTTGATTAATTTTCTGGCCCTCTTAGGGTGGTCCCCAGGAACAGACCAGGAAATATTTTCCATAGAAGAATTAATTGATCAGTTTTCTTTAGAAAAGGTTTCCCGAACCGGAGCGATTTTCAACAGAGAAAAGCTGGACTTTTTTAATGGTTATTATATTCGAAAAAAATCCCTCGAGGAGCTGGCAATATTGGTTAAACCTTATCTTGTAAAGGCAGGGCTAATACCAGAGGATTATTCTTTAGAGCCCTTCTTTTTTATGGCTCTGCGCACCGTTCAGGAGAGGATGAAGAAGCTTTCCGAAGCCCCTGAGCTTCTTTCCTTTTACTTTAAAGAGCCTGATTATCCCAAAGAACTCCTGATTCCCAAAAAAGGAACAGCGGAGGAAGCGGTCTTTGCTTTGGAAGTGGCTATCGATTGCTTAGCTGAAATAGAAGATTTCGCAGCCCCGGTATTGGAGAGGGAGTTGCGCCTTGTTGCTCAAGAAAAGGGGATTCCTCCAGGAAATTTGCTTTGGCCTGTTCGAGCTGCTCTCACTGGGAAAGAAGCTTCTCCTGGTGCATTTGAGGTTTTAGAGGTATTAGGTAAGGACGAAAGCCTTTTGCGGCTAGAGAAAGCACTTTCGAAGCTTAAAAACTAATCCTCTTCAAATGTTCCAGCAAAAGATCCTCAAGGCTGACCTTCTCCTTCTCCTTACAGCCTTTATCTGGGGAGCGGGTTTTGTGGCGCAGAGAATTGGTGTCAATTATCTACCCCCTGCGGCCTTCAACGGCATTCGGTTTTCCCTGGGGACAATAGTCCTTCTTCCCTGGGCTCTTTCTAAAAAAGGGAACCCCCATTTTCTTACCAGGGAAGAGTTTAAGGGCGGTATCCTTGCCGGAGTGCTCCTGGCAATTGCTACGAATCTTCAGCAATACGGGATTGTGCATACTACAGCCGGGAAGGCTGGTTTCATTACCGGGCTTTATGTTGTGATTGTTCCTTTTCTTGGTCCTCTTTTCCGACACCGCCCGGGTTGGGGGAGCTGGCTGGGAGCTTTTCTTGCTCTGGGCGGGCTCTACCTTCTGAGCGTGAGAGAGAACTTTGCCATCTTAAAAGGTGACCTTTTGGTCCTGATTTGCGCTTTTGTCTTCTCCTTTCATGTTCTTGTGGTCTCGCTCTATTCCAAAAAGAGCGAGCCCTTGCGCCTGGCTCTGATGCAATTTCTCACCTGTTCTGTCCTCAGCCTATTTTTCGCCTTTTCCTTCGAGCACTTCAGCACTCAGGGCGTAAAGGAGGCTATCTGGCCTCTGGTGTATGCCGGGGTTTTTTCCGTAGGAGTGGCCTACACCCTTCAGGTCGTTGCCCAGAAAGATACAGTCGCCACTCATGCTGCGATCATCATGAGCCTGGAGGCTGTTTTTGCTGCAGTAACCGGCTGGGCCTTTTTGGGAGAGATTCTCACTCTTCGAGCCATCTGGGGATGTGCCTTGATGTTTTTGGGGTCTTTAATAGCGCAGATAAAACCTTAAAAAATTAATTATTTAAAACTAAAATTAGGACTATGAAGGCGCTCGTTTCCCTCAGCAGATGTCAATCCTATGAATACCGCGAAGTGCAGGAGGCCATAAGGTCCGTCCTTTCTGCTTTAGGTGGTATTCAGCACTTTGTACAGCCAGGAATGAAGGTTCTTCTAAAACCTAACCTTCTTTCCCCCAGCGACCCCGATAAGGCAATCACCACTCACCCAGTTTTTGTGCAAGTTGTGGCAGAAATTGTAGCTGAAGCGGGTGGTGAGGTCTGGATCGGAGATTCACCCGGGGGAACAGGAGAGAATACTCCCCAGCTCTGGTGGAAAACGGGAATGACCAGAATATCAGAAGCGACTTCGGCTCGGCTCGTTCCCTTTCAGTCAATGGTCTGGAAAAGTCTCAGAGGGAAAAGCTATTTGATCGCCAGGCCCATTTTTGAGGCCGACCTGCTTATCAACCTTCCCAAATTGAAAACCCATACTTTGACCCTTTATACGGGTGCTGTGAAAAACCTTTTTGGGGTGATCCCGGGAACCAGGAAAAGGGAAATCCACCTCAGGGCACCCTCGGTGCGCGAGTTCTCAAGCGCGCTTGTTGATGTCCTTGAACTTGTGCGACCGGGGCTCACTATTATGGACGGGATAGTGGGTCAGGAAGGAAACGGTCCTGGGGCGAACGGCACGCCAAGGAGATATGGAGTGGTGGCTGCTTCCACTGACCCAGTGGCTTTAGATGTCATCATGGCTAAAGCCATGGGATGCCCCGAGGGAGGAGTCCTACACCTGAAAGAGGCTGCTCGAAGGGAATTGGGAGTAGGGGAGTTGCATTCCATCAAAGTTGAGGGAGATAATCGGGCTTTAGAATTTGGCAGGGTGAGGCTGCCTCCATTCAGTGGCCTGCTTCAGGCTGCTATTCCTGAATTTATTGCGCCACTCTTTAACCGGCTGGTTTACGTTCGTCCCAAGATCAACTCCTCCGCCTGCACGGGATGTGGACTTTGTGCTCAATCATGTCCTCGTCAAGCGATTGCTCCCGATAAACCCGCACGGATAAACTATCGCCAATGCGTGGGTTGCCTGTGTTGCGCTGAGATTTGCCCTCAGGGAGCGATTACCCCCTTGCGCAGTCCCTTGGCCAGAATAGCGGGAATAAAATAAGGGTTAATATGAATGATAAGATTTTCACTCTTGATCCGGCCCGGATTCCCCTTTTTCGCTCTTATCCTCAAGTGGTGGGTTTCCAATTTCTTTTCCTGCCTCATTGTTTTTTATCTCATCACCCGAGGTTTGTCCACTGTCCTTCTGAGTCGAGGGAACAATTTCTACCAAAGAAGGCCTGGTTCTTTGAATGAAAAAGAGCATGACAGCTCCTAAAATTACCGCAACCAAGCTGGCAATCTGTCCCCAGCTCATGAACCAGACTACCGGGGGCTCAATTCGGATAAATTCCAAAAAGAACCTGAATGCACCATATCCAATGAAATAAAGGGAAACGATTATCCCCGGTCTCAAATCTTTTTTGCGGGAAACAGAATAGAGCACGCCGAAGAGGATAAAGTTGTAAATGGATTCATAGAGAAACGTTGGGTGGAAATAGTTGTAGGCCATGTATTTTTGAGGGCGATACTCCGGCGCAATGTACATTTTCCAGGGCAAATCCGTAGGGTAACCAAAAAGTTCTTGATTGAAGAAGTTACCCCAGCGACCGATGGCCTGCCCTAAGATTAAGGGAACAGCTCCTAAGTCCAGCAAGCGCAAGAAATTGATCTTTCCGGCCAGAGAATAAATTAAGACGCCGAGAATTCCGCCAAAAATTACCCCGTAAATAGAAAGTCCGCCCTGCCATAGATAAAAGATTTGTGCTGGGTATCTTGCATAATATTGCCAATTTAAGGCACAGTAAAAAAGTCTGGCAAAAATCAGTCCAAGTGGTGCGCAGATGATCGCCATGTTGAAGATATGATCAGGGTTAATTGACCAATTTTGAGCCATTTTGTAAGCCACATATAGACCGGGAATAAAACTCAAAGCGATTAATAGCCCATACCAGCGGATAGAAAAATTGCCAATTCGAAATACTTCGGGGTGGACAGCCTTTTCCCCGGCGAAATAGGGCTTGAGGATAAAGACTAATGCAGCAATAATGCCCATAATAATTATGGCAAAAATTATCCAACGCAACAGTTTGTTTTTCATTCTGTCCTCCCTTCAACTTTTGTTTGTAAGTTTAAACCATGGAGATGGGGAATGAAAATACTGGGTACAAGGACTAAAAATGCCAGGGCCCCACACAGAAAGATAGTTAAGGGAACTCCAATAAAAACAGCAACCATTCCTCCTAAAGCCGTGGAAATAGGACTTAGACTCTGAGCGAGGAAATTGCGAGCTCCGAAGACTCTGCCTCGCAAGTTATCCGGCACTCTTTCCTGAAAGACTGTGGCTATGGGGATGTTAGCCATGGGCAAGGAGAAGCCGATGCCGAAGAGCACCGCCATGGCCAGGGGAAAGAGCCGGGCTGAGGGCAAGCACATCGTAAGTATGGAAAGAGCTGCCACCGCCACAAGAATCCAACGCCGCCTGTTCTGGATTACCCCCACAGAACCTATAAAAATTGCCCCCAGGAATGTTCCCAGGCTTAAAGAGGACATTATCCACCCAAACTCCTTGACCGTTGCGCCCATGAAGTTCTCCACAAAGGGAAGGAGCAAGACTGATAGCGGGCCAAAAGCAAAATTTAACACCGAAACTACCAAAAGCAACCAGAGAAGCGATTTCTCGGCCTTGTAAAAGCGTAGACCATCAAGAAAATCCCGCCACCAGTTTTTGAGGAATTGGGTCAGTCGAAACTCGAGAGGGCGGGCAACTACTTCCATTTGGGGTACCCTCAAAAGGAAGACCGTGATTGCGGAAAAGAAAAAGCTGAAAGAATCAAAGAAGTAAGCGTTGGCATATCCCAGAAAAGCAATTGCCGTTCCTCCCAGAGCAAGCCCAATTATCCCTGCAAGCTGAATGGAAGTTTGCATGAGGGAGTTCATCGCCAGGTATTCCTCCTCTTTCACTAAACTGGGAAGGAGAGCAGCGTTAGCGTTGTTGAAAAAAGGAGTAACGCAACCGTAAAGCGCTGAATAAAGGAAAAGGTGCCAAATCTGCAGTTTTCCTGCCAAAAGCAGGGTAGGAGGAATTAGGATGATCAACCCCCGAATGACATCAGAGCAAATCATGGTTTTGCGGCGATCCCATCTATCCACCATCACGCTGGAAAAAACTGCTAAGGTGAGATTGGGAACCATGTAAGAGACTAACACAGTTCCCATTATAAGTGTGGATCCCGAGAGGTGGTAAGCTAAGGCCACGAGAGCTATGTACTCAAAGTTGTCCCCGAGGGTAGAGACCAATTGACCTAACCAGAGCAAAAAGGGATTACGTCTGCGAATGACGGTAAAGATGCTGGGTTTGGTCACATCTAACCCTCTTTCCAATAAAGAATTCTGCCACAATTCTCACAGGTGACAATGGAATTGCGCTTTTTGATTTCAGAGAGTTTTCTGTTAGCGATTTGAATTTGACACCCCCCGCATTTATCTCCTTTTACCTCAACCACTGCTTTCCCCATCATGCTTCGACGCAATCTTTCATACATATTAAGCAGGTCCGGGGAAAGAAGATTCGCTTTTTCAAATCTTTTTTCCTTATATTTATCGATGGCTTTTTTAATTTCTTCTTTCTCTTTGGCTTGCTTAGCTAAGTCCTCCTCCTTTTCCCTTTCTTTTTGACCCCATTGCTCTTTGGCTGAATGAACTTCTGCTTCCAATTCTTCCGCTTTTTCCATCAAATCCAGAAGAAAGTCTTCCAGCTTCTTTTGATTTCGCACCAGGTTTTCCATTTCGCTTTGTTTGTCGATTAATTCTTTTACTCCACCCTTGCCGGAATAAAGTTCGTTTTTCAATTTCTTGGTTTTCTGAGAAACGGACTCTATTTCTAATTCGCGATCCCTGATTTCCCTCTTTAAATTACGCAGTTCCTGCTCTTTGGCTTGAAAATAAGAGAGCTTTTCCTCGCTTTCCTTGACCGAGGGAGGAGGTGCCAGAATCTCCCGGAGTTTTCTTTCCAGTGTCTCCAGTTCTGAATCTATGCACTGAAGCTGATAAAGGGTGTCTAATTCTTCCATATAACCCCTTGGTGGGCCCACCCGGATTCGAACCAGGAACCAACCGGTTATGAGCCGGCCGCTCTACCCTTGAGCTATGGGCCCAATTGATTTTTCAATTTTACCAAAAAACCAAAAAATTGTTATCTCGCTTTTCGTTCGTAGCAAACTTACCTTTACTGCTGGTGAAATTGATTTTCGGATCTCCAGAATTTGTGCTTCCTGAATTATTTGCATTGGCAGTTCCGCTTGTAAATTCAAAAATAATTCTCGGAGTCAAAGTGGAAGCTTTTTTCTCCATCCCAGAATAGCTCTCCGGATGTGAGCTTTATCCTCGCTTCCTCAATCGGGATATCGTCAGTGTTCACTGGGAAAATCCCTGGGGGAAACCTGGCTCCTTCAAGCATGCTCTGGTCGCCGGGAATCATCCGTGCAGGTGTCGTTCTCTCCCAAGTCCCTGCCCGCTCCTTTTGAGATGGTCATGCCTGCGCCCATGATGATCAGGAAAATGGGCCAAACTAAAGACCAATTAATGGATATCCCCAATTCGGAGAGCAGGAAGATCACGCCCGGGGCAATCAGTATAAGAGGGAAAACGTAGCCTGGACGATGTCCCTGAGTATTTTTCTTATGGGTTAATTCAACCTGGCCAGTGCTCTCCGGGATGTCTTTGAAATTTAAGAGGTATGCTGTGAGAGATCCCTACCGCAGTAGGGACAACTATTCCAGAGGAGGTCTACTTTGGCCCCACAGTATGGACAGATTTGAAATACTTTGGGCTCGGAGTAGGAGAGGCTAAACCCACAGGCTGTGCACTTGCGCCATCCCGGGTGAACAGGCTCCCCGCAATTAGGACAGAATTTCGGCCTAATCTTTAAGAAACTCGCTAATTCATAATGATAAGTAGGAATATCAGGATCAAGCTCTAAAGCTTGCTTGATTGCAAGCTCTGCCTCTCGGTAAATTTTAAGGTAGACATATCCCTGATACTGAAGATACAGAAAAAAGGCTTCCAGCCGATTTTCTAAATTGGGCTTAAATTTCTTACCCTTTTTTTTCAAAGAAAGACGAAAACGGGTCCGCTCAAGAATACCTCCTGCGCCAAAGTCGGGGTCTTCTTGAATTATATCCTCAAAAATTTGGTAAGCTTCCTCGAACTTCTCTCTCCTGTAGAGAACATCCGCTAAAGTCCAGCGAGTTTCAACTATGGGCCCACTTTCCTTTACCAGTCTTCTGGCAGCCTTCTCTGCCATCCCGAGTTTTCCTTGAGCAATCAATGTTTTAATGAGATAGTCCAGGCAAATTAAACTGTCAGGGCTATCGCCCCTGCTGCGCATAGATAGCCGAAGCAATTTTTCGGCTTCCCTATACCGCCCCATGATGTATAAATTTACTCCCTTTTTTAAAAGTTCCTCTTCTTCCATATTCACGATAGCGTCCAAATATTATTTTGTATTCTACCACATTCGCTCGTACTGCTTATGATCCTCTAAGCCTTCTATTGCCTGTGGCTTTAGGGTTATGATTATAGCTAAGAAAGGCAAGGCAAATTTAAAAGGAGAAACGAGAATGAGCGCTCATCTTGATCAGCAATCTGTGTATAGCTTGGATTCCCAAGGAATGGGAGAAGCTATTAAAGCTCTTCCCCAAATGCTCGAAAAGGGCAAAGAAATTGGCGAGAGAACAGAACCTCTGGAATCCCTCCCGGAAATTGACCAGATCGCGTTCCTGGGGATGGGTGGCTCTGCCATTTCCGGTGACCTTATTGCTTCTTTATTTGCAGACAGACTACCCTTAAATATGATCGTTGTTCGGAATTATGACCTCCCCGCCTTTTTGGGCAAAAAGACACTTTATTTTGCGGTGAGCTATTCTGGCGATACAGAGGAGACGCTGGAGGCCTGCCAAAAAGCCCTTCAAACAGGAGGACAGGTTGTAGCTGTCACTTCGGGTGGGCGGCTTGGCACTCTTGCTAAGGATCTTGGGTTCCCTCTTCTCTCTGTTCCTCAGGGACTGCAACCCAGAGCCGCCTTGGGATTCCTGTTGGGCTCAGTCCTATCCTATTTGGAAAAAATGAATTTGGTACCAGATCTAACCCAGGAATGGGGGGAAACATTTAGTCTATTAAAGATGCTCCTCAAAAATTATTCCCCGGAAGTGCCTACTTCCCAAAATTTAGCCAAAAGGCTGGCGCATGCCCTTGTGGATAAAAGAATCATAATCTTTGCCACTCCTGGGATAGCTTCCGCTTGCGCTTTGAGGTGGAAAACTCAAATTAATGAGAATAGCAAACGCACGGCTTTAGTGAGCTTTTATCCAGAGTTAGACCACAATGAAATTGTGGCATTGGGCTTCCAAAAAAGGAACGCTTTTCTTTTAACGCTCAGAGACAGAGAAGAGCCTGATAGGATTGCTCTTCGGGTTGCCTTGACCACGGAAATTATCAGACCATACCTCCAGGGAGCGGAAGAAATTGAAAGCCAGGGTACATCACGCCTAGCCCGTCTTTTTTCTTTGGTCATTTTGGGGGATTTTCTCAGCTATTATTTGGCATTGCTTCGTGGAATAGACCCAACACCGGTCGAACCTATAAGCGTTCTCAAAAGAGCCTTAGAGAGAGACAAGAGAGGTAATGGTGGATGAAATATGCAGGTTGGATATTGATTTTAGTTTGCTTGGTGGGCTTAACCTTTCTCTCAATCTGGTTTCTAAAGGTCATTCCTTTAACGGAAAGGGCAGCGGCAGCCGAGATGAGAGCTATTGCCGCAGAAGCCCGAATAAAGCTTATGGAGTCAGATTTGCAGGACGCCCGCTCCCGCCTGGAGAAAACTCAGAAAGACTTGCAAAACTACTTGGAGTTATTGCAGGAAAAAGAGAACCAGATTCAAAGTTTGCAAGGGCAAATTCAAAAACTTGAGGACAGCCTGGGCCTTTCAAATGGAAGCAAGTAAAAGATAAACCAATACTCAAAAAGAAATGGCTGCCTGGGCAGGACTCGAACCTGCAACCCGCTGGTTAACAGCCAGCTGCTCTGCCAATTGAGCTACCAGGCAGCGATTGAAAAGTATTTTAGCACAATTTATTCTGAGGTCAATTTTAAAAAAGAAGGTCAATTACAAAAATTTAAAAGGCAAAGCGCACCTCTACATCAAAGGACTGGCTTAGTTCAATGGCCTTTTTACGCAGATTCTCTCTGAAGTGGACCTTTGTTTCCTTGTATTCCTCATAAAGAGGGACAAGATAGGGAAACCTTTTTTGAAGCAAGGCCTTAACTTTGTGCCAAACTCTGGGATATGTCTGAAAGGTGTCAAGCATTATGAATTCCGCCCCACATTCTTTAGCTGCTTTGAAAGTTTTCTCCAGATTTTCTTCCGAATCCGAGAAATAGGGTAGGGCAGGAGCAACAAAGACCCATGTAGATATTCCTGCTTCTGCCAGTCTGCGTAAGGCTTCAAATCTTTCGGAGGGGAGTGAAGCCCGGCCCTCAAAGATCTTGCTGATTTCAGAGGAGAAAATGGGAATGCTGAACCCTACAGTGCAATTTTTCATCATTCTAATGAGACTTAAATCCCTCAACACTAAAGATGACTTTGTGAGGACGGAGACCATGAAAGGCGAATCAAGAAGAGTCTCCAGGATTTGTCTTGTTAACCTGTACTTCTTCTCTACGGGTTGATAGGGATCAGTAACGGTGGAAATAGATATCTCTCCCGGCCTTAGTTTCCGGACCTGTTTGGCCAGAAGTTCCGGAGAATTAATTTTAACATCCACGAAGTCACCCCAAGGTTCCTTATGCCCGGTGAACCTGCGCATAAAATCGGCGTAACAATAGACGCACCCGTGAAGGCAGCCAGTATAAGGATTAATAGCATAATCAATTCCGGAAATCGCTGATGGGTTTAAGATGGAGTTAGCCATGATTTCCCTGATGACCAGGGACATGGATTTTTACTCCAAAAAGTCCTTGAGCTTTCGGGAGCGAGAAGGATGTTTGAGTTTGCGTAAAGCTTTGGCTTCTATCTGCCGAATTCTTTCTCTTGTGACTCCGAAAAATTTTCCCACTTCCTCCAGGGTTCGAGGGTGTCCATCTTCTAATCCAAATCTCAAGCTCAAGACCTTTTGCTCCCTGTAAGAAAGAGAGCTGAGAATTTCTCGGACCTGATCATGCAGCAGGCTTTGGAAAGCGGCTTCAGAAGGGGCTACGATCTTTTTATCTTCTACAAAATCGCCAAGGTGGGAATCCTCCTCTTCTCCGATGGGGACCTCAAGAGAAACAGGTTCCTGAGCGGCTTTTAGGATTTCCCGGACCTTCTCTGCAGGAATTTCCATTTCCCTGGCAATCTCTTCTTCTGTGGGTTCGCGCCCCAGACGCTGCACAAGGGACCTTGTGGTTTTCACCAATTTGTTGATAGTCTCTACCATGTGAACCGGAACGCGGATAGTACGGGCTTGATCAGCAAGGGCTCTGGTGATAGCCTGCCTGATCCACCATGTTGCGTAGGTAGAAAACTTGAAACCGCGGTGATAATCGAACTTTTCCGCAGCCCGAATTAATCCCAGGTTTCCTTCCTGGATCAAATCCAAAAAGAGAAGGCCCCTTCCCACATATTTTTTAGCTATAGAGACTACAAGCCTTAAATTAGCCTGGATTAATTTTTTCTTGGCTTCTTCGTCTCCAGCTTCTATTCGCTTGGCTAACTCCACTTCCTCTTCCTGGGTTAGCAGGGGAACCTTGCCGATCTCCTTCAGATAGAGCCTTACTGGGTCGTCAATATCCACGCCCGCCAGAAGATATTCATCCTTGAGCTCTTCCTCAGAGACCACGGGTTCCTGAGCGAGGGCCTGGGTTTGTTCGTCCAAAACTCTCACTCCCAGCTCATCCAGAGTTTGATACATCTCGTCTATTTCCTCTGCAGACAAAGGTACTTCTTGCAGGGTATCCATAATTTCTTGATAACTTAAGGAACCCTGCTTCTTGCCCTTTTCTACGAGCTGTTTGATTTCTATGAGCCCCGTGGTTTTCTTGTCTTGGCTGGGATTTCTATTTTTTTCCATAGCCTTGTTCATCTTTCTTTAACAGTTAGACTTCTGATTTTATTCACTGTCAACTGAAGCTCCTCCAGTTTTTTCCTGTAAAGCTCCCTGTTTCCAGAGCGCTCAAGAACGCCAATTTCCTCGCTGAGCCTTTTATATTCCTTAATCAACCGTTCCTTCTTTATTTTCAAAAGGCATTCCTTCAGCTCCTTTTCCGGCTTGCCGATTTGAGGAGAGGGCTCTAAAAGAATCCGGGCCAGGAGGGCTGTTACTTCAGGATCATCAAAAGTTAAATTATATATATTATTCTTTCCAGATTTAAAGAGCAGGAGTAATTCTTGAAAAATTTTTTTCAAGTAAGGGTGAGAGAAATCGTCAGGGTCTAACTCCTCTTCAACCGAAACGATCAGCTCAGGTTTTTCGAAAAGCAATTTAAGGAATGTAACTTCTGCAGCCGGAGGCTTGACTTTAATGCTTTCCAGCTCTTCCAGGACCGTGGGGCTTTTATCAGAGACAGTCCTGGAAGGTGAATTTTTTAACTTTTTCAGCTGAGAAAAAAGAATATCCTCACCAAAGCCCGAATCCAGAGCCAGCCTTTTGATATACTTTTCCTGGTCTAAAGGAGAATCAATAGAGGAAATCAGAGAAAGAAGCTCAAATACCGCTTCCCTTTTTTCCTGGGAAACTTTCCAGTCATATTTCTGCCTGATTTTTTCATATGCGAAATCCCAGGCAGGAACAGAACCTGAAATGGCTCTTGAAAATCCTTCCTGTTTTTTCTGCCGTAAGAGTTCATCCGGATCTTTAAAATCCCCCAGGTTAGCCACTCTCACCTCCATCTCCCTTTGTCCGAATAATTCCAGGGAACGAAGAGTAGCCATTACCCCGGCAAGATCTGAATCGTAGGCCAGGATAACTCTTTTGCAAAATCGCGCCAGGAGACCCACTTGCTCTCTGGTGAGAGCAGTCCCCATCGAAGCCACAACATTGTAAAAGCCAGACTGGTGACAGGAGATGGCATCCATATAGCCCTCTACTACAATCGCACTTCCTAATTCAGTAATTTGTCTTTTGGCTACGTTGAGGGCGTAAAGATGGTGACCTTTTTCGAAAATTGGAGTTTGTCCCGTGTTCAAATATTTAGGCTGTGAGTCATCAAGAGCTCTACCACCAAAGGCGATTACCCTGTTTCGAATATCCATAATGGGGAATATAAGGCGCTTTCGGAAAAGCTCGTTTCCCGATCTATCCCGTATTAATCCGGATTGCAAAAGCAGGGATTGGTCTATTCCTTGTTTCAGCATAAATTTCAGGAAGGGTCCGCTTTCCGGTGCATATCCTAAGCGAAATGCCCTCCAGGTTTCTTCCTTAATTTCTCTCCGAGCAAGGTAGTCACGCGCTTCCTTCCCTTCAGGACTATTCAGGCAATTTTCAAAAAAAGAACAGGCCAATTCGTTTACCTTGTAATATTTCTCTTTCCGCTCTTGATCTCCACCTGCTCTCTCGGGGACTTTCAGGCCCATCCTTCGGGCCAATGTCTCAACCGCCTCAGAAAAGGTTAAATTCTCAATTTTCATTAAAAAGGTGATAGCGTCTCCCCCTGCGTGGCATCCAAAACAATAAAACATTTTGCGCTCAGGAGACACTGTAAAGGAGGGGGTTTTTTCCTGATGGAAAGGGCAAAGCCCAACAAAATTTTTTCCAGAGCGCCTCAGGTGCACATATTCCGAAATAAGGGAAACGATGTCCACCTCGCTTCTTAATCTTTCCAAAAATTCAGAGTAGTCAGCCATACTACCAGGGCTGAGGCACAAAGTACTGACTGAAGGTTTTGACTGCAAAACGGTCGGTCATCCCCGCAATGTAATCCACTACCGCTTGAGCTAAGGAAAGTCTGTCGCCGAAGGGTTGAGGCAGGTTTTCTGGATGTTCCAGGTAGAAATTAAAGAGAATCAGGATCATCCTTCTGACCTTTTCTTCTTCCCGCTTAGCCTCAGGATCTCTGTATACTTCCTGAAACAGAAAATTTTTAAGCTGGTCAAGCATTTCCCTGATTCCGGGGCTGATGAGGATTTGATTTTTGCCCTCGCTTTGCTCCACCACGTCTTTTACGACCACATCTATGAGCTCCGAGGCTCCATACCCAAAGATCTCGCGAAATGGTAACTCTTTAGGGGTTAAAGTTCCCGCTCTCAGGGCATCATCAATATCATGATTTAAATAAGCTATCCTATCCGCTAATTTTACAATTTGTCCCTCCAGGGTAGAAGGGCCGCTAAGGTCGATCTGGCTCTCCCCCTTGGAGTGGTGCAAAATGCCATCCCGCACTTCCCACGTCAGGTTCAAGCCCTCTTCCTCTGTGCCATCGGCGTTTTTCTGCCTCTCCAGCAAATCCACCACTCTTAAGCTCTGCTCAGGATGAAAAAAGTGTAATTTAGGATCAATTTGACGAAGGGCGTAATCCAGGGCTTCCTCTCCCGCATGACCGAAGGGGGGATGACCGAGGTCATGCCCTAAAGCGATGGCCTCGGTCAAATCCTCGTTCAACCTCAAGGCCCGAGCGATAGTCCGGGCAATTTGAGAAACCTCAAGGGTATGTGTAAGGCGAGTGCGGTAATGATCTCCGGTAGGATCAGTATAAACCTGCGTTTTGTGCTTCAGCCTGCGGAAAGCTTTTGAATGTATAATGCGATCACGATCCCGCTGGAAAGCTGTCCTGATTGAACATTCAGGTTCAGGCCTTGCCCGCCCTTTAGTTTTTTTAGAGAGAGCAGCAAATGGGGAAAGTATCCTCTCCTCGAGTTCTTCCTGCCGCTCTCTGATCAACATTTAATTTATGCCTCTCCTATTTTCTCTATTTGGGCCATCTTTTCTTTCAAGGCAGCCTGAGCAGCAGCGAGCCTGGCAATCGGCACCCGGAATGGAGAACAGGACACATAATTTAATCCTACCTGGTGGCAGAACTCGATGGATGAAGGCTCTCCACCATGCTCTCCACAAATCCCCACTTTTAATGAAGGGTTAGAGGCTCTGCCCAGGTCGACCCCCATCTTGACAAGTTTTCCCACTCCCTCGCGATCAAGCACCTGGAAGGGATTCTCCTTGAGAATGCCCTTTTCCAAGTAGGTGTAAAGGAACTTACCCTCCGCATCATCCCGGGAGTAGCCAAAGGTCATCTGGGTAAGGTCGTTGGTACCGAAGGAGAAGAAGTCAGCAACAGTGGCAATTTGGTCTGCGGTTAAGGCGGCCCTAGGCACCTCGATCATGGTTCCGAACTTGTAGTTAACTTTGACCCCGCTTTCCTTGGTGACTTCCTCTGCCACCTTTTCCAATTGTTCCCTCACTACCTTGAGCTCATTTACGTGCCCCACCAAGGGGATCATTATCTCTGGCAAAGCAGTGACTCCTTCTTTTGCCACCTCGATCGCCGCAGTTAGGATTGCCCTGGTCTGCATTTCATTGATGGCCGGAAAGACTAAGCCTAATCTGCAACCGCGCAATCCCAGCATCGGATTCATCTCCCGCATGCTCTCCACTGCTTTTAGTAATTTCTCCTTTTCCTCTAATTCTTTGGCGTTCTTCCCTTCCAACCTCAGCCGAGTCACTTCCACAAGCAGCTCTTCGTATGAAGGGAGGAATTCATGAAGAGGTGGATCCAGGAGGCGAATAACCACAGGCAAACCGTTCATGGCGCGGAAAATTCCCTTGAAGTCCTCCTTCTGGATAGGAAGAAGTTGATCCAAAGCTTCTTTACGTTCCTCATCATTCGAGGCCAGGATCATCTTGCGCACGATAGGCAGTCGTTCCTCTTCAAAAAACATGTGTTCTGTGCGACAAAGACCTATCCCTTGAGCGCCAAATTCTCGGGCTTTTTGAGCATCTCTGGGATAATCAGCATTAGCCCAAACCTGTAGTCTTCGAAATTCGTCCGCCCACTGAAGAATCGTCTGAAGCTCTGTTTCCTCTGAGAACTTTGTTTCTTCTGTCTTAATTTTACCGCGAAAGACTTCTCCAGTAGCTCCATCGATAGAAATGAAGTCCCCTTCCTTGATTGTGGTGTTGTTAGCAGTAAAAACCCTGCGCTCCATGTCAATTTTAATCGCTTCGCATCCAGTGACACAGGGTTTACCAATTGAACGCGCTACCACAGCGGCATGCGAAGTAGCACCACCGCGAGCGGTCAAGATACCTTTGGCCATGATCATGCCATGAACGTCATCGGGGGAGGTTTCAGCTCGGACCAGAATGACGGCCTCCCCTCTCTTTCCTAATTCTTCAGCGGTATCGGGATCAAAAACCGCTTTGCCTGTTGCAGCGCCAGGAGAGGCGTTTACGCCCTTGGCTAAAAAGTCCCCCCTCTTCACGGCATCCCTTTTGTCGCTTTCGTCAAAATGGGGAAGCAAGAGCTGGTAAATTTGATTGGGTTCCACTCTCATTACAGCTTCTTCTTTGGTGATCAGGCCCTCGTTGACCATATCGACTGCTATCTTGACAGCGGCCCGGGCTGTGCGTTTTCCGGTGCGAGTCTGGAGTAGGTAAAGTTTTCCTTTTTCCACAGTGAATTCAATGTCCTGAATATCCCGGAAATGTTTTTCTAAGAGAGCACAGGTGTCCATGAACTGTTTGTAGGTCTCCGGGAGCTCATCTTTCATGGCAGAAATTGGCTTGGGGGTCCGGATACCGGCGACTACATCTTCCCCCTGGGCGTTGAGGAGGTATTCACCGTAGACCGCCTTTTCTCCTGTAGCGGGGTTTCTGGTGAATGCCACACCCGTTCCGGAATCAGAGCCCATGTTGCCAAAGACCATCATTTGAACATTGACTGCGGTTCCCAGGGTATCCGGAATCTTGTTGAACCTCCTGTAAGCAATAGCCCTTTCGTTGTTCCAGGAGAGAAAAACTGCTTTCACGGCCAAACGCAATTGTTCTAAGGGATCCTGAGGAAAATCGAGGCCTATCTCTCTTTTTATCAATTCCTTGATTGCTTGTACAATCTCTTTTAGAGCTTCAGTAGAAAGTTCAGTATCCAGCTTGACCCCGTATTTTTCTTTGTATTGATCCAGTATTTGTTCGAACTTATCGTGAGGAATTCCCAGGACCACGTTTCCAAACATTGTCAGGAAACGCCTGTACGAATCGTAGGCAAATCTGGGGTTTCCTGTTAGGCGAGCTAACCCATCTACAGTCTGGTCATTCAACCCTAAATTGAGAACAGTGTCCATCATTCCCGGCATGGAGATAGGGGCTCCGGAACGGACAGAAACGAGAAGCGGATTCTCTACCTCACCAAACTTTTTCCCTGTTCTTTCCTCAAGTTTTCTTAAATGCTCAAGCACTTCTTCCCAGAGAACGGGGTCAATTTCTTTTCCCCCTCTGGCTTGGAATTCTAAACAGGCTTCTGTTGTGATGGTAAAGCCAGGAGGAACTGGAAGACCGATTCGGCTCATTTCCGCCAAACCAGCTCCCTTCCCTCCAAGTAAATCTTTCATTTTCCCTGTTCCCTCGTTGAAATCGTAAACTCTTTTGGGCATCTTGATACCTCCAGTTCTAAAAATTTAAATTATTAAAAGGGTAGGGCGGAGAAATCCCCGAACCTGCCCATGAACTCCAGAGTCTGTAAAAGTAAAGTAAGTCGCTTTCTCCTCGTTTTTTCCTCCTCCGTCAAAACCATTACTTGGTCGAAAAACATTCCAACATAAGGGATAATTTCCAAGATATTGTTAAGCAAGAATTCTGGTTTGGAGTTATCTCGGTTTGCCACTTCTTCCAATTTCAAAAAAAGCTCCCTTTCAATTTCCTCCATTTCGTGCTCTTCAAGATAGGGTTGGAAATTCCCTGCGGACTTTAGAATATTTTTCATTCTCTTAAAAGAGAAAGCCAGGTTTTTTAAGTCTTCCTCTTTTAAATGTTTTAAAAGCCAGGCCCTTTTCACTACCTCATAGGGCACTAAGGATTTTCCGTTCAAGACGCAGGAAATTTCCTCAAAAGAAAATCCCTCTTCCTCTAAGGCAAACCTCAAGCGTTGCTTCAAGAATTCCAGAAGGCGCATTTCTTTCTCTTCGTCCCAGGGGGTTACCTTACTGCTTACCTGGGCACCCAGGGAAATAATTATTTTAAGGTCCAGGGGCAAAGATTTCTTTAATAAAATCGAGATTAATCCTTGGGCCTGTCTTCTTAGAGCAAGGGGATCAGAGGAACCACTGGGCTCCATGTTTATGCCGAAAAAGCAAACGAGAGTGTCTATGCGATCTGCCATGGATACTATGGTACCGCATAGGGACTTTGGTTCCTGATCTCCAAAAAAGCGTGGCCAGTAGTGTTCGGCTATTCCTTGGGCTACCTCTGTGTCCTCGCCATCGAGAAGAGCGTACTCTTTTCCCATTATACCTTGCAGCTCGGGAAACTCCTGAACTAAGGAGGAGGTTAAGTCAGCCTTGGCAAGAAGAGCGGTACGCAGGACTTTTTGTTTTTCATGCTCAGGGATCTTAAGGGAATCGCAAAAAAGGGCCGAAATTTCCCCAATCCTTTGTGTCTTTTCCCAGAGGGTTCCCAGCTTTTCATAAAAGATAATTCCTTTGAGCTCTGGCACTCTTTCCATGAGCTTCTTCTCTCGATCTTTGGTGAAGAAAAGACGGGCATCTTCGAGCCTTCCAGTCAGAGCTTGTTCATTCCCTTTAATCACCAATTCTTCACCTAAAGCTGGACCATTGCGGAAGCAGATGAAGTAGTTCAGCAGGTTTCCCTGGGCATCAACTACAGGCAGCTGCTTCTGATGATGTCTCATAGTAGTGATCAGGACATCCGCAGGAAGGGTGAGATATTCCTCCGGAAAACTCCCCAGAAAAGGAGTGGGATATTCCAGAAGGTAAACCAGCTCCTCAAGCAACCCTTCGGGCCAAAGAGGGCTTCCTCCCACTTCCATTGCTAATTGCTGAGATAACTTTTCTAACCTTTCTTTTCTCCTATCCGGGCGAACGAGAACAAAATTCTCCTCCAATTTTTGTTCATAATCCTCTGCTTTTTCGATTTTCACCAGGTCGGAGAAAAAACGAAGCCCGTAAGTATGGGGTGCGCTTTCTATCCCAAAAATGGAAACCGGGATTACCTCCTTTCCCCAGAGGGCGCAGATCCACCTTACGGGACGCACGAAGGAATATTCTCCCTCACCCCAGCGCATGGTTTTGGGAAAGGATAGATTCTGCACAATCCCGGCAAGGACGATGGAAAGTATTTCAGTTGCTGAACGCTCTTCCTGCTTAATTAGATAAACATAGCCTTCTTTGACTTGAATATCCGTTAATTTTCCGTTTTCTTTCTTTAAAAATCCGAGGAGAGCCAAGGTTGGTTTTCCTTGGGGATCAAAAGCTTTATTCTGGGGTGGCCCCTTTTTAAGAGTAACCGCTTTGGAACTGTCAAATCGGAGGTTCCAGGAATAGAGGACTAGTCTTCGGGGGGTTCCCCAGCTCTCCAGGGAATCAAAAACAAAGCCGCTAGACCCTAATAGGCTCTTTCCTTGCTCTTTAAACTGAGAAATAGCCGCTTCCATGAATCTGGCCGGGATTTCCTCTGTGCCAAGTTCAAAAAGGAGATCCATTTTCCCCTTCCAAATAAAGACGTGCACTTTCCCTGGCCATTTCTCGAATCCGACTGATTAATTCTGCCCTCTGAGCAACGCTTAATGCTCCCCTGGCATCGAGCACATTGAAGGTATGGGAAAGCTTCAAAGTGTATTCATATGCAGGGTAGGCTAACTTGTTTTCGATACAGAGTTTGGCCTCCTTTTCATAGAGGTCAAACATCTGCCACAAACGTTCTACATCCGCTTTGAGAAAGGAATACTGACAGGCTTCCACTTCCAGCCTATGATGAAGTTCCCCATAGTGTTTGCTATCGCTCCAGCCTACTTTAAAGACGTTATTTACACCCTGGAGATACATACAGAGTCTTTCCAGGCCATAAGTAAGTTCGGCAGAGATCGGTTTTAGGTCAAACCCTCCTGCTTGCTGAAAATAGGTAAATTGCGTAATTTCTAATCCGTCTAAGGTTACCTGCCAGCCAGTTCCCCAGGCCCCCAAAGTGGGGGATTCCCAGTTATCCTCTTCGAAACGGATATCGTGCTCTTTGAGGTCCAATCCTATTGCCTTGAGGGACTCTAAGTAAAGGTCTTGGACATCGATAGGGGAAGGCTTAAGAATGACCTGAAATTGGAAGTGGCGGTAAAGGCGATAAGGGTTTTCTCCAAAGCGTCCATCGGCAGGCCTTCTGGAGGGTTGAACATAAGCTGTTTTCCAGGGGCGCGGTCCCAGGACGCGAAAGAAAGTAGCGGGGTGCATCGTGCCAGCCCCCACTTCCAAATCGTAAGGCTGCTCAATAACACACCCTTTTTCTGCCCAAAATCGTTCCAAATTTAGGATTAAATCCTGCAAGTTCATAATGGTCAATTTAAATGAAAATTTTTATCCAAAATCCTTCCTTTGTCAAAGATAATACTGCTTTAAGGGGGGAATTTAAAATTTTCAGGGTCTGATATCGTTGTTTTTTCCATGTTCAGGATTTGCTGTTTTCTAATTTTTCCAGATAACTTTTGACCTTTGAAGCTTTCATTCCCAGTTGAGCGCTGATGAATTCATTTAAGATTTCGTCTAATTCCTGGTCCTCATTTTCTTCTTTAATGCGGGAATACGGCAAATTAAGAAGGATTTGCGCACGATTTAACGTCCTCTTTTTAATTGCCAAGTTTCCTTGAAAGGAGCCCTGGCAACTGGGGCAAATTACCCCTCCGGATTCTGGATTGAAGGCTAAGATTGTGGCTTTTACCTTTTTGCCACAAGATGCGCATATATCTAATCTGGGCCAGAAACCTAAAAGAGTGAGGAGTTTCAGGCGAAAGGAATTAAGTAACGGTAATGGGGGCGTCCCTTCTTCCAGGGCGGTTAAGGCCCTTTCCATCTCATTGAAAAGTTGAGGATTAGGGTCTTCCTCCATCATGAGGTTCTCCAGGAGTTCAATGATTTGAAAAGAGGTGGCGCTTGCTTTTTCATTTTGTCTCAAGAGATGAAAACTTTTAATAATTTGGCATTGGGTAAGTGTGTGGCGCTCATTTTTTTCATAGATTAGGAGATCTAACAAAGTTAAGGGCTCCAAAGCTCCTCCCCAATGGCTTTGAGGTTTTCTTGCTCCCCGGACCACGCTCGTTAGTTTACCTCTTTCTTTGGTGAAAAAGGTAACCAGCTTATCTGCTTCTCCCCAATACCGAGCTCGGAGGACAAAACCTGAAAGTTTTAGAAGCGACATGTATATTTATTCCTTTTAACCTTGAAATTGACCCGAGCCTGCCCTTTTTGAGGCCTTTTTTCTAAACTTTTTCGCATACTGAGAGGAATCCAACTTCCACTTTAGGAAAGGCCCGGGAAGTCTTTGGCGCTTGAAGGGTTTTCAGCGCTTCATTTTCAATTTCTTTTAAATCCTTTGCGAGAATTTCAATTTGAGCTGTGCGAATCAGGTCTGCTGTATAATTCTTCCAGTATTTCTCAAACTCTTCATCGCGAGCTTTTTGGGCCAGCGCGGCTTCTGAAAGACTTTCTGACTCAGGGTGTTCCTTCTTGTAAGAATCCAGTTCCTCTAAGGTCGGTGCCGGAAAATTAGCGTAGAGTTGTTCCTTAAGGTGCATTTGTGGCAGGAGGAGTAAGTATATCTGAGGTGCGATTTGCCTCCAGTATTCCTCCTCGCTGATGCCCAGGCCCTTGAGAAATTTGTCAAAAAGGGCTCTCTCTTCAGAAGTTTCCGGGGAAGATTGAAGCGCTTTACGTTGTTCCTCCGTATAAGTTCTTGCTTCTCCTTCATCCAATGGAAATCCCTTTCTCAAGGCCTCGGCGAGAAGGGCTTTGTCCCTGATTAAATATGCCAGGGTTTCGACCTGGATTTCTTGCTCTAATTTGGCCTGGTTCCCTGGGTCTTGGCGAAGCTTTTGATATTGAATGACCCATTCTCTCTCTGTGACTACCTGCCCATTGACTTTCAGGATGACTCGGTTGCTTGCCTCTTTCCAGTTTTTAGCCAAAGGAGCTGAAGCCAGGGGTTGAAGCTGGTGAAGCAGCAATGATCCAATTGCCAGCATGATAGCGATGCCGATGAAAGAAATGGCAAGCCCTCTTAGCCCCTGGGTCCTTTTTGCCTTGTTTTTAAGGATTTCCTCTTTTGAATTTTGCATTCAGAATCTAAACAGGTGTTCCCTTCGCTTCCTCTAAAATTTTTAAACCCGAGGAAGTCCCAATTCGATCTGCACCAGCCTGGATCATCTCTATAGTCTGGGCCAAAGTCCTGATTCCGCCAGATGCTTTTACCTTGTATTTTTCCTGAGCGGCGAAGCGCAAAAGCCTGACATCCTCAGCTGATGCTCCTCCAGTGGAAAACCCGGTTGAGGTTTTGATAAAAGCTGCTCCAGCTTCAGCAACTATCATGGCAGCCAGGACCTTTTCTTCTTCGCTTAGTAAACAGGTTTCTATGATCACCTTGATGGGAATCCCGGTTCTATCTACAATTTTCTTGATTTCATCTGCACAGGCTTTGTAATGGCCAGATTTCAGGAAGCCGATGTTCATTACCATGTCGATTTCATTGACTCCCTGCTTCAGGCACCAGAGAGCTTCTTCTAACTTCGTTTCCCAAGAATTAGCTCCCAGGGGAAAACCCACCACGGTTACAAGTTGTACTCCCGTTTCACCCAGCTCTTTTTTAGCTAAAGGCACCCAGCAAGGGTGAACGCAGACTGAGTAGAATTTCACTTTGATGGCCTCTCGGCAAAGCCTGATTATGTCCTCTTCTCTGGCCTCAGGTTTAAGAAGAGTATGATCAATGAACTGGGGAAGCAAAGAGTAAGGTGGTGGAGGCCTTTGAAATTTCTCTGATTTTCTATATTTTTCCAAAATTTCTTTTACCTGGTCTTTCATCATTTTTTCTCTTGGAAATGGACAATCCTCAGGAAATCTTGTGATTTCAGGCTTGCTCCTCCAACCAAAGCGCCGTCCAAATCCGGCATGGCCATCAGACTATCGATGTTTTCCGGTTTCACGCTTCCTCCGTAGAGGATGGGGATTTTTTCTGCTAACTCTTCTCCCCAAATTTCTCCTATTTTTTGCCTGAGGAAGTGCTGGACCTCCTGTGCTTGTTCAGGAGTAGCGTTTTTTCCAGTGCCTATAGCCCAGACTGGTTCATAAGCGATTACGATTTTAAGGAGTTCTTCCGGGCCTAATCCTTCCAGACCCTCTTTAAGCTGAGCCTCTACTACTCTGAAAGTGATTCCTTCCTCGCGCTGGTTAAGTTTTTCTCCTAAGCAGAAAATGGGTCTGAGATTCCAGGATAAAGCTCTTTTAACTTTGGCATTTAGGAGTGCGCCGTCCTCTTTGAAGTACTCTCTTCTTTCGGAATGTCCGATGATTACAAATTCCACTCCCAAAGATGCCAGCATAGGAGCAGAAACTTCTCCGGTGTAGGCTCCCCAGTCCTCCCTCCAGAGGTTCTGGGCGCCAATCATGACCGCAGAACCTTTAACCAATTCTTTGGCCAATTGCAGGTAAGGGAACGGAGGGCAAAGCACTACGTTACGGTCGAGATTGGACTCGATTCCATTCAAGATTTCGTTGATCAGCGTTTTGGCCTCATCCACTGTTTTATAACATTTCCAGTTTCCGGCGATTATCTTTTTTCTCATTTTTTTCCTCCAGTTCTATTTTTTGTGTTCAAAAATTCCTTTGTAAAAGGCATGGGTAAAAGGTCCTTCGCTTTTACCAGAACGCTTTGCCCTTCGAAGTTAGAAAGAAGAATGGGCATTTCTGGAGCGAATTCCATAATAACCTGGCGGCAAGCTCCGCAGGGGGCAGAGAGGGAATGTGAGTCAGCTACCAAGGCCATGGCCAGAAACTCCCTTTCGCCTTCGCTGACTGCTTTGAAAATAGCCACTCTCTCGGCACAAATACTTAGAGGGTAACTGGCGTTTTCAATATTGCAACCAGTGTACAGCTTTCCAGAGGAAGCAAGAAGCGCCGCGCCGACCCGGAAAGAAGAGTAGGGAGCGTAGGCCTTTCCTTGAGCTTTTTGCGCTTCCTTAACCAAAAATTCCCAGTTAACTTCCATCTTCCTCCCCTTTCTTTATCTCCACTTTGATTTTTAAGAGCCTATTCCCTTTAAGCTCCACTACTTGAAAACGTAGTGAATTGTACTCGATTTCTTCTCCAACCTGGGGGATTTTCTGAAAAAGCCCCAAAAGAAGGCCTCCTAAAGTATCGTAGTCCTCGGACTCTATCTCCATCCCTGTAATTTCAGAGAGATCCCTCAACGTGATCCCTGCAGAAACAAGGAAGATTCCCTCACCGAGTTTTTCCACTCTTTCCGATTCAATGTCGTGCTCGTCCCTGATTTCTCCTACAATCTCCTCAAGCAGGTCCTCCATTGTTACCAGTCCCTCTAGACCGCCAAATTCATCCACGACGAAAGCTATTTGGGTTTTGCGTCTTTGCATTTCCGGCAAAAGCTCGGATATTTTCTTGGTTTCGGGGACGAAAAACGGTTCCCGCATAATCTGGGAAACGGGAAGCCCCTCTTGTTTTTCGAGCAGGGCCTTTAGGGCGTCCTTTTCTAATACCACCCCTACCACATTATCTATGCCGCCGCTAAACACAGGCAACCTGGAATGCCCTGAGCTGACCATGAGCTGAAGCGCTTCCGATATCGACGCTCTTTCACCTAAAGCAACTACGTCCACTCGAGGAACCATGATTTCTGAGACCTCCTTTTCCCGAAACTCAAAAATAGCGGAGATCATCTCCCTCTCTTCCTGTTGGAGGTCCTCAACCTCTTCCCTCATTTCTGCCAGAACCTTATTGGTGTCGTCTTCAGATTCTTCATGTGCTGACCATCGAGTGACCGCGGAGCCAATCAAGCGGAGTAAACCCGCCAGAGGAAAGAGCAATATTCTCCAAATAGCCACAAGGGGAAAGAGCGCCAGAAGCACACTCACTGGCCTTGACGCCCCCAAACTCCGCATTAAAACTTCAATCACAATCACGAAGAGGCAAAAAAGGACAAGGAACAGCCAAAAAAGGGTTAGGTTCAGATGAAGCGCATTTAACCACCAGAAGGATAAAATCCCGGAAGCAAGAATAGAGATATATTCTCCAACGAGGAGAACAGCGAGTGTATATTCAGGGTTATCCCTCCACTGCATCAGCTGAAAAAGAGACCTCTTTTCCTGTTTTTCTAACTCCTTACGCAACCTGGTCTTGGAGACAGAGATAAAGGCGGATCCAGTTGAAGAGAATCCTGCTAAGAAAAGAAAGCTTAGTAGGATCAAAATAGGAGCAATCCAATTACTCCAATCGTCCAAATATGAATCACCTCAATATAATTATACATTATCAGGAAAAGTTATTCGGACCTTCTTTATCGCTTTCTTGGTGGATTCCAGGATCTCAAAGGAAACGCTGTCAATTGTGAACCTTTTACCAGAGGAGGGAATCCCGCTGGCTAATTCTTCCAGAAATCCTCCCAATGTGATGGCCTCACTTTTTATAGGAAGGTTGTAACGACTTATAAGTTCTTGGAGAGGAATGCGAGCGTCCACGATCAAGCCCGCTTGCTCTTCCATAATCAATGGAAGGGGAAGATCGTACTCATCCCAGATTTCTCCTACGATCTCCTCCAGGACGTCCTCTAAAGTGATAAGACCAGAGATCCCTCCGTATTCGTCAACCACCAGAGCGATGCTTGTCCTTTTCCCCCTCATCTCTTCCAGGGCCGAGATCAAGGAAAGGGATTCCACGAGAAACAGAGGTGGTCGAGCTAAATCTCCCGCTACCAGCGAGGAGTCCAGTTTCAACCCCAAAAGATCTTTAAGATAGAGAACTCCCACAATATAATCTAAGGCACCCCTGTAAATTGGAAAGCGAGAATAGCGCATCCTTTGGGCTTCATGAACCAATGCTAAGATGGGTTTCTCCTCAGGGAAGGCCTTAATATCTACTCTGGGCACCATGATTTCTTTAACAGTTTTCTGGGAAAACACCATGGCTCTTTCCAATATCTGGCCTGTCTCTCTTTTCCCCCAGCCTGAGGCTATAGCCTGAATTTCCTCCCGGGAGTAGATCTTGGCTTCCCTGTTCCAACCTGGGAAAGCCCTGTAAAGTAAGCGCAGCAATCCGTTGAAGCAGAGACTGAGGGGAAGAAGGACTACGAAGATTATGGAAAGGGGATAAAAAAGGACCTTAGCACATGACTCTGGAAAACGAGAGGCGATGGCTTTTGGAAGAAGCTCCGAAAAGTAGAGAATTAAGATGGTATTTATTACGGTAGAAACTATGGCTCCCAGGCTTCCCCAGATCTTGATCATAGCCGAGGCCAGGATAATGCTGGCGGTAATATTGGCAAAGTTGTTTCCAATAAGCAAGGGCGTAAAGAAAAGCTCAGGTTTTTCCCAGAGCCTCAACAATGTCTTGGCCCTTTCATTCCCCTGCTTAGCTTTTAAGCGCAACCGCGTCTTGTCTAAAAGGGTGAAAGCGGTTTCCCCAGAAGAAAAGAGAGCGCTCAGAAAAACGAGAAAAATAAAAAACATCAATTCCTGCATGGAGAAATCCTAATGGTTTCCATCTTATTGGGTTTTCCTGAGAGGACTGCAAATTCCCAGCCCTGATAGGAAATTTTCTCACCGGCCTGAGGGATGCGCCCAGTGAGCTCGATCAAAAAGGAGCTCAAAGTCCCGTACTCTTCGGGGATCACAATTCCCAATCTTTCAAGCTCCGACCTTTCAATTTCTGCTGCACATATGTAGGTATCTGTGCCAGTTTTCAAGCCCCTCATTTTTACTTGGTCATATTCGTCCCAGATCTCTCCCACGATCTCTTCCAGGATATCTTCCAAAGTGACCACTCCCGATGTCCCCCCATACTCATCTACCACAATAGCAATATGAGTTTGTCTTTTCTTGAATTCCCCTAAAAGGCGATCGAGGGTAATTCCTTCGGGAACAAACAGGGCCGGTTTCATTATTTCCTGAAGTGAGGATTTCTTGTTCAAAGCCAGATTATGAAGGAGATCCCGGGCGTGTAACACCCCCACTATTTCGTCAATGTTGGAGCGGTAAAGGGGAATACGGGAAAGGCCGGTGTTGCGGAAAATTTCAACCGCTCGCTCAGTATGGGCTTCAAGCGGAAGAGCAATTACTTTAAGACGAGGCTGCATGATCTCTTCTGCTTTTTTTCTTTCGAGCTCAGTAATCCCTTCCACGATTCTTCGCTCCTGAGGTAAAAAAAGGCCCTCTTGTATTGCCTCCTCCATCAGAATTTCCAGTTCTCTTTGAGAGATAGGTTCTAATTTTTCTCTTTTTCCCTTAAGCAATATTTTCAAAGTGCCTTCAGCCATGAAGTAAAAGAGTGAGGAAATCGGCATTAGGATGCGAGACAGGAAATAAAGGGAAGGAGCAAAACTGGAAACTATCTTCTTATAAGAAAAACTGGCGATTGTCTTAGGGAGTATTTCTCCAAAGATAATCACGGAAAGAGTGAGGATCACGGTCCCTAAAGTCAAAGCTCTTTCTCCCCAGAAGGAGAGAATCACCAGGGTTCCCAGGGCTGAGAAGGCGAAGTTAACCAGGTTATTGCTCAAAAGGATGAAAGAGAGGAACCTGAGGGGATTTTCCAGGAGTTTAGCTGCAATCCCTGAAAGAGAAAGAGGAGCACTTCCCTTTTGGGCAAAAAAAGCGGTTTCGCAGGCTGAGAAAAAAGCAGAGAAGGCTAAAAGGCAAATTAAAAGGAATTCACTCATTCCAGATAATAATTCTCTTTAGCGCGCATCCTCTTTCTTTTTTCCTCTTCCTGATCGTCGTAACCGCATAGATGCAATATGCCGTGAATTAGGAGGAGGCGAACTTCCCTGGTCAGGTTGTGCCCATATTCCTTAGCCTGGCGACGCGCAGCATCAAGGTTGATATAGACATCCCCCAAAAGCTCTTCGTGGTCAAATGGAAAGGAAAGCACGTCAGTGGGCCCTCTCCTGTGATGATATTTGAGGTTAAGGCGAGAGATGAAAAGATCATCAACCAGGACAACAGAGACTTCGCCCTTCACACCTTCCTCCCTTAACACCCTTTCTCCTAATTCAATTAGTGGTCTTTTCGGAAGCCTGATTTTCGGATGTTGATTGTTTACTATGACCCCCATTCCCTTTCTCTTTTTTCCCTTCTGGGTATTCGGGCCTTAAATGGTAAGCCGCGATAAGTATGCGCGCAAAGGCAACTTTGACTTTTTCCAGCTCCTTGAAGCTCAAATCAGAACAGGCAAGCTGACCATCCTGTACTCTTTCCCCCACGATCTTATCCACCATGTTGCGGATGCGTTCAGGAGTTTTCTCTTTAAGCGAGCGAACAGCTGCTTCTACTCCATCCGCCAGCATCACGATTGCCGCTTCTTTAGTTTCCGGTTTAGGGCCTGGATAGCGGAAAACCTCTTCAGCTGCCTTACCATCCCCTTCTTGCTGCGCTTGCCAGTAGAAATAGGAAGCCAAGGTGGTCCCATGATGGCTGGCAATTATTTCCATTATCGGTTCGGGTAAGGAGTAATTCCTGGCGATGTCTAACCCATCTCTGGCATGGGCCACTATAACCTGGGTGCTAAGTTGAGGTGTAATGCGATTGTGGATGTTGAAATCCCCTTGGTTTTCCACAAAGTATTCTGGACGGGCGATTTTTCCAACGTCGTGGAAATACCCTGCGGCTCGTGCCAGAAGAATATTGGCACCAATGGCGGAAGCAGCTCCCTCTGCTAAGCTGGCTACCATAATGCTGTGATGATAGGTACCAGGCGCCTCAATCAACAGGCGTTTGAGCAAGGGGTGATTGGGGTTGGAAATTTCCAGAAGATGCAGAGGAGAGGTCAAACGGAACCAGCTCTGGGTAGCGTGGAGGAGAAGGATAAAAATTGCAAAAATTCCCGATAAGCCACCGTTAAGCAACGACCATCCCATCTCTTCTAAGACCGTTAGGTACTCCTTTCCCAGATAAAATCCTGCAGCTCCAGCTACGAATGCCAGAACAAGCCCAGACTTTAAACCGGATGCCAGCAAATCTCCGGTCTTCAAAATTTGACGGGAAAAGTAGGCTGCGCTTGCACTTCCCATGAAAAGGGCGAAAGCGAAAAGAAAGTCGTTGCCCTGGATCATACCCAATCCCAGAGAGGAAAAGATCACAAACACCAGGGCGAAAGGAAAACCGAACAAAGCGGAAATCACCATCCCCGCAAAGGGAAGAGGGGTCAAGAAAATTAGCTTTAGGGGCATGAAATGGCATAAGAAGGTTACAAAAAGGAAAAGAAGCCCCGCAAAAAGGATCCTCCTCGGTGTGAGGAAATCCTTGAGAAAGTATAAGGAGAAAGCGGCCCAAGTTAGAAAAACAGCCAAGCAAACGAGAACAATGGAAATTAACTGTGACCAGGGAAAGGTGCTGCGGTATACTCCCAGAGCTTTTAAAGCAGCAAGTTTGTCCTCTGTGATTAGTTCGCCCTTTTTGACTACTACTTCTCCTTTGGTGACATTTACCCGAACAGGGTCCACTCCCTGACGCGCGAGTTGCTTGCGATAAGCGGTCTCTTTTTCATCCAAAGTGAGGTTAGGCGTGAGCACTGACTCGCAGACAGCTGCCATAACCTTTTTTGCTTCTGGAGGCAGGCCGAGAGCGCCGACTTTCTCCTGAATGCGAAGAGGAAGCTGGCTCATGTCCTCCTCTTTGATTCCCGCTTCAAGGAATTGAAGGGCAATATCAATCGTGTAGGAAAGCAAGGTTGTGAAAGTTGAGGGATCGACTTCTAAAGAGGCAGCGATGGCATCGTCGTTGAAACTCGAGGGAAGGCCCTGCTTCAATCTCTTGATCTTTTCTTCGTATGGCAAAGCGCCATTTAAAGAGACCTGTTCGATCAAATTATAATAATTGTTAATTTGAGTGCGCACAAGATTCTGTCGGGCAGGAGTAAAATCCTTGTTATATACTGGCATCACGGCCTGCTCCGCCAAATCCTGAAGCTCTTTGGTTTTTTCCTGGTCAATATATACTACATTCCGCTGAGCTACAATGTCATGGGAAGCAATCGAACCCAAAGTGACTCCATAGGAGGGAGGAAAAAGGTTAAAGACCAGAATTCCTATAAAAGGCAGATAGAGAACAAAAGCCAAAAGTATGGAACGCCATTTTAACTTAAGTTTCGGTTTTTGGCCCCGTCTCCAGAACTCCCGACCCCTTTTTCCTGCGCTCATTTTACGGTTTAATCGGAGGAGCTTTTCCGTTTACGGGCAGCAGCCATTTTTTTGCGGCGCAAAACAGAGGGGGACACAAAGTACTCTCTTTTCTTGATTTCCTTCATGATGCCTTCCTTCTGTACTTGCTTTTTGAACCTTTTTACCAATTCGTCCACAGACTCATTGGGTTTGCGCACGACTTCAGCCATTTCTCTCCCCCCCTTCTTTTGCGAATTTTATCCTGGAAGCCATGGAAGAGATCGGCCTCCCAGAACGTGTAAGTGAAGATGGAATACAGACTGTCCGCCTCCCCTCCCGCAGTTCAAAACAACGCGAAAACCTTGGGAAGCGAACCCCTTTTCTTCAGCTATTTTCCTGGCGGTAAGCAATAATTTTCCTAACAATTCGCTATCATCCACATCAAGCAAACTATCAAAGTGTTTTTTGGGGAGGACTAAATAGTGATATGGTGCTCGAGGGTAAATATCCTCTATCACCAAAGTTTCCTCATCCTCAAAAACCTTTTTCGCTTTTTCTTCACCTTGAATTATACGGCAGAAAATACAGTTTGTCTTCATAATTTTGTGCCCAAGCACACGTCCGCAATTGAGTATATTCTCACAGGAACGGTCGTATTGCAAGAAAGCGCTTCTGCGCTTTCCACTTTGACTCTAATGTAGTTAGGGGTATAACCTTCCCCGGCCTTTGGAGAAGTTAATTTCTCTAATAGTACGGGAAGCACCTGGCCCAGGAATTTCTTTTTGTAATTTAGGGATAATCTTGAGGCTAAAAGGCGTAATCGTTCCATGCGCTCCTTCTTGACTCTCTCCTCAACTTGATTGGGAAAGTCCCTGGCCAGGGTAAAAGGTCTTGGAGAATACCGGAAAATGTGGATTCTGGAAAACCCCACCCTTTCCGCGGCCTCGAGAGTGCGTTCAAAATCCTCTTCGGTTTCCCCGGGAAATCCTACCATGATATCAGTAGTGACTGCCAGATCTGACCACACTGACCTGGCCGCATCTACAATCTTTAAAAAATCTCCTAAGGTATATCCCCTTTTCATGCTGGCCAGGATCTTATCCGAACCACTTTGCAGGGGAAGGTGAAGATGAGGACAGAGTTTGGATATTTTTCCCAACTCGTATATCTTCTTTGGGCTTAAATCCATGGGCTCTAAGGAACTTAGCCTGATGCGCTCGATTCCCGAAACCTCTTCCAAGGCTTTCAGCAAAGTTAAAATATCGATATTCTCCTTGAGGTCGTATCCATAGCTGGAAAGATGAACACCGGTAAGCACGATTTCTTTGAAGCCCGCACGCGAGAGCTCTTCAACTTCCTTGACGACTTCCTCCAAGTTCCGGCTACGGGAATTTCCCCGCAGATAAGGGACGATGCAATAAGAGCAGAAACGGTTGCAACCATCTTGTACTTTTACCACTCCCCTTGTTCTGTGCCAAACTGGAAGGGAATTCAATTTCTGGCTTTCCAAGCCCAATGCTTGCAGTACTCCTTCTTTATCCCAGGGCGGGAAAGCATTTTTCTCTCCTGAGCGGCGCGCTAACTCTCCTAAGCAACCGTAAAGAATCACTGAGGCTTTGGGATTGAGGCGGCTAAAGCGCCTGATGAGTTGTTTGGCCTCTCTCACTGCCTTTTCAGTAACCGCACATCCACAGATCAGAAAAGCCTCGCTTTGAGGAGAGGGAGGAGCAATATCGCCTCCCCCTTCTTGGATCATCCTTTCCAGCTGTGCGCTATCATATTGTGAAACTTTACATCCCAGAGAGAGCAAAGAAACCTTCATTCTCCCAGGCCTCCCCAGTGAGAGAAAAGATAAATTGCAGCAACCACTCCTGCAATCTCTGTTCTGAAGATCCTTTCACCCAGAGAAACGACTTCAAAGCCAGCGTGGGAAGCCATTTCTGCTTCCTCAGGGGCAAACCCACCTTCGGGACCCACTACCATTAGTACCTTCTGGGGGTTTTCATTTTTTTGAACTATTTCTTTGAGTTTTTTTTCTCCATTCTCCCAGAGGAAAAGCCCGAGTGCGTATTTGGACCTCAGAAGAAGCACTTCTTCTAAGGAAGAGCGGGGCTCCACCTCCATTGAAGGAAAACCGGAAACCTTGGATTCCTGTATGGCAATCCGACGCCACCTTTCCAGTTTTTCTTTCATTTTAAGGGGATCCGGCTTAGGTATGGAGCGTTGAGAGAAAAAGGGAATTATTCTGCGGATCCCTATTTGAGAGCATAACTTAACTGTATCCTCAATTTTTTTACCTTTGGGAATGGATTGGGCAAGGTCCAGAGAAAGGGGAAAAGGTGGAATTTCTGAGAAAGAAACGATTTTTCCTTTTAAAATTGGTCCAGCTTGTAGCTCCACCAAGAGCCTTTGATTGCCACACAGCACATTGACTCTATCTCCTGGACGCATGCGCAACACGTTAAGAATATGGTGCCTTTCTTCGGGAGGAAAGAGCACAAATTCTCCCTCCCTGAATTGGGGAGGGAGCCAGAAGGACTTAGGCAATCAAACACCCTCCTTCTGGAGGTTTCTTTCTAAAATGTTGGTGACGCAGGATAGGGTGCGAATGGCTTTAGCGTAGTCCATTCTCATCGGTCCCACTAAGCCTAAAGCACCCCAATTGTAGGAAGAAGTTTCGAAGGGCATCGCTAAAAGAGCCAGGTCTCTCAGCTCAAAAAATTCATTTTCTCCCCCAATTATTACCTGGAGGCTCTTGCTGGTGAGTTTTCTCTCTAAGAATTCTTGCAAGAGAAAACGCCTGTCAAGGGCGGAAATTAACGTCCGCAATTTGCCCAGATCCTGAAGCTCTGGAGAAAGAAGGACGTTTTCTTCCCCTTCCACTATTAGCCTTTCCCTTTGTTCAAAGAGAAATACTTCATGTATAAACGAATGGATCTGCCCTAAGAGAAAAGCATATTGTTTCAGCGGTCCTTCTCGAAGAACTTGAATGGCTTGCAGGGCTTCCCAGGGAGTCTTTCCGTCAATCTGACGGCTTAAAATACGGGAAAGATCCTCCAGCTGTTCCTCTGTAACATCTTCCGGAGTCTCAGCAAGGGAACTCTGAATGATTTTGGCACTGGTCACAATTATAACCAAAGTAGCCTTGGAGGAGATGGGAACAAAATGCAGCCGCTTTAAGATTAGTTGATGGAAATGCGGGGTCAAGGCAATGGAAGCGTAGGTGGTGATGGTGGAGATTAAACGGCATACTTCCACCAGGAGTTGTCGCAGGTCTTCTCCTTTGTGAGAAATCGCTTGAGAAAGGTTTTCCATCTCTTGGTTGGAAACTGGAGGAATAGTTAGAAGGTGATCCACATAAAAACGATAACCCAGTTCCGTAGGAACGCGTCCTGCGGAAGTATGAGGATGGGTAAGGTACCCCATATCCTCCAGAGCAGCCATTTCCGCTCTCACAGTGGCCGGACTATAATTTAATCCATATAGTCCTACCAATGTCCGGGAGCCAACCGGCTGCCCATGAAGGATATAATCCTCCACAACTGCCTTTAAAATTGCCTTCCTTCTCTCGGTAAGATACGCCCTTTGCATTTCCTGGACTCACTTTTTTATATTTTACATCAAACGGGACATAATCTCTAATGAAACGAAGAAGTGCCTTTCCCTGATGCGCCACCTGCCCTCCTTTTCTTCCAGTAACCCCTTTTCCTTTAAGGCCAAGAGCTTTTTTTGGAAAGCGTTGAAAGCTCTCGGGTACTTTTTTCTCAGCTCATCCTCCAGAAAACCGTCAGAGGTTCTCAAGCGAAGGATTGCTTCCTCGCGCAAGGCTGCAATGCCCCTTTTTCCGGAACGATAGGCAATGGGGGCTCTCCCTTCCTGAAGGAAAGCAATGTATTCTTCTATTTTGCCCAGGTTGCCTCGGCGAATACCATCGTGGAAAGAGACCGCTTTGAGGCCAAAGCCAATATATTCTCCGTAATTCCAATAGACCAAATTATGGCGAGAGCGATAGCCTGGAAGAGCAAAATTGGAGATCTCGTAGTGCTCATAGTGATTGGCCCTTAAGATGCGGCAAGCTGAGCAGTAAATGGAAGCCATCAGGTCATCCTGGGGAGGCTCTAACGCTCCAGATTTGACTTTTTTAAAAAGAGGGGTCCCTTTTTCTAAAGAAAGGCAATAGAGAGAGAGATGTTCTGGAGCCAGAGCCACCACTCGATTCAAACTGAAGAGGAAATCACCCAGGCTCTGGCCCGGAAGACCAAAGATCAGATCAAGGTTAATATTTTTAAACCCGGCACTCCGGGCTAACTGAAAAGCCTTCTCGGCCTGGAAACTATTATGAATCCTTCCCAGCAAAGCAAGCTCCGAGTCTTTGAGAGACTGAACCCCAATGGAGATCCTGTTAAATCCGCCTTCTTTTAGTATTCTCAAACCGGTCAGGTCTATGGTTCCCGGATTAGCCTCTAAGGTAATTTCGAGATTCTCTTCCCTTTTCCTTGGGAGGATAAGGTAGAGAAGGGAGAGGAGCTCTTCTGCGGGAAGCAAGGACGGGGTTCCACCTCCAAAATATACGGTTTGGATTTCCCTTTCTTCCAGGAAATGGTGATAAAGTCCAATTTCTCTCTTTAAGGCCTCCAGGTACTCCTGGATCAGAGTATTTGAGGCCTCCATGGAAGTAAAATTGCAATAAGCGCACTTCTTCAAACAGAAAGGGATATGGACGTAGACAGAAAGGGGCTTCATTCCTCAGTGTCAATTTTGAGCATACTGAAAAAAGCTTCCTGGGGAATTTCCACATTCCCTACCTGTTTTAGCCTCTTCTTGCCCTCCTTTTGTTTCTCTAACAGCTTCATTTTTCTTGTAACGTCTCCCCCATAACACTTGGCCAGCACGTTCTTTCTCAGGGGTTTTATAGTCTCTCGGGCGATTACCCTGCTGCCAATTGCCCCTTGAATGATAACTTCAAAGAGCTGTTTGGGGATGGTCTTGCGTAAGCGGCTGACGATTCTGCGAGCATGCTCATAAGCTTTCTCCTGGGGAAGAATGTAACAGAGGGCGTCCACTTGTTTCCCGTTTACCAGGATATCCAACTTAACCAAGTCTGTTTTTCTATACTCTAAAAACTCGTAATCGAAGGAAGCGTATCCACGCGAACGGCTCTTAAGTTGGTCGTAAAAGTCAAGGAGTATCTCGGCTAAAGGAAGTTCGTAAGTCAAGATCACCCTTCCTCCTTCCATATACTCCATATTCTTGAAAATTCCGCGCTTGTTTTGAGCCAGCTCCATCATCGGACCCACAAATTCTTGAGGGGCCATGATAATAGCGCGCACGAAGGGCTCTTCAATGTGATCCACTACTTCTGGGCTGGGGAATTTCGCTGGATTATCAATTTCTAAACTTGAACCGTCGTGCATAAAGACTCGATACACCACGGAAGGGGCAGTAGCTACAATCTCCTGCTCGTACTCCCTTTCCAGTCTTTCTTGGACTATTTCCATGTGCAAAAGCCCTAAAAATCCGCAACGGAAACCGAAACCCAGAGCAGGAGAGGATTCTGGCTCGTAAACAATTGAGGCATCGTTAAGGGAAAGCTTCTGTAATGCTTCCCTCAAAGCGGGAAAGTCCTCATTTCTTGTGGGATAGAGACCACAGTAAACCATGGGCTTCAGGTGGCGAAAACCTGGCAGGGGCTCTCTGGCTGGATTTGTAGCGGAGGTAACAGTATCCCCAACTTTAGTTTCTGATAGGGTTTTGATGTTTGCCGCCAGGTAACCTACTTCCCCCGCTTCCAGTTCTCCCTTTGGGATCATTCCCAGTTTGAAATAACCCAATTCCATGACCTCGAATACCTGATCGGTGCCCATCATTTTTATTTTGTCTCCCACCTTGACTTTTCCGTCTACTACGCGGACATAGGCAATGACCCCCTTATAAGGGTCATAGTGAGAGTCAAAGATCAAAGCCCTCAGAGGAGCGTTGGGATCACCTCCTGGTGGCCTGATTCGTTTAACAATGGCTTCCAGGACGTTTTCCGTACCCACACCCTCCTTGGCTGAGGTCAGGATAGCCTCGCTTGTGTCCAGAAGGAGAGTTTCTTCAATTTCCCTTTTCGTTTTTTCCGGATCAGCGTTGGGCAAATCAATCTTGTTAATTACTGGAATTAAATCCAGATTTAAATCCATCGCCAGGTAGGCGTTTGCTAAGGTTTGAGCTTCTACTCCTTGTGTACTATCCACTACCAGCAGGGCTCCCTCGCAAGCTGCTAAAGCTCGAGAAACTTCGTAGGTAAAATCTACATGTCCTGGGGTATCAATCAGGTTCAAAATATATGTTTGGCCCTCCTTGGCCTGATATTCCAGCCTCACAGGGTGAGCTTTGATCGTAATTCCTTTCTCTCGCTCTAAGTCCATCTGGTCAAGCACCTGCTCGATCGGGACGCGAAATTTGACCCCCGTGGCCTCCAGTAGACGATCGGCCAAAGTGGACTTTCCGTGATCAATATGTGCGATTATGCAAAAATTTCGGATTTTTTCCTGCATGCGCTTAGTATATTATGTGCATTTCTTCCTGAAAAACTCTTTTTGGCCAACTGGTCCTTGATTTTAGGAAAACTCTTGACATTCTCCTCATAATCTGGACAATATTAAATTCGCCTTCCGTGTTTAATGCGGAGTCGGTGAATTAGGGAGTTAATAAAGGAGAGAGCTTTGCCAAGATCTAAGTCAGCCATAAAAAGGGAACGATTGACCAAAAAAAGGACGGAACGCAACCGTTCTTTGGAGAGCAAGCTTAAGACCACAATTAAAAAGGCTCAAAGAGCCGCTGCTCTCAAAGAGGAGAACGCAACCGAGGTAGTGCGCGAGGCCTGTCGCACCATCGACAAGATGGTGACAAAGGGTATTCTCCACAAGAACGCGGCCGCACGCCAAAAATCTCGTTTGATGAAAAAAATCGCTTAAGAAAAAGGGCCTCAGGAAGAAAATTCCACGATAAACTTTTCCAAAAGCAGGTGGGGATCTTCCCCGCCTTGTTTTATCTTTTTATCGATCTCAACCAGGGCATCAAGGGCTTCTTGCGCTCTTTCCTGGGTATAACGGCTCGAGTGTTCCAGGATTCTTTTTATGGTCAGGGGATGGTCACCTAATTTTTGAGCCAGTTTAAAATAATCAGGTCTTTTAATCTCCCCCATTCCCGCAAGCTGCCAGAGCAATCGGAAATGGCGAAAAAGGAGAAAAACCAATTTCCCCGTTTCATCCTTTCCCATAAGGTAACTTTGGTCTAAAAGAGAGATTGCTTTTCCTCTTTTTCCTGAAAGCACTGCTTCCAATAAGTCGAAAATGGTGCCCTCAAGGGAGGGCGAAGTTACCTTCTCCACGCTGTTTCTTGAGACGATTTCCTCCTCCTCAAACAGGGAAATTTTCTCAATTTCTTTATCCAGGGCATCCAGAGAGCCATCGGTATGGGTGAGCAAGAATTCCAAGGCCTCGGGGGAAATCCTCTTTCCCTTTTTCTTGAAAAGCCCCGCAATCCAGTTTTTCAGTTGCTTTTCTCCCAGTACCGGATCTTTAACCAGCGCTGCCTCTGGAATATCAATGTCCAAAGGCTCTTCTTGGCAGCCCTCCAATCCTAAAACCAGAACTTGATCCTCTATGGGACGGATTCTTCTCAAAAGTTCCTTTTTAGCCCCGGATTTGAGCTCGCACACATTTTTCAAATAAAGCACCCTGCGGGAAGAAAAAAGACAGGCATTTTCCTGGTTCTCAAGGAGGAATTCTAATTCGTTTTCTCCTGCCTCCCTGATTTCCAGATTTTCTTCAGAAAAGAGAAAGCCTTGAACGAGAGATTTTAGAAACCTGTCCCTGAGATAAAGGGAGTTACCCCAAAGAAAGTAAATGGGAGAAATTTTTCCTTCCTCAATCAGTTTGATCGCTTCTAAAAAATCAAGCTCTTTCATTTTTCATGCTCAATTGTAATGAATTTCCCGTCACTTTGAACAGTGATTGAGCCAACAACAGAAGTCTCTAAGGTCAAGATCTCTTCCTCTTTAAGCAAGCCCAGCGCGATTTGAGATGGATGCCCGTAAGAATTATCTTTCCCCACGGAGATTACTGCTAAAAGGGGATGGACCATTTCCAAAAATTCTTTGTCTAAGGAGGTAGCGCTTCCGTGATGCGGTACTTTCAAGACCTCTGCTTCAATTCCTCCCTCTTCCTTCAGATGCTTTCGACCGTTATTCTCGATGTCGCCCGTGAGGAGCAAGTCTGTCTCTCCGAATGAGAATTTTCCCACCAGAGAAAGGTCGTTAATCTTCCAGTTCTTCGCTTCCTCCGAGGGGGCAAGTATTTTTAATTGAGCGAGAGCGGTTTTAATGGAATAACCTTCTTCCACTTCCTTACATGGAATTCCTTTTTTCTTGAGCTCTTCTTCTAACTTAGACAGACTTTCTCCATGGTCTTCTCTGTTAACAAGCACCATTTTCACGGGGATGTTGTCCAGAATGGGGAAAAGTCCGTTGAGGTGATCGCTATGAGAATGGCTGATGAAGACTAAATCTAAAGAATTGACCCCCAGATCTTGGAGGTATCTGAGGCTTTTCCAGTTTCCCCCTGCATCCCACAGGAGATTGAGCCCATCAGGTGTTCTGATAAGTATGGAATCACCCTCCCCCACGTCTATAAAGTGAGCCTCCAAAAGTCGAACCGGAAAAAGAAAGGGAAAAAGAACCATCCAGAGGAAAAAGGTCAAAAAGACCATGGACATTAACTTTGTGGCCAAGGCTCTTCCTCTCTCCTTGAATCCTAATAAAGCTATTCCCAGAGAAAAAAGCAGGGTAACCCAATAAATTCCCTGCAGCCAGGAAGGTGCACTGGGGACGATGAGGTTGGATAAGGGTAAAGCTCCCAGGCCCTTGGTAGCATCGTAAGTCAAAGTTGCTCCCTTACCAACTATCCAGAGAAGGGGCCTTCCAATTCCTGGAAGAAAAAGGGAAAAGGAGACCGCGATGAGTCCTGCAGGAAGGAGGATGGAAACAAGGGGAAGAACGATCATATTAGCCAGCGGAGCAATTAAGGACAAGTTGTGAAATTGAGAAGCGATTAAGGGAGCGACTCCAATCTGGCTGGATAAAGCGGCAAAAAGGGAATCCTTCAGGATCTTTGGTGTTTTTCCTGGAACCCATCTCTGCATTTCCGGTGAAAAAGCTGTAAGGCAGGCCGTGGCCAAAAAAGAAAGCTGGAAATCCAAGAAAAAGAGGGCTAAAGGATCAAAGAGAAGGACTATCAGGGCTGCCAATGCCAGAGTAGTTGGAAAATCCTTTTCTCTTCTTATAAGCATGCTCAAGATTCCCACAAGAACTGTGATCGTAGCTCTGGTGATGGAAGGCAACCAATCACACAGTGTGGCGTATATCAGGATAGAAGGAATGGAGATCAAAAGAGCGGTTTTCCTTCTCAAGCTCAGGGCTTGCCCGATTATCAAGAAAAAGGCTACAAGCAGGGCTACATTGGTACCTGAAGCTGCCAGGATATGAGAGGTTCCCGTTTCTCTGAAAGGAAGGGCTGCGCTTGTTTCTAAGTTTGCTGCTCTGCCGATGAGCACCCCCTTCAGAAATTCTCTTTCCGGATAGGGGACAACAGTGTCGATTTCCCTTTCAATCCCCAGGCGGAGATTCCGAAAAAACTCTCCCACTGGAGTGAGGGTTGTTCCTATCCTTTCCATTTGGAAGGGCTTTATTACCCAGAAGCATCGTTCTTTTCTGAGATATTCGCTAACGTTTTCTCCGGGGGGCTCTATCTCTCCTCTTATTTTTAGCAGATCCCCTTTCTCTAAGTGTTCTTCCTGAGGGGAAATGACGTAGAGACGGAAATTCGCCTTTTCATCCTCTTCCCCTTTTTCTAAAAACAGGACTTTAAGGTAAAAATAGGAGTTTCCATTCTGGGTTTTGGGTTCGCTATCCACAATTCCCCAGGCTGAATCCATGGAGGGTTCCTGACATTGAGGGTGGCTTGCGGAAAAGGAGAGAAAGAAGCCCAGGGGCAGAGCTAAGGATAAAAGCAGAAACGCCCAGGGCAAATGCATTTTGGAAATTAAGGGAAAAAGGACCGCAAGAGAAAAAATTAAAAGTAAGAGAGAAAGATAAGGGAGATTGAGGTAAAAGCCCATAATCTCTCCCAGAATAAAAAGGGATACCCAGAGGAAAAGGGGTCTCCCCAAGAGCGCGTGTCTCACTTCACCGTGATTAAATCCTTAATGGCCTCGAATTTTTTATCGCCAATCCCGGAGACCTCTTTGAGTTCTTCTATGCTCTTGAACCCTCCCTTTTGTGTGCGGTAATCCACAATTCTCTGAGCGAGAACTGGTCCAATTCCCGGAAGAGCCTCCAATTCACTTGCAGAAGCTGTATTGATATTTATTTTTTTCGTCTGGGCAGGTTGAGAGGAGGCGCTTGCCTGAGATTGGTTTTCAGGATAAGAGGGCTGAAATTCCGCTGTTTCTTCCTCCTCTGAGGAGTTTTGAGGGGCTTTCTTGGGAACAACTATTTTGTCCCCATCCTTTAAAACCATGGCTAAGTTTAAAGAATCGATATCCGCTTCGCTTGTGGCTCCCCCTGCCAGCTTGATTGCATCTGCAACCCGCGCTCCTTGAGGCAATTTATAAAGTCCAGGAAGCTGAACCTCTCCGGCAACATGGACGTAAATTTCCGAAGGAGTGGGAGATGGTTTCTCTGTATTCTCTATTACTATTTGAGGAGATCTGTAGCAACCGGATAGAAGAGAAACGATTATGAGCAAAAGGGAAATTAAGGGATAGAGACTCCTCGTCTTCATTCTTCCCTCCTCCTTATTTTGTGACGATATTCACTATCCTGTCAGGAACTATAATCATTTGCTGGATTTCTCCTTTCCCCAAGAACCTTTTTACCTTTTCTGAAGAAAGCACGATCTCTTTCAGTTTCTCTTCTTCTAAGCCCTTTTCCACCAGGATGCGTTCGCGCAATTTTCCGTTGATCTGGATTACTAAGGTAGTTTTTTCCTCTTTCAGAAGCTCTTCATCCCAGCTTGGCCAGGGCTGCTTATGCACGCTCTCCTTATATCCGAGACGCTCCCAGAGCTCAGAGGTAATGAAGGGGGCAAAGGGAGCGAGGAGCAAGCAAAGGCCAGAGAGCACTTCTAATTCCAGATTGATGTTCCTTAGAGGAAGAGGAAGCTTTCTGTAATCGCTCCAGTCGTTAACTAATTCCATCAGGGCTGAAATGGCGGTGTTCAGGCGGAAGCGCTCTTCTATGTCAATTGTGACCCTTTTAATTGTCTGGTGCATTTTTGCTCGCAGGGCTTTCTCTCTTTCTCCCTCTGATTGGTTTTCTCCCTTGTCTTTTTCTGCAATCAATTCTAAGGATAATCTCCAGAACCTGTTCAGGAAGCGGAAAATGCCCTCAATGCCTCTTTCTGTCCATTCCGCGTCCATTTCCGGCGGAGAGATAAAAAGGGAATAAAGGCGAGCTGAATCGCAACCAAATTTTTCCGCTACTTCCTCAGGTGGCACTACATTTCCTTTGGACTTTGACATAGCGGCTCCACCCAATGTGACCATGCCGTGAGCAAAGAGCTTCTTGAACGGCTCTTGAAATTTTACCAGCCCCATGTCGTAGAGAACCTTGGTGAAAAATCTGGAATATAAAAGGTGGAGGATGGCATGCTCAATTCCTCCAATGTAGAGATCCACCGGCAGCCAGTAATTTGCTGCTTCAGGATCGAAAGGCTTATCTGGAGGGTTAGTCAGGGCATTGGGGCTGGTATACCTTAAATAGTACCAGGAGGAATCCACAAATGTGTCCATAGTATCGGTTTCCCTCTTTGCTGGACCTCCGCAACGAGGGCAGGTTGTATTCACGAATTCCGGGACCTTGGAAAGAGGGGATCCGCCCTCTCCTGTAAAGGGAGCATTTTCTGGAAGCAGGACGGGTAGGTCCTCTTCGGGAACCGGCACGGTGCCGCATCGGGGGCAATAAATGATAGGGATTGGGGCTCCCCAGTAGCGCTGACGGGAGATCAGCCAATCCCTTAGTCGGTAAGTAACGGCACCCTTGCCAATCCCCTTTTTCTCCAGCCATCCGATGGTTGTTTCTTTTGCTTTATTTCCAGGGGTTCCGCTCAGGGGTCCGGAGTTTATCATGGTGCCAAATTCTGCGTGGAAGAGGACGTCCTTGTAAAAGCTTACGCGCCAGAGCATCTCCATCACGGTCCTCCGATTGGAAACCGAAGGCTCAAGCGTCCGACATTTTTCCATGATCCGGCGATCAGAACCAGTAGAATCAAGCTCAAGGACCTGGTTTTTGAAAATAAAAAGCCAGCGTGCTCCTACCACCTCGCACCAGGAATTATCTTTAATTGATTTCTGCACTATTTTCAGATAACGCTCAACCTGGTCCTTTGTCAGCTCAACATACAGTGTCCCTTCCCTCGCTTCAAATTTGACTCCTTCCTCCAAAAGCTCCTGGGGAAGGCTTTGGTGGTAAGTATTTTTCAAGACGATGCTTTTGCATTTCCCATCCGGGCGTTCGATTACGGGAATTATAGGCAGACCGAATTTCAGGGCGAAAGCAAAATCCCTTTCATCGTGAGCGGGCACTCCCATTATTGCTCCGGTTCCGTAGGTGATCAGAACATAATCAGCAACCCAAATGGGAATTTCCTCCCCGTTCACGGGATTAAGAGCGTAGCTTCCCAGAAAGACTCCTGTCTTTTCCTTTTCAGTGGACTCCCGCTCTATCTCACTCTGCTTTTTGGCCTCTTCCACATAAGCTTGAACTTCTGCCTTTCTTTCTGGAGAAGTCAATTGGTCCACTAAGGGGTGTTCTGGCGCCAGTACCATGAAGGTTGCCCCCCAGAGCGTATCCGGTCTGGTGGTGAAAACTGTGATCTTTTCTCCTGATTTAGTGGGAAAGTCTACAAGTGCCCCTTCAGATTTCCCGATCCAGTTTCTTTGCATGATTTTTACTCGTTCCGGCCACTCCGTGAGAAGGTCCAGGTCCTTGAGCAACCTTTCCGCATAGTCGGTGATGCGGAAAAACCACTGCTCCAGGTCTCTTTTCTCCACAAGGGTACCGCAACGCCAGCATCGGCCATCCTCAACTTGCTCGTTGGCCAGAACGGTCTGGCAATGAGGACACCAGTTTACAGGAGCTTTTTTCTTGTATGCTAACCCTCTTTCGTAAAACTTGAGGAAGAACCATTGAGTCCATTTGTAGTACTCCGGTTGACAGGAAGCGAAGCGGCGGTCCCAATCGTAGGAAATGCCCAGGAGCTTTTGTTGCCTTTCGATAGTGGCAATAGCTTCGTAAGTCCAGGTAGCTGGATGAAGTTTCCTTTCAATGGCAGCGTTCTCCGCAGGCATGCCGAATGCGTCCCAGCCCATAGGATGAAGGACATTAAAGCCCTTCATCCTCTTGAACCTGGCCATTACATCACCTATGGAGTAAGTTCTTCCGTGCCCCATATGTAGACCCCCTCCAGAGGGATAAGGGAACATCACGAGGTTATAGAATTTGGGCATTCCCTTCTTTTTGTTTTCCTCTATTGGGGAGGGCTCTTCAGCCCATCGCTTGCGCCATTTTTCCTCAATTGCTTTGAAATCATAATTTTCCACATTCATGGTCGACACCCCTTATCTTAATAAAGAAAAAATCCTTTAGCCCTTAGGGGCGAAAGGATTTGCCTTCGCGGTACCACCCTATTTAATTTTGGTGGAGCTGACGGGACTTGAACCCGTGACCTCTTCCATGCCAAGGAAGCGCGCTCCCACTGCGCCACAGCCCCACTCAAAACCTCATTTGCGCTTTAACGGACGCTCCGCAGCAGACTACTCCGTTCGCCTGCCAGGCTCCGGGACGAGTTCGGCCGAGGCCTACTACTTCCCTTCATAGCCTTTAACTGAGTTGAAATTTTATTACACCCCCCTTTTTCTGTCAATCAGGAATAGATTGCCTCTTTGTGATGTATCTTTAGTTAGAAAGGAAATGATGGCTAATTGTTATAGGATGAAGAAACGAAGGGAGTAATAAAGGAATCATGATTGTAAGAGACCCTGTATGCAAGATGAGTATAGAGGATAAGGAAGCCGTTGCTACTTCAATATATAAAGGCATTACCTACTATTTCTGCTCAAAGAATTGCAAGCAGAAGTTTGACAGTGATCCTGAGGCCTATATCGGAGGGAAAGGATCTGTGGCTTCAGAACCAGGAGCGATTTACACCTACCCCATGCATCCTGAAAACCGTGAGAAAAAGCCAGAGTCATGCTCTACCTGCGGGATGGCACTTGAACCGCTCACTCCTTCGCTAACCCCGGCGGAAACAGAATGGACGTGTCCCATGCATCCAGAGATTGTCCGGGACTCACCAGGGTCATGCCCTATCTGCGGGATGGCACTTGAACCACGAACCATCACTGGAGAGGAGAAAAACCCCGAGCTCAAAGACATGACGCGGCGATTCTGGGCGGGCCTGATTCTCACAATTCCCCTGATTTTAATCGCTATGCGCAACTACATCCCGGGCCTCTCCTTAATAGATCGCCTCCTCTCTCCTGAGCTCCTGAAATGGGCGGAGATAATTCTTGCCACACCTGTTGTCCTTTGGGCCGGTTGGCCTTTCTTTGTGCGTGGATGGCGGTCTATTATCACCTACAAACTTAATATGTTTACGCTGATAGCCCTGGGTGTTGGAGTGGCCTATATTTACAGCATTGTGGCAGCGCTCCTGCCCGGTATATTTCCTGCCTCCTTTAGAAGGGGGAATGAAGTGAGCGTATATTTTGAGGCAGCAGCAGTAATTGTAACCCTCGTGCTTTTGGGACAGGTGCTTGAACTCAGGGCTCGCAGCAAGACAGGTGCAGCTATTAAGGCACTGCTTGGTCTGGCACCAAAAACAGCCAGGCGCATCCAGGACGGCGTCGAAGAGGACGTTCTTCTTGAACATGTAAAACCTGGAGATATCCTTCGGGTTCGTCCTGGAGAAAAGATACCGGTAGACGGTATGGTGATTGATGGGACAAGCTCAGTCGATGAGTCCATGGTTACTGGTGAGCCGATTCCGGTCGAGAAGGGGAAGGGAGACCGCGTCATTGGTGGGACAGTAAATGGAACGGGCATGCTGATGATAAAGGCTGAAAAGGTAGGAGCTGATACCCTTCTTGCGCAGATAGTTCGGATGGTCGGGGAGGCTCAGAGAAGTCGCGCACCTATCCAGAAGCTTGCGGACGTCGTAGCAGCATATTTTGTCCAGATTGTTGTGGCAGTGGCAGTCATCACCTTTATTGCCTGGGCATGGATAGGCCCTGAACCAAGAATGGCACATGCAATCATCAATGCAGTGGCAGTTTTAATTATTGCTTGCCCCTGTGCCCTCGGCCTTGCCACACCCATGTCCATAATGGTTGCCATGGGAAAGGGCGCAACGGCAGGGGTGCTTTTCAAAAACGCAGAGGCCATAGAGGTGATGGAAAAGGTGGATACTCTCGTTGTGGACAAAACAGGAACACTTACCGTCGGCAAACCATCCCTTATGGAGATAGTGCCCGCCAAGGGTTTTGATGAAATGTCGATACTTCATTTTGCCGCAAGCCTTGAGCGCGCAAGCGAACACCCCCTTGGAGCTGCGATTGTAAAAGGTGCAGAACAAAGGGGTATAAGCCTTACTGGTGTGGAGAACTTCGAATCCTTAACGGGCAAAGGAGTAGTGGGCGAGATTCAGGGACAGCGGATTGTCCTTGGAAGCAGGAAGCTCCTCGAGGACTATAGCATTGATCCTGGTGAACTCTCCGAAAAGGCCGAGGCCATGAGGAAAGAAGGTCAGACGGTGATGTTCATCGCCGTGGACGGCAGGCTAGCAGGGCTTCTTGGAGTCGCTGATCCCATAAAGGAAACAACCCCTGAGGCCATCGAGACACTTCACAGGGAGGGTATCCGTATTGTCATGGTCACAGGGGACAACCGCACCACAGCCGAAGCGGTCTCTAAGAGGCTGGGACTTGATGAGGTGATTGCCGAGGTGCTACCAGACCAGAAGACCTATGTGGTAAAGAGATTACAGGATGAAGGAAGGATTGTGGCCATGGCTGGCGACGGAATCAACGATGCCCCTGCCCTGGCACAGGCGCATGTGGGTATAGCAATGGGTACAGGCACGGATGTGGCTATGGAAAGCGCTGGTGTGACCTTAGTAAAGGGTGATCTCAAAGGCATAGTCCGGGCAAGGCGTCTGAGCAAGGTGACCATGCGGAATATTAAGCAGAATCTATTTTGGGCTTTTATTTATAATACCTTTGGTGTTCCCATCGCCGCAGGTGTTATTTACCCGTTCTTTGGCATCTTGCTCAGTCCCATTTTCGCTGCGGCGGCCATGAGCTTCAGTTCAGTATCGGTCGTGGGCAACGCTCTCCGCCTGAGAGGCGCTCGCCTCTAAATCCATGGGGTCAGGTCTTGCAATCACGCATTTTTCTCTTTACCTTGCCCCAAAATGGGGTAGAAACCTCGGGTAATTCAGCGAATTCCGCAGTGAAAATTGTCACGGGAAGCGGTAAAATGATGGAAACTCTTTTTTAAATATGCGCAGAAAACTCGTTATTTCGCTTATTTTCTTTCTCCTTTTTGCGCTTACGGCTTGCAATAGGGGTGAGGAAAGTCAGGCCTCATCACCCGCTCAGGTCGTGGAGGCTTTTTTCAAGGCCCTGGATGCCAAGGAATACCCAACTGCTTACTCCCTGCTCACTAAGGAATTTCAGGAGCAAATGCCCCTGGAGATATTCTCCTCTTCCATAGAACAAGGGCTTTCCGAATACGGCATCGTCTCTCAGACGCATGAAATTGTTAAAGAGGAAGTGCAGGGTGATCTGGCCCACGTTTCTTATAAGGTTACTTCTCGGAACAAAGAGGGCAAAAAATTTGAAGGGGAAGGGGTTTACATCTTGAAAAAGGAAAACGAACAATGGAGAATTGATTTAGTTCCAACCTCACCATAAAGGGAAGACAAATGAGCAAGAAGAAAAAGCTTTTTGGAGAATTGGGGATTGAGCTGGGTTACCTGGACGTAGATCAAGTCCTGCGCGCTGTGCGCATGCAGGAGCGTATGGCAGAAGCAGAGAAGGAACTTATCGGAAAAATCCTTAAAGAATCAGGGGACCTCAGCGAAGCCATGATCCAGGAAATTTTGTCCAGACAAAAGGAGAACGAGGAAGAAGATTGAAGCTGGAGTTGTGCTTTCCTTTATTTAGTAGATAATTATCTACATGAAAGCGCCTAAGGAAGAATTGTTATTTTTCCAGCGATTCGATCGCCTGGAAATAGAAGTTTCCCCAGCGTCAGAGCTAATTTTAAGCCTTTTTTCCGCTTATAATCCCCGCAACGAGACTCCCCCTTCCTGGTCCCGCTCGCTGAAAAGGAAACTTTCTTCCACCTCAAGAAACAGCTTAAAAATTTTCTTTCAGGGAGAGGTCCAGTTAGGCTTGAATTCCCTCAGGTTCCTTCTTTCCCTTAAGCCACCTCGAACTTTAAATTCCCTCCTGAACTTCCTGAGCTCGCTTCCTTTTACTGATTTCGTTCACGCTCTTCTTTCCAGATTGGATCCAGGAATTCCCATGCTTCCTGAAATAATTTTTAAAACATATTTCAAGGAGCCTCTTTCTGAGGAAGAAGAAGTTCAGTGGGAAGATTTTTGTGCCCGCTACTCTCCAGATTTCCTGGAGAGCCTGGAAGGTTTAGTTGAGGGGAAATTTAATCAGAGTAGCTTAAGCACGCTTTTATCCGAGTGCTGGGAAAGCTTTTTTCAGGAAGAATATTTTCAAATCTTCCCCCAATTAAAGAGAGAAGCCGAAAAAATTGTTTCCTGGGCAAATTTGGGAAGGGTTGAATTCCTTTCAAGAATTGCGCCCGGCCTTTCTTTCTTTAACCAGGTTAATAAGAAGGATCTTGTTGTCTCCCCCACGCTTTACGGCCGCCCCTTTTTTTATACTCAGGATTCAGAGGACAAATTCCTTCTTGTAGTCCCGGCTCTCTCTCCAGAGGAAAATTGGATCAAGAATACCACGAATAGCCTTTTTTCCGCCTTTAAATCCCTGGGCGATTTGACGAGAATTGAAATTCTGAGGCTTTTGAGCCAGCGGCCTATGTACGCCATGGAAATAGCCAGAGCGCTTTCCCTCTCACATCCTACGGTGCTCCATCACCTTGCTGCTTTAAGGGCAGCAGGTTTTGTGGAGTCCCAGCTTAGGGAAGGTAATAATTACTATCGTTTGATTCCTGAAAGGTGGGAAGAGCTTTATCGGGAGTTCAAAGAATTCTTGACAAGGCCCTGACTTCTTTTTATGATGTAGATAAATATCTACATGGAGTTTGGGCAATGGACTTAGAAGAACTTTTGATTCAAACTTTAAATAGGGAAGCAGCGAGGTACCAGGTGCCTCCTGATTTCAAGCGAGACCTGGAAGAAGCTTTAATGGAGCTGGAAATGACTCCCTCCATATCCCTCTCCCGGGAAACTATTGAGAATCGGAAACAGGATATTTTGAGGTTCTGGCACTTAGCGGGTCAGCCGGTTTTTTAAGCTAATTCTCTAATCCGTTTCTTGTCTCAATTTCCGCTTTGTGTTAAATTCTTGTCAATGCTTTTGAGCTTTTCTTATTTTCTGCAGGAATTAAAGGATACCATTGGATAAATTCTTAAAAGAGAGAGTCCTTCAAGTAGACATCGAGGAGGAGATGAAAAACTCCTACCTCGATTATGCTATGTCCGTGATCGTGGGCCGGGCTTTACCGGATGTCAGGGACGGCTTAAAACCAGTGCATCGTCGTATTCTTTACGGCATGCTGGAAATGGGCAACCTTCCCGATCGTCCCTTTAAAAAAGCCGCCAGGATTGTGGGGGACGTTCTAGGAAAATTTCATCCTCACGGGGACATGGCTGTCTATGATGCCTTGGTGCGGCTGGCCCAGGACTTTTCCAGCCGTTATCCTTTAATTGACGGACACGGAAACTTTGGTTCTATAGATGGAGACGAGCCTGCAGCCATGAGATACACTGAGGTTCGCCTTTCTCGGTTAGCCATGGAAATGCTAGCCGACATTGATAAGAACACCGTGGATTTTGTCCCCAATTTTGATGGAAGCTTAGAGGAACCCACTGTCTTACCTTCCCGGCTCCCCAATATCCTTGTGAATGGCTCCTCCGGTATTGCCGTGGGAATGGCCACAAATATCCCTCCCCATAACTTGAAAGAGGTGGTAGATGCTCTGGTTTTCCTCGTGGATCACCCCCAGGCAACAATAGATGAAATCATGAAGATCATTCCTGGGCCTGATTTTCCCACCGGCGGGGTGATCATGGGCAAAGAGGGCGTTTCCCAAGCCTATTCTACGGGAAAGGGCGCAATCATCCTTAGAGGAGTAGTGCAATTAGAGGAGCTCAAGGGCGGTAGACAGCAATTGGTGATTTCTGAAGTCCCCTATCAAGTAAACAAGGCCCAGCTTGTGGAGCGGATAGCAGAATTGATTCGAGAAAGGAAAATCCTGGGAATTTCGGATATTCGAGACGAGTCGGATCGTCGAGGAATAAGAGTAGTACTGGAACTCAAGCGCGAGGCTAAACCCAACACAATAATCAAGCAGCTTTACAAGCATACTCAGCTCCAAATTTCTTTTGGTGCCATTATGCTTGCCTTAGTGGAGGGGGTCCCTCGGGTATTGAGCTTGCTTGATTTGCTGCGGGAGTTCCTTAAACACAGAGAAACGGTCATTGAGAGACGGTCGCAATTTGAGTTAGAAAAATCCAGGAACAGGCAGCATATTCTACAGGGATTGCAAATCGCCTTAGACCACATTGATGAGGTTGTGAGCTTGATCCGAGAGTCCCCTACAGTGGAAGAGGCCAAAAGGGGCCTTATGGAAAAATTTGCCCTATCCGAAACTCAAGCTCAAGCCATTCTTGACATGAGGCTTTCCCGACTCACAGGATTAGAAAGGTCCAAGCTCGATCAGGAATTAAGCCAGGTTACCGCTTATATTGCTTATTTGGAGGCCCTTCTTGGTGACCGTTCCAAGATTTTGCAAGTAGTGAAAGAGGAGCTGATCTCTTTGAAGGAAAAATTTGGAGACCCCCGGCGGACAAGGATTGAGGATCAAACGGAAACTTTCCAGGAAGAGGACCTAATTCCTGAAGAAAAAGTAGTGATCTCCGTAACCGCTGATGGCTATTTAAAGAGAATCTCTATGTCCGCTTATCGCAGCCAGAAAAGAGGTGGAGTAGGGGTCTATGGCACCTCTTTGCGACGAGAGGACGCCGTTGAAGAAGTTTTCGTATGTTCAACTCATGACCGGGTTCTGTTCTTCACCGATAAAGGGAGGGTCTTTGGAGTACAGGCTTTTGAAGTCCCAGAAGGTTCCAGAACAGACCGAGGTTCTTCCGCTAAGGTTCTTCTCTCTCTGGATGAAGATGAAAACATCACCACAGCCATTCCCATTCCCAAATCAAGTTCGGAAGGTTTCCTGGTGCTCGTTACTGAGCAGGGACTAATCAAAAGGGTTTCCCTTAAAGAATTCCAAAATGCTGGAAAGAGAGGCATCCGTGCCATTACTTTGAAAGAGGGAGATCATCTTTGTCAGGTAAAAAGAACCGACCATCAGGAGGAATTAATTATTTTTTCAGGCAGAGGATACGCCGTGAGATTTAAGTCCGCTGACTTGCGTCCCATGGGAAGGAGTGCTTCCGGAGTGCGTGGGATAACCCTTAGGGATCAGGATCGTGTGGCGGGAATGGAAGTTTTTAAGGCAGGACGCAGCCTCCTTCTGGTGAGCGAGCACGGTTTCGGGAAATTGATCAGCTACGGCGATCTCCCCCTGAGGAAGCGTGGGGGAAAAGGGGTTATTGTTTTTAGGTCAAAACCCAAGACCGGCTTTCTGGTCTGTGGTAAATCTGTGAGCGAGAAAGATGATGTTATTTTGGTCACGGCAAATGGCAAAGTAATTCGGATTCACGTTAAAGAAATCCCTCACCGTTCAAGAATGGCTACGGGAGTTCATTTGGTTAAAGTGGAAATCCCAGACAAGGTAGTAGCCTTAGCCAGGGTGAGCGAAGAAAAAATAGAGGAATTTACCGCAGATTCCTCCTCGCCTACACTTTAGGCGGATGCTTTTCGTTCCATTCCATGTTGCGATTGTAGAGTGCTTCAAAATTCTCGTATAGTCTGGGGTCTGTTTCCGCTCGATAGCCCTTAATTATAGGCCTTACCTTGGGCCAGGCCGTGGTCAGACCAAAACCGACTTCGAAGAATACATCCTCGCTCAGCAAACCCTTGAGCACTAAAGTACCGCAAAGTTCAAAGAAATTGCATACTGTGGAGAAGGCTCTCCTTTCCGGGCTACCCCGAGGGTATTTTTCCTTGAACTCTAAATAATCCTTTGCTTGGAACTGATAGGAAATCCAATTAAAAGCATCATCTACCTTCTGTGAGAAGCGTAATTTTGAAAGCTCCATGAGCAGGTAAGAATCTCTCCAGGCTTGATCCATTTTATTCACCCCCTTCCACTTTCCTTTTATTGTAATAGAACTTTCCTTCACTTGGAAGACAAATAGGCCTTAAATTCTGAATAATATTCTTCCGGAAGGCCGGGATAGCCCAGTTGCACCCAGGGCCTAACCTCCCCGTGAAAGTCGGACCCTCCCGTAACTAATAGGGAGAAACTCCGGCAGATATTTAGATATTTAGCTGTAGTCTGCTGATCGTGCTCCGGGTAGAAGACTTCCAGGCCGAGCAAGCCAGATTTTATAAAGCTTGGAATCAAGTCATCCCTGGCAGTAACGCCAGGATGGGCGTAAACGGGTATCCCCCCAGCTTCTCGAATTAGCTTGATGGCTTCCCAGGGAGAGATTTTGAAATGGGGAACATAGGCTGGTTTTCCCATCCCTAAATACTTTTGGAAGGCCTCCTCTACTGAAGAAACGTATCCTTTTCTCACTAAAGCCATTGCTACCTGGGGCCTACCATAAACTCCCTCCTTAATTTCGCTGATTACATCCTCTAAATTGATCTCGATTTTTAAAGCTTGAAGCTTCTTGAGCATCAAGCGGATCCTGTCCATGCGGGATTTTTCAAGGCGTGAAAGAAGAAGGCTCAGGCTGAAGGAAGGATTGAGGTGATATCCTAAGATGTGTATCTCGCTCTCACCCACCTCGGTGGAGAACTCAATCCCGGGAACGAATTCTATTCCCAATTCCCTGGCTTTTTCCTGAGCTTCTTTAATTCCGGAAAGGGTATCATGGTCAGTAAGCCCCAGGACTGTTACCCCACTCCTTTTAGCCTCAAGCACAAGTTCAGAAGGAGAAAGGCTACCGTCAGAAGCAGTGCTATGGGTGTGTAAATCAATGCTCATTAAGGTGATTTTATTAAATAACTCTCTAAAATCCAAAGCGGGGTTTCCCGAAAAGAAAGTAGAATATTTTGAGATGAAAAGAAAAGAGGATAGGGAATGACTGAGCAAAAATTTTCTGAGCTTGCAGAAAAGGGCAAGAAAAGGACAGACTGGGCTTTTGGACAAATGCCAGTCCTTGCCCAAATCCGGGAACGTTTTAAGAGGGAGCTTCCCTTTGATGGTCTCAGGGTAGGGTTGTGTTTGCATATTTCTGCCAAGACTGCCAATCTAACCCTCACTCTGAAAGAGGGAGGGGCTACCGTTTACCTGGCTGCTTCTAACCCCCTCTCCACTCAGGATGATATTGCCTGGTATCTTCGTCAGGAAGGAATCGAGGTTTTCGCTAGGAGAGGAGAGCAAGAAGAGGAATACCGGGATAATTTAGAGAAAGTTCTTGCTTTCTCCCCCGATTATGTAATAGATGACGGGGCTGATTTAATTGTCCTCAGTCATTTGAAGGGAATCAAGACCATCAAGGGCGCCACCGAAGAAACAACTACTGGAATTACCCGATTGAAAAACCTGGAAAAGGCTCAAAAGCTGTCTTTCCCAGTTTTAGGTGTAAACGACGCCCTCACCAAATACCTCTTTGACAACCGCTATGGTACGGGGCAAAGCGCTTTGGATGGGATTATAAGAGCCACGAACATATTGATTGCAGGAAGCTGTGCCGTGGTTTGCGGTTATGGCTGGGTAGGGAAGGGAGTAGCTCGTCGTTTCCAAGGAATGGGCGCCAGAGTTGTAGTTACCGAGGTTTCCCCTGTAAGGGCCTTAGAAGCTTTAATGGATGGATTTCAAGTAATGCCTGTTAAAAGGGCAGCGGAGATCGGGGACATTTTTGTCACCTGTACTGGAAACACGAAAATCATTTCTGGAGAGGACCTGGTAAGGATGAAAGACGGAGCCATTCTGGCCAATGCAGGACATTTCAATGTGGAGATTGACCTGCTCGCTCTAAACGAGCTGAGCCAGGAAGTCAGGGAGCTTTCCCCCCTGATTAAAGAGCATTTCCTTAAAAGCGGGAAAAGAGTATTCCTTTTAGGGGAGGGCAGGTTGGTGAACTTGGTGTGCGGGGAGGGGCATCCTGCTGGAATAATGGATTTGAGCTTTTCCACGCAGGCGCTTTCCCTGGAATATCTCGTCCATAAAGGCGCTCAGCTTGAGCCCAGGATTTATCCTGTGCCAGAATTCATAGAATCAGAAGTAGCTTCCCTGAAATTGAAATCCATGGGCGTGGAAATCGATAGCTTGACACCTGAGCAGGAGAGATATCTTGAGAGTTTTTAGGTTTGGATGAAAAGGCCTCTTCGAATACTGGTTTCTGTCTTTTCGTCTAAAAGGATAAAACTCAAGGAGCTTAAGCGTGCGCAGATACTTAGCTAACGGTAAATGCATTTTTTGCCACAGCGATCAAAACGTGGAGGATGTCTTACTAACTGTGAACAGAAGGAGCTTAGTTGTGTCTGTTTGTTCCGCTCATTGCCTTTCCCTGCTGCGGCAGATGCTGGCCAGCGAACGAACGAGGAAACGCTTTTTCAAGTCTCTTTCTAACCCGAACTCTTATTGACCGGCCAAAAATCAAATGTAAGAATGAAGGAGAAGAATAACGTTGTATAACCTGGTGTGCGAGTGTCCAGAGATAAAGAAGATACCCAAAACCTCCCTTCCTTTGAAGAGATTGTTAAAAAATACGAGAGGCGTCTCTACTCTCTGGCATACCGCTTTACAGAAAACCATGAGAGAGCGGAGGAACTTTCCCAGGAGGTTTTTCTCAAGGCCTATCTCGCTTTCCCCAATTTTCGCCACGAGTCTCAAATCTTCACCTGGCTCTACCGCATCATGGTTAACCTCTGCATCGATGAATCCCGGAAGAGGAAAATACCCCAGGTTCCCCTGGAGGACCTGCCTCTTCCTGATAATTTCGATCCCTCCAAACAGGAGACAGTGATGTTAGTGAGGGAAGCTTTGAACAAGCTGCCACCCACCCAGCGTGCCTACATCGTGATGCACGACCTGGAGGGCTTTTCCTATAAGGAGATCGCCCAGATATTTAAGTGCCCCTTAGGCACTGCCATGTCGCGGATTTCTGCTGCCCGCGAAAAGCTGAAAAAAATTATTGAGAGAGAGTATCCCGAGTTGCTGGAAAAGGTGGAATGGAAATAAGGAGAGTCTGCCCTCATAAAGAGAAGATCAACGCCTACCTCGATGGCGAGCTTTCTTCCTGGGAGCAAGAGCAGTTAAGGGCTCATCTGGAAGAATGTCCCTTATGCCGGAAGGAATTCGAGTCCCTTCACGCTACCAGGCAGCTTTTGGCTTCCATACCATCCCCTGAAAGGCCAGCTGCTTATTGGGATTATTATGAAACCCGTCTGCGAGAACGAATCGCTTCTCTGGGTAATAGAACACCTGTTTCCCGTTGGGTTTTGAGATATGCGATTGTAGCTTTAGCCATGCTTATGCTTACTGTGGGCATTGTTTCTGGAAGAGTTTCCCCGATTAAAATCGAGGTTTTGGCTAATGCTCCGGGGGCCTCGGTTTACATTGATGGTGAGTTAAAGGGCATAACTCCCTTGGAGATAACTGTTTCCTCAGGGTATCATTCCATTTCCCTTCACAAGGAAGGTTATCAAACTTGGGAGCACAGTATCCTCGCTTCCACTGTTTCTCCCATGAGAATTGAAGTGCGGCTTCTTCCTCGAGCTTTCACGGAAAGTCCCAAAGAGGTGCGGCAGTTTGCCTATCTTTCCCTTTCCCCGAATGGAGAAAACCTGGCCCTTCTGGGTTCCAAGCGCAATTTTCAACCCGGAACCGGTGAGCTCTGGATTTACAATTTTGGAAAAAAATCCCTTACCAAGTTGAAAGAAGGGGTGGGCTTTGTGCGCCCTGCCTGGTCTCCTGATTCCAAAAGGTTGGCCTTCGTTTCCGTGGAACCTCAGGGAGATGTAGTCACCGCTTTAGATCTGGAGACCGGGGTAATTCGCACTACGGGGCCCTTGGTCGGGCTCTCTCAACTTGCTTGGCTTGACAAAGAGAAGCTGGCTTTCATTTCCGGGGAACGTCCCAATATCCAGGTCTTCGAGATTCTGGCGCAAAATACCTATGCCATTCCCACCGCTCCCATAGAGAGGTTTACTCCTTCCCCCGATGGAAGCTGGATTGCTTATAATTCTGCCCAGGATGGAAAGATTTATCTCCTTTCCTTGACAACCCAGGTCAGCAAGGAATTACCCTTGGAACCTCGGGAATATTTTGCCCTTTCCTGGTCCCCTGATGGACGATTTTTAGCCCTTGCCTCCAAAACAGGCCTTTACCTTTGGGATCTTGTTGAAGAAAAGGAAACGCCGATTTTGAATGAGGAGGGGATTGACTTGGCTTGGGCTGATGATGGTCGTCTTTTCTTTCTCTCCAGGAAAGACGATTCTTATGCTCTTGATTCCTTTGATCCTGCTAATCAAAAAATTTCCCAGCTGATAGAGGACAGATGTACCATGGAGTCCTTAACTGTTACGCCCAGCTCCTCTTTTCTCCTGTTTTCCTCCAACGAAGCGGGCTTTTTCAGGATTTACCAGAAGGACCTTTTAAAGCTTCAGGATAGAGCTTCTCCCCTTTTGCCTGGGAGCAATTTGAGCATTTCTTCCACTCCTCAGGCCGCCGAGATATACCTTTCGGGAAATTACCTGGGCCGCACGCCTACAGTGCTTAGCTCCCTCGAGGCCGGTTCCTATGAAATCACTCTCAAGAAGGAAAATTATTCTCCCTGGAGCCTGAGCCTTACCCTCTCCGAAGGGGAGTTTAAAGAAGTGAAAGCAGTTTTAGTCCCCCCTCAGACTCAGGAGCCTGTCACGCGCACTGAAGGAGAAAAAAGGGAGGCTGCTGTTGCTCCCAATGGCAAATGGCTGGCCTACTCCGAGGGTCCCGAAGAGGATTCCTCCCTCTACTTTCTTGATTTAAGCAATGATTCCTTTAAGTACCTGGGGTCTGGCCGGCAGCCTTCCTGGTCCTCTGATGGGAGCAGGCTCTATTTCACCCGGGGATTTAGATATTCAGATATTTGGACTTACGATCCGGGAAGCGGGGAATTTCGTCAGCTAACATTCACAGGCGGCGCTCAAAATCCCATTCCTTCCCCTGGAGGAGGATGGGTAGCTTATCTTTCTGGTCTTTCTCCCCAAACTCTCTCACTCTGGTTGATGAACGAAGATGGCGGCGATCAGAGACTCCTTGTCCAGGACCAAGGGCCCGTGTATAAATTCAATTGGTCTCCTGATGGAAAATTGATTAATTACCTGGTTCATAAATCCGGGCTCGATTACTCTTACTTTACGGATTTGGAGGGCAATACTCGTCTCCTCAAATCAGGTGCAGGGCTTTCTCTCTGTTTCTGGGAACCAGAAGGAAAATTCTTGGCCTTTCTTTCCTATACCGAGCTGGAAAGGGAAATTTGTATTTACTACGCTTCCAATCTGGAGCCTTACCTTACTCAAAAAGTTGGGCAATCGGAGTTCCCAATATTTTGGAGGAGCGGTAAAATACATTGGGCTCAGAAGGAAGGTGAGCAAATGCAAGTTTACAGCATGGACTTAGAGGAGGGAAAACCTGAAAACATCTGGTCTTCCACAGGGGTCCGGATATTGGGGTATTCCTCCGAGCTTGACAGACTGATAGTTGCTGCATCCTGGAACGGATATAGTCAGCTCTACCTTCTCCCCCTTCGAGCCCCTTAAATATGGCCTATAAAAAAAGGGTTGCGAGCTGGAAATCTCAAAAATCAGTTAAAAAGAGGCCCTCTTTCTGGAGAATCCTTGCTTATATTGCTATCGTTTTTTTAAGTTTAATAATTGTGGGATTGGGCCTTTTTGTTTATTACCTTTACACCCTTCCCATTCCTCAGGACCTAACTTTTAGCTTTTCTGAATCCTCTTCCATTTTGGACAGAAACGGGCAATTAATTGCCACTTATTCTCCGGCTGAAAAGAGAATTTACAAGCCATTGGCCGAGATTTCTCCCTATCTGCAGAAAGCCGTGATTGCGGTTGAGGATCATCGCTTCTACGAGCATTCCGGTATTGACATTCAAGGGATCCTTCGTTCTCTATGGGATGACCTGGTTTATGGGCAAATAGTGGAGGGGGCTTCCACTATTACTCAGCAGCTTGCCAGAGAGGCTTTCCTTACCAAAGAGGTGAGCCTTTCCAGAAAGCTCAAGGAGATCATGATTGCTTTCCGTTTGGAGCAAAAATACTCCAAAGACGAAATTCTGGAAAGCTATTTAAATGCTGTCTATTTTGGACAGAACGCCTATGGGGCTGAGGCTGCTGCTTTGACTTACTTTGGCAAGCATGCTAAGGACCTTAACCTGGCGGAGGCCGCCTGGTTAGCTGGAGTTATTAATGCCCCCTCAGTATTGGGCAGCCCTGAGCATCGCGATCTGGCCTCGGAAAGACAGAAAGAGGTTTTATCTAAAATGAAACTCTATCGCTTCATTGACGAAGGAGAATATGACCAGGCTTTAAATACCCAAATTGTCTTTTCGGAGTCAGCTATAAAGTTAGAATCAGAAGCTCCGTACTTTGTAGACTTGGTCCGTTCGGAGCTCGAGCAGAAATATTCCACTAACATCCTGCTAAAAGGGGGGCTGACCATCTATACTACCCTGGACCTGCAAATGCAAAGATGGGCCAATGAAGCCGTGGATGAGACTTATAAGTATTGGGAAGATCAGGGCGTGCTCGATCCCGAGCTGAGAGACGAAAAGGGGGTAAAGCAGCCGCAGGGAGCCCTTGTTGCCATTGACCCCCGTACTGGAGATATACTGGCCATGGTGGGAGGGAGGGATTGGTATGAGACCAAATTTAATCGGGCTCTGGCTCCCAGGCAACCTGGATCCTCTTTTAAAATTTTTGACTACACGGCAGCCATCGAAAACCGTATCGTAACTCCCGCCACTGTTCTGGTTTCAGAGGAAATAGACGTGAATGGCTGGAAGCCCACAGAGTACACTGGTGATGTCGACCCCGGAGCAAAAAAGTTCTATGGACCCCTCACGGTGAGAGATGCTATTCGCGTATCCTCCAACGTGATAGCCACCAAGGTCTCTCTTCAAGTAGGGCTGGACAAGGTTATTGAATACGCTCACAAGATGGGGGTCACTGTGGATATTCCTCCTTACCCCTCTATAGCTATTGGAACCGCCGAAATTCCGCCTCTGGAAATGGCCCAGGCTTATGGCGTTCTCGCCAATTACGGGAAATTAGTTCCTGCAACCGTAATTAGAAAAATAGTGGACCGAGAGGGAAACGTGCTGGAGGATAATCCTCCTGTGCCCAAGCAGGTGATCAGCCCGGCTACAGCCTATGTGATGACCGATCTTTTCAAAACCGTATATCGCAATACCCGTCGGGCTTATGTGGAGGGTCTGATCGCTGCCGGAAAAACGGGAACCACAGATCGTTTTCAGGATGCCTGGTTCATCGGTTATACACCTGACATTGTGGTTGCTGTCTGCAACGGCAACGATTCACGCGATATTCCCTTCATCACCAAATACAACATCGGAGCTGGTATCCCCGCCTCCATGTGGCACGCCTTCATGGAAAAGGCCAAAAGCGTGCTTTCTGGCCAGGACTGGATAATGCCCCAGGGTGTGGTGCGGAAAAATGGCGAGGTTTTCCTTGCCGGAACCGAAAACATGGCTACCTCTACTCCTACGGTAGTAGTGACTCAGACTCCTTCCTGGATTACTCAGACCCCATCCTGGCTGCTTCCTCCCCCTTCTCCTACTTCAACTCCAACTTTTTCCTTTACTCCAGTTCCCACCCCCACTTCTTCCCCAACACCCGTTTTGCCTTCGCCCTCTCCTACTTTTACTCCATCTCTTTTCCCACCCCCTTCTCCTTCACCTCCACCTCCCATTCAGACTTCGGCACCTCCCCAGTAGTTTAGGGGAAAGAATATTTTTTAAAAGGAGGATCTATGAAAGCGATTGTCAAGACCAAACCAGAACCGGGGGCTGAACTGAAAGAGGTTCCCGAGCCCCAAATTGCTCCTGATCAGGTGCTTGTCAAAGTTAGAGCTACATCTATCTGCGGTACCGACGTGCATATTTACAAGTGGGATCCCTGGGCCCAGGGAAGAATTGGAGCCAAAGGACTGCCCCAAATCCTTGGGCACGAGTTAGCAGGAGAAGTAGTCCAGGTAGGGTCTCATGTTAAAAGAATCAAGGTTGGGGATTATGTCTCAGCAGAGACTCATATCTATGACCCTGGGGACCTAACTGCCCTCCTGGGGCAAAGGCATCTGGGTGAACATATGAAAATTCTGGGAGTGGATTGTGACGGGGCCTTTGCGGAGTATATAGCTGTTCCGGAAAGAGTGTGCTGGGTCAACGATCCTTCCCTTCCCCCGGAGTTTGCCACGATTCAGGAGCCTCTGGGTAATGCGGTTTACGCTGTGCTGGGTGAGGACAACGATGTGGCAGGGAAAAGCATGGTAATTTTTGGGGATGGGCCGGCCGGTATACTTTCCGCAGGGGTGGCTCGAGTTTGCGGCGCAACCCCCATCTTTCTTGTTGGCCGTTCCCCCATTACCTTGGAGATAGGGAAAAAAATGGGCGCTGATTATACTTTGAGCTTGGAGATGACCCCGGAAGAGAGAACATCCTATATTTTGGACTATACTCACGGGAATGGAGTTGACGTTGTCCTGGAAATGGCTGGGAATCCCCAGGCCGTTTCTGAAGGCTTTAGGGTGTTAAGAAGGGGCGGCAGGTTTTCCGCTTTTGGAGTTCTCTCTAACTCTGAGACCACTTTGGATTACAATAACAACATCGTTTTTAAGGGAATCCAGATTCATGGCATAAGTGGGCGGAAGATCTTTGACACCTGGTATCGGGTTGCCAATTTCCTTTCCTCCGGAAGACTGGATCCTACACCTGCCATTACCCATCTGATGCTCCTTGATGATTTTGAACAGGGTTTTCAAGCAGCTATTGCCAGACCGAGACACTGTGTTAAAGCAGTCCTGTTTCCGGACTCCCAAGAGCTGGATAATGCAAAAAGAAGGAGGGCACAAAATGTACGGTAAAATTAAGGATTATTTAATTGGGGAATTAAATTCAACTCGAGAGCAGGGTCTGTATAAGGATGAAAGGATTATTAAATCTCCCCAGGGCGCTCCCATAGTTGTTTCTTTTCCAGAAAATGAGCCTCCCAAAGAAGTGCTTAACTTTTGTGCCAATAACTATCTGGGCCTTTCCAGCCATCCTAAATTGATCGAGGCCGCAAAGAAGGGCCTGGAGGAGAGAGGCTATGGAATGTCCTCAGTTCGTTTTATTTGCGGGACTCAAGATATTCACAGGGAACTTGAGAGAAAGCTTTCCGCCTTTTTGGGGACAGAGGACACCATTCTCTACTCTTCCTGCTTTGACGCCAATGGAGGTCTGTTCGAAACATTGATGAAGGAGGAAGATGCGATCATTACGGACAGGCTCAATCACGCTTCTATTATTGACGGAATCAGGCTTTCCAAAGCTCAAAGGTTTATTTATGAACATGGGGACATGGAGGATTTAGAAAAAAAACTAAAAGAAGCTCAAGGGGCGCGCTTCCGCCTGATCGCCACGGATGGAGTCTTTTCCATGGATGGCGATATTGCCAAACTTCCTCAAATCTGTGATTTAGCGGAGAAATACGATGCTCTGGTGATGGTGGATGATTCTCACGCTACTGGCTTCATGGGGAAAACGGGAAGAGGAACTCATGAATATTGGGGAGTGATGGGCAGGGTTGATATCATAACTACTACTCTGGGGAAGGCATTGGGAGGAGCTTCAGGAGGATGCACTTCGGGCAGAAAGGAAATAATTGAAATATTGCGCCAGCGCTCCAGGCCTTACCTGTTTTCTAATACCCTTCCCCCGGTTATAGTTTCAGCAGCCATCTGCGCCGTAGACCTTATCTCGGAGAGCACTGCTTTAAGGGATAAGCTGGAAAAAAACACTAAGTATTTCCGAGAAAAAATGACGGAGGTGGGATTCGATATCAAACCCGGGATTCACCCCATAGTGCCCATTATGCTTTATAATGCCCGACTTGCTCAGGACTTTGCTCGCGACCTTTTCCAAGAGGGCATCTACGTCATAGGTTTTTACTACCCGGTTGTGCCCAAGGGAGAGGCCAGGATCAGGGTCCAAATCTCTGCCGCTCATGAAATGGAGCACCTGGAGAGAGCCATTGAGGCTTTCCTCAAGGTGGGCCAGAAGTACGGAATCCTGGGCAAGAAAAAGGAAGAGATTATCCAGATGTACGGGCTCTAAAAATCATGCGCCGCCGGGGTAGGTTTTGGCTATTCCTGCTGTTTTTGATTTTTGTTTTCCTCTCCAGAGGATTATTCCTGGCGGAACCACCAGAAAAAGTTTTTGACGAGGTCCATTACGTAAGAGCCGCCTCCTTCTACCTCGCAGGGCAAGAGGACCCTAACTGGGAACACCCCCCTTTAGGGAAGATGTTCATTGCTCTGGGAATGGAGATTTTCGGAGACAACCCTATCGGCTGGAGGATCTTTCCTTACCTTTTGGGTTGTCTCTCTGCGATGTTGGTCTTTTTTACCGCCCGGGCTATTGGATTGGGCTTTACTGGCTCCCTGATTGCCGGTTTTCTTTTTTCTTTTGATTTTCTGGCCTTCATTCAGGGGAGGCTGGCCATGCTGGACATTTTTGTGGCCTTTTTTATCCTTCTCGCCTTTCTGGGGGCGGCTCGCTTTTTTCGACACGGCTCTCCAGCCTATTTTTTCCTTTCCCTTATCTCTTTAGGGCTGGCTGTTTCCTCCAAGTGGTCTGCTCTTTATCCCGCTTTTTTTCTGGGTTTGTGTTTTCTTTTTAAGAGGCCTTTTTTTTCGGGGAAAAAGGAGCTCAAGTTTCTCCTTTTGAACAGCCTTCTCGTTTTACTTTGTTTTTTAATAATTGTGGGAGGAGTCTATCTCCTCTCTTACACTTACTATTTTTCCTTCGGGCACAGCTTAGCCGATTTCCTGAAAATGCACGCCGAGGCCTTCGCCTGGCATACTAGGCCCAACATTGAGCACCCCTATGCCTCTCAATGGTGGACCTGGCCCCTGATGCTCAAGGGCGTATGGTACTATTACAAAACTACTCCAGAAGGAATAACAGAGGGTATTTTGGCCATTGGAAACCCCTTTGTCTGGTATCTGGGGGGGATTATCCTTGTTCTCTTTTTGCTGACCATCCCTTTCTGGAAAAGGAAAAGTTACCGGCTGGCCCCGGCCTTTAATCTCTTGGGTTATGCCAGCAATTTCCTGCCATGGATTGTCTCCACCAAGGGAGGATTTATTTTTTATATGCTGCCTGCAGTCCCTTTTTACTCCTTGGCCTTGGCCTTCGTTTTGGAAAAAATATGGAAGAACCCATGGGGAAGGAAAATCTCCTGGGTGATTATAATTTTATCCCTCCTGGCTTTTGTGCTTTTCTATCCTCTTTTAACTGGTCTTCCTATCTATCCCGAAAACTTTTTGAAGAGCCTCTGGAGCGGCAATTTTTTCAAATTATGAGGCTATTCCAGCATCCTGGAAAGAAATACTGAAGTCTGCGCTCTGGTGGCGGGATCGTTGAACTGGATGTTGTAATCCCCGTTCCCGATGGGAGAGGAGATCTGCGGATAGTCTGGAAAAATCAACAACCCGTGAATAATGCTTGCCCCTACGTATTTGTAAAACCAGTCATCTGGCCCCAGGAATCGGAAAAGGTCAGGAGAAACGCGGATCAAAATGTGAGGTGCGGAGGGAGGATCGGCTGGGCTCCATCCCTTGGCTCTTACCAGGACAGTGAGCACTTCTGCTATAGTGATTTTTCCCTCGGGGCGAAAACCGCCATCCGGATAGCCGATCATCAGGCCGTGCTTGAAAGCAGATTCTATATAACCGAAGGCCCAGTGGCTGGAAGGTACATCAGGGAATGTTTGTCCGGTAGGGTTTTCCACATTCAAACCTAATGAAAGCAAGATCATCTTGGAGAACTCAGCCCTTGTCACCTGATTTTCAGGGCGAAAGAGGCCATCCGGATAGCCCATGATGATTTTGGACTCCGCTAATTGCATGATCTCCTGAAAGCTCCAATAATCGGGCAGCACATCTGGAAAGACTATGAAAAAGCTCCCACTTTGATCTTCGTCCAGGATGGTCCTTTCCAAAGTTGTTACCCAGGATACCTTGAGCAGAGCATGGCGAGTAATGTTCCCTGAGGAAACTTTCCAGCTGAAGGAGTCCATTGTATTGGAAGTCCCCAGCAAGTCCCAACTCTTTCCCTCATCTGAGGAAAAATAAACCTCTACTTTGTTAGGAAGCCTGGGGGAATTGATTATGGACCATCTCACAGAGTAGGTTTTGCCTGCTATGAGCACTTCTCCTCCCTTGGGATAGGTGAGAGTTATAGTGGGTTTAGAAGGGGTGGGGGTGGGGCTAGGCGAAGTATAAGTTAGAGCGTAAAAGGCCAATTGGCCATCGTTCTCGCGGCCAAATCCCACCTGGAAATTCTCATAGCGCCCTATGGCCACCATAAAAGTGGTGTAGTGGGGTAAGTCCTCCTTTTTTACTGCTGCCTGGAGTTCCGGCGCTCCCCACCCTCCGGCCTCGCTCTGGTAATAGTTGGAACCTGCCAGAATGGAGTATTCCATGGGAGTCACTCCGGGGTGGTAGCAGGTGAAAACCAGCTTCATGTTTTGAAGATCGGCCTCCACTTTCCCCAGATCCGGAACCGTCATCAGTGGGCTGGGAATGGAAGGCAACCCCTCGCAAATTTTCACCACAGCCAGTTGGCCATCGTTTTCCCGGCAGATTGCAACTCCCATCTGGTTATATCTGGAGATAGTGACCATGAAGGTCGTATAGTGTGGCAGGTTTTCCTTTTTCACCCCAGGCTGTAACTCCGGCGCTCCCCACC
>Ga0315298_1000239_pt1 | contig 111481 bp, 92 predicted proteins | sample WHS_1_MG_FD_203077 | JGI IMG/M metagenome (GOLD analysis project Ga0315298, IMG submission 203077) | Extremophilic microbial mat communities from Washburn Hot Springs, YNP, Wyoming, USA - WHS_1_MG | ecosystem: Environmental > Aquatic > Thermal springs > Hot (42-90C) | place: USA: Wyoming...
CGGGCTCGGTCATGCAAACCCGACTTGTAGGTGTGAATCTCGTTTTTCCGCGCCCTTACGGGCGCGGCTACAGAGTCGGTAGGGACGCATGGCCTCATGGGTCGACATTTTTAACGCAGCCGCGGAGGCGTAGAGTTAAGGTAGGGCGCGCAGTCCACTGCGCGCCGGGGTTGGTTATGCTAACCCGGCTTCTCGGCCGGAATCCCACCGTCCGCGCCCTTACGGGCGCGGCTACCTTTAACCGCAAAGACGCGGAGGCGCGGAGTCAAGGTAGGGCACCCCTGCACGTGCGGTATGCGCACGGGGGTTGGTTATGCTAACCCGGCTTCTCGGCCGGAATCCCACCGTCCGCGCCCTTACGAGCGCAGCTCCGAGTCGTTGGTCTGTCGGTGCGGGAAAACACGCTGTTAATTCTTGATGTGGCTGGCAAAGGACTGCGCGCTCTATCGAGATCAGGTTTTACAGAAGGAAAACCCGCTACGGAACGTTGTGGGCACTGTCCCGGCTGTCTGTGAGTGCATCCCATTACTGGCTCATTGCACACACATTGTCCGCCCCTGCGGGGTCCTTTACCACGCCTTCCATTGCCTTCATACCTACAACACCGCTCGGCCCATTTGGGCTGCGGTATGGACTACATGACACTCTGGCAAAAACTAGAATCATTGCTGTCCCGAATCAAACCCCGAATTGTCATGTTCCCGGCGCTTTTTATGACCCGATTTCCTCAGCTTCACTGCTACCAAGCTCCTAATCCAAAATCTGTTTTTCCAGGCTCCATACCGAGCCACCCCAACCAGCCGAGTTGGCGTATGCTGGGCGTTATTGTTTTTGAATCTTGCGTCGTGCCAGCTCGAGTATTTGGCGTTCCCGTTTGGTCAGGCTCTGGATGCCGTGTGCGCTGATTTTGTCGAGGATTGGGTCAACCTCGCGTGCGAGGAATTCATCAGGGGGTAAATCATCGGGCAATACCGGGTCGGGTTGGTCAGTAAAAGCACCTGCGCGTGCACCGACCCTGACCAATTGCCTGAGCCGACGCTGGAACGAGGTGCGCCTGAGCCGGCTTGGCCAGGGCAATTGAGCGGCGAGCTTGACATACAAGATACCGGCAATCATCCCGCCTAGGTGCGCTCCATGCGCTATTCCGCTGGTCGGTTGGAGCAAGCCAAGGGCAGCCAACACAAATTCGGCCAAGAGCAGGTATTTGGCTGGCAACGTTACGGGCAGGATAAACGCGACCAAGGTTGTGATTGGTGTGTCACGGTTCAGGACTGCGAAAGCTGCAATTAACCCAAATACACCCGCAGATGCGCCTACGACCGGGCCGGGGCCGAAATGCATCGGGAACATTAAACTCAATGCAGCCTGCAACAGACCGCCCACCACACCACTGCACGCATACAGCACCAGGAAACGCGGAGCGCCGAGTGCGTTTTCAATCACCCGGCCGAAAAAATACAGCATCACGCAATTTAAAACCAGGTGTAACGGACCGGCGTGCAGAAGTTGGAATGTGAGTAACTGCCACACATGCCCACGCAACAGATCAGCCGGGTACAACCCCAGGTACGGTTCGAGCCGTGGCGGTGCAGTATCGAATGCAGTGCCGGTAAGCGGCACGATCAGTTTCGCCGCGTAAAACGCGACGTTTACAATCACCAACCACAACCAAACCGGCAGGTGCACCTGTCGCGTGTGCAGAATTGGCTCGTCGCGCATGTAATGGCGATCGTCGAGCATTGCTGGTTGAACTTAACCAGCTTGGCGCGGTTTTTCAACGGATAAATTGGTTAGCCGGCAAAATAGTCTGCGATACCAACCTTTACTGCACGCCAGGAGGTGAGGATGCTGGAAACGACCTTGCTGCTGGTTTGGCGACGCCGTGTCACCAGTTTTAGCCCGGCCCTCAGGTATAATCGCCGCTGGGCCAAAACATATCTTTGTTTGCGCTTATGTACCAGCCAATCGCGCAAATGCAGACTGTGAGCAGGCACCCGACCAGCCCGAATAATCTGCCCAAGAAAAGGTATCGGTTTGCCGGGTTAACCTGGCCTTTGGCAATTCGTTGGGTTGCGATGCCGTAAATGAAAGCCGCCAACGCAAACGGCAGACCAACTATCGGTACCAGGCCGATCAAGCCCAACACAAAACACCGTAATGACCGGTTGATGAGCCGTATTTTGTCCATTGGCCATTACTCGGGTTTAATGCTCGACGTGGCAGTGGTAGCGTTTGTCTGGGGTTGTGACTGGGCCGACGACGGCTCGAACTTTTTGAGTTGGCGCTGCTCGACCAGCCGGATCTCACGATGCAACTGATTCAGCACGACCGTGTTACTGCTCACAAACACAACCATCAATGTCAAAATCACAAATACACCAAGCACAGCAAAACCGTTTTTACCATACCGATTGCGTTGTGGGGTGGCGTGGTCGAGCTGCGCAAGCGCGTGTGTTGAACTGCACGTTTTCATTTGTCCTGCAACCGAGTCGGCACGGCCTGAAAGCTGAACAATGGCTGAAGGCGCGGACCTTTTCGGTGAGCGTCCAGCTCCAATTCAAGTCGCCAGCACAACACGTGCTGACGTTGTTCGGGCATCACCTGACACGATTTAATGCGTTCGAGTGCAACGGCCCATGAACTGCCCGAGCCGGCCCGGCGCAGCAGCGCATTGGTAACGAATTGATACGCAATTTCGCTGTCGCCGTGACGAATGGCCAGCACCCAACCCGCGTCGGTTTGTTCCAATTTGGGTTGTGCGGTTGCGGCGCGGACATCGTCGCGCCAGCGTTCACCGGCTTTAAGCGCACGCACGATATCGTCTGCATTCCGACGCAGGCCGATCGCGTTGTCCATGCACCGATAAAAAGCTGCTGTTGACAAGCTGAGGATAACCGTTACGGCGCCAAGGTACACAAGGCATTCAAGCAACGTAATGCCTCGCCACGACACGTGATTTTTGCTCGAGCGATTCGGTTTCATTTCACAGTCGCTTCCCGAACCACCTTGCCGATGCCACGCGCACTTGTGGCAGACCATTCAAGTCTGAGCCGGTTACCGGTGCGCGTGAGGACAAATTTGCCTCGGGGCAGATTTGCTGCAGCGCGGGCTGGTACTTTGTACTCGTGCGTACCTTCCGGATAGGCGCGCCATTCGCCTGCGACAAGAATTTCCATTTCACCGTCCACAATTTCCATTGCAACAGTGCGGTAATACTCAGCGCGCAACAGATGTGCGTCTTTGACAAACCCGATGCTCAATGGCACAAGCACAGCTATAACTATCCCCATTGCCACAACAAGCTCGGCAATCAAGATGCTACCGGCTGTGCTACCCCAGCGCCGTCCGTCTCGAGATTGACTCTTGAGGGTTACCATTGGGCACCTAGGTTAATGATGGCAATCAGGCCGCTGAATACGGCTGCAACAATTATTCCGACCAAAAGGCCATTGCCCAAAACAAGCGCGCTCGTGACGACATGCGCAGTAGCCTGTTCGAGTTGAAATGCTTTTGCATCCAGCGCTTCATGCCAGCCACGTAATGCGTCCAAAAAACCGCCATGTGCATGCGTTGCATTTGCAATGCGCCATCTGAATTCGCCAGTGTCATCAAGTACACGGACAGCCTCAGTAAGCTTCACGCCGTTGCGAATGGCCTCAGCAACTTTCCCTGCGCAGTTTCTGACCATGGCATTTGCTGTGCAATCGGCTGCCAACTGCACAGCTTCGGCTTCGGGTACACCGGCATCGAGCAACACACTCAGCATGGCTGAAAAGGTCCGTTGCATACGTTTGCGTTTCCACGGCACCTGCCACGCAATCTTGTCTGGAAGTGAGCCGAAAACCGCTCGCAACGCGCTTACCGCGTACGGCCCGGCAATGTAAATGACGGCAGCAAACAACAGCCCAACAAACACGCATACTTGTGCTGCAATTAAAAACCCGAAGTTGTCACGCACAAGCTCCCAAAGCATCGGGGTGGTCCCGCCGCCGCTGGCTAGCAAACCGACATAGGTTTCGTCGAGGCGCGGCACAATGTAGATGAACAACATCAACGAAATCAGCACGTTAAGCGGCGTAAACGCAAACGCTAAAACGATCATGTAATTCATTGCTCCGCGTGTTTGCGAGATAGCGTCCTGAAGAAGTTGCCGGGACGCAGGTAAAACCTTGCCGACATCGCCGATGCGTTGGCCGGCACGTAACATCGCGACTACTTGAGCAGGTAACAAGCGCGGCACTTTCGCAAGTGCGTCGGCTAATGATAGGCCTTTTTCGAGCCAGGCAGCCAACAGATGAAATCGCGCGCCAAGTGCGTGCTCGCCGCTTGATGATGCTGAGACAATGGTTTCTTCGACGCGTTTGCCCTGTTTAAGTCCCGTCTCAACAATGTCCATAAAAAGCAGGCCGCGCTCAGCTCGGCGCATGGGCAAAGTCAGGAAGAAATGAATCAGGAAAATTATCCCGCCCAGGATGGCGAACCGCAGCAACACAAGCAGTACCGCCACTAACAATGTAACTGGGTCTGTTGGACAGGTATTCATCAGCCAGTGCCTACTCGGCAAAAACTCCCACGCCCCGCAAAAACTCGACAACAGCCCACGCGACAGGGCTTATCTGGCCGAGGATCACGACTGCAAGCAGCATCACTGCGCATGGCAAGGCAGAATAAAGCAGCAGGTCTGTTCGGTAGCTTGCGCGTGCCTGGTAAAACTCGGCTGCACGGGCAAAGCCGGCTGCGAGGTCTTCACCCCCATACGCAACGAGCCATGTGAAAAGCGGCGTGAAAGCGCGTCCCGGTCGAGCCATGTCGTTGAATTTGCCGTGGCCGGCTGCAAGCCGCGCGCGCCATTGTGCAAGCTCAAGGCTGGCGATTGTACCGCGTTCAAGTTGCTCGGCCAATGCAAGTGCCCTGTCGAGTTGAACACCGCTCCTGAGCATCAGGGCAAGCGCTGAGGCCACTTGTGCAAGGCTTGATTCTTTGAATGCAGGCAAGCGCCAACGTAATGCCCGCCGCACTCTGGGTACACCAACTGCTATAAAAACCGCAAGTACGCATAACCCAAGCACGAGCGGCGATGCCCACAGGACACCAACGTGCAAAATCGGCACCCTATACAATCCACCCAACAGTGCAGAGAAGCTTGGCTGGATCACCTTTAACACTAGCACGGTGAGCAACCCTGAGAGCACAAACGCACCAACCAACACCAGCAGCGGGTAAATCATCAGTCCCTTGAGCCGGGTCAACAACGTGTAACAGCGCCGGTAGTGATCCGCGACCAATGTCAGCACAGCCGGCATGTTGTTGCTTTGCGCGCCCACTTCGAGCATGGTGACGTAAAACTCGGGTAACCGACGCGCGCGCAGCGCCTGTTGCAGCGGAACGCCATTTGCAAGGTCGGTTTCAAATTTCTGCAGTTCATCACGCAATGGCCCAGCGCGCATACCGCTAACAAGTTGGCGTAACGCGCCTTCGAGCGGTATGCCGTCGCGCAGCATTGCAGCCAGTTGCTGATTAAAAAATGCGAACTCGTCAAAGTTCATAAACCGAACAGGCGCCTGTATTCTCTCTCATCAGACACACCTCGGCGCAAAAGCTCACGCGCTGAGTTTTCGATGGATTGTTTGGGCACAACTGCGCTGGCGTTACCGAGCCGGATTTGAGCGCGCATTGCATCGTCGAGTCTGACCCATTCAACCAACGGCACGCGGCCGCGGTAGCCTGTGCCCAGACAACTGTTACATCCGGTCCCGTGACAGGCGCACAACCGGCGCATCAGCCGTTGGTTGATGATCATGTCCAATCCCGATGCAACAGCAGAATGATCACGGCACATTACAAGCAACCGTTCGCATACACCCCGACACGAGCCGGCGTGCAAGGTCGAGATCACAAGGTGCCCGGTTAACGCAGCGCGCACGGCAATATTTGCGGTTTCTTCATCACGAATTTCGCCAATGACAATCACCTGTGGGTCTTGCCGCAGCAGATGCCGCGCCGCCCTAGCAAAGTCAAGGCCAATGGCTTCGTTGACCTCGGTTTGCATGACGCCGGGTATGACCTGCTCGACCGGGTCTTCGATTGTGATGACATGTCGTTGGCCCGTTTGGGCCAAATGCTCTAAACAGGCGTAAATGGTTGTTGTTTTGCCGCTGCCTGCAGGGCCAGTCAGCAGCAACAGCCCGGCTGGCCTGCGTAAAAACGATTCGAGTTCGACGCGCGCGGGTTCAGGGAAGTCAAGCTCGGCAAGTCCCTTGACGAGTGTCGGGTTGAACATGCGCAGGACAATTTTTTCACCGGTAACAGTGGGGTAGGTCGCAACGCGAATATCGTTTTGCGCATTGACAGCCTGGCGATCAATCCGACCGTCCTGTGGCAGTGACTCCTGATACGTCTTGAGTCGCGCAAGGAACTTGATCCGACCAAACACACGTTCGGCAAGCTCAGCCGGCAAGGTCTGCACCGGAGTCATCACACCGTCGAGGCGAAAAGCTACTTCGGCAGTTTTACCTCGCATTTGCAGGTGAATATCGCTTGCACCGGCTGACTCGGCCCGGTGAATCAACTCTTCAAGTACCGCCGGTGCATCAAGTGTGGTCTGGTCGGGTTCCGTTTCATGTGCATGCTTTTCCATAATTAGCCTCAATCGTGAGGTTAGAATGCCATTAGAACGTGACTCGGGCAATCCATATCAATGCCCGGTGCCTTCCGAGTAAACTCTGGCCAGGGCAACAATCCCCACCCGACTTGCTTGAGCAAAGCGTTGTAGCTTAGACTCAACTCGCCGGGTGCGTATGCCGGAGCAGACACATACAAACAATTCAAGCTCAGGCTGGCTGACGGCTGGTTACGTACGTTTGTGCCGGCTGTTACTGGTTGCGGTGCTCGTGCTGGTTGCTGTCGTCCGGGTCAGGCTTGCTGACCTGCCTCTCGAACGCGACGAAGGCGAGTACGCTTATGCAGCTCAGCTAATCTTGGGGGGTGTCCCACCATACAAGCTGGCTTACAACATGAAGTTCCCGGGCACGTACATTGCGTACGCGCTCATCATGCTTGTATTCGGCCAAACACCAACTGGCATTCACCTTGGCGTGACATTGGTCACAACGGTTACTGCACTGTTGCTGTGGCGGTTGGGACGCAACATGCTCGATGAAGCATGCGGTGTTGTTGCAGCAACAACGTACGCCGTATTGGCTGCTTCACCTGCGCTACTGGGTTTGGCGGGACACGCAACGCATTTTGCCGCATTGTTCGCCACCGCTGGTCTGTATGTGCTTTGGCCTGTTCACCGCCAGCCTCGTCGAGTACGTGTTTTGCTAGCCGGGTTGATGTTCGGGCTGGCAATACTGATGAAGCAGCATGCGGCAATTTTTTGCGTCTGGGGGGCATTTTTTGTGTGGAGCGTATGTGTGCATTGGGAGATTCCGTGGTCGAACCGTTTGCATTTTCTGGTTGCATTCAGTTTGGGTGCATTGGTCCCGTTTCTGGTCACGTGCGTTGTGCTTTCGCATGCTGGTGTGATGGAGCAGTTCGTGTTTTGGACTCTTAGTTACGCTGCCGAATACGTGCGCATTGTGCCGTTGCACAAAGCCCCGCACCTGTTCTTCGAATCACTGAAAAAGATAACTGAACGCGACCAGTTGCTGTGGTTGGTTGGGTTAACAGGACTCGGCGCAATCTTTCTACAGCCGAAGTTGCACAAAATGCGACTGATATTATTCGGGTTCTGCGTGGCTGCATTTTTGACAACTGTACCCGGGTTTTATTTCAGGCGACACTATTTTATTCTGATGCTACCTGCGGTGGGGTTACTAGCCGGTTGTAGCGTAAGTGGTGCGTGTGAACTCTTTCTACGCAAACGATGCACACACCTTGGCACGTTGCTCATTATCATTTACGGGGCCGTTCTGAGCAGTGACTTTGCTCAGAACAGCGACATCTGGTTCAGGGCCAACCCGACCCAAGCAAGTCGCACGATTTACTTTGGCAACCCGTTTGTTGAAGCTGAAGTATTTGCGCGTTACATACAGACCAACTCGACTCCTGAAGCGCGAGTGGCTGTGCTGGGTTCTGAGCCACAGATATATTTCCTGTCGCGGCGGCGTTCTGCCACAGGCTATATCTATACATGCCCGTTGGTTGAGCCGCATCGGTTTGCCGACTGGATGCAACAACAAATGATCCATGAAATCGAGTCTGCAAAACCCGAGTTTGTCGTGTTTGTGGCAGTACCGTTGTCGTGGTTGGCGTGGCCGGGGTCGTCCACACGCATAATTGATTGGTGGGCGAATTCGTATCGGACAAACTTTACATTGGTTGGTGTGGCAGCAATGAACCCGCCACAAGACACGCAATATTTATGGGACGATGCAGCAATTGAATTTGGCGAGCGCCGGCAGTGGGGTTTATTCCTCTACAGGCGACTCAACCGTTGATCACGGACATAGCACGCCGATTACCAGCCGTGCAGAGCTGACTTTGAGGTTGTTTGACGCTACTTGCTTGCGGTGCGTTTTGGGGTTAAATATTGGCAGGTGACACCCAAGAAGCCAGTGTACATAGGTTCGACTGGAAGCCAGCCAGGCGGGATCACGGAACTTGTGGATCGGTGCAGCCGCGGTGCAGCCCGGCAACGGCAAACAGGAACCGGGTGCATGGCCACGCGCAGCACCGTGCAGCAACTAAAACAGCGCACGTACAGGCTCCAACTGCTACTGGCCGGGTCCGCAACAAGACTCGGCACACAACACAATCTCAGGAACCCACCCTGCGCAGTATGAGTCCGTATCACAGTTTCGTTTTGCGGTTTGCCCAACTGTTGCAAGAAAGCAAAAGTTATCCGGTGGGTGATACCGAACGTCCCAGCCGACCTGGCGTATCACCGGATGCACCCCGAGTATTGCTATTTTCGCCTCATCCGGATGACGAGTGTTTGGCAGGCGTATTACCGTTACGGCTCTTGCGTGAGGCAGGCATGAATGTGCTGAATGTTGCGGTCACATTAGGTAGCCGCAAAGAACGCCGCGCCGCGCGGCTTGAAGAACTCAAACGCGCCTGCGAATACCTCGGGTATGGTCTGATCCCGACCGGCCCGGACGGGTTGGAACGGATCAGTCCCGGAACACGTGTGCAGGATCCGGCGCATTGGCGCAGTTGCACCGAAGCAATTGCAAAAATCATTGCGCTTTACCAACCGGGCGTGATTTTCCTGCCGCATGCGCAGGACTGGCATCCGACACATGTCGGCACGCATTTGCTTGTGATGGATGCGCTCAACTTGCAATTGAGTCGGTTCAGTTGTTACGTGGTCGAGACCGAGTACTGGTGCACCATGCCCACCCCAAACCTGCTTGTCGAAGCCAATGAAGACCATGTCGGCGATCTTGTTACTGCGCTGTCGTTTCACGAAGGTGAAGTTGCGCGAAATCCGTATCATGTGAGTCTGCCGGCTTTGCTGCATGACAACGTACGACGCGGTGCTGAGCTTGTAGGCGGTTGTGGCACGGCAGCACCGGATTATTTGTTTGGCGGCTTGTACCGACTGCGGAAATGGGCACAGAACCAGCTCACAGATGTGTTGGCCCAGGGCAAATTCGTTCCGCGAAAAGCTAATCTCGGCATGTTGTTCGCCTGAGCAGCCACCGGACATTTTTACCAGAGCCGACATGGTGCCTGTGCACACCCGGCCATAGAAGCTAATTACGCTCAACCCGGCTGCTTGCACCCATGCAAATCTGCTTACGAGCGAATAGATTTGCTGCGACAGATTGGCTCGGGGAAGGCGCCCTCCACACAAATCGTATGCCTCATGGAAATGCAGTTCATGCCGGCAGAGCTGAATCTTGTTGTTTAACAGTTGCGGTTGTGCAAGTAAGATACCAGCAAAAATTGCATGAACCTCGCGGTTCAAATAGGCAAGTTACAATTGCCGAACCCGGTGTTGGTTGCGTCGGGCACGTTCGGATACGGCATTGAATACGCTGGTCTCGTTGACCTAAACCAGCTTGGCGCGGTTGTTGTAAAGGGAATTTGCCTCGAACCTGTCAAAGGTAATCCACCTCCGCGCACTGTCGAGGTGACGAGCGGCCTGCTGAACGCCATTGGGTTGCAGGGACCGGGTTTCGACGGGTTCATGGCTAAGTACTGGCCGTTCCTGAGCACGCTACAGGTGCCGGTGATCATCAACATCTGGGGCAAGACAGTTGATGAATACGCCGAGATAGCGCGGCGATTCGATTCAGTCCAAGGCGTGGGAGCGCTGGAGCTGAATGTATCTTGTCCGAACATCAAAGCCGGCGGCGCACAGTTCGGCACGGACATCAAAGTGCTTGCTCGTGTGGTTGCCGCATGCAGGAAAGCAACGCGTTTACCGTTGATTACCAAACTCAGCCCGAATGTGGTCAACATTGCACCGTACGCAGCCGCAGCGGAAGAGGCTGGCAGTGACGCGCTTTCGATAATGAACAGTTACCCTGCAATGGCGATTGACATCCAAACACGCCGGCCGCGCCTGGGCAACGTTACGGGCGGTTTAACTGGTCCGTGCATAAAACCGATCGCGTTAAAACTTGTGTGGGACGCCGCCGGCGCAGTCAAAATACCGATCATTGGCATTGGGGGCATACAAACCGCAGCAGATGCACTCGAGTTTATCATGGCAGGCGCAACTGCAGTTGGAGTTGGCACAGCAAACTTTTACGAACCGCAAACCGCTTTGCATGTCCTCGCCGGGATTCGGCAGTTCATGCTTGAACATGGCATCAAGGACATTCGCGAGTTGGTCGGTAGCGCACGTGGAACGGCAACATAATATGTGCAACTGCGCCGCAAGCGGGTTTGCCGAGCCGGATTAACCTGAGGTGCTGGGTGTTAAAACCCCCGCATGCACCTGTTGAACGGATCGGCAATGGTCTCTTGACCGTGATATGAATACCGTTTAAGATCGCACCGAATAAGCCCGAAAAAACAAACTGAATCAGCCATGACTCTCACCAAGCGCGACCTTGTGATGCGAATTAGCAGTGAGACAGGCCTTGACCGGCCACAGGTTGCAACCGTGGTGCAGAAAACGCTCGACTACATCGCGGAAGCGCTGGGCAACGGCGACAAAGTCGAGTTGCGCAATTTTGGCGTATTTGAGGTGCGGATTCGCAAGGGGCGCGTGGGCCGCAACCCGAGTGTGCCAACTGTCAATGTGCCAATACCACAACGCGCCATTGTCAAATTCAAGATGGGTAAAAAAATGAGCGATCAGGTACTCAAACTCACGCCGAAGTTGTCTCAACCCCCAACAACCTGAGCAAAGCCGACCTGCCACGATCAACCTCGAGTCGCGACACCCTTAGCCCCGGCATGGTCACAGATGACGGCTAAATCCGAAAACCGAATGGTACACCTGGGCAATCATGGCACCGGGGCGAAAGCGCATCTTCTCACCAATGGTTAAACAACCCGACCGGAAAACCCCAGCTCAAGCCCGTCAGTGCGACAGACAATAGCCCACCATGCCAACGGTGAGCAAACGAGGCGCACGAAATCACCCCTTAGTCCCGAAAGGAACGGCAGATTATTGCTCACTTTGCAAATGAATCGTGCAGAATTGCAGTTGGCTCATCTGACTGAGGCTGACAATTGGATTTCACCCGAGGAACATGTTGCGCTACATCTCGGTTTTAGTGTAGTCGAGTTGCACCGCACAGACACAGAGTTACGATAGGGCGCGCAGTCCACTGCGCGTCGGGCTCGGTCATGCAAACCCGACTTGTAGGTTTGAATCATGGTTTTCCGCGCCCTTACGGGCGCGGCTACGGATGGCACCGCTGGAAGGGGCGCAGTAAATTCTGCATTGGAGGGCGAGGCGTGCTTGTCACTCTCAGTTGCGGACATATTGGTCAAGCGTGCATGGAATGTGCCTGCCGACCGCTATGGTAGGGGGGCGCATGGCCTCACGCGTCCCCATCTTTAACGCAAAGGTACGGGCGCGCAGAGTTACGGTAGGGCGCGCAGTCCACTGCGCGCCGCGCTTGGTTGCGCAGACCTGACTTTTAGGTTTGAATCTGTTTCCGCGCCCTTACGGGCGCGGCTACGGCGCGCGCCCCTCCAGGGCGCAGTAAGAGCCGTGTGTTCGAGGGTAAGGCTTTATCTAAACCGGCTGCTGCGCGCTCTGGCTATACCAAACTTTGCACGACGCGGAAGTCGTCAATCCATCGAACCGAAAGCGGTGCTGGAGCACCGCGCTCCAAAAACTTCTACTCCAATCCTTCACAGTAGAAACGCAGAGAATCGGTAGGGCGCGCAGTCCACTGCGCGTCGGGCTCGGTCATGCAAACCCGACTTGTAGGTTTGAATCTTGTTTTTCCGCGCCCTTACGGGCGCGGCTACGAGCCGGTAATCTGTTGGTGCGGGAAAAAACACCCTGTTGATTCTGCATCCGGCGGGCAGATGACTGCCCGCCTACCCAAGATCAGGTTTTTGAGGTAGCAAAACCCTCCAAGAAAAGTTGGATGGGCCGTGCCGCATTTTCGGGACTATGTCCCTTGGCTGGCTCATTACACACTGGACCGCCCATGCGTGATCATTTAACGAGCTCTTTATTACCTTTGCCCCTACAACACCGCTAGACCCCATCATGGCCACGGCGTGGGTAACATGGACGGCTTGGTAGAAACTCAAATCCTTGCTGGGTCAAATCCAACTCCGGATTGCTGCCTTGCTGCCTTTGCCGTTGGCACCAATCCCTTCTGCTTCCCTCGTCCCCAAACCCGCCTCAAATTCTGTTTATCAAAGACTCTTACGCAAAAGCCGGTTTTTACATGCCGTTGGAAACTGTGGCTACGACAGTTTACCCCCGGAATCGGCATACATGCAGCCAGCCTTGCACGGGTAAAGTTTGTCGAACCATGCCGGCTCTCTCAGTGCGGCGTTTGCAATTCGGTTTCGTTTGGCATATTCATATTGTCTGCGATGGCATCGAACGGCGACATTGTAGTGCTCGACCGGCTGACAAAGATTTATCAGCAGGGCGAGATCAGTGTGGTTGCACTCGAAGACATCTCGCTCGTGATCCGTGCGGGCGAATTTTTGACTTTGATGGGGCCGTCCGGCTCGGGCAAATCAACCCTACTACACATCATAGCCGGCATAGACCGGCCAACCAGCGGCAGATGTTGTGTACAAGGGATTGACCTTGGGCAACTGACGGAGTCTGAGCTTGCCGACTGGCGCAATCGCAACGTGGGTTTTGTGTTTCAGACGTTCAACCTGATCCCGGTACTGACAGCGTTTGAAAATGTTGAGCTGCCGCTGTTGCTGACGGGTCTGAGTCGCAAACAACGACGTAAACGAGTCGAAACAGCGCTTGAGCTGGTCGGCCTGGCGGATCGCGCGCGGCATCTGCCGCGTCAACTTTCCGGGGGCGAAGAACAACGCGTTGCAATTGCACGCGCGCTGGTGACCGACCCTGCTCTGGTCGTGGCCGATGAACCGACCGGCAACCTCGATGCGCATTCAGCTCAGCAAGTGCTCGAGGTGCTCAGGTCGCTGAACCGGTTGGCCGGCAAAACCGTCATAATGGTCACGCACGATCCAAAGGCGGCTGCATACGGCACGCGCACGGTGCATTTGGAGAAGGGCAGATTGAACAACGGGAGGGTGGCCAGTTAAACCGTTGAACCATTGAACCGGTTCAACCAGAGCATGACTGCAGCGTCATTCATAATCAAAAATGCGTTCCGTAACAAGCGCCGGGCGGTGCTGACCGTGCTTGGCGTATCGGTGAGCGTGTTTTTGCTTGTGACACTGCTGGTTGCACTGCGCGAGGTGACCATCCCGCCGGAAGACGTCGGGGCGAGCCTGCGCGTGGTTGTGCGCAACAAAATCTCGCTCGGCAACCTGTTGCCTGCACGGCAACGCACAATCATTGAACGGATACCGGGTGTTGTGGCCGTATCGCCGTTTACATGGTTTGGCGGCAAGTTCAAAAACGAGGAGGGGATGACCTTTGCACAGTTCGCAGTTGACCCTGCCAAAATCCGGGTCCTGTTTGCCGAAGCCAAAATGTCCGATGCCGAATACAAAGCGTTCGAGGCCGACCGCACCGCATGCATAATCGGCAAACTAACAGCCGAGAAATACGGGCTGAAGATCGGCGACAGGTTAATGCTCGAAAGCACGGTTTTCCCACTGACACTCGAATTCAAGGTAGCGGGCATTTACGAAGGCACCACAGACGACCGGAACATGTTGTTTCACCATCAATACCTCGAAGAAGCCATGGGCGGGTTCGGCCTGGTCGGCATGTGGTGGGTTAGGGTCAGGTTGCCCGAAGACATGCCGCGTGTTGTTGATGCAATCAACCGCGCTTTTGCAAATACATCCGCCGAAGTACGCGCCGAGACCGAGCGCGCTTTCCAGCTAAACATTGTGTCGATGTGGGCGAACATAAAAATTTTGGTCGGATCAATCTGCAGCGTAGTTGCGTTTACGCTGTTACTGGTTACTGCAAGCACAATGAGCATGACAATCCGTGAGCGGTTTCGTGAACTGGCCATACTGAAAGCGCTCGGCTACAGGCGACACGACCTGTTTGCGTTTATTCTGGCTGAAAGTTTCGGGCTTGCGATGGCCGGTGCAGCGCTTGGCATAGGCGCAGCGTGGGTGGCGTACATGGAATGCAACGCAATGCAGGTGCTCACAGGTGGTGTGTTTGTTTCATTCGAGGTTACACCGCGAATAATTGCCACCGCAGCATCTGTGGCGGCTGTGTTGGGTATAGTTGCTGCAATTGCGCCCGGGATTGCAGTTGCGCGGGCCAGTGTAGCCGAAGGCCTCAGAACACTGGATTGAGTCATGCCGTTGCCAATCAAATACAACTTACGCAATGTGTTTGTTCGCTGGCGGGCAACGACTGCAACTGTGCTGTGCATTGCACTTGTTGTAGCGGTGTACGTGCTGGTGCAATCGCTTGCTGTTGGACTTGAAAAATGCAGCCAGAACACCGGTGACCCGCGCAATGTGCTCGTGGTACGCAAGGGCGCCACCGCAGAATCGAGCAGTCAGGTCACACGCGAGCAGTTCCGCGCATTGCAATACATGCCGCAAATTGCCCGTGACGAAGCAGGCAGACCGTTGGTATCTGCGGATGTGCTAGTGATGATCACCCTGCCGCGGCGCGACGGCAAAAGCGAAGCGAACGTGCTCGTGCGCGGTGTCTCACCCACGGGATTCAAACTGCGTCCACAAGTGAAGCTTGTTAACGGCTTAGACAGCCGGGGCAGCAACGTTGTCAGCCGCTGGTTTGTACCCGGCAAACGCGAGGTGGTGGTGAGCAGGCGGCTTGCTGCACGGTTCGTAAACTTCAACATAGGCGATGTGTTCCAAACCGGCGGGCACACACTGAAAGTTGTCGGCTGGTTCGACGGCGGCAACAGCGCATTTGACTCTGAAGTCTGGATGGATACCGAGGAGGCACGTGCGCTGTTTAATCGGCAGCATTACTCGAGCCTCCTGATGCGGGTGGCAAATCCAGACGCAGCGCGTGCGTTGATTGCACGAATCGAGTCGGACAAACGCTGGCCGTTACGTGCGGAGCCTGAAGTTGAGTACTACAGCGCCCAGACACGAACTGCGCTACCGATACGGATTTTGGGCGATTTTTTAGCTACGGCAATGTCAATCGGCGCAATCTTTGCCGCAATGAACACCATGTACGCTGCCGTTGGTGCGCGTACACGCGAGATTGGCACGTTGCGTGTGCTCGGTTATCGCAGGCGAACCATACTGTTGAGCTTCATCATCGAAGGCGCTATTCTGGCGGTCATCGGGGGTATACTTGGCTGTTTATTGGCGTTGCCGATGCACGGTTATTCAACCGCTACAATCGGCTTCGAGACGTTCAGTGAGACCGTGTTTCAATTCCGGATCACGCCGCAGCTTGCGCTTGAAGGAATGATCTTTGCCGTGTTGGTCGGTGTAGCCGGCAGTTTTTTGCCCGCCATGCGCGCGGCGCGGCTGCCTGTTCTGGCCGCACTCAGATCGGTGTGAGCCTGAGTAACGGAACTTGACCCTTTCGTCAAAGCCGAACCTGGTGCATGTTTGAGCCGCCAGTGACAAAATGGACCCGGAAAAACTCAAAAGCCTGCAGATCGAGGCGAGCCGAAAACGCGCACGACGCCGTGCTGCGCGCGTGATATTTGCCGTTGTAGCTGGAGTGACAGCACTGGTTTTGTACCTGGCAGTGCCGCGTCCGCAGGACAAGGTCAGGGTCGCACAAGCCGGGAAAAACTCGCAACCGGCACTTGCAGGTGCAATTGAGCGCGGCACAAACAACCTGGCGCAAAATCAACATGCAAATACCGATAACGACATCGTGCTGACCGTGAGCGGGTACATCATCAATCGGGAACGGATCGAGCTTAGTCCGCGGTTTCTCGGGGTGGTTAAATGGATCGGCGTCAAAAAAGGCGACACGGTTACAAATGGTCAGGTTGTCGTGCTGCTGGACGACACCGAACAACGCGCTCGTGTACGCGAAGCCGAGGCGGCGGTTGCAGCGGCTAAAGTTGCAGTTGCAAAAGCCGAGCTTGATTACCAGCGCGTGGCCGAGCTGGCACAGAAAGATGTCGAGAGCAGAAAAGCCTTTGACGACGCGCGTCTGCAACTTGAGGCTGCGCGCGCGCAACTCATGCAGGCTGAGGCTGCATTGGAGCTTGCCAAGGTGTACCTGGACTGGACGGTGATCCGGTCGCCAATAGACGGTGTTGTGCTCGAGCGGCTCGTCGAGCCGAACGAACTTGTTGTGCCGCAAAGTTTCGGCGGTACACGCGGCCCGAGCACAGCGTTGATTGCATTGGCTGACCCGAAAGATTTGCAGGTTGAAATTGACCTGAACGAAGCCGACCTGTCCAAAGTGTATCTCGGTCAACGGTGTCGGGTCAGCCCGGAAGCGTATCCTGACAAGGTTTATGCCGGCTACGTTGCCGAGATCGCCCCGGAAGCTAACCGCCAAAAAGGCACCTTGCAGCTAAAGGTTCAGATCCGTGATCCTGACAAGTATCTTACGCCGGAGCTGAGTGCTCGCGTTGATTTTTTGACCAAATGATGCCGCCTAAACGTTGCGGCTGCTTGCCCGGCCAAAACCCGAACACTGCCGGGTCTGGCCAAGCCGGTGCGCTTCACAACACACAACGATGCGTTGCACACAAAAATTCGAGTGGTGTTGCTGCGAAAAAACACGGTTGGAGTTACGCCGGCGCGGCCAGACTGGAGACGCACAGTTTGAAAGATTTACGTTTTTGGGCTTGCGCAGACTTGCGGAATTGGCTTAGATACAGCCAAGTCAATTGACTTTAATCGGATTGACCAAATGTAAACCCAAAAAACGAAACAAACAAAATTATGGCACAAGCACTTACTAAAACTCAATTGGCAGCCGCCATTGCGGATAAGGCGGGCATCACCAAAAAACAAGCCAAGGACATCCTTGAGCACCTTGCAGAGCTTGCGTACAAACACGCCAAGAATGGTTTCACTTTGCCAGGCATTGGCAAACTCGTCGTACGAAATCGCGCGGCGCGTATTGGGCGTAACCCCAAGACAGGCGAGCAAATCCAAATACCGGCCAAGCGCGTCGTGAAGTTCAGAGTGGCCAAGGCCTGCAAAGAAGCCATCTTGGGCGGCAAGTAATTCGGCATGGGGTTTTTCACGGGCACTCTGGTCACCAGAGTGCCTTTTTATTTCAGTCCCGATCAAACTCCTAACCGGGCGGACCGGTGGGGTGGCGGCGCGTTTTTTTGGCCTTACTGACATCGAATCATGAAGATTGCAGTTGTCGGCTGTGGTGCAGTTGGAAGTTATTACGGGGCAAAGCTGTGCACAGCAGGCCATGAAACACATTTCTTGTTGCGGTCGGATTACAACGCAGTGCGCCTGAACGGAGTGCGCATTCACAGTTACCAGGGCGATTTCACAGCACATCCACACTGTGCAATCCAGCCAGGGGAAATCGGGCCAAGCGAGCTGGTCTTGATTGCGCTCAAAACGACCGCAAATGATCAATTGCCGCGTCTGTTGCCGCCCCTGGTAGGGCCGCGCACAGTGCTACTGACACTGCAAAACGGCCTTGGTAACCCTGAACAACTGGCGCGACTGTTCCCGGCTGAGCAGGTAATGGGTGGCCATTGTTTTGTGTGCTTGAACCGCGTGCAACCGGGTGTCATTTACCACACCGACCACGGCCAGATTGTGATTGGTGAATTCGCAGGCAGTCCGACACCGCGTACGTACGAGATTGCCGACCTGTTCCGCCGAGCCGGTGTCCAGTGCGATGTAACAGATAACCTGGGCCGTGCGCACTGGGAAAAGCTGCTCTGGAACATCCCGTTCAACGGCCTGGGCGTGGCAGGAACGGCCGGGCTTGACGCACTTGAACACCCCGCACTTGCTGCAGACACAACCCGGCCATTGGGACCGTGCCTGACAACCGACAAGCTCATCTGTAACCCGACCTGGCTCGGCATAGTGCGCGAGCTGATGGCTGAGGTTACGGCTGCTGCTAATGCGCTCGGGTTCGATATACCGGGTTCATTTGCCGACGACCTCATCAACAAAACGCGCACGATGGGGGCGTACAAGGCATCAACACTGATTGATTTCGAGCGTGGTAAACCGCTCGAACTCCAGAGCATGTTCATCGAGCCGCTTCACCAGGCGCACGCAGCCGGTGTAAAAATGCCGCGCCTAGCTGCATTGTGCGAAGTGTTGACCGCACTGGACAAGCGGCGCCAAATCCAACAAGTTTAGCTCGACATGAAACCGCGTGTTCGATTTGCCCCCAGTCCAACCGGTTTTCTGCACATCGGCGGTGCGCGAACTGCATTGTTCAACTGGCTGTTCGCGCGCCATACCGGGGGCACATTCATCCTGCGAATCGAAGACACCGACGTCGCCCGGCATACACCCGAAGCTGTTGACGTGATCCTTGACGGGCTGCGCTGGCTCGGGTTGCATTGGGACGAAGGCCCGCTAACCAGTGATCCGCAAGGCCCATCAAAGGGTGATCACGGCCCGTACTTCCAAAGTCAGCGCATCGAAATTTACCAGCGCAGAATCGAAGAGCTGCTCAAGCGCGGCCACGCATATGAACACGAAGGCGCAATCAAGTTTAAAATGCCGCGTGACCCCATACCTGTGCATGACCTTGTTGTTGGGCTGGTGGTGCGCGAGCTTGCTGATCGTGAAGCCGAAGACCCTGATTTTGTCATCATGCGCTCTGATGGCCGGCCTGTGTTTCACCTGACAAATGTTGTTGACGACCTCGAAATGCAGATTACACATGTGATCCGTGGCGAAGACCACCTATCGAACACACCAAAACACATTGCACTGTTCAGGGCATTCGGCGCCGAGCCGCCGCAGTATGCTCACATTCCGCTCATACTGAATCCAGACGGCTCGAAAATGAGCAAACGCGACCAGGGCGCTCTGCTCAGCGCGTACATGGATGCAGGGTATCTGCCTGAAGCCGTCGTCAACTATCTGTGTCTGCTCGGTTGGTCGCCAAAAGACAACCGCGAAAAAATGTCCATCCAAGAAGTAATCGAGCGGTTTGAGCTTCGCCATGTGCTCAGGCATAACGCGCGGTTCGACATGACAAAACTTCAGTGGCTCAATTACGAATACATGCGCGAGTTGAGCGACGAACGGTTTTACGAGCTGGGTGTGCGTGCCCTCACCATGGCCGGGTTCGACATGCAACAGTTCGCGCCCGAGTACATCAAAGCCGCACTTGCCACTTGCAAAGGCAAGATCAAGGTCTTCTGTGACCTGCCAGGTTACGCCGGGTTTTATTTCACCGACCAGTTCGAGTACGACCCTGAAGCTGCAGCCAAATTGTTTGTGCCGGAAAACAAACCGCCTCTGGCAAAGCTGCGTGATGCGCTTGCCAAGACAAACCCGTTCGACGCCGCAACCCTGGAAAGCACATTGAAATCTGTTGCGGCAGAACTGGGGGTTAAACCGGCAGTACTGGTGCATCCGACGCGGCTGGCTTGCACGGGTAAAACCGCCGGACCAAGCCTGTACCACTTACTCGAAGTACTCGGCCGCGAGAATGTACTTGCCCGACTTGACCGTGCCATTGCGCGAATCGGGTAAACATTGTATCCACGCACTGGCCGGAACCGATCCACTTGAAAAAGCTGTGCCTACTAACGTGCGCAGCCGGCAGACTGGCTTTGGAGTGCCTGATTTTTCCGTCTGGACTCATCCGCAAGTTCGATCTTGAACCTGTCGAGCGCGTCTCGCAGGGCCGGGTCGGCAACAGCCAGAATTTCAACTGCCAATAGACCAGCATTTTTTGCCGCGCCAATCCCGACAGTTGCGACCGGCACACCGGGTGGCATCTGAACAATCGCGAGCAATGCATCTAGTCCTTTTAATGGGCCTGATTCAATCGGTACACCAATAACTGGCAGTGTCGTATGCGCTGCTACTACGCCCGGCAAATGCGCTGCGCCACCTGCACCAGCTATGATTACACGCAAACCGCGTTGTCGTGCTGAGCCGACGTACCGGCGCAGGTCATCAGGTGTCCGATGCGCGGAAAGTACCTTCGTCTCACAAGTAATGCCGAACTTGGCGCATACATCGGCTGCCGCCTTCATAGTTGGCCAGTCCGAATCACTCCCCATCAAGATACCAACCTGAGGTGTAGTTGCCTTGCGAGTCTTCATTTGCTGCGCATGATTGTGGCCGGGTTAATTTGCTACGCAAGCCCGAACGATTGTGATTGGGCGGTTGTGGACCGTGCCTGAGCTGAGAAAAAAATCTGGATTATTGTCGGCATATTCGGTCTGCTGCACGCATGATTCGCCCATGGCAATTTGTCAGGTCGGAACTGGTAGGTGACTACCGCATTTTCAAGGTGCGCTCGGACTGGAAAGTCTCGCCCAAAACAGGTGCGCAACACAACTTTTACATCATCGAATCGGTTAACTGGGTAAACATTGTGCCTGTGACACCCGACGGCCGACTTGTCATGGTCGAACAATACAGGCACGGGACAAATACAGTCGAACTCGAGGTGCCCGGGGGTATGATGGACCCGGGCGATCCATCGCCCGAAGCAACCGCTGTACGCGAGTTACGCGAAGAAACCGGCTACGAAGGCGAAAATGCACGTGTGATAGGCGAAGTTTATGCGAATCCTGCAATAATGAACAATCGCTGTTTTGCCGTGCTGATCGAGAACTGCCGATGTGTGCATCCTGTTGCATTTGATTTCTCGGAAGAACTCGTCACACGACTCGTGCCGGTTGACGATGTGCCCGAGCTTGTCAGCTCTGGCAAAATCAAGCATCCACTTGTGATCGTAGCACTGTATCACTACCAACTGCTCAGGCACCGGCCAAAACGTTGACGAGCCGATCGCAAAATTTTGGGCGCCCGAACCTAGCAAAAAGGATGAGATTGAAGACAACGGCTGGCAGACGCCTTTGCACGACTATGGTTGGTACTTGGCTTTAGATTGAAAAGTAAAAGTCTTGTGCAAGGGGCTGCTCCGGATGAATTAGCCCAGATACTTCATAAGGTTGCAGTGCTGGCGCGAGGAAACCATTGTGCCGCATACCGCTGTTAACAGTGCAAACCTGCTGTGTAACCGATTTGCAAATCGGCATGGCATCGGGATCTTCGGGACACGCTGCATTGACAAAGCAGCTCGAAGGTTTGTCCCGCAGCAGCCGGACACGATACCTGCCTGTGCCTTGCACGCAGACAAGCGGGGTAGGTAGGCCGGCCTTGGAAGTCCGCGCTGGGAAAAAACGTGTGAAATAGCCGGGTTAGGAAGTTCTCTGTGTCTTCGCCCTTTGCGCTTCGATATAAAAGTACAACGCGTGAAGCTGGTTCGAAAACCTGTACGCGCCCGGCCCTGCCTCAGAGTCGGGCAAAATCACATTCAGTTTTCGCATGCGGTTCAAGAAGTTGTCGCAGACCTTTCTTTCCTCAGCCGAAAGTGCTCTGAACAGATCGGCGCGTCGGAAAGACGGCCCAAGAGGCCTTGCTAACTTGCGCAAAATTGAACGGTACCGCTGACTACGGATAGCGCGTAGCACCTGAGGTTCAAGCAACTTCTTCCCAATGATCTCTGCCGCCTCAGAAATACCAACAGACGCATCTCCAACGCCTATTACTGGGCCGTTGGATTTGCGCCATACTGCGTCACCTATTTCGTGTGCAAGCACGGGCAGCCCACCTGAAAATTTCACCATTAGCTCCATTGCTCGGTCCTCGACTTTAATGCCAACTGAGCCGAAGGTTCTGCAGAAAAAATCCGATGTTTCCTCCCTGGACCAGGGCTTGATTTCGACTACATCGAAGACGCGTGCCAACGACGGCTGTAAACGAATCAATTGCTGCCGGCGTTCGTCCAATCCAACGACAAGGATGCAAACGGAAACGCTGTTGCCGTTGGTAGCGATTTCGTCAACCGTACTCTTGAGCCAGTTCGCGAATTCAGCCGAGCCGGCCAGTCCGTTAACAGGGTGTTGAAAAAGCCATGTATTGAAAAGTTGACCCTCGAAATCATTGGGGTTTTGCCTGATTTTTCGCGCCAAAAAGACTTTTTCAACAGCCTGTTAATGTCGTCCAAAATTATGAGCATGGCTTGCCGCTCGTTTCTCAGTCCGGCAAGCAATTTGCGCAGGTGTGGCGCAAAACCGTGAACGAGACTTGCAAGGTCAGCTTCCGGTATCTCCAGCTCAACTGAAATTCCAAACAACCCAACCTGTTTCACGTACTTGCCGAAAAGCTCCCGGATCTTCTTATGCCACGGCTTTTCCACACTGTCCTTTAAGACGCGGTCGAAGGTTCGCCGTACCATTTCGGTAAGCGTGTTCACCCCGCCAAGGAATACATGCGCCCCCACTACATTATCCTCGCGTTCGGTAAGGTGCCGCACGAATGATACAAGTGAACTTTTGCCGATGCCGCGTTCACCGGATATGAAGCCAACTCTGAACTTGCCGATCGAGGCCGCCCGCACCAACGCGCGAACCCGCTCAATCTCGCTGACGCGCCCGACGAAAAACTCGATTGGCACAGGCTGACCGGGCGTAAACGGACTATCCTCAGGTCTCATGCGTTGGAGCTAAACACGTTGATCGCCAGGGTGCAAGCATTCCACAAACCTCGCTCGGAATCGGCCCCGTGTATCTCACGCGTCTACGTCCCGCTCACCTCTGCGACGGGGCTTTCTTCGCCGGGCCGAAGTATCTTTTCACCCGGCTTGCTCGCTTGAGCATGTTTGCGGCGCCAGTAGTTTGCCAAAAGTGAACCTGAGATGTTCATCCACGGACTAAAGATTGCCGGTGCAAGACCCATTGTGCCCAGTTTACCGAGTGCGCCCGCTATGCCGGATGCCATGCCGCCGTTTTGCATGCCTACCTCGAATGCAACTGCACGCCCAGAGTTGATGTCCAAGCCGCAAATCCGGCTCAACCCGTACCCGAGGATGTACCCGGCTGCGTTATGAATCATGGCGGCAAAAAACAGCAGCACACCGATCTTGAGCAGGTTGTCGCGTCCGGCTGCAGTTGTCACAGTGGTGAAGTAAACAATGCCGACCATCGAGGCAAACGGCATGAACTGCGGCAGCCGCGGCCACAACAGCGTCAACCGATGATACACCGTACCGGCCAGCACAGCCCCAAACGCTAAACTCACAAGCTCAAAAGTCATGCTTATCGCCGCAGGGCCATTGCTGAGAATTAAACCACGTGCGGCTGCAATCATCGCTGCAAACCAGATTAAACCTGCAACCGAAATGCCGTGCACCAGCCTGCGGGTCTGTGCAGGGGCACTTTTAAGATAGTCATGCAACAGGGCGGCACCGACTGGAACAATGACAATTTTGATGATTTCCAGCATCATGCTCACGAACCGCACCTCGACAAGCTGACCTGCAAGCACCTTCATCCAAAGCGGTGTCATCACCGGCGCAAGCAATGTCGTTACGCTTGTCATGGTAATCGAAAGCGCAAGGTTCGCCCGCGCCAGATACGCCATTACGTTCGATGCCAGACCAGCCGAGCATGACCCGATCAAAATTATGCCCGCGGCAATCTCAGGCTCGAACCGGAACAGTTTCGTCAACGTGTACCCGACAAGCGGCATGATGGTGAACTGGCCCAACACACCCACAAACACTGCCCACGGCATCCGCGCAATACCCGCAAAGTCGCGCAGTTTCATCTGTGTGCCCATGCCGAACATGACAGTTTGCACAACAAACGTGATCAACCATCGGCTGCGCAGGTCGAACTTGCCCCACCTCAAAAATGCATCCGGATAGATCATCGCCACTGTGACAGCGCAAACTATCCAGGCGGTGAATTGGTAACTCCTAAGCCACGGTATCGCCCCAAACCCAATTGCAAGCCCAACGACGCAAACCACCGCAGCAGGTTGCCAGATGCCAGAGTTTGCACCGGCTAACCCGAGCACAAATAACACAAGCGCAACTCCAGCCACGTACAAACACAGTTTACGCACTGTTTGCGTCATTTGATGGTAAAGTTGATCAGCCGCCGCCCGGGTGCGTCGGTTGGCGACCTGGCCTGTTCGGCTGCTCAAAGTGCATTCGCAAGGTACTCGATCGCAAGGGGCGGACTGGCAAGGATTGGGACACTGACTATGCCAGGCGCCAAATTTTCCGCAACACGTGCCATTGATGCCTGAGCAAGTACTATCACATCCACACGTCGGCCAAGTTGGTCGAGTGCATCGCTAACCATCGCGTCGTGCCGGGCAATGTCACCGCGCACAAGCGCGTCAAAAGCGCTGTCGCACAGGTGTGATTCGAGCTGTACGTGCTTGTCTGCAAGTGCGGCTCTGCGCCGGATCAGGTCTGCCGTCGGCTCCAGTGTTGTCGAGAGCGTTGCAATTACACCTATGCGCGTCCCGAGCTGCACAGCCCTGTCTGCCATGGGCTGGTCAACACGCAGCACGGGCACACTGCACAGTCCAGCCGCAGTTTCAACTGCGCGCCCGATCGAGGAGCACGTAACCATGATGTAATCCGCCCCGGCGCGCTCGGCCAAAAAAATGTGTGCAACAACTCGTTGCGCTACTGCTGGGGTGAGACCGCCGTGTCTGATAACGTCTTTGATCAGGCTTTCGTCAGCAATATTGAACACATCCACACCGGGCAGCTTGTCACGACATAACTGCTGGAACATCGGCACCAGCATCGCCGAGGTGTGGACCAGAGCAAGTACCTTGGGTTTCATCGGTTTGTCGAGTTAAACTAAACTGTATGCCGACTCGGTCGGCGCAACAAACCGCTATCAAAATTGACGCGTGTAAACAACCTTTTTCGGGTACATCTGCACCGGTGATTTGCATCCGGCCTTGGGCTGATTGCCGCATTTTGAAAGGATTCGGCCCGGGTGCAAATTGCATCTGCTCGGTTATGAGACCTGAAATACCGATGTTGATTGAAACAGCCCGCATGCTGCGGCGCGACATTTTTACGATGATCTATCAAGCAGGTGATGGTCATCCGGGGGCGGCATTATCGGCAGTCGAGTTGTTGACTGCACTGTATTTCAAGGTGCTGCGAATTGACCCGAGCCGGCCTGATTGGCCCGAACGTGACAGGTTCATTTTGTCCAAAGGCCATGCTTGCCCGGCGTGGTACGCCGCACTTGCGCGGCGCGGGTTTTTCCCTGTCGAATGGCTTCCGACTTTGCGTAAGCTCGGATCACCGCTCCAAGGGCATCCGGACATGAAAAAGACGCCCGGAGTGGATATGACAACCGGCTCACTCGGCCACGGCATTGCAATCGGTGCCGGTATGGCTGCTGCAGCCAGGTTGCTCGGGAAAGATTACGCCGTTTATGTTGTCACAGGTGACGGTGAGCTTAACGAAGGGATTGTATGGGAAGCAGTCCAAGCCGCTGCGCACATGCAGCTTGGCAGATTGATTGTGCTTGTAGATCACAACGGTTGGCAAAGTTGCGGCCGCGTTGAACAGGTCAGCGGATTGACGGACATAGCTGGCCGATTTGCCGCATTTGGCTGGCATACACAGCAAATTGACGGACACGATTTCGAGCAAATCTTGAACGCAATCGAAACTGCACAGGCCGAACGCACTCGGCCGTCTGTGATTGTGGCAAAAACTGTCAAGGGCAAAGGCATCCCATTTGTCGAGAACGATAATTCGTGGCATAAACGCGTCCCCACCAAAGCCGAGTACGACACTGCAATGAAATTTCTCGGTGCATAACCTGAAACCGAAACGGAGTCTGCCATGGTCAAAACCGCCCCGGACAATGCAATGGCAAGTACACGCGATGCTTTCGCAGCCGCGTTGATCGAAGCTGCAAGTGTTGACCGCCGGATTTGCCTTGTATCAGCCGATTCGCTCAAAGCAGCACGTGCAACTGCATTTGCCGAAAAGTTCCCTGAGCGCGTCTTCGAGCTTGGCATTTGCGAACAGGGCGCAGTCGCTTTTGCAGCCGGGCTGGCTGCAACCGGTTTGATCCCGGTGTTTTGCACCTACGGCTGTTTCATCACAATGCGCGCCTGTGAACAGATCCGCACATTTGTGGCGTATCCGGGGTTGAACGCGAAGTTCGTCGGGCTGAACGGCGGCATTTACGGCGGCGAACGTGAGGGGGTAACACACATGGTCTTCGAGGACATCGGAATCTTGCGCGCAATACCTCGAATCGAGATTGTTGTGCCCGCAGACGCAGGCCAGGCACGTAAGGCAACACACGCAATTATGAATCGGCCCGGCCCGGTTTACCTCCGAATCGGCAGCGGCCGTGACCCGGTTGTGTTTGACGATTCAACCGGGTTCGAGTTTGGCAAGGCGCGCCCGGTACGTGAGTACGGCACTGACGCAGCCATATTTGCCAACGGACCCGTGCTCAAACGCGCGATCATTGCCGCTGACAAACTTGCCGGGCAAGGGATTAAAACCACGTTGGTCGAGGTCCACACAATCAAACCGCTTGATATCGAGACGATCGCGTCGGTACTGCGCCAAACACGTGCAGCAGTCACGGTCGAAGACCACAACATTTACGGTGGACTTGGCAGCGCAATTGCCGAGGTAATTGCTGAACATCAACCCGCGCGCCTCATCCGGCTCGGGTTGCAAGATGTGTTTCCAGAATCAGGCGACGCAGAACAGTTGCTCGATCATTTCGGCATGGGCGTCCAACACATCTGTGATGCAGTGCACACACTTTTGGCACGCGCGTAATGCCGATTTGGACTGCGCCGGCAAATGGCCATGTGGCCAGGCGACGGGGCTTTGTCGGGCTGGTGGATACCCGCCAGGCTTATACCAAAAGAGGTGTTTTCCCGGGTTTGCGGGATTGCTTCCGCAGTCCCGCTGTTGCCAGATTCGGAGCGCGGCGACTCGGACCGCTTTTTCCGTGGTGCTGAGCTGCGCACTGATGCCCAAGCAGTATCTGCCACGCTTAGCTGGACTGTAACTGCACTCTGTGTCGGGTTGGTCCAAAAGTTGTGGGGCACTCGCTGACACTCGCTTTGCCGCCGCACTTCAAACTGGCTCACTGGCAAAGTCCATGGATGGCATGGTAAAGCTTGTGCTGAGTCGGTGGGTCTTGCACATGTGTGACAACGATCAGTTTCATGCCTGGTTGCCACAACCGTTTCACCTGTGCCAGTACTTCTTCAGGGCCACCTACAATCCGTGCTTGCAGAATTATGCCGGTGCCAGTCAGCGCATCTCTGAACTGCTCGCAATCGCATGGGTCAGGGTCGGTCTCAGGGCTGAACGCACCGTCAACCATGACCAAGCCCGGGATCTGTTTCACTGCAGCAAGCCAGTGCCCCCAATTGCCGCAGGAATGAATCGCCACACCACCAAATTCCCGGCCAATACGTGCGGTGTGTTCTGCGCAAAACTCGACGTACATTGCAGGTGAAATCATGATAAGATTGTCCGTGCTCAGGCCGATGCCAGTGCCGGTGCGTGCGCTTGCAAAACCGTGTCCGGGCCGGGCCAAAGCCGGGCCAATCACGCCGGTTTGTACCTTGGTGAACCTGATGATTTCGTCTGCAAGCGCAGACAGTACAGCCTTTGCACGATCCGGTTGTTCACGCAAGGCCACGAAAAATTCCGTTATGTCAACCAGACCAGCTACAGCGTTGATTGGTGACTGGATGTCGCACCATGAGACCGGCACACGCCCGTGTGTCTGCTCAAGAAAATATTCGATCGTGTCGAGCGTATAGCGCAGGATGGGCGCTTCTTCAATCGGACGCGCGACCAACGCCGGCAGTTCATCCAACGTACGCCAGCGCGGTCTGACAACTGGTGCTTGGCCAGGTGGCCATTCGTACTCCGCACCAAATGCACCTGCTGTTGTGCCGATGCCGTACCACGGCTCGAGGTACGGCGGCGCATCAGTAAGGTAATCCATCGCCTTTTTAAGCCCACCAAGCTGCAGCCGCAGCGACAGTTGCATGTCGCGGCATGCGTCACGAAACACTTCGCCCACTCGCACGCGTTGCCAGACGGCTACGGCACTGGGCTTGGACAAAAACTCCGTGTACTGCCGATCTGCTTCAGCGGCAAACGCTTCGAACCGGTCGAAATCAAACTTATCCGGCTCAACCGGTTCAACCGACATTGCCATCGCATCCGGTTTTGTGTAATCGAATTGCGGTTTTGGCATTGTTCAATCCGCACTCGCGCCCAATGCACCGAGTCAACTTGAGCACATCAAGCGCGTAAAAACGTTTTCCGGCAGACCAGCGGCTCTGTCACGTGCAATTGTTCATATCAGACCCGCGCTGGGTCAGGTACTCTTCACGCAATTCCGCCACTGCATCGAGCATTGCGCAGATCCGCTCATCCCGGACGGTATGGTCCATGTTGATGCAACAAACGCCAGTCAGCCACGGATTGTCCGATGCGCGGACGAGGCGTCTGACAGTGTTGCGAATTTCCGTGTTTGTCCAGCGTGTCATGCTGACCGGGTCGAGTCGCAGGTTCAAAAACGTGTTGGGCAAATGTTGCCGCAATACGGCGACGTCACTCCCCCAGCCTACATCCAGAAAATCCAGGTGCGGTATTTTTGCGTAGGCACCCGCAAACCGATGTGCGTCATTGCCGCAGTGGTGTATGCCAAATGGCCGGTGCCGAAGCGACCATTCAATGTCAATCGGCAGAATAAATTCTTCGTAGTGTTGCACCGAGATCATTGTGTGCGCGCATTCGGAATGCAGGAAAATAGCGGGTCGGATATGCTTTACGGTGCGATTGACTGAGATTGAGCTTGTGCCTGTCTCGGCTTCGATACCGGTCACAAACCGCTCGATTACTGTGGCAATTTTTCTGAACTCGGCCTTGGTCCGGTCCGGCTCATCAATCATGTCAAGGAAAACGTCTTGCCCGCGCAGGTCCAGTGCGATGTTAAGTACGCCACCCCAGTTGACGTCGCCGATAATGTACCCGAAGCGTTCCTTCAGTTTGTCACGCAACGCAATATACTGGTGCATTGGCCGGCTCCGGAACGGGCGCTCGGGATCAATATCGAGCCGGGTCAGTCCGGCGGGGATGACCTCGGGCGCAGCGTCGGCCCTGTAACGCACTCCGCAGCCGAGCATTGCGGATACAAAAAAGCCGGCAGCATTGTGTACGGCGCCAATCACCGGCAGGTCACGGTCATGGTCAAGGCCGACCCCGTACCGGCCAAACCGCTCGAACAACACCTGTTCCATCTGCCGTTCGGCCTCGACGCGTTTGGCTGGGTGAAAAAAGAAATCTTCGTCAAACACAATGCCCGCATGCGCGTGCCACCACGACGGGTGCAAAACAAACTCGACCGGCAACAGCCCGGTTTCAAGCAACGTATTTCGGGGGTAGAGTCGCATTATTTCGGCTGCCGAATCATGGACTAGCAGGGTGTTGAAAAAGTGATTTTCGGAGGAAAAAACATGCAAAAATCCCAATGGTTTCGAGGGTCGGTTTCCCAAAACAGCGCTTTTTCAACGGCCTGCTAGCTCGTGTCCGCGTCACAGCCAGACCGGCTTCGCTTTGGCCCAAGCGTCGCCCGGCAGTTACACGTACCTGATTCATGTTAGGCGCCAGGGCGCCCTGTAGGTGCGCCCCAAATATTTCGAAGCCGCCCGATCGCCTATAATCTGCTGTCTGTGATGGTCCCACTTGATCTTTCGCCCAACCAACATCGAGATCAACCCGAGGTGACCCGGTATGGTCGAGTTGTGTGCAACCTCGACCGGTGTGATGGTTGGTTTGCGCGACTTGACACTGTCGAGGAAATTGCGGATGTGATCGGTCGAGATCGGCAACTTGATCCTGCGCAATTCTTCTGGCAACCGTTGCATTTCTACCCACTCTTCGTTCGAGGCCTCGAACGCGCCGCGGTTGACCCAAACCCAGCCATCTGTGCCGATCCATTTTGTACCCTGGCGAATGTCCGGATGCCCACCAGCAATCACCATTGTAATACCGCCGGGGTACTTGAGGTTAATCCTGTATTTTGTGCACGTGTTCCAGACCGCGTCTGCGGGTGGAAACTCGCCAGTGCCCTCGACTTCAAGCGGGCCGGTGCTGTCGAAATCCAAACCCCAATGCGCAATGTCGCAATGGTGCCCCACCCAGTCAAGCAGTTGCCCGCCGCCGGTGTTGTAATTCCAACGCCAGTTCTTGTGCACGCGTGCTTCGATGTACGGCATCCACTGAGCCGGGCCGAGCCAAAAATCGTAATCCAACTCAGGGGGCGGGTCTGTAACGGCTGTTTTGTCCTTTGTTTTGGCGTAATCGGTGTGGCCGTACCGCAGGCCGACTTCGACGTGTGTGACTTTACCAATCAAGCCGTTGCGCACAATCTCGGCTGCCTTGTGGAAATTTGCCACCGACCGTTGCCAGGAGCCAGTCTGCCAAATGCACCTGTGCTTTTTGACTGCGCGCACGATTGCCTGTTGCTCAGCAATTGTCCGGGCAAGCGGTTTTTCGCCGTAGATATCCTTGCCCCGGCGCGCAGCTTCAACTGCGACCAACGCGTGCCAGTGATCGGGCAACGCAATCATCACCACGTCAATATCGGGCCGCGCGCATAGCTCGCGATAGTCGTGGTACCCCTTGCAATCTGAGTTACCGTAGAAATCGTTGACACATTTTATGCCTTCCTGCAGGTGGTTCTTGTCCACGTCGCATACAGCGACTACCTGGCAATCTTTCTGACGCAGGAAACCTTCGGTGTTGTATTTGCCCTGCCAGCCGAACCCGATTATGCCAACTGTAATGCGTTCTGATGGTGGCGGTCTGCCGCCTGCACCCAGTACGTTTGCCGGCAAAATCATCGGCCCCGCAAGCGCAAGGCCGGCCAGACCCAAAAATTCGCGTCGCGTCATTCCGCTGCCACGGCCCAAAGGCCGGGCGCAGCGTGATATTGTGTGGTCTGAACTTTTTACTCCCATGCTAAAATCTTTCTTTACGAATGCGTCTGCCCCAAACCCAGCCGCCGCACCAAAACATCGCGCATCTCAATTGCTTGCGGCAAACGTGCTGCCAATGTCAAGCCCGCATAAGTTGCTGTTGCAAGCCCGGCCGGTACAAACACGGCGCAGATTTTCGCCCAGATTGTCGCGTGGCCAACCCATGCATTGCACCCGCGCAAGCCTAACCACGCAACTGCACCCGCGGCAAAGCCCGCAACTGCAAGTGGCAAAAATGCGGCGCGGAGCTGGCCGAGTTCAAGTCTGCCAAGTTTCCTGCGCAACGCCACCAACAACAACGTGACATTAACACACGCGCTGAGTGTGTTTGCCACGCCAAGACCGCCCTGACGCAGCGGGCCAATTAAACACACAGTAAAAACGACATTCAGCAAGAGCGCAATGACGCTGATCCGCATCGGTGTGCGTGTGTCGCCCAGGGCGTAAAATGCGCGCGCAAGCACGTTCACGGTCGAAAATGCAACAAGCCCGGGTGCAAGACACGCAAGTGCAAAACTCACACGCACGGTCGAGTCGGGTGTGAACCTACCCCGCTCGAAAATCAACCGCACGATCGGTTCTGCAAGAACAATCAGCAAAACCGATGCAAGCACGTTCGCCAGCAGCAGGTGCCCAAGCCCGTGCCTGAGCGTGGCGCGGTACTCGTCAAACTTCTTTTCTGCAGCCAGACCCGATAGCGTGGGTAACATGTACGTGGCAAGTGAAATGCCGAAAACGCCCTGAGGTAGTTCCATCAACCGCACTGCGTAGTTGAACGAGGCAACAATAGTTGCGTCAACCAAAAACGCTATTCCCTGTGTCAACAGCACGTTGATCTGGTACGCAGCCACGCCAATTGTGCCTGGGATCATGTTCCGAACCACATGTCTGACGGTTGGGTCGTGCCAGGGTGACACCCACCGATACCTGAAGCCTTCGTGATGCAGCGTTGGCAGTTGAAATGCAGCTTGCGCAATCCCGGCAAGCAACACGCCTATTGCAAGCCCGAATATCTGCGTTTCCAGCGCCGTACCCATGCGCGGCGCAAGCCACAGCACCGAGGCAATCATAACCACGTTAAGCATGGTTGCCCCCATCGCAGGAATAAAAAAATGACCGCGCGCATTGAGCATCCCGATAAACACCGCTGCCAGACATACAAGCAACATGTACGGAAACATCACGCGTAACAATTGCAACATGAGCTTGGTGTCAGCCGGCAGGTCCAAAACCGCAAGTGCCACGGTGAGACCTATCATTGCAATTGCAATCACTGCGGTTGCACTTGCGATCAAGCCCGAGATAACTGCATTTGCCGCATGCCACATCTGCGGTTCGCCTTCGAGCTTCTCCTTCTCCTTGAATACGGGTATGAATGCAGCCGTTAATGCGCCCTCGCCCAGCAGGCGCCTGAACAGGTTCGGTATCATAAACGCGAGCTGGAATGCACCCGCTACCCAACTGTCCCCCATGAACCGTGCATAGACAATCTCGCGTACCATGCCAAGAACTCGACTTGTCATGGTCGCGACTGCCATTGCACCTGACGCCTTAAGCAACTGCGACATTGGCCTGCGAGTCTATCCGGCGCTAACCAAACCCAAAAGTGCAAAACCTGACCGGTGTGCAGCGCAACTGTTGTGTGGGTGTGTCTGCTGCGTTTCGCCCTGCATTGACATTGGATATGGCGAGCAACAATCTATGGTGCATGAAAACCTGCTTTGCCCTGACATTGTGTACGGGGCTGGCGTTGGTTGCCCTTGCACAAACCGACACCTTCCGAATCACCGGCGTAGTTGTCTACGACACCGGCCAGCACGTTGCCAAAGCGCTCGTTGAGGCATACCAATACACCGGCGGGGTATCTTCCGGCTCAGCCGATATCGAGTTGAAAAAGCAAGTTGCGACATTACCACTCCGGTACGGTGACGGGCTGGTCAAAATTGCAGCGTTGGCGCACGGCGGAACCACACCTGAGTGTGCGGAACAGCAGCCGGCACCGCTTGAGGTAGCTGGGCGTGTTGTTGACCTGGAGGACAGACCCGTGGCTAATGCAAGGGTTTCACTTTTCGGGGGCACTCGGCCCTATCCGTCCACTACAACACATAACGATTGGCGGTTCAGGCTTGATAACGTCCGCGAGGGTAAAGTTGTGCTTTTCGTCTTTTTCCACAGGTCGCCTGCCCTAGCAGAAGCAATACCAGGCGACACGAATGTTGTCATTCAAGTGGGTGAACAGGTCGGGAGCTATCGGGCATCACTAGGGCTAGAATTCTGATGGGAATTGTGACCGATCCAGATGGCAATGCCGGCGCTGGTGCGCAGGTCACGGCATGTCCTCCCGGCTGGCGCTGGGTCAGCGCCAACTCCAACGGCGTATTCAGGTTCATTTGGAATTATCAGCCCTGGTAGTACCGCCCCGCAATGCTGGTCGCGCGTGGTACCAACCGCAATTTGATTGCTGCCAAGGAAATCACGTCCGACGCAACAAACTTGAGCATACAATTGCAAGAGGGTGTGACAATGGCTTGCCGTGTCCTGGATGAGAATGGCAAGCCGAAAAGAAAAGCCGGGTGTGGCTAAATCTGCTGGCAGGTGACAGGGGCACTACAATTGTTGAACGAAGCATTACGAGCGATGCCGACGGCTACTTCGAGGTTGCCCCGTTGCCGCGTGGCTGCACATACTCTGTGTTCATGACACCGACCGGATACAGCAGGCACCACCACCATATCTTCATCGAGTCTGACGCACCCGGGCGAGTTGAGCTGGCACCGTTTGTCTTGAAACGCGCGAACCTAAAGATCGCCGGTCGTGTTGTTGATGAGGACGGAAACCCTGATGCAGATGGGGACGTCGCCATATACGAGAACGGATTAAGCTTAGATCAAGTCAAGACTGATAACCAAGGGCGGTTCGGCTTTACGAAACTTTGGGACAGCAAGTTTGGGATCGGCGCTTCCGCGACAGGCTACGCCGTGCAAAATGTCCGTACCAGGCGGATAAACAGCACTGTGATTAATGTCAGCCAATTTATCACTGGTGAAGCCATTCTATTAAAGCCACAAGCTGCCCGCACTTCTGCAATACACCGGGGATTTGCTTCCTGAGTGGATCGTGCTGCGCGTTGGTTTGGTTGGCGGAACAAGCCGAGGAAGGCTAAAATCCGGCCTATGACAAAGCGGGCCAATTTTTTCAGGCGCATTTTTGGTTGGAGTCCGGTCTGTACTGGTCGGGCTTGATGTTCGAGGTAATGATTCAGGTTTGTGCGACACTTTGGGAAAGGCGCCGCGGGACAATGGCGGCGCCAATGGCCGAGCTGGCAAGAGCCGCGTGAGCGCGGCGAATGTAATACCAACAGTCGCGTGCGTTATGGTTGTGCGCCTGCCAGACCCACAGGTGTTTGGGCAGTCACCACCAAGCGGCAGTTCAATCAGACTCGGTAACTCACATGAACAAGCCAGTTTGGCTGTTCCGGTTTACAAAGCGAATCGGTGGGGTTGCATCCGGCAGACTCGCCGGCTCAAGAGCACAACATCAACCGTGGTCATTTGCTCATGCTGAGACAGGTCCAACATGATTTTACAGTGACAACTCGTGGTCGTGGGTTTTACGAGATAACCGAGCAGGTTCAAGCCTGGCTCACACGCACAGGTGTCAAGTCCGGTTTGTTGACGCTGCATATCCCACATACGTCAGCCTCGTTGTTAATCCAGGAAAATGCCGATCCTGACGTGCGGCATGACATGGAACGGTTTTTCGAACGACTTGTGCCTGATGGTGATCCGTTGTTCGAGCATGTGATCGAGGGTGAAGACGACATGCCGGCCCACCTGCGCGCTGCATTAACCAATGTAAATGTGAGTGTACCGGTCAGCGGCGGTCGGTTGATGCTTGGGCCGTGGCAGGGGATTTACGTATGGGAACACAGGGAACAACCGCATTCGCGGCGTGTAATAGTGCATTTGATTGGCGAATAAACTGGCGCGCTTGCACACTGTCCGGCATGTTTGACGGGGTGTGACCATGATTATGAAAGGCCGAATTTTTGCATTGTTAACTTTGGTTGGCTGTGTGAGCCGTGCCGGTCTGGTTTGCTGGGCCGGAACTGGCTCGACGAATAACACCGCCAGTTTCGGGTTCAGCGGACGCGAGCTGTTCCCGATTGACAGCCAGATCGGGCTGGTGCACGCAGCCGACATTGACGGCGACGGATTGACCGACATTGTGATCGCCAACAACGACCGTTCCAAGATCAACATTCTTTACAACCAGACCGGTGCAACTAATCAGCCCGGTACACAACCGGAGCGCAAACCGGCCCGGAAACGCGAGATAAACGAGTTACCCCCAGACGCCCGATTTCGGATTGAATCCATAGCATCCGAAAAACGGATCGCAGCAATGGTGGTGACCGACCTTGATGGCGACGGCAGACCCGACATTGCGTACTACGGGGAACCGCGCGAGCTTGTCGTGCAATACAACGAGGGCACAAACTGTTGGAGCGCGCCGAAACGTATCCCAATTGACGATGGCCAGTTGACTCCGAATGCACTTGTAGCAGGTGACCTCAACAGCGACGGTCTGACTGATCTTGTATTACTGGCCGAGAGCCACATGTATTTGATCGTACAGAAACCCGACCACACACTCGATGAACCGCAGAAAATTCCTGTGGCAAGCATCGTGCGAGCAGTTCAGGTTATTGACATTAACCGCGACGGGCGGAACGACCTGTTGCTTGTCAACTTTGACAGTCCCAACCCGATCAGGTTCAGGCTCCAGCATGAAAGCGGTCAGCTTGGTCCGGAGATTTATTTCACGCTGCCGCCGATCCGGTCATTTTGCGCCGATGTATTCGAGCAGGATAACAAGGCGTATGTCGTTACAATTGCACAAAATTCGGGTCGCGCGGCTATCTGGCAGTTTACGCAAACGGACGGCCCGGCACTGGCAGGTCGGTTTGCACAAGGCCAGTTTTACGTGTTACCACTTGCGCGTACGGACAAGGCACAGCGCGGTTGTGCATGGGCAGACCTCGACGGCGACGGCCTGGTTGATTTGATTGTTGCCGAACCCGAGAACGGCCAGGTGTCAATTCGATTCCAACAAAAAAATGGCCGATTTGGTCCCCCACAAACTTTTCCGTCGTTAACCGGCATAAGCGCACTTGAAGTGGCCGATTGGGACGGCGACGGTAAACCCGAGCTTTTCATGCTCAGTACGGATGAACGCCAGATCGGTGTTGCCCGACTGGACAAAAATCTGCGTCTGCCTTTCCCGACGCTGATCCCGACCGACGGCAGACCGCTCGCAATTGCAGTTGGCCGGCTTAGGTCGGAGGCCAACCCTGTTCTGGCTGCAATTGTTGACCGTGACGGTGAGCGCGTTTTGCTAACCGTGGCTGCCGACGGAAACAGAACGACACAAAAGCTGAGTGAAACGTTCAAATCAAACCCCGCCACACTCGCCGTTCACGATGCCGACCAGGACGGTCTGGCTGACCTGATCGTCCTGATACCATATGAAAAGGTAAAGATTCTGCGGCAAACCCGCGAAGGCAGATTCGACGAGCTTGATATTGCACCTGCAGGGGGTGTAATCGAACAGCCGTGGTCGAGCACGGCCGATCTGGACGGCGACGGTAAACCCGAGCTGTTGCTTGCACAGAAGAATTTCATACGCGCAGTTGTGCTCAAACAGGAAGCCGCACCAGGCAACGCAACCAACAAGACCGCATGGGCGTTTCAAGTCAAGGAACAAATCAACGGCGCAGCCAGTAACTCGAAGCTTGTTGCAGCCGCATTTGTGCCGGGAACAAACAGCGCGCCGTGTCTGTTCCTGCTCGATGTCGAGCGCAAGACAATCTCAGTTGCACAACCTGACAAGCTCGGCGTATGGCAGATCGTGCGCAACGTGCAACTGCCGGTGTGGGACTTTGCCGGTTTGTACCCGGTTGCATTTGGCGGCACGCAGGCAAACGCGATTGGGTTTGTCGGTTTGAATGCCGTGGCGTGGCTTGCGCTCGAGGGTGACGTGTGGGAAATGACCGAGCTGGACAGTTACGAAACACCGATCAAAGACGGCAGGTTATTCGATGTTGTGCTAGGCGATCTTAACAACGACGGGCGAAAAGACCTTGTGTTCCTCGAAACTGCAAAGAATCACATTGACATCGTCGAATTCAGTCCTGAAGGCAAACTTGTCCCCGGGCAACGTTGGCAGGTGTTTGAAGAACGCACTTTTCGCGGGCGCAGGTTCGACACGCCTGAACCACGCGAAGCGACCGTGGCGGATGTAACCGGTGACGGCAAGAACGACCTGATCATTGTTGTCCATGACAGGGTAATTGTTTATCCGCAGGAATAACGCACCCCAGACGGGTACAGTCCGCAATAGCGCGGTGCCCAGCCCGGTTTCACCACAAAAACCTTGCTCAAACTGCCGTTTGCGCGATAGTTTAATGGCGAGTTTGAGCGTAACCGGTTTGGCTGTGCTCCCGTAGCTCAAATGGATAGAGCAGCGGTTTCCTAAACCGCGGATCCCAGTTCGATTCTGGGCGGGGGTACCAGCCTTGGCAAACCGCCGGTGTCAGACCGCAAACAACGCCCAATCCCGCCTGGTTGAACATGGCAAATAGGCCGTGCAAAAATGAATAGTCCGCGCCCAAGCCGCGTCTGTAGTTGTGGAGCGCAGCAAAATGCGTAGAACAAAAGTCAGCCGTTTACCGGCCATGAAAACATCAAAAAAGATAACCTGGATGCTCGGGGTTGCGTTGGGCGCCTTGCCATTTGTGTGCGGGTGCACCCAGCAAAACGCCGGTGCGAGTCAGTCAGACACGGTTTTGACACAATCAGCCTCGTCGCAGGCATACACCAATGCACTCGCCGGTCAGCCGAACCGAGCCGATAAAGCTGCGTCTGGTGAATGCTGGGGGGCCAGATCGGCCGACACGAACACACCGCCAATCAGTACCGGCCAAGGCGATAAAGTTGAGCCGGCTGTAAAACCGGGCAGTGAAAAGCCGTTGCCTGGGGACATTTTCTTTTCACCCGCGCTGCGCGATGTGATCAGGATGGCCGAGGCCGGCATTGAAGAATCGGTTCTGTTGTCTTACATCAGCAACTCGACAAGCACGTTCAATCTCGGCGCAGAACAGATCATTTACCTTAACGACATTGGCATACCCGAGTCTGTAATGCTTGCAATGATCGAGCACGACACCCGATTGGGTGTACCCGGCGGCCAGGCTGTTGTCCCCGAGACACAAGCCGCCCAGGCTGAACCCGCCCCTGCTACAACTGCTGCAGCACCCGCAACCGAACAATACGATGTGCCCAAAGTTGTCCCTGAACCGACTGTGGTAAACTACAACTATTTTTACGATACGCTGGCGCCGTATGGCAACTGGATCATGATTGACGGCTACGGCTGGTGTTGGCAACCGACCGTGGTTGTGATTCATGCAGGATGGCATCCGTACTGTCATCACGGCAGATGGCTGTATTCGGACTGGGGCTGGTACTGGCAGTCTGATTACACCTGGGGCAGGATCGTGTTTCACTATGGCAGATGGTTTAGGCATCCGCGTTGGGGCTGGTGTTGGTGGCCTGACAGGGTCTGGGCACCTGCTTGGGTCGTGTGGCGTTACACGGACTATTACTGCGGTTGGGCGCCATTGCCGCCGTTTACCGGTTATTCAACGGTTTGGGGAATGACTTATTTTGGCGTGGGTGTTGGGATCAATTTCGACTTCGGCCTGCACGTGGACCATTACACCTATGTGCCGTGGCACAGGTTTGGTCATCATCGGCCCGACAGATACAGGATACACCACGAGCGGATCAGGCACGTGCATGATCGCGCAGTGGTTGTAAATGACTTTGCGTACGGTGACCGTCACATGATGCGAAACCGCGGTATTCCATTCGATTACGCGGTAAAGCGTGCGGGACGCGAAATCCCGCGCGTTACCGTGCGTGACCTGCCGGGTAAAACGCCGCCGGACCGGGTTCCCGACAGACCGCACCGTGAAGGTAACCAGTTGGTGGTGTACCGGTATCCGGTACCTGAACGGCAGCAGGGTAACCGCATAGCCGAAAAACCGGCGATTCGTTTTGACCGGCCCGGGCCGGGACCGGGTCTTATTCGCGGCGAGCGTCCCGGTGACGCACCCCGGCAGTTTAGACCCGGGCAGGCACAGCCCGACGCAGGCGTGGTGCGTGACCGGTCCCGAGTCAAACCAGAGACAGATGGGTTGCACCCGGACAGAGGAATTTCGGCAGGCCAAGGTCCGGTCGTGCCACGCACAAGGCCGGGCAACGAGGTGCGCACTCCGGCAATCCGACGCGAGCCATCTGGTGACCGGCCTCAGCTAGGCCCGCCACACGCCGAGCCGGCTGCTCCGGCACAGCCAGCACAACCAACCCAGCCGAGTCCGCGTGGGCCGGCACGTGACGCCGGTGCACAACCTGTCCGACCGCAACCGAACCAGGGTGTCATAACCCCAACCCGTTCAGAACGCAGCCACAGCACATTTACACTCGCACAGCGTGAAATACAACGCCCGGCTATTAGACCTGCTGAGAGCGGCGGCGGCAGCAGCAGTTTAACCCCGGCGCAAATCAAGTCTGATCAGGTTCCATCACACGGCACGGGAGGAACGGTCATCGGTCAACCTGCGGTTCAGCGGCAAATTATGCAGTCTCAACCCATCCACAGGGCCGAACCTCCGCAAACGTTTACACACCCGGGCACACCGGCGCGGACCGAAGCGCCGGCTCGGGTTATACCTCCCAGTGCAAATGTCGTTGTTCAACGGCCTGTGTCTGCACCGCCTGCGCCTGTACCGCGCGCAAGTGCGCCCGTGGTTTCTGCACCCACACAACCTGTCCAAAGGCACGTGAGCGTGCCAAGCACGGCACCTGCCAGCTCGCCATCAACACCTCCGCCGGCGCCGGTACCCCGATCATCAGGCGGGTCTGATCCCGGCGCTGCACCTACACGCAGCCACAAGGCGCACTGAGCATGCGCATCATCGGGCGGGGCAAACCTTGGTGTGCGAGGAACCTACAGCGGCAGGGTTTGTAATCTGGCAAGTGTCGTAGGGTCGCGCACGTCAACCCAAAGACCGCGCACTTCGAATCCCGCAATTCGATGGCCTGCATACAGCATCGCATTTAACGCGTCGGTTAACTCGAATTCGCCTCGGGGCGATTTCTCTAGTCTGGCTGTGAACTCGAACAGTACAGGGGTAAAAACGTAAATGCCGGCGTTGTACCAGAGTGGTGTATCCGGTTTGAGCAGGTTGCTCCGCCGCAGCTCCGCAAGTTGTTCTGCAGAAGGCTTTTCTAACACGCGTCGAAGCTCGAACTTGTCGTTGAACACCAACAAACCGCCTTTGGCCACGTCCTCGCCGCGCCGTGCGGTGATCAATGCGGAAAAATTGCTCTCGCCAAATCTGGCAATTACATCTCTGTATGTCTGCGCTTCCACGAGAATGTCACCGTACACGAGCATGAACGGGGCTGTGCCGACGAAATCCCTGGCAAGCTCGGGCGCTTTGCCGGTGCCATTTTGTACCGTCTGCCTGCCATAGGCGATTTTTGCGCCGAACCGGCTTCCGTCGCCGAAGTACGTTTCAATCACCTCGGCGCGATAGCCCGTCACAATGAAAAGCTCACGTACGCCCGCTGCAATTATGCCGCAAACGACGTGTTCCAAGACAGGTTTACCGCGCACCTGTAACATCGGTTTCGGCATATTACTTGTCAGGTGCTGCATTCGTGTGCCTTTGCCTGCAGCCAAAATGACAGCTTTCATCGGGGCGTAAGTGAATACTGAGCCGGTCGGGAACGAAAGCTTTTTTGGCTGACCCGGTTACGGTAATTGGACAAAAACTGCGCTTTGGCACACCGATTGATGTTTTGCAGGAAAACAATGCGAAACAACCCAAAAACCGTTGTTGGACAGCCGGGTGCAGCAGGGGTATTTTGTTGTGGCATGATTACCGGGCAACAACAAACCGCTACTGTGCCGGCGGCTGACGCATCGCGTACGGTACAACGGTACCAGGGCGAGGTGGTTTACATTTATGCATACAACGTCGCCCACGAAATGACACGCGAGCCACTGACCAAGGTGTTCGGCCAACCAGTTGCACAATTTGGTGTAGACGCAGACAAGCGCAGCCCAAAACGGTTCCTGTTCTACAAACCGCAAATGGTGCGCCTGCCGCAAATCGAGCGAGTCGGTCCACGCGGCAAGGTGCGGATCGAACGCACGATCAAACTGTTGCCCATCGGCGCAATCAGTATCACCGTGCGTGTCCCGTTCGATGTCAGCAGCCTGCGCGACCTTGTTGCATACCATGACCTGCAATTCGAACATAGCTCGCTCCATCAAGAGGTAATGCGGTTGGCTGAGGAAGTTGTAGCCGAGTTGAAATCGCATTACATTCGGCCCCACCCACAGTTGCTCGAGGAAGAAGCCTATACTGTGTTTTGCATCGCAGCGCCGCTGGTGTCGGCAACCGGGTCGATTGTCCCCGCGGAAAGCTGGTTCCATGCGCACCGGCGCGAGATAGCTGCGCTGCTGACGCAAGAACCAGACGTGACCCGGCTCTCCAAACAGGAAGCAGACGAATCAACTGCACGATACCTGAGCTACTACGACAACGATCTTGTTGTGATTGACTGGGACGCAGCGTTGATCGTGGATGAACCGCGCGATTTCGACGAAACACTTTACATAATGGAGCTTGCAAACCTGCAACTGGCCGAGCTTGAGGCTTACGACAGGCTACTGGACGGCACGCTCGAACGCTCTTACCGCGATCTGGGGGAGCACCCACTACGGTCACGCGCAGATGTGCTGCGTGAGCTGCGCGAGATACGGATTGACCTCGCACGGTTCAACGACGAGCTATCGAATATCACGAAGTTTTTCGGCGACTGGCACCTAGCGCGAATCTACGAAAAGATCGCCTCGCGCTTTCACCTGGGCGACTGGCACCGCACAATCGAGGGCAAATTGCGGACCTTGGACGACCTGTACCAGATGCTCAGACACGAACAAACCAACCATCTGATGGTGATTCTGGAGGCGACAATTGTCCTGTTGTTTGTGATTGACCTTGTCGTGCTGCTGCTGCGGCTGAAATGACACCATGGTCCGGGTTCAGTGTCTTCACGCCCGCTCCCAGATCAAATCCGGCCGCGTAGGCACCGGTTAGACAGGCGCCAGTTACCGACACCCGCCAACAGTCGCCTTACATAACATTAACCACCTGTTTGAAGTTGCTGTTCAGTGGCCTGCGTCCTTTTCATCCCCAAGATACCGCGCGATCTCGCCTGTAACAGCCTTTGCATCACCGAATACCATCAAAGTCTTGTCCAAGTAATACAATTCGTTTTCGATGCCTGCAAAGCCAGGGTTCATGCTGCGTTTGATTGCGAGGACAGTTTTTGCCTTGTCAGCGTCAATTATTGGCATGCCGTAAATCGGGCTGCCCTTGTCGTGACGCGCCGCAGGGTTAACCACGTCATTTGCGCCGATTACAAGACACACATCAGCCTGTGGCATTTCGGGATTGATCTCGTCCATTTCAACCAAGTCTTCGTACGGAATCTCGGCCTCGGCAAGCAGCACGTTCATATGCCCCGGCATGCGTCCTGCCACAGGATGAATCGCAAATTTCACCGTGATGCCCCGCCCAGTCAGTTTGTCGTAAATCTCACGCACACGATGTTGCGCCTGGGCAACCGCCATGCCGTATCCGGGAACGATTACAACAAAGTTCGCATTTTCGAGAATCTGGGCGGCGTCTTGGGGGGTGCAACTCTTGACAGTTTTCTTTTCTGCGTCAGCGGCACTGACGCGCACCTGGCCGAAGGCGCCAAACAACACGTTGGTAAAACTGCGGTTCATGGCCTTGCACATGATGATCGAGAGGATCAAACCGGATGACCCGTCCAGCGCACCTGCCGTAATGAGCAGTTTGTTCTCGAGCACAAAGCCCATTGCAACAGCCGACAGGCCCGCATACGAGTTTAGCAATGAGATCACAGTTGGCATGTCGGCTCCCCCAATCGGTATGATCAGCAACACGCCGAACAACAGCGAAAGTGCAATTATTGCCGGGAACAAATGCCGGAACCTGATCGGGTCAATTGTCAGTAACACAGCACACAGCACTGCAATGCCGAACAGCGACAGGTTGATGATGTTTTGGTTCCGGTAAACGATCGGGCGAGATGGTAGAATCTCTTGCAGTTTGCCGGCTGCCATAAGACTGCCGGTAAAAGTGAGAAAACCCAGCAGCACCTCGGCGCTGATCACGGCCGTACGAAAGTGTGTCAGTTCAGCAGGCGATTCATGCTGCCAGAGGTAAAATTTTGCCGTTCCAACTAGCCCAGCCGCCAATCCACCAAATGCGTGTGACAGTGCGGTTCGCTGCGGCACGGCGGTAAGCGGCACGCGCGACAGTGGGATACCCACAATTGTGCCGATTACGGCTGCCAAAGCGATCCAGCCGTAATTGACAATGCCGGGTCTGGCCAGTGTACCGGCCACTGCAACTGCCATGCCTGCAACCCCGGCAAAAACACCGCGCCGGGCGGTCTCGGGATCGTTCATCCACTTAAGCGAGAAGATGAACAGCGCCGTGGCCAGCAGATACGCAAGTTGAATGATTGTCTCGTTCATGGCTTCTTGTCCTCCCGTTTCTTGAACATCTTGAGCATCCGGTCAGTGATCAAGAAACCGCTGACGATATTCGTTACAGCAGCAAACACTGCCACAAGCGCAAGAAAAGTTATCGGTGTCGGATGTTTCGGCCCGGCCACAATGATCGCGCCAACAACTGCAATAGCGGAGATTGCGTTGGTCAGTGACATCAACGGCGTGTGCAACAGACGCGACACTCGCCGGATCACGTCTAAACCGACAAATGTGGCCAGCACAAACACAAACAGCATTGCCACGTATTCGCTCGCGCCTTGTGCAGCCGTGTGTGATACCCCACCAGGCGGCGCACCAGGTTGTTCGACTGCCACAGTGTGAGTCGCCAACTCCGTCACCGGCGCACCTGCTGCGGTAAACGCCGTGAGGTGCGGGCCGGCATTTGCAACATCTGACAGGTTATGCGTATTCATGATTGAACCGGTTTATGGTTTGCGGTTTGGAAAAAATCAGCCTTTGGCAAGCCGGCTTTTGATGTCCGGGTGCCAAACCTCGCCCTGGTGTGTAATTAGGCATCCCTTAATGATATCGTCGTCGAATTTCAACTCGAATGCACTGTTCTCTTTGTTCCAGAACTCCTCGATCAGCGCAGTCAAGTTGGTCGAAAGGACCTGGCTCGCGTGCACTGGAACGCGTCCGGCAAGATTCGCAATTCCAATAATCGTCACGCCGTTGCGTACCTCGATTTTGTCAAATGGCACCCCTTCAACATTCCCGCCGCTTTCAACTGCGCAATCAACAACCACACTGCCGGGTCTCATCGCACCCAACATTTCGCTTGTGACAACCACAGGTGCCCTGCGCCCGAAAACCTGCGCGGCTGTAATCACCACGTCGGACTCGGCGCAAACCTTCTTGAGCGCCGCACGTTGTTTTGCCAGTTGTTCATCCGTGAGCGGCTTTGCGTAGCCGTCTTTTGTCTGGCCGGTCTCGCCCAGATCAATCTTCACGAAACTTGCGCCGAGCGACTTGACTTGTTCCTCGACCACGGGCCGTGTGTCAAAAGCGGATACTTTGGCGCCCAACCGCCGTGCAGTTGCTATGGCCTGCAGACCTGCCACACCCGCGCCTATCACAAAAACCTTCGCGGGCATTATCGTTCCGCCTGCAGTCATCATCATCGGGAAAACTTTCGAACAGTGACTCGCCGCCAATATCACCGCAACGTATCCGGCCAGGTTCGCCTGCGAGGATAGCACATCCATTTTCTGCGCGCGTGTGATGCGCGGTATCATTTCCAAACTGATTGCGCTGACACCTTGGCCGGCAAGCTTGCGCACCAGCTCGGCTTCATTGAACGGATCGAGGTAACTGACATGGATGCACCCGCGCTTTAGCAGGCTGATCTCGTTAACAGGCGGCTTGCGCAAACGGACTACCATGTCTGCCCCAGCCAAAAGCGCGCGTCGGTCGCCGTTGACCACGGCACCGGCAGCCGCATAGGCAGAGTCGGCATATCCGCAACCCGTGCCAAGACCGCTCTCGACTTCGACTTGTGCACCGCGTTTCACGAGCCTCGCCACATGATCCGGGATCAGCGAAACTCGTGTCTCGCCCGGATGAATTTCTTTTGGTACACAGATTTTCATTGTACGCAAAAACAAACGCCGCGCAGGTTACCAAGCCGGAACATAAAATGCATCAAAAATTTTGCTAATATCGCAGTTTCCAACTTCTTATCCGACTGCGTTTTGCACGGTAACCAGGCACGCTTTGACCGCTGTCATAGTGGACAAAACCGCGCCCACAAAAATGCCAATGGCCAACTAACAGCAACCTTGCTTGCAGCAAGTTTCGTGCAAGTTCAACGTGTAATTTTTGCCTGAACTCGAGCCGCTTAAGCCCGGGTATTTCACGAGTTTTTCGTACCGCACACTTCCAAAGCGTGGTGCCTGTCTGCTGCCTGTCTGCGTGCGGTACACAGGTAGGCCCTCGGCTTGGCGCAGGCATGTATCACGTCCCGTTGCTGCAGTACAAACGCGCAAGGCACTTGCTGACACGGCTTGTCCCCAAGCCCCCAATCCCAAAGCCCAAGCACGCCAGGGCAACAGTTAATAGCCCACTGCGCCAACGGTTGGCATACAGACCACAAAAGATCATTCCAAACTCCCGAATGGGACGACAGATCATGGCTCACCATGTAAATGGATTGTCCGGACTCGCAGTTGGTTCATCTGGCCGATGCTGAGAACCGAATTTCACCCGAGGAATATGTTGCCATGCACGTTGGTTTTCGCTTGGCCGAGTTACACCGCAGCGACACAGAGACACAAAGAGTCGGTAGGGCGCGCAGTCCACTGCGCGCCGGGTTGGTCGGCCCCACTCGGTTTCCTAGGTTTGAATCTGGTTTTCCGCCCCCTTACGGGCGCGGCTACGAGCCAGTAATCTGTTGGTGCGGGAAAAACACCCTGTTGATTCTGCATCCGGCGGGCAGAGGACTGCCCGCCCTACCAGCGATCGGGTTTTGACAAAGCAAAACCCGCAGCGCAAATGTGGATGAGGCAGTCTGGTGGCTGCAAGATTAGCGGCGCAAAAAAGCAGTCCGGACGGCACAGCAAATCCCGCGTTGGAAGGCGACGCGTCGTCCAAGCCAACTGCCCAGCGCGGTCCGGCCTGCACCAAACGCTGGCCGACATGGAAGTCGTCCCTTCAACCGAACCGAAAGCGGTGCTGGAGCACCGCGCTCCAAAAGCTTCTACTCCAATCCTTCACACCAGAGGCGTAGAGAGTAAGGTAGGGCGCGTCCCGCATGTGCGGGACGCGCCGGTGTGGGTCGTGCAGACCCGGCTTTCTCGGGCTAGAATCCTGCCGTCCGCGCCCTTACGGGCGCGGCTACACTCCAAAAACCTCTGGTCGAATTCTTCACCGCGGAGAGGCAAAGACGCGTGGGTAGGGTAAGGCGTGTACTCCGTTGCGTGCCGCCAAACTTATGCCCGAAAACGCCCGGCGGGCACCGGACTGCCCGCACTACCAGAGATCAAGTTTTGACAAAGCAAACCCGCCAGTTTAGACGTTTCACCCGTTTTTCGTACCGGGGAGTTGAAAGTCTGCGGTGTCGCGTCCCGTTGCTCCTGGGCAAACCCACAAGCTGCTAGCCGAGTTGCCGTGGTCCGAAAATCCTGGAGCTACGCCGATTGTGAAATCAGCGCTGCGGCAGGTTTTGAAACTTGTGGTACAGATTTGGTGCGTCCCAATCTCCAGGGGGACAACGCTGCCGATGCTAGGTGGCTTTCCGGACAGCTTGCCAACCTGGTAGTCAGCGCCAAAGCAGGTCTGTCCCGCAACCGTGGGATGCGCCACAATGGTCTCGTCACGCCAGCACTGCAAGGTTTTGAAATATCCCGGTTAAGGTTTTACAAAAGCTGAATTTTGGTTTGCCACCGCCAGGTGAATGTTTAGGCTCTTGTGCCCGGCACGTGGATTTGTTAACGCAATTTTTGGCACAAACTTGTGGAGTGGTTCGGCACCCCACACAAGTGCCCAGTGTGCCCTGGCAATGATATCCCGTGAACGAATAGAGACGACACTAGCACATCGTGAGCCGGATAAGCTCCCGGTTGATTTCGGCGGTTGTTTTCAAACCGGCATGCACGTGAGCGTTGTCTATCAGCTCCGACAAGCGCTCGGACTCGATCCGCCAGGTACGCCAGTCAAGGTGGTTGAGGTTTATCAAATGTTGGGTGAGATCGGACCCGACTTACGCGAAGTGCTGGGCGTGGACACCGTTAACCTGAACGGTACCGGTACCATGTTCGGGTTCCCTCAAATCGAGTTCAAAGAGTGGCAGCTTGCCGATGGCACGCCGGTGCTTGTGCCAAAAGATTTTAACACCGAGTACGAGCCAAACGGCGATCTGTTGCAGTGGCCGTGTAATGATCGTTCCGTACCACCCAGTGGTCGGATGCCAGCCGGCGGGTACTTCTTCGATGCCATAATTCGCCAGGAACCTATTGATGAATCAAAGCTCGACCCGGCTGATAACACCGAGGAATTTCAGATTCTGCCAGATGAAGAATTTGAGCATTACCGCCGGTTGGCTGAGCATCTTTACACCACTACCGATAAAGCGTTGTTCTGTACGTTTCCCGGCCTGACATTTGGCGATATTGCACTTGTGCCAGCAACATTCCTTAAACGCCCAAAAGGTATCCGTGACATCGAAGAATGGTATGTGAGCCTTGTGACCCGCCCAAACTATATCAAGGCCGTATTCGAACGGCAGACCGAAGTGGCACTTGAGAACCTCCAGCGATTACACAAAGCAGTTGGTGACCTGCCAACCGTCATACAAACCAACGGCACAGATTTCGGGACACAGCGTGGGCCATTTTTGAGTGTGGAGCAGTATCGTGATCTGTTCATGCCGTACCAAAAGGCCGTCAATGATTGGATCCACCGTAACACTAAGTGGAAAACGTTCATGCATTGTTGTGGCGGGGTTGAACCGCTGATCGAGTCTTTCATCGAAGCGGGCTTTGATATTTTGAACCCGGTGCAATGTTCTGCCAAAGGGATGGAGCCGCGCACGCTTAAAAAACGGTACGGCGACCGGATAGTGTTTTGGGGTGGCGGTGTTGACACACAACACACATTGCCGTTCGGTACGCCACAGGAAGTGAAGGATCAGGTACGCGAACGGATCGAAATTTTCGCCGAGGGCGGTGGTTATGTATTCACTACCATCCACAACATCCAAGCCAACACGCCTATCGAAAATTTACTGGCGATGTTTCGCGCGCTACAAGACAGCATGAAAGGTTGACCCATGCATTTCACACTGCTGGACTTGCTCTTGTTTATCAGTTTTTTCGTGGTGGTGATTGGGTTGAGCATTTGGAAAAGCCGCGCGGCGTTGGGCCGCGCAGAAGACAGCGCGGGCTTTTTCCTGGCTGGACGCAGGTTGTCCTGGCCGCTCATTGGCATCTCGATTGTCGCAGCCAACATTTCCACCGAACAGATGGTCGGCATGGCCGGGCAGGCAGCAGGGCGGGTTGGTCTGGCGGTGAGCGCGTGGCAATTGACCGGCTCGGTTGGCATCGCGATTATTGCGTTGACGTTGCTGCCGAAGTTTCTTCGAGCTGGCATTTACACGATGCCCGAGTTCCTCGAGTATCGGTACAATCCCGCTGCTCGTGCTATCATGGCCATGTTGACGGTGGCGATTTACGCGCTGGTGATGTTGCCGGCGGTGCTATATTCGGGCGGGGTAACATTGCGTGCGCTGACCGGCATGGAGCTGACCACAGCAGTGTGGGTTATCGGGCTGATCGGGGCGGTGTACGCGACTCTGGGTGGGTTGAGAGCCATCGCATGGGCTGATCTGATTCAGGGCCTGGCATTGCTCGCCTGCGGTATGCTCGTGTTCGGGCTTGGCCTGCACGCCGTGGGTGGTTGGGGTGAGTTCAGCCGATTTAACGCCGCCAAGCTGCACATGATTTTACCAGCCGAGAACAATGACCTGCCCTGGACGGGGATCGTGTCGGGGATGTGGATTGTGATTCTTTACTATTGCGGGCTAAACCAGTTCATCGTGCAGCGTAACCTGGCGGCGCGGTCGCTCAAGGACGGCCAACTCGGCATGATTTTTGCCGGCGGACTGTGGCTGCTCGTTCCGTTTGCCATTGTGATGCCGGGTCTGATCGCGCGGCAGCTTTATGGGGCGGAACTGGGTGACAAACACGACGCGGCGTTTCCAACCCTGATCAAGCATCTTGTCCAACCGGGTCTGCGCGGTTTGATCTGCGCAGCCATTGCTGGCGCGGTAACAAGTACACTAGCATCGCTGCTCAACTCAGCTTCAACCATTGCGACGATGGACGTGTACCGCCGGCTGGTTAACCCGATGGCATCGCAGGCGCGGTTGATTTGGTTGGGGCGTACGTTGACTGCCGCGTGCATGGTCGCGGGGTGTGTGGTGGCGCCGGCGCTGGACCAGCCCAGGTTCGGCGGCGTGTTCCAATTCATCCAACAGTTTCAGGGATACATCTGGCCTGGTGTTGTGGCAGTGTTCATGTTTGGCATTCTGGTGGAGAGGGCGCCCGGCGGCGCCGGCGTGGCAGGGTTACTGGCCGGCCCGGCGATTTACGGCATGTTCCAAGCATGGGCTGCATCGCTGCATTTTCTGGTTCAGGTGGCGCTGAGCTTTAGTCTCGTGCTGGCCTTGATGAGTTTTATCACGCTGGTATGGCCGCTCAAAGAGCCGCGCCGGTTGCCGGAGCGGCACGACCTGGACCTGCGCACCTCACCAGCCGTAGTCATTACAGCGGTGGCGGTGATCGGCGCCGTAGCGCTGTTTTTCGCGCTGTTCTGGTGATCGGCTGGCTGCTCCCCCGAATTATTCACCGATAATCTTCACCAGCACGCGTTTGCGGCGCCGGCCGTCAAATTCGCCGTAGAAAATCTGTTCCCACGGACCGAAATCGAGTTTGCCATTTGTAATTGCCACGACAACTTCGCGGCCCATGACCTGCCGTTTGAGATGCGCATCTGCATTGTCCTCGCCGGTGCGGTTGTGATGGTATTGCGCCGTCGGTTCGTGCGGAGCAAGTTTCTCCAGCCAAACATCGAAATCGTGCAACAGACCTTCCTCGGCATCGTTGATAAAGACCGAGGCGGTGATATGCATCGCGTTGACAAGGCATATGCCTTCTTTGACACCGCTTTTGCGCACAAGTGCTTCGATTTGTGGCGTAATATTGATGAAATCCCGCCGATGCGGCGTCTCGAACCACAGATATTCAGTCAGCGATTTCATAACGTGTCGTCTTTAGAAGTTACGTTGTTTTGAGCTGGGTTGTGTCCCTTGCAGGCTGTGGCAATCCCCCAAATGTAAAATAGCGCACCCAAACCCGTCAGTGCCGCGCCCGTTACCAGGAAAAACTGCCGTACCTCTTTTTCGGAAGAGAAATATCTGGCCATATACCTGGCTGGCTTCCTTGGCTGCGCCTCGGTGAGGGTTGAATCCGAGGAAAGCTGCCGGTCTTTCTCAGGCTGGGAAATACCGGTTGCAACTAGAGGGAAGCCGTGTACGAAAAAATAGAGCGCCAAAGCAAGTTGAACCATGCCGCGAAACCGAAACGGTTTTTGTTGGAATGTAGCCGGCTCAGTTAGTTCAACGATAGGCGCGTCCAATATTCCGCGTTCCCTTAAATGGTCTAATTCCGATTTCAACGCATGCGTTTGTTCCGGCTGAACCAACACAATTGACCACGCACGCTTACGTTTACCCTTCCTATCTATTGCATATTCAACTGTGACCTTCGCAAGATCGGTGCGCTCTGCCAAAGGCTCGAACAGCCAACCTTTAATCCATTTCCATGGAATGTTTCGGTACTTTGCGTGTGTTATCCGGATTCGATTGGTTTCCAGCCCGAGCCGCCGCTTTGTCCAATGACTCAGGCGGAGATTTAGCTCAAGCGCACCTGTTAGCAGCGCAGTTGGAGTAATTAAAGCGAGCGCCATAACCGGCAGAGTCGCGAGCAGGTTCCGGTCGCTCAGCCACGTCCTTAGTGCCACTATTTCAGCCATCGTAACGCCACACACGATTGTTATCGGCAACATAGGCATGATCAATTCCCAGCGCTTGCGCCACGTGAGTGGTATGGTTGGGTCAACGAACCTGTTGAATTTGGCTAGTTGTACGAATTGCATGTGCTGGCGGGTTTACCGTGCGAAGATTTTGCGGATCACATCTTCGATGGGGACTTCCTGTATATCAATGTCGGTTACTGGCAGTTCGTCGAGCACAGCTTTGCAGACTGATATAACGCGATCGCGTTTGACCTTGAGCACTGCGCTAGCTGGGTTTTGCTCGACAAGCTCGCCGTATTTGACGAGTGACTCTGGCGACCACGACGCACCGCCTGCATAATGGATCGTCACGAGCTTGAAATCTGCGAATTGGTCAACGACGTCGCTGAGCTGCCCGTCAAAAATTATCCGGCCGCGGTCAATTATGATCACGCGCTTGCAGAGTTCCTGGATATCGGTCATGTAATGACTTGTAAGCAGGATAGTGGTTTTATGTTGTGCGTTGTAGGTGCGGATGAATTCGCGCACGGTTTTCTGTGACACAACGTCAAGCCCGATTGTCGGTTCATCGAGGAAAAGCACTTTCGGTCGGTGCAACAGTGCTGCGATCAATTCCATTTTCATTCGTTCACCCAGAGACAGCTCGCGCACCGGTATATTGAATTTGTCGCGCACGGTCAGCAGCTCGCCCAGCTCTGAGATTGTTTGATTTAATTGATTGCGCGAGACACCGTAGATTTTTGCGTTTAGTTCGAGTGACTCGATTGCAGGCAGGTCCCACCAAAGCTGGTTTTTTTGGCCCAGCACAAGTGCGAACTGGCGTCTGTAGCCGTCGTGCCGTTCCCAGGGCACATAGCCGAGCACACGCGCAGAACCGCTCGTCGGGTAAAGCAGACCGGAAAGCATTTTGAGTGTGGTAGTTTTACCTGCGCCATTTGGGCCGAGGAACCCGACCAGTTCGCCTGCCTCGATTGTAAAGCTTATGTGGTCAACGGCATGGACGAGTTCGTACCTACGGTGGATGAGGCCTTTGAGTGCGCCGAGCAAGCCGGGTTCCTTGCGGTAAGTCCGGAATGTCTTGGTCAGGCCGTTTACTTCAATTACCGCCATTACATGGAGTGGAAATTGACGGTGCCAAAGTGTCAAGCATTCGATTAAATCGGGTCGGTTTTACCCTGCCCAATGCGCGGCACCGCAATGAAGTCATTTATACCGTCCAAACGGCGGCAACATGCACGCCAGGGGTTTAGCGCATCAGTTGTTTTTCGAGGTAATGCACGATCTGGCGCACGTTTGCGTCAACTTCCATTCTGTCCTTTACGATTCTGCATGCATGCAACACTGTGCCGTGGTCACGTCCGCCGAATGCCTCACCGATTGCAGTGAGCGAAGAGCCAGTCAGTTGCCGTGCCAGGTACATCGCGATCTGGCGCGGAAAAGCGATGTTTTCGGGTCTGCGTTTACTTGTCATGTCGGCCAATCTGATATCGAAATGTTCGGCAACCCTTTTTTGGATGGTCTCGATGCTGACGTTGAACCTGCCTTCTTCGTGCAGGATGTCGCGCAACAAATCCTCGACAGTTTCGATTGTGAGCTTTTTACCGGTCAATGGCACGTACGATGCCACACGCACCAGTGCGCCTTCGAGCCGCCTTATATTTGACCGGATGCGGTTGGCGAGGAAGTTCATGATCTCATCCGGCAACGTGAAGCCCATGAGTGCGGCCTTCTTTTGCAAAATGGCAAGGCGGACTTCAACATCCGGCGGCTGCAGATCGGCCACCAGACCCCATTCAAATCGTGAGACGAGCCGTTGTTCGAGGTTTTGAATTTCGCTGGCTGGTCTGTCGCACGTCAGCACAATCTGTCTATGCGTCTCGTGCAGCGCGTTGAATGTGTGGAAGAATTCCTCCTGAATGCGTTCTTTGCCGGCCAGGAATTGCACGTCGTCAATCAGCAGCACCTCGGTCTGGCGATACTTTCTGCGGAACCGCACGAGCTGGTTGTTTTGTATGCCGTCAATGTACTCGTTTGTAAATTTTTCCGAAGTGACGTACGCCACGCGCGCCGCCTTACGCTGGTTGAGCACGGCCTGGCCGATCGCGTGCAAAAGATGTGTCTTGCCGAGGCCCACCCCGCCATAGATGAACAGCGGGTTGTACGATTTGCCGGGTGCCTGTGCAACAGCGAGTGCGGCTGCATGCGCAAAGTTATTGTTGCTGCCGACTACGAAGGTGTCGAAGGTGTACTTGGGATTAAAACAGTTTTCGCTGAGCACTGCCGGCCGATCTTGATGCGCGCGAGTTTTTTCAACTGTAGCAGGTGCGGATGAGGAAGCGCATGGTGCAGCAGGCGCGTTTGCGACCTTGAACTTAATATGCATCGGCCGACCTGACACCTGCCCAAGCACATCCTGCAGCAAACCCAGGTAGTTATCCTTGAGCCAAACCTCGCAGAAATCGTTTGCGACTTCCAACACCAGACAGTGGTTGTCCAATGCAACAGGGCGCAATGGCGCGAACCACAGGTTAAACGTATCCGCGCTGAACATTGCGCGGAGTTTCTCCTGCACAGCACACCAAATTTTTTCTGCAACAGCCTGCATCGCTAGTTCTCAATTGGTTTTAAGTGCACTTTATTCACCCGTGGAATTTGTGCTTGCCCACGAGCGAATCCAGCGCACTACATTCACACCCTCGACAGGCCAGTATCCAAATAAACTTCTTGCTACGGAATAAACTATGGCGGCTGACAAACCCGCCGGTTCACATAACATTCTGATAATCAGCAACTTGTGTCTAACCTGCCTACGGTTTTTCACTTCATTCCGCCATGGCCAAAGCCGGCGTTTGGTTTTTGAAATCTCGGCGGCTCTTTTGTAGTGCAAGCCGCAGTTCTGTTACGAGCAGAACATATTAACTTTTGTTCACGAGTTATTCACAGGCGGTTTTGCCCGCAAAAAATCGTGCAAATCTTGTTTGTTTGCGACTGATTTAATGTTTGTGACTCACCGGTGTTAGCCCGGGATTTCGTGCAACAAAAATCTCACACCGCTTGGTCGCCGGTTTCTTCGGTACGAATGCGCACTGCGTTTTCGATCGGGCAAACGAAAACCTTGCCGTCGCCAATTTTTCCGGTTTTTGCAGCTTTGACAATCGCATCCACTGCGGACTGTGCGAGTGCATCACTGACAACCACCTCGATCTTCAGCTTAGGCAGAAAGTCAACGGTGTATTCGCTGCCACGATAAATTTCAGTATGCCCCTTTTGGCGTCCGAACCCTTTGACCTCTGAAACTGTCATGCCCTGCACACCCAGCGCAGTGAGTGCTTCTTTGACATCTTCGAGTTTGAACGGCTTGATGATGGCCTCGATCTTCTTCATACGCAGCGTTTTAACGAGCAAATGATAATTGGTCCGGTGAATCTGTAAACAGGAATTATTGCAAATGTGCCGTACACACCGGCAACTGCGCGGTTCTCGGTCTGTTTTTAGCTGGCGATACCATTAGCAAATGAGTGCAATGGACGCCCGACCATTTCATCTGCCAAGTCCGGTCTGTGCGCAGAATCGGATTGCTAAATTTGGCATTCTGAAAATAGAATTCGCAAACAATGGCCAACGCATTCACTGTATCACGAAGCCAGGCAATATTTGGGCTTTGTATACCTTTGGCTGTGCTGGTCGGTTATCTTCTGGCGCGGCCATACGAATCAACCACGTTAGCAGTTCTGGTATTTCTGTTTACGGTGATTTTGGGTCCACTGATCATCCAGTGGTACCATCCTGCGCTGCTCATTTGCTGGAATGCGGCCATTACACCTTTCTTCCTAGTAGGTTGGGTACACCTTTGGACGATAGTGGCGTGGGTGGGATTTATTGTTGCGCTGGTTAATCGCGCGGTTAATCCAGCGAAAAAGTTTATCAACGTGCCCGGTGTAACGCGCTCGCTGATTTTTCTAACGCTGGTCATTCTTTTTACAGCGGCAACAACGGGTGGGATGGGGGCGCGCGCGCTCGGCTCTGAGACGTACGGTGGACGGAAGTACTTTTACATTCTTGCGGCAATTGCAGGGTATTTCGCCCTTACAAGCCGACGAATACCGGTGGAAAAGGCAACGCTCTGGACGACAATCTTTTTCTTAGCCGGAATCACCTCGTTGGTTAGCAACCTTATCTACATGGCCGGGTCGAAGTTCTACTTTTTGTTTTATCTGTTCCCTGCCGAGTTCGCGGTCGGGCAAGCTGTTACGGCTGAACGACCAATAAATCCAATCCCGCGTGTAACAGGAGCAATGCCGGCTGCATGGGCGGTTATTTTCTGGCTTTTGGCCAAATACGGTCTGCGTGGCTCAGTTGATTTGAGCAAGCCATGGCGCACGACGCTCTTTTTTGGGGCAATAATCATCGGTCTGATGAGTGGATTCAGGTCGTTTGTGATATTTCTACTTTTGGTACTGTGCGTCCAGTTTTTCCTGGAGGGTTTGCACCGGACACCTTTTATCTTAAGCGCTGGCGCCGTGACAATAATCGGTTTTGCGCTGCTCATGGGATGCGCGTACAGGTTACCTACCAACGTGCAGCGTGCATTGAGTTTTTTGCCCGTCCCTGTTGATCCAGCCGTCCGGAGTGATGCAGAAGGTAGTTTCGAATGGCGCTTGGAGATGTGGCGGTACCTTTTGCCGGACATACCCAAATACCTGCTGAAGGGTAAAGGATATGCAATCAATCCGCGTGAACATTTGCTCTCGTGGGAAAGCGCCCGTAGAGGAGCTGCACCAACCAGCGACCCCGCTATGGTAACAGCGGATTATCATAATGGCCCATTGTCAGTTCTTATTCCATTTGGAATCTGGGGTGCACTTGCCGTGGTCTGGTTCTGGATTGCAGCAGGGCGGGTGTTGTACCTCAATTACAAATATGGGCACCCTGCTCTGCATTACATGAACACCGCGTTGTTTGCGTTGTTTGTCGCCAAGGTGGTGAACTTCGTAGTTTTTGTTGGTGCGTTGAGTTCCGATATGGCACAATTTACTGGTCTGCTCGGCTTGAGCATAAGTTTGAACTGCGGCGTGGCGCCCAGGACGGTGCCCGAGCTCGAATTTGTCGAAGATGAACCCCAGCTTGCGACTCAGACCGCTTGAGATTATAATGCAACTGCTATTTTGAAACTGGCATGTAACATTGGTACGTCGAGGAGGGCCAGCAAACACTGGCTAAGATAAAATGATTGCCGGGCCACAGCTAATTCAGTCACTGCTGATTTACGGCATCACATTGCCGTTGGCGGTCATTATTGGTTACATGCTCGGCCAGCCCGATTTCAGCACGTTCATGGTGATCGGGCTGTTAATGATCATATTGGCGCTGCCAGTTCTGTTGAACTGGCATCATCCGTTATTGGTACTGAGCTGGAACGCCACTGCAGTCGCGTTCTTTTTGAAGGGGCGGCCACCGTTTTGGATGGTGTTCACCGCGCTGACACTAATGGTCATGTTTCTACGCAAGTCGTTGGACCGGAACGCGCGATTTATCCGCGCGCCAATTATTGTGTGGCCGTTAGTTTTTTTGGCGGCTGTTACTTTGCTAACGGCACAGTTAACAGGCGGGCTGGGTCTGATGAGTTTTGGCAGCGAGGTATGGGGCGGGCGCCGGTACATTTACATATGGAGTGCAATAGCAGGTTTTTTTGCGCTCACTAGCCAGCGCATCCCGTTAAAGCGCGCGCGTCTGTACGTAGCACTGTTCATTTTGGGCGGACTAACCTGGGCCATTGCAAGCATGGTCAGATTTGTGGGGCCGTCGTTATATTTTCTGTTTTGGCTGTTCCCGGTGGAGGTAATGCCATGGCAAATTGCCCCTTCGGGTGAACTACCGAGGTTAAGCGGCATATGCTTTGCAGCAATTGCGGCCCTGTCGTTCATTCTGGCCCGCTACGGTTTACGTGGGACATTTTTCGCAGGCAAACCGGTTCGGTTGGCGGCGTTTATAGCACTGTTTGTGGTGTCGTTAATAGGCGGGTTTCGATCCTGGATGATATACGTGCTCGCCCTTGTAGGGGTGCAGTTTTTCCTAGAAGGATTGCACCGCACAAGGCTTCTAATTGTGACGTTGCTGGTCGGCTTGTTTGCCACCGCTCTGCTAATTCCTGTACTGCCGCGCTTGCCGCCACCGATTCAACGCAGTTTTGCATGGTTGCCGCTGCCTGTTGACCCTGTTGTGCGGCAAGACGTTGAAGGCTCGACTCGGTGGCGGGTCAACATGTGGAAATTGGCAATTGAAGAAGTGCCGCGATATTTTTGGCTGGGTAAAGGTTACGCAATTGACCCGCGTGAAGCCGAAATAACCTGGACAGGTTGGAAACGGTTCGGTGAAGAAGCGCAGTTTGCCAGCGCATACCTGGCCCAAGACTATCACAACGGGCCGTTGTCGGTGATCATCCCACTTGGTGTTTGGGGTGCAATTGGTTTCGTGTGGTTTTTGGCAGTTGCATTTCACGTATTGTACCGCAACTACAAATTTGGTCATCCACACCTGTTCACGGCGAATGCATTGTTATTTGCAATGTTTGTCGCGTACACGATCAAGTTCTTGTTCGTTGCAGGCGGGTTCCATACCGAATTCCCATGGTTTACAGGCTTGCTCGGGTTCAGTCTCAGCCTGAATGGCGGGATTTGCAAGCCAGCGCAGGTTCTTGCGGCTGCGCCGGCGCCTGCTAAGCATCTGCCATTCAACTTACCGCGTCCGCGACCGGCGCTGAGCAGGTGATAAACCTGCAAGTGCCTGCCACCGAGCCGCCCGCGGTCGAACCGGGCAAGGCCATCCACAATAGCGCGTTTAATGGAAGATGTGCAAATGCCAGCCATCTTTCTACCGGAAAAGCACCTGCTCCTCTAAATCATGAGCATCAGTGTAGCAACGGCGCATGGCCTTCCTGAGTATCACCGCAAAACTTCGGACTGCGCGCCCCGAGCTTGGTTGCGAATACCGTTTTCAAAAAGCCGGGTCGAGAGTTCATGGGTCGGTGTGCTTTGCACTTTCCATTGTGCATGTGTCGAAAGCGCGGCTGTTTATTTCTGAAAGACAGCCCTGGCTCGATTTGTACACGTCAGAAAGCCATGTCAATGAATCGTCCTGAAACGTTGAGTGACCGGCCTGCCAACCGAGGTTACCGGTCAGTGTCAGATTCTCCTGGCGGGTTTGCATTGTGCAGGCGAACATGTCCTCGAACACGCACACGCAGCAACCAGCCGGATTTGCCCCCGCACTTTACTTGTGTTTGACCTGCTGGTAAGGTCCGATACACAGAACAAATAATTAACGACGGACCACCGTTTGGAGCCGAATGAGTGAAACGACATGGACAACATAAGCTGACCGTACCGTGAACTGGAGGGTGCTACGATATTTCTCGTGGCTCGATACACGCGCTCGATTTGTCTGGGCCGTGCCGCATGGGGGTGCATTGCTCGACCTCGGGTCATCCGACGGTGAGACGCTAAATCATATTGCCGAGTTACGACCCGACCTGCGCCTGTTCGCCTCTGACGCCGCAGGCGCCCCTGAAAAATATCCACTCGGTTGCCAGTTTCACAGGGCCAATCTCGAGCGCGACACATTGCCATGGCCGGACAACTCGATGGACGCTATCACTTGTATGCACCTGATCGAGCACTTGACAGATCTGGGCCAATTGCTTGGCGAAGTAGCGCGGTTGCTCAAGCCGTGTGGTCGTGTGTACTTCGAAACACCGCATCCAAAATCCGCTGTGCTGTCGAGTCCGGCGGGTCGTGCAGCGGGCACATTTACACTGAACTTTTACGATGACCCGACTCATGTGCGCCCGGTTTCATTGGGCAGGTTGGCAAGATTATTGCGCCAAGTGGGTCTGGAAATTGAGAGAACGGGTCGGTCACGTAATTGGCTGTTTGCCGCTGCCTACCCTGTGTTCATGTTTCTGCCACCGAGCCGAAAGAAGTACACTGCACGCGTGCATTGGCTCGGCTGGTCAGTGTATCTGACAGCCCAAAAACCCGGATGAAACCCAAGCTGCTCATAATTGAATTATGGGGGTTGGGCGATCTTGCCATTGCCACGCCGTTTATCCGCACGGCGAGCCAACAGTTCGCTATCACACTGTTGGGCAAACCGTTTGCAGCCGAGATGCAGGCACGGTTCTGGCCCGGCGTGAACGTTGTCACGTTCACTGCGCCATGGACGGCTTTCACCGGCAAGTATCGGTTGCATCGGTGGCCGTGGAGCACACTTCTAAAGGTGTTAAGCCGGTTACGGGCGGAACGGTTTGATTGGGGGTTGTCAGGTCGGTGGGACCCGCGCGACCATATCATGCTGTTCCTGGTCGGCGCGCGGCGTCGGCTTGGTTTCCCGCGCCTACGGAGTCGGATCTTTCTCACAAATCCGCTCGCGCGGCCGGACCCGGCGGCGCATCGGTACGAACACTGGCGTATGCTGGCAAAGGCACTTGGCTTCGAGCTGCCGGACCGGCACCAGTTGGCCTTCCCAGCAGCGCGCAAGCACGGGCACGTTCTTGTGCATACCGGGGCGCGTCTGTCGGTGCGCGTGTGGCCCCTGCCGCGATATCGGCGTCTTGTCGAGTGCATCCGCAAGGCCGGGTACGAGGTATGCGTTGCATGCGATCCGGAACAACGCAGTTGGTGGCTCAGCGTTGGTGAGACCGGAGTTGCAACACCGCAAAATGTGGGTGAACTGTTCGAGCTTATTGACCGGGCCATGTTGTTCATCGGGAACGATTCCGGCCCGGGGCACCTGGCAGCTTTTTGCGGTGTACCCACTTTTACCATTTTCGGCCCGCAACTGCCTGAATGGTTTGTACCGTTGCATCCGGCTGCAGAATGGATCGAAGGCAAGCCGTGTCCGTACAAGCCATGTTTCGATTACTGCAAATTCACAATCCCATATTGCATGGACCGCATCACAGAAGAAGAAGTATGGCAGGGCGTACAAACATTTTTGCGAAAACATGCGTCTGGCGATACGTCAAAGCCGTAAAAGCATTTAGACTTCCTGACTCGGGCTCATGCTCGGAGTAGCCAGTGAATTTTTTGTCTGCCGAGTTATTTGGGCTGGCAGGCAGCAAGATAAAGTTCATTCAAGCGCGCGGCTTTAGTGATCCAATTGAAATGTGTCTTTGCACGTTTGCGTGCCGCGTTGCTCATGGTCGCGTACAGCACATGGTCAGCGTAAAGCCGCCTCATTACGTCAGAGAGAAGCTGAACGGTTTGCTGCGGTGAGACTGCAGGTATTTTGAATCCGCACTCGTCAGTGACTTGCACAGCGGGGCCGCCGATGTCCAGGCAAATAACCGGCTTACCAGCAGCCATTGCCTCTGGACATGCCCAACCACCCGACTCGTGCAGACTCGGATGAACCAACACATGACATTCGGCGAGCCTTTCGAGCGCCGAGGCGCGCTGCATTTGCCCAAAGAAACGCACATTAGGTTGGATGCCCAACGTTGCAGCCAATTGTTCCAACCGTTTTCTTGCCGGTCCGCCACCAATCACCCAATACTGCGCATCAGCCAGCCCAGCTCGTGCAAATGCCTGAAGTGCAAGATGCTGGCCTTTGAGAGGCAAAAGCCGCCCGATGTAAACAAACCGAAATGGCCGGGTCGGAGGCACATTGACACTGCCCAATCGTTCGAGTTCATCTTGGGAAAGAGCCACCTCCAACATCAGCTCCACTTTCTTGGCCCCAAGCCGGGTTATTCTTGCAGCAGTCTCGCGAGTTGTTGCCAACGCAACGGCCGCGCGCCGGGCCGTCAACCGGACCAATGGATCACACTCGCCAAACCATCGCCCCGCCGTGCGCAAAGCTTCATACAAAATCCCGCCCGGGCCGAGACCACGCCAGAATGGCATCGGCGCCGACACACCGCCACCGACCGGCCCCCAAACAAATGGCACGTCCAAGAATCCCACACTTGCAGGCGCCCAGTACTTGACGAAGGTAACATGATGCGCCAGGTCAAAATTCACCTGCTGATGCAGCAGCCGCACCACCCGATATGCGGTGAGTTGCCAAAGATAATAATACGGCTGGACACCGCGCGGGCCGCGTTTCCAGAACCGCGCCCAGGGAGGCAGATCGTGATAACAAAAGCGCAGGTTTTCAACCGGGTTACGCTCAAGCGCAGCTTCGATGCTATGGCGATTGTTTGCGCGGGTTAGTACCCATACATCGTGGAACCGGGCCATGTGCACCGCAATGTTCCAGCCCACACCCGGCTCGGACCCTTTCCCCGGTTCACATGCGTAAGCCGACATCAAGACTTTAAGTCGCTGCGACATTCCCGGGTGAAACTAGCTGTTCGGATTAGACCGGGCAAGTGTGGCGGTCGAACCGCAAACGGCCTACGCCATTTTTGACCACGCTTTTCATTTGCTGGGCGGTGAGGCAGGTTGACCGCCCCCATGCGTTATTTACAACCAGACCGGCGCCGATGCGTTGCTTACCGTAGGCACCTGACGCGGTAAAATCTCACCGGATACGTCGCCAGGTTCGAGTCGCTCCAATGCAACGGCAGCAACGGGCCGATTGTTGCAAATAGTCTGATCCAGTCCGAAAGATTCGTCGAGTACTCAACCGCATGCTCCGCACTCAACCCACTCCAGATTTTCATTGTCCAAGTGTCGTTGGTCATAGTCACATCGGTGATCAACGGATGCGTGGGCGGCAAAACAATAATATTGAAACTTTGAGTTGCGCTCAGTACAGGGTTACCGTTGTCGCTGACTTTGATAATCACCATGTTTGTTGTGAAGATGTGGGATGGTGCAGGTCGCCAACCGAACACGCCGGTGTCGGATGTCAAAAACGCGCCGGGCGGACCGGTCACGAGCTGGAAGGTCAACGTTTGTGGCGGGGATTCAGCATCGGTCGCAATGTTAGTGAGTACAAGCATTTCACCCGCATCAACGAACTGGTCTGGCACAGGCTCAAGCACAGGAGCAGTGTTGGGTGCCAATGTCATGAATTGGGCCGACGTCGGCGCCCAAGCCCGCCCAAAGCTGTTTGATGCACAACAGCGATAGTAATAAGTTGTGCCTCCCAAAAGCCCTGTAACCACAGTGCTAAACGGGCCAAGCTCAAGCGCACCCAACGGAATTACGCTTTCCCAGGCGTGGTTATTCGTGCCGCCATCGGTTCTACCCCAGTAAATGTTAATTTGCACCGGCGGTGGACCGGTCATTACAAACCGCCCGTTTAGCCTTGCAGATGTGGATGTCACATCGGTTGCGCCTTCTTCATTCGAAACAGCAAGACCCGACGGCACTGAAATTGTTTTAGTGAAAGTTTTTCCCCAGGTATTCGAGATTGTCCGTTCGACCAAAACAAGGTTTGTCTGTGTGACTCGTGCAAGTACGAAGTTGCCGTCGAACTTACCTACTGTACCATCAATGCAAGTGGTTATACCGCGCCACGGGAAAAAGCTCACGACATGGCTGTGGCCGTTGAAGATACAAATCACATTGTAGTTTGAGATCACATTGAAGTAGTTGCTTCGTTGTCGGTCACTCCACCCGCTCAGGCCGTACGAATCGAAACCATAGTGATGATAAATAACCACCGGCCGACCGCTTTTGCCGACGAATGTTGCCAGGTCCATTTCGAGGAACTGCATGCTGTTACTCGGGTTAGGCCCACTGTAACCCGGATCAAGCTCGTCACCTGGAAACACATTAAGGCAAACCACATGCAAAAAGTCCCAATCGAATGAATAATGATAACCGTTGGCCGAGATATTTCGCAGCCCGGGCCGATGCTGGTTACGCGTTTTGATGCCGTCTGGGACAAGCCCGTAGGTTGAGGACGATGCATCATGGTTACCAAACCCTTCGTAAACAGGGAATGCAAGCAATCGCTCGCCATTCAACCCCCAATCGTTTGTGAATGCTGCCCATTGTTCATCTGTGCGTCCATCAGTCAGGTCACCGACCAATAGTACACCCCGAGGCTGGCTGACAAACCCGCCTCCAAGATTTGCCGGCCAAGGCTGGCCGGGCAACGCGTTCATGTTCTCAATGGTTTGACGAGACAGCTCATTCGCTGCAGGCACATGTCCGGCAGCGCCATAGTGAAGGTCTGATGCCACAAAAAAGACAATATCACCCCACTGCGTTGTTGTTGTGGTTTTAAAGGCTGCCGAGCTTGAAGCCCAACTTTCACCTGCAATGTTTGTACCGTAAGTGCGGTAGTAATACACGGTGTCCGGTAACAGCCCCACGATGTTTGTGCCAAGCAGACCGCCTGAAGTAACGCCCAAGGCCGTTGCGTGTTCCCACGCGGTTGCATTTGTGCCGGCGTCGGTTCTGCCGCAGTAAACTGTCAATACAGTTGGCGGTCCACCGGTGGTAAGGACCGACCCACGCAGTGTGACATAATTTGACCCGATAAATGGCAACTCATTTTGCACCAGTGGCGGGCATAGTCTTGCGGTTGAACCTGCCCAACAACCGCCCAAAGCATTTGTCAGGTAACTACGGTAAAAAACCGTCTGGCCAGGGTTATAATTGGTAATTTCCAAATAAAATGCACCAATACCGCGCTCGCCCAGGTACGTCTGGTTTGCCCACGCATCGCGATGCATGGCGCCGTCGGTTGGTCCCCAATATATGTAAACCGCAGTTGGCGAGGCGTTGGTTGCAAGCAGTTCACAGCCAATCACCGCCCGGGTCGGACCAACAGCGGCAGCCGGCAAATTCCGGATTACCCCCGGACTAGGCGGGCCGTTTGTCACAACCAATACGCCTGTTCCGGAAAAGAACTCGTCGAATACCTCGGTTGCACCGCTCCCGGTTGCCCCATACACACCAGCGGGCATCTGAACGCCATCAATATAAAGCCTTGCAACTTTTTCGGTTACACCCGCCTCGATAAACACATGCGCGTGGTTGGTCGCATCAAGTGTTTCGAGGTACAACGCTGCAGAATCAGCAATGAAATCGTTCGTTTTGGCCAGGTTTCGCAATACAAGTCTTGTAAATGGTCCAAGCTCAACTGGGCCGGTACCAAAGAAGCCCTGTTTCATTGGTATAAAATAGATTCTGCCCCACGGCACTGAAACCAATCGAGTGCCGCCTGAATGGGTATTTCTTGCCTGCCAGTTAATCCCAAGTTCGCATGCGTTAAGACTTGGCGTATGAGCTTCCAAGATAAGTTTACCCGGCCCGGAAAAGACACCTCCCACAAGGACCGACGGTACGGCGCGTTCGCCAAAGCCGGTCGAGTTTGTGACGATCAATCTCAATTCATTGCTCAGAACAACGTCGCAATACCATCTGAACCAGCCCGTGATTTCCATTTGCCATACTGAGGGTTGGCCGAAGTTATCAACGATAAATCTGCCTTGCGGTGTGCCACCGTAAACGCACAGGACAGTGCCGCGCCAGTCAAATGTGCCGATTGTGATGTCCTGGTTCAGGTACAAGTCCACGTCGCCGTTTATAAATGATGCCGTTCGTGCAACGTCACCGGGCGCATTAGGGAACTCTGCCGGGCCGTTTGTCCAACTGACTGCGCTATTCCAGTTATTGCTCCTTTGGCCAGAGTAAAGGTGTTTGCCGGCGTAGTCGTAAGTGCCTGCGCCTGTGCAAGTAGTCTGGAAGGCTGTAACAACCAACGCTACAACACATGGCAACAGAAAATTTGACGTCAACCTGTCCAGTGGGTTCGGTTTAGTTCCTTTCTTTGCCATGCTTATCGCGCGATAATTAATAGCCCGTTTTTGATTCATTGTCAACCTAGAGGGTGACCGGCCGCACGTTCATGCGAGTCGTTGTAGCCCCGGAACGGACTGGGAACAGTAACATCTGTCAGGTTCGGCACATTGCAACTGTGAATGGTCGTTGCTTGATCCGTGCCAAGGCAGCCTCCGGCGTGCGCCGGCGGGGAAAGGTCAGCAAAATGCCAGCAGCAGATAGGTTTTTGGCTTAGCCCCGATTGACTTTGCGGCTTGCCATCTTTGCATTTCAACTTCGTTCAGATGAGCAGCTCCGAGCCAGGAGCAAAATCGGCAGTTTCACATACGAAGGCATGCGCAGGAACTCCTCAATCGCATCTTTTGAGTAGGTAGAACCGGCACGAATCAGCCGGTGCCAATGGATCAAGAATTGTGATCAACCCTGATACCTCCGGTACACTGTCCAAGGTTTGCCAATCAGTGAGGTTTGTTGAAGACTGCACACACACGGACGTGTTTGTGACATTGAAATAAAGTGCGAATGTCGCGCGGTCCGGCGAAACAGCAGCCCACAACTTCAAGTACTCAGTGTTTGTAACAGGGGGCAGACAACGGATTTCTTCCGGTGCAACCGGTCGTAGCTGGTAAAACATGCACGGCGCCTTGCCGAAGGCAGGGTCAATTATAAACACATTGTTTGAGACCGCCGGAACAACGCCCAAGACAAACCAATCAACCAGGTTGGTTGACGCCAGTAGTTTGACAGGCAGTTCAAAGCCGGAAAACTTCAGCGCCGATTTCCCGGGTTCCCGGAACAAGTCAACCGAAAGTCGTGGAGGTAGCACAACCCTAAGTGTAGCTGGTTGACTTGTTGTCGGACCGACGAAGTTATTTACCACAACAAAATATTCTCCTGCCTCATCAAAGCTGACCGAATCAATGACGAGCCTGTTGCTTGTGGCCCACGGGATCGGATCGCCATTGAAATACCATTGGTAAGTAACCGGTGCATGGCTTTGCGCCGTGACTTCGAATATGGCACGCATGCCCGGGCAACGCACAACGTTCTTGGGCTGGGTCAGGAGCTGTGGCAACAACAGTTTCGGCCAGGTAAGTTCAAGGTCAAACGCCAGATCCGGCAAATTTGTCGCGCTGAAGTTGCCCCGATAAACTGCCATTCGTTCGCTCGAAGAAAGTACGCGTTTGAAGAAAAAGACCTCGTCGGCGGCAAAACCACCGGTTGTTCCAGCCCGTTTTAACGCCACTAGCGGGTTTGCTCCGGGTACGGGCGCATTTGCAGCCACGCTATAGATCGTGCCATTATCAAGCTGGATGCACGCATTTGTGCCGTCGTACCATGCGACAACAAACCGCCACTGACCAGACTTCGTTCCTGAGGTTTGGTCTTGTACCTCGGTTTGACCGAGCTGAAATCGGTACCGGTTGATTGCCGTGCCGGTGTAATAGAGTCGGAATTCGCCTTCTTTTTCGATGCATGTTGTAGCTGGGTCATTGCCGGTTTGTTGGCCAAAGGCGAACCACCCACCAACAGTAAACGGTCCGCTATACCGTAGTTGGGGTGTATCTGGCGCGGTGAGCCAACTTGTGTTCGAGGCGCTGTTCGACACGGCGTTGCCTGAGACGCCCGGCACACTGAGTATATCCGTGCCGACAAGCGAAAAGTGGTTTACGCCGACTGCATCACGCCAAGGCCCGCCCCACTCATCGAAGTGCCACCATGCAACCGGCTGCAACGTCTGCGCGATTGAATTTGTGCATTGATGAATCTCGACGGCAACGGTGTTTGTGCCGACGCGAACCACATTGGTAGGGACCAAAAATTCCACAAACTCAATCTCCTGCTCTCCCTCGATGTGCGTCAGCGCAGATGTGACATGCGAAATTGCGCCTGTTGGCAAGTTATCCCTGAACACTTCGATCCCGTTGAAATATACTACCGCACCGTCGTCACGCCTAAGGCGCACAGTTAATGGTACACTCGAGACCTCCTCCGGGATTAGAACGCCTAGGCGAAAGTACGCTGTGACCGGGTTCGTATGGGACGGTAGTGCAATGGCAGTTGCTTCGTTGCCGTTACCGTATCCGAGCGGCGCAGGCCCCGACGCCCAACCAGTGTCATTATACTCAGGTTGACGCCACGCCACCCCAAAATTTGTCGTCGGATACAGGTACCGCCACACTGCGCCTGTGCGTATCAAAGCCACATTAGTCACATACGGCAACACCATCAAAATCGCAGGTGCACTTGTGGCCGCGCCGGCTGGATTTGTTACCACAACCGAGTAAGCGCCAGCGTGGTATTCCTGCACATTGGTTATGACAAGCACTTCGTTTGTGCTGGCATCGAGCAGGTTGGTCAGGTTAAAGTACCACTGGTACTTCAGCGGGCTTGGGCCTCTGACTGTGACACTCATCGTTACGTCGCTGCCGGGCGACACAACTTGGTTGGTCGGACTTTTTACGATTACTGGCGGGAAAATTATCGGCTGCGGCAATACGGTGAGTGTGGCAACGCGACTCGTAACCACGCCGACGCTGTTGCTGATTACGACGCAGTAGGTACCGGCGTGCTGCGTCGAGACATTCACAATCACAATTGCGGAATTTGAGTTGGTTGAGAACACCGCACCGTTGAACAACCAGGTGTAACCGGTTGGCAACGCGCTCACTGCGGCAACCGAGAAAACTGCTGTGGCACCCTCATACCGTACCGAGTCCGCCGGCTCGGCAATGATTTGGGGTGTGTCCGCCCATCTGCCAGCAAGCCGTGCCACTGCGCTTGTTACCGAGCCAACAATGTTGCTTGCCACAACATGATAGTAACCCGCTTGCGCTGGGCCAACGTTTGTCAAGGTGAGCGACTGGTTTGTTGCACCGGACACAGGCGCGCCATTGAAATACCATTGGTACGTTGGCTGCGGCCAGCCAAGCGCCTCAGAATACAGTGTTACGGTCTCGCCCACTGCAATCGCCCTTGATTTAGGTTCACGCACGAAAAAAGGTGCACCTGTATCCAGTGACTCGATTGCCTCAGCCATTTGGCGTCTTGCGGTTTGTAGGCGCACCGGTTCACGGCGGTAGGATGCCAAATTGCTCAGGCTCGACGCCAGGCCAACTGCGCCGGTGTAAGTGTTAATGGCCTGTCTAACCAGTGGCGAATTCGACCCGAACAGTTGCATGGCATTTGTAATAGCACCTTTGAGCAGCCAGAAATATTCCTTGTCTTCGAGACCTTCGCGTATCAGTTCCCAACGCAGTGAGTTAATCGGCGGCGCTACAACTGCATTGGTTGGAAATGTCTTGAGGGGCGGATACCACAACAGACCGTCACCATTTGGTACGCCTTCGCGTCCTTTTGGCATCTGCCAAACATTTGTTGGCCAGTAGTTGACTCCCCAATACAAAATCCCACTCAACGAACGCCTTTCAGTGTACCAGAAAATTATCCTGTGATTGACGGCTGGATGGTCTATGAAAAAGTTTGGCGACGGAAAAATGGGTCGCATGCACAGGTAACCCCAAATTTCGTCTCCGAGATATTGCCGCCAGATGTAAGCTTCGTCATCGGTTCTGTGCACCAAAGGTGCCAAGATATCTGAAGCACATGTCAACTGAGGTGGCGGCGGGTAAATGTTGATTGTGACCATGCCTTTCAAGCCGGGCGCGCAATTGCGGAGCGTGTCCATGCCGTCCAGAAAATATTGAAAATCATTTGTGCCAGGTTCATCCAGCCAGTAACAGTAGGCCAAATCTAACCAGCCCATCTCGCTGAGATGCCCGGTGATTTTTGACATCAGTTTCCCGAACAATGCACGGTACCCGGGCGAAAATGCCCAATGCCCAACAAGAAAAATCGGGAATGTGGGTGATTTGTATCCCATCAAATTGAACGCGTTGAACCCGAACTCGTCCAGGTATCTCTTCATCGCTTTATCGAAGCTGGAGAAATCGACCAAAAAATCATCATCGAGGTACATCCATGTGATCGGCGCATACAAATGCGGTGAAAACGGCGCAACCCTATGCTTGCGGAAGTTTTCCATGTAAAGCTCCCATAGTTGATTGCGCTGTGTGGTGGTAAGTTGCCCGTGCCATTGCGTCTCAGCGCTTACGTAAAATGCCGTGCGCGTATGCGTCACATCAGGCAGTGTGAAATCATACACGCGCAACTGCACAGGTACCTGAATTGTACCGCCGGCATTGACGATTATTGTGCCCTTGTACAAGCCAGCAGCCGTATCCTTCGGCACATAAACCGTTATCCAGAAAGGTTGATTTGTCTGTGCAGCCAGTGCCACAGGACCAGTCAACGGAAACAGCGGGTCCGGATACCAACCCGGCGCGCCAAATTCATCACTGGCCTCGGTCACAGGCACATAATCTACAAGACAAACCTGGCAGTTTGTTGCCGAGATGATTGCATTAGGAGGAGCGCCTGAGCGGACAAGATCGCTGACCGACACGGTGACATTGCTCAGTACAACGGTAGGTCGGAGCACAAGCTGGAACGGTTCATATTCGTTGCGCGCAGCCTCGATTTGGACAGCCTCATTTGTTGCTTGCGGCAGTGCACGTTCGCGCCCGACTTTCCACGTGGCTTCACACCACCAAACGGCCACTTCAGGTGGGCTGGGCAACATGTACCCGTATGAACTGTCGTCGAGTATCGAGCCCCTTGGCGAGCCTGCAGTGTACAAAACTGCAAGCAGGAAAAAAAACTGAACCTGCCGACAGGCCATGGGCTAACCGTGTAGATGCTTCACGCGCCTGTCAAGTATTTGGAGCAGAGCGAGAATGCTACGCTCCGATCCCATGCCAATGAGAGGCGCCGGCTCGAACGCGAAAAATAGACGGGACCGGGAAGGAAGCGCAGCGATCTGACGCCAAAAGGTTGCGGTCCGCAAAAAAATTCGCATAAGATATGCGGGAAGGGCGCGTTTGGTTTCGATCCCCAAACGCTTAAATCCAAGTGTGTTGCCAAGATGCCATCAGAACCACTGACACGCGGAGTAATCTTTTCGTGGACGATATGCGTCGGGCTTGCTTGCCAACTACTTGCAGGGGCCCGTGGACAAGACCTTTTCACGTGCGGATGGGATGAAGTGCGCGCCCTACGAATTGTCGGCACAAACATAACAGTTTTGTGGAAGTGGACTGCCTCGAACAGCAATCTCCCGGAGTGGACTTGGCCTTTGTTTGCCACAACCGACGATTGCAAGCCTTATGGGGATGGGCGTGTTGTGATTACTTCTTCGGGTGGCGATTCAATGAACGGTGGTGTCGCTGTTGTTCAAGTGCAAACGACCCAGGCGGTTTTCTACGCCCGCGCCGCCAACGCGCACTCGGCCGACCTCCTACCCCGTGACCGGATTGCGGTGGCTCTATCCTACCAAACGAACGGCAACCGGCTTGTGGTTTTTGACCTCTCCCAGCCGGACACAGAGCTTTTCAGCACTGAATTGCGTGGGGGCCATGGTGTTGTCTGGGACGACCAACGCCAGCTTTTATGGGCACTGGCCGATTACGAAATCCGTGCCTATCTGCTGGTGAACTGGGACACATCGAATCCTCAACTGCAATTGGTCTCACGTTATGCATTGCCTGGGATCGGTGGGCACGACATGTACCCTGTGCCACATTCTGCAGAGCTGGTAGTAACCACTGGCTCAAACTGTTGGTTGTTTGATCGCGATACAAGAACATTCCAGAAACATCCGTTATTGGGCGATATTAGCAGTGTCAAGGGTGTAAGTGTGCACCCTGTAACCGGCCAGATTGTTTATGTGCGCGGTGAGACGCAATGGTGGTCAGATCGGCTGTATTTCCTTGAGCCTGCCAAGGTTATCACGTTGCCGGGACAACGGTTGTACAAGGCGAGGTGGATCCAACCACCGCAACTCACAATCGAGCATGCACACGGGTCAAACGCCGTGGTTTTACAGTGGCCTTTGCAATCACTCGGATTCGAGCTGCAGGGGGCAAATGTGATACAAAACGGACAATGGGAAACCGTCCCCGGCCCATTCGATTACCAATCGGGAAACTGGCACTATGTGTTTGCGCCCCAAACCGACATGCGATTCTTTCGCTTGTGGCCTGTTCTGCCATAAAACCGTGGTGGTCTCGTTCCTGCTGCCGGAAAACATTTCTGATGTTTACAATGGCCAAAATCGACTCCACAAGGGCTAGATTGTAAGCAGACTCTGCCGACCGGGACCCAATTGAGCGTGCGCGTAGTCCATTCGCCGGGTCCGCATTGAGCGTACGTGGTCGGCGCTTGCACAGTTTAGGTCGCCTATACGGTCTGTTCGGCCAGCTTACCAGTCCAGCCGCAGCCGGTAGTACCGTTGCAGTTCGGTAGGCACAATTTCCACCACATGGTTGGTTGGCCCGGCACCGGCCTCCCGGGTTAACACAGGTTCCCAGTCAATCAAGTTTGTCGAAGTCAAAACAGTGCTGGCTACTATGCACGCCGGCAGTTCCAATACCAGTGCCCCGCCATCACCTAAATGTGCCCCAAGCCGTGGCAAGCTCAGCACTGTCAGGCACGCAGGTGCACTGGTCACAGCACCGCCAATATTGCTGGCCACCAATGAATACAAGCCAGACTGCTCCGGCCTTACCGCGGCCAAAAACAGCAGACTGTTTGTTGCGCCGTCAATCGGCACACCGTTAAACAGCCACTGATAACTAACCGGGAAAGCACTCAGTACGGTGTGACTGAATTCGGCTTGTTCACCTGGCATGCGTACAAGGTTTGGCAGTGCGGTGCAGAATTCAGGCATGCGCGGGAGCAAGGCACTTAACTCAAAGTCCATGCTCAAATCAGGTATATTACTCGCGAGGACCTCGCGCATACCAGAGTTGTAAATGTCGAGGCGTTCTTGCTGCGAGAGGACCCGCTTGAAGAAAAAGACCTCGTCTGCGGCGAAACCGCCTGATACACCTGCACGTTTCAATGCTACTAGGGGATTCGTAGTGGGCTCAGGTGGGTCCGCAGGCGCGCTGTACACAGGTCCATTATCCATTTGAATGCAGGCATTACTGCCGTCGAACCAAGCCACCACGAACCGCCATTGACCGGATGTAGTCCCTGGGGTCTGTTCCTGCACCTCACTCTGCCCAACTCGGAACCGGTAACGGTTGGTTACAGTTCCAGTGTAATAGAGTTGGAACTCACCGTCTTTGCCGATGCAAATCGTTGCGGGATCGTTACCGTATTGCTGGCCGAAAACAAACCAGCCACCCACCGTGAACGGCCCTGTATAACGCAGTTCAGGGTGGTCGGGTGTCTCTAGCCAACTAGATGGAGAAGCCGAGTTCGAAATGCATCCTCCCACACGACCGGGCACCGGCACCAAGTTGGTCCCAACGGGTGCAAACACATGCCCATGCACACAATCCGTCCAAGGAGGGACAAGTTCATCGAAACTCCAGAAAGCCGCCGGTTCCAGAGGTGAAACGTACCGGTGCATTTCAACCGCAAGCACATTAATCCCGGTGCGAACTAAGGAAACCGGAGCTGTAAATTGTATGTAAGTGCGCTTTAGCTCCTGCGGGATTGAAGTTAAAGCAGGCGTATCGAACTGAACCGGACCGGCCGGCAGGTTATACCGGAAAATTTCAGTCCCGTTCAAATAAACCACTGCACCGTCGTCACACCGGAGCGCAAACCGTATTTCGGGCGATTCAGGAACCGTAGTCAGTGTGAACGTTTTGCGAAAGTAACTTGTCGGGGGTTTCAGTTGACTCCCCAATGGCAGCAAAGTTGCCTCGTCATTGTTGCCGAAGCCCAACGGCCCAGGGCCAACCGGCCATGCCGAATCGTCGTAGTTCTTGTCGGCCCAACCGGTAGCCAGCCCTACTCCCAGATCGTGGTAGTGCCAAATGTCGCCTTTGCACACAATAGTGCGCCAAGAATACGCGTTGGCAAACCGAATAACGAATTGTTGCGTGCTTGTCATCGGCGGTGTGCCGTCATCTTGGACTTTTATGACGACATTAGTACTTGGGGCTGGCGGGTTGGTTGGCGTGGTCCACACAAATTGTCCCGTTTCTTCGTCAACAGTTGCCTCACGCGGCCCGCAAAGTAGCGTAAATTTGTGCTTGTCTGGCGGTGAATAGGGATTCACGACTTCCAGAGCGATATCCACGCGGTCCCCAGGCGAAACCAATTGGTCATGGATCGGCAATAATTGGGGATATGTTATCCAGGGTGGAGGATTACTCGTCGCCAAGCCCCATCCAGCAATAAAGTCATTTAGACGAGGCCCAAGGTAACGCAGATGCGCAACTGGCTGTGTGCGAATGACTTCTGGCAGTGGAATGCTATATACGGAGTTTGTTGGTTGCGGGAAAGACAACGTTACCCAATTGGTTTCTTCGATCAGGCACTCTAATCTCGCTGTTGGGCTAATGCATTCGGCGAGTAAAAGGAAATGCGTGGCTTGGTTGGCGTGATTTGTGAGTGGCAAAATCCATCTCAAAACTTCTGTATAACTATACCATTCCACCGCATCGTCACCGACGAATTCAGCTATCTCTGGTGCAGGCGCGCGAGATTTCAGACGCCTCCAAAGTAATCCCGGGACCCCTTCGAATGCTGCCGTAAATGTGCATGGCTCTTCCCATTTCGGTCCCGTGACCGCCTCAAAACTGCCGTCATTGTAGTGGTAGTACACGATCCCCGCTATCCCGTTGCTCAAACACAGAAACACACAGCCAGAATCGTATGATTTACCATTTGTGTTGCTCCGCGATGCTGTGCCTACACTCATGCAAGCAACGCGGCTTTTGCCAATCTGATATACTTGGAGCGAGCGAGCGTGCACGTGTCCGCTGAAACACCACCAACGCGCCGGCCAATCGGCAAAAATTTCTCGTAGCTCTAACGAGTTACCCCGATACAGGGAAGGCCCCATAAATGGTGGGACATGCGTGATAACAACCACAGGTTGGTTTGTTGAAGTGCGGCTCAACTCGTCTCGCAGCCAAACTGCTTGGGCCGGGTTGCGGCCTCCGTAGTTGCCACAGTTCAGAAGAAAAAAGCGCACCCCGGCAATATCGAGTCGTTGCCGGGTTGGCATCATTGGGTACATCATCTTAAAAGTTTCGGCGTCGCTTTCAAAATGAAGCTGATCATGGTTGCCTGGGATCCATACAATATTTGTCTGGTCAATGTTGGTAATCGCCCGAATAGCATTGAGCCAATGAAGCATTTCGTTTGTCCCATAGTCCATGCTCCATGGGCGCGGATTCCAGCCCGGCACTGGTGACAATGTCGTACTCGTGTCACCTGCAACGATTATTTTTGCAGGGGGAGGATCCATCGTATTAATTACATCAACAAGTTGGGGCTCGAGGTTCGTCACTACGGGAAGCACGGTTTCCCAAAGGTTCATGTGCGGGTCACTGAAGAGCACCACGACGCTATTGTCAGGATGATACGGGTCAAATCCCAAAGCCGCGTATGCATCATGCAGGTTATTGTACGCAACCGCGCGGCTGACCAGAAGCCAAGGCGCGAACGAGACCGTCAAGATTAAGCCGTGCCACATCGACTTGTAAAGCAACCTCCGAAACACGATTTACTAATACAACATTTGCAACAATCAGTAAAGCAGGTTAAGGCTCTCGCCGGGTGTTTTGCCGGAGGTACGAAAAGCCCGCAAACACGCCGACTGCATCTGCTGCAACTGGCAAACTACAAGCAGTTGCTCTGTTTCGCCAAGTCCTTCGGCCGGGTGGATGATTTGGTTGTTGTAAAGCAGGTACGCAAGCAGTAGCGAGCGTTCCAGTCCGGTAATGCGTGCCCGAGCTGCATAAGCACGGAATGGCTCGGTACCCAATAGCGATTCAACCGCACGAAACAGGTCGATACCGGAACGTTTATTAACCAGAATCTCGGTCTGGATGACGTAATGGAACCAGTCCCATGCGGGCATGCCCACTTGCTCGGCGCGTTCCCAGTCAAGCACTGTCCAGCGACCGTTTTTCGGATTCACCTTGATGTTCCACGGCACAAAATCGCCGTGCCAGACGACAGGATGCACGACCCGATCGGCTAATACCCCGGCAAGCCACTTGAAAATGTCGTGCTCGGCGCAGGCGCGCGCCAACCGTTGCCAGGCCGGCACGTCTGCGATGCGCACGGTTTGGTTTGTGTTAATCCAGCGCTCGAGAAGCGCGCCGAGTATGTGCGGGTCGTTTGTGCGTGGTGAATCGCCAGCAAAGTATTGCAGTGCGAATGCTTCGACCTGCGCGGACTTAAAGTTAGCCAGAATACGGGGTGTACCGGCCAGGCCAGCCGGCAGTCGTGACAGTATGTTGCTCTCGGCTCGGATCAATTCCTTTGCTGCGGGTGAAGCGCCGGCTTTAACGACAATTTTGGGCAGCCCGTCGCTGTCGCTCAACAGCAGCATGTACCGTGGCCCCGGCCCTGCGGGATTGCCAGCAAGAACAGCCGGGGTAGGCAGAGCAGACGGTGCAAGCCCAACCAGCTCAGCCATAAACTTTACGAATTCATTTTCGGCAGATGCAATCCAACTTGCGCGTTCGATTGTTGGCATGGGCAGATGCAACCGGACCACTTGACGCAACAGCGCTCGTGCAGCACGCGCAAACGGTGTCTGGGCCGGGTACAGCATCAGTGCCTGGCAGGCAAACCGCCGGTCGCTCGGCAAAAACAGAAATGCATGACCATGTTTGCGCAGGACAAACCAACTGAACCGTACAACCGGTCTGCCGTCAATGGGCACACCAAACAACTGTTCCCATTGTGTGCCGTAATTGGGGTGCATCGGGTCGGTCATGTGTGCGCAGGCAAGCTGCGCATTGCTTGAATGCTCCGCTGTAATCGGGCTTTGGCCGCGCTCCGGCCGCGCGCGTCGTTCGGATGGCTGAGGTACGGCACTGCGAGCGCGTTCTTTAGCATGTGCTGCACGGCGTGGGCAAATGCGGCAGGCAAGGAACAGCCCGCCTTACCCGATGATGTGGTTGGAATGTTGGCAGCCCGGCCCGGCGTGCACAGAACTGTTCGAGCAGGTCTGACCTGATATTGCGTGCCAGCGGGTATCCGACCCAGCCCGTGCACGAATGGTGTAGCACACGGCCAATCGGTGTGCGATGAACCGCCCATCATTGTGATTTCCAAATCCGCAGGTCGTTGTGGTAAAATCGAGCGAACCGGTAGTACCGGCGCTGTTTGACGGCTCCGGCCCAACGCCCGGGTTGGTTCACTTGCGTACTTCGACATAGAGCGAATTCTTTTTTGCTGGTGTGCCATCCGGGTTGCGGTCAAGGCCGTACTCGTTCCAGTTAGGTATTGCACTTGTATCGGCCGTGCAGATTTGCGGGTCACGAAACCCAAGCCGGGTAAGCAGCGTCACCAGACTGATCCGGTCGTACATCCACTGATGCGTTTCACCGCGTCTGCGAGCATCGCCGAAGATCAGGTTTAACAGCCGTTTGCGCGCATGTGGCAGGTTGCGCGTGCTGAATGCTTCGCGTCGGACGGATTGCTCGATGATATTGGCAATGTATTGTTCGTGCACCTGCGCTTGGGCGGGGTCAGCCTCGGCTGCGCCGATGTGTTCGATGTAACTGCGACACAGCTTTTCGAAGTCGGGCACGACAATCCGGTGTATTCCGCCCGGGCGCAGCACACGTTTGATTTCCAACAGGAAAACCTCGGCAACATCGCGGTCGAAATGCTCCAGCACATGCGAGTGATACACTGCGTCAACCGAGTCGTTCGGGAACGGCAACGGCTTGCGCAGGTCATGCACAAGTATATTTGTGCTGACGGCTTTGAAACGCTGGAGTTGTTCACCACGCAACACCAGTGGTGCCACATGCCGCAGTACAGGGTTGCGTTTGAGCCACAGATACGGCGACCAATCAATGTTGATAACTTCCGGACGCGGACACGTGCGCGCGCCGCAACCTAGATTCAGTACCTTCATGCGCTGTCGGACCGGTTGTGGCAGAGATTGTTTAGCCGATTGATCATGGCCACCTGCAAAGTGTGCGCAATGAAACGGGCCGAAGGCAATCTGATTTGTTCAACCCTCAGCCCCGGTGGGTTGGTCCGGCGGCGTGAGCTCAGTTGCAGTGCCGGTTGTTTCTTGAGGCGACATGGCATTCGGATACTGACCTGCGCGACGTTGTGCGCGTGCAGCCAAGTGGTTGAGGATTGCTTTAACTGCGTGTGCGGTCACCTGTTGAGGTTGTTGTTCTGCGTTGATCACAACTGCATTTTTTGTTGTTGTGGCAAGCTCGATATACGCGCGGCGTTGGCGTTCAGTTTCACCTTCGCTCACTTCCTGTTTGCGCATGCGCAACACGTGCACAGGTGCGTCCAGGACCAAAACAAGATCAGGTTTTTTGACAAACAGATAGCCCAGTTCGACCAAAACACGCGGCACGCGCAACCTGTATCGTGCTTGGTCAACAAAAAAATCGTGGTAGTAGCGCTCGATCAGCACCAGGCCGCCTCGGAACAGTACAGGCCAGATTTTTAGTATCGAACCGAGCACGAACTCGGCCCAGTGCAACCCAAAAAACAAAATCGAGAGCACCAGGTTACGCGGGGGGCGGCCATGCGGGTTAGTGACAACAGCCTGCGCGTGGTACGCTTTTCGTTGCACGAGCTTCGGTTTCCAGTGGTAATGCACGCTTTTTGCCGTGTAAAATGTGCCCGTTAGACCCTCTAAAACCGCTTTTGCAATGGTTGATTTGCCAGAGCCGTCCGGGCCGAGCAATACAACCATCAGCCCGGCTGGCTGAAACATGCGGCGCACGAACCGGGCTGCATCTGTTGCAATTGCAGCCAGGGTCTTGATCGGATGCCGGCCAACAAGACGCACCAGCAGTGTCACTCGCAGTTTTCGCGCCATGCGTTCGATGTCAGCCCATTTTTCTTGAATCGCCAGCCTGACAAGCTTCTGCGCAAGTGCATCGCCGTATGACTCGGCCAGGAGTGCCTGGGCAGCATTTGCATAGATACGAAATGCGGACACGATCCCGCGTTTGTACTTGTCTCTGACCCGCCCCTGATAGATCAGGAACCCGAGCAGGTTTGTGCACGCTTCATCTGCCGGGTGCGGTATCCAGAAATTTGCGCGTTGAATTTTGCGGCCGAGGAAATCCGCGCACCGCACAAACTCGAAGCTGTGCCAGCGCATGTCAATGAACAGGTCGAAATGTATCTGGTCGGCCGTTTCCAAGTTCGCAAAATGCAGTGATACAGGGACAAATTCGGCCCTGTTAACCAGGCTGTATCCCTCGTGCGCTGCGACTGAAACCAGTGTTTGTTCGGCAAGTTTGAGTTGGTCTCTTGCCACCAACACATCAATGTCGTTTGTTGTCTTGTGCGGCAACCCTTCGTAATTACGTAAAACAACAAAGTCCACACCCGCATTACTCCAGCCATCGAACACCGCCGTGATAAAACGACTGAACCCGGTGCGTTGTTCTTCTTGAATTGACTGGTTGTGCTGTGTCACCGAGAGAATGTTTTTTTGCGTGTCCGTAGTGTCGGTTCAGTGCCGGCTCCACCAAATACCGGTCGGTTTTTGCACGTGGAACTCGACGCGTTTGTCAGGGCTTTGCATGGTATAAATCGCGTAGCTAAACGGTTTTTGGAAGTACAACCCACGCAATACCTGTCGCACGCGATGCAACTGCACAAGCGGCCAGCGCAACTGCCATATCCAGCGCGGTGTCATCTCATTTTTCAGTTGTCGTTCGCGTTGTGCGTTTGGCCCGAGGTTCATGTTCACGCCGGTGTCGGTGAATACTGAGGTAAAATGTCGCAGCACACGCATCTTAAGCTTGCGCTGCATCATTTCGTGTACCCAAAAGAAATCGCCAAGGTCGCGCCAGCGCGTGTCAAAGAAAACGCCGTGCTGGTCGAGTACGCGCCGGTGCAGGAAGGTCGAGCAGGTTAAGATCGGGAAACAAACCCACACAACGTGCGGCCATGGCACAAGCGATTTGCGGTAGCAGATGAACCGGCCCTCCTTGTCAACCACCACTGTGTCGGCAAACACAACGTCAACTTCGGGATGCGCACGAAAGAACTCTGCTACAGCTTGCAATGCGCCTGGCAGGTATTGTTCATCGCAATTGATGTAAGCCAAAATTTCGCCGTTTGCACGCCGCCAACCGCGATTTACAGCGTCGTACATGCCGTTGTCTTTCTCGACAAACGCGCGCACGCGCCGGTCATGCAGCAACCAATCGAGCGTGCCGTCGTCTGAGCCGGCGTCCTGGACGATGTGCTCGAGTTCAACCCCCTGTTGATCTGCAACCGATGCAATGCACAGCTTTAGCCACTGCGAATTTCTGAAACTGGGTGTGACAATCGAGAATTTCATTGGTCAGCACTGGATTTCGGTCACGTTGATCATGATTTACCCGTGCGGAACCGTTGTGCAATTGGGATGCGCCTGCCCATGCCAAATGCACGCGATGTAACCTTCAGCACCGGGGCAGCCTGGCGCCGTTTGAACTCGCTGAACGTGACCTTGTTGATCACCTCGTTGACAATGCGCGGGTCGAATCCGAGCTGGATGATCTCGTCTTTTGCGAGATTGCGCTCGATGTACAATTCCAAAATACCATCGAGCAATTCGTACGGCGGAAGCGAATCTTGGTCGGTCTGGTTCGGCCGCAGTTCGGCGCTTGGCGGTCTTGTGATCGAGTTTTCTGGAATAACGGGGGTCCGGCTATTGATCCACCGGGCGAGCTTGTACACTTGGGTCTTGAACAGGTCGCCTATCACAGCCAACGCACCGCACATGTCGCCGTAAAGTGTGCAATACCCAACAGCAAGCTCGGACTTGTTGCCCGTGGTCAGCACAAGTGCGCCGAACTTGTTCGATAACGCCATCAATACCAGCCCGCGCAATCGCGACTGAATGTTTTCCTCGGTTACATCAGGTGCGCGCCCGGCAAACACACCGGCCAACTGCTGCCTGAGCGCTTCATAGGCCGAGACAATGGGCAGCACCTCGAGCTTTATGCCGAGGTTTTTCGACAACTGTTCGGCATCGGTGCGACTTGCCTCGCTCGAATACGGCCCGGGCATGGCCACGCCCACCACGTTCTCCGGCCCGAGCGCATTGACAGCCAACACTGCCGTTAAAGCCGAGTCAATCCCACCAGATAACCCGATCAGAACCGATCTAAACCCGCATTTTTGGACGTAATCGCGCACACCGAGCTGCAGCGCGTCAAAAAGCTGTTGTTCGGTCGCCGGCCAGACGACATGCCCGGACGCAGCTTGCGCGTCTGGATCGGCCACGAGTATGTCTTCGGCAAATGCCTTGCCCAGCGCAACTAACTCGCCTTTGTTATTCAACACTGCACTGTGCCCGTCGAAGATCAATTCATCGTTGCCACCTACCAGATTGACCTGGACAAGGGGCACGCGTTCGTCTTTAGCGATGCGTCTAAGCATTGCCAGGCGCGTTTTTTCTTTGCCCAGATGCCATGGCGATGCGGAAATGTTGATGATGATGTCTGCACCTTGAGCGATGAGTTCTTTGACCGGGTCGCGTCTGTACAACCGCTGCGGCCAGAAATCTTCGTCGTTCCAGATGTCCTCGCAGATTGTGATGCCGAACCGCCGGCCGGCAAACTCGAATGTGTGCACTGAGTCGGCAGGCTCGAAATACCTGTCTTCTTCGAACACGTCGTAGCTTGGCAGCAGTGATTTGTGCTGGCGCCAGACGATCTTGCCCTCGTGCAGCACCGCAGCCGAGTTGTGCAGTGGCCGGCCCGGATGCGAAGTGTTTTTGTCCACGTACCCGACGCACAGCGGAATGGGGCCGACGTGTTTTGCCGTTTCGGCTAGGGCAGACAGGTTTGCTTCAACAAAATCTGCCCGTAGCAATAGGTCGCGCGCCGGATACCCGCACAGAAAAGTCTCAGGCGCAACCACAAATTCGGCCCCCTGCGCACAGGCGCGTTGATAGGCTGCAACCAACCTGGTTACATTGCCTGCAAACTCGCCTATGGTCGAGTTAAGCTGGAGCAGACCTACTTTCACTGCGGCTAGGGTAACGCACCGGCATGTTCTTGCAATCCATTTGCTGGCCTTGCTCAGCCGATGCACCGGCTCGCAACGGCCGGGGCAGCCGCACCAGCAGGCGTATCGAGACCACGAATTGCTTCAGCTAACCCGCTCAGGTATTGCTCCAGCGTAAAGCGCTCGATGAACCGTGCGCGCATTGGTTCGACCGTATCGAACTTGAGCAGCCGGATTAGCGCATCGGCGATCTGGTGTGGGTTGCGCGGGTCAACCAGACCCGGATAGTCAGCCGGTAAAATCTCCGGGATCGATCGCCACCGACTCGCTACAATTGGCAAGCCAAATGCCATCGCTTCCAAAATAACAAGCCCGAAACTTTCTGCGTGATAATAGGTCGGGAAACAGAAACAGTCGCTTTCGTACAACACCTTCTGTTTCGCATGCCCGGAAACAAAACCGACGTACACAACCTTTTCAAGTCGGTCTTGGGAACGTGCGATTGGACCAACCGCGCTGCCAGCTCCAGCCTGTGGCACTGACGTGTGTTCAGGTGCAACCAGAAAATTTTGACCAGCCAACCGCGCCAAAAACTCGGCTTGTTCACCTGCATCCATGAACCCGCCTGCAACAATTACCTGAACACGGATCGGGCTGTGCTGCTGTGCGAGCTTTACGTTGGCAAGTTCAGCCCCGTCGAGTGTATCAAAAAGACCTTTGTCACGTGTACAGTGCCCCAGAAACAGTACCTTGAATATCTGCGGATCACCCCCAGCAGCTTCAATTTCTGCATCTGTCAAACTCTGGCCCGAAAGCAATTTCGCCCGTGCAGCCGCACGCGCACGGCGACGTGGTAACACAGCCGTGTCGAAGTTCGGGCAAGGGTCCGGGATACCGTTCGGGACGATTTTGATCTGTTTTGCCCAGAGTTTTTCAGCATCGCGTTTGTTGTACGACGACAACACGATGCTCAGGTCAATGTCCCCCAACGACCGATACGTAATTGCGCGTGAGCGCATTTGCATGTTTGTTTCGAGCCATTTGCCCATGCCGGCTGCGTGCCAATGCAAAACAACCTTTTTGAAAAATGGTCGGCAAATGTGCATCACAAGCCAGTCGCGAAACAGGGCAGAACGTTTGCCCGGTGCAGGTACATAATACAGCGTGTCAACACCGTATCTGAACCTGCACCAGATGGCCTGTAAACAGTACCACAACAAAAGCAGCACCTTGCCAAGCCTGAACTCGCCGATGTCTTCGAGGTTGCGCGACAGCCGCGCATTGACATGGTAACATTCAATGCCGTAGCCGGTGCTGGCCGGTACGGTTTGGCTGTTTCGGCGCCGGGCGCGCCGGTCACCGCCGAACCCATCGAGCATGAGTTGCACCATGTAACTTTGCCCGTGGTGCGGCGGCGGCGTGTGGGCAAAAACAAGCAGTTTCATCGCATGCCAGTCACGCAGCTTTGACCATCGAAATTGCGTGCAAGCTTAGCCCAAACGCGCCACGGCGCGCAAGTCGGAATCATAAAACAGATGCATAAATGCACGGGCCGTGTTTGACAGCCTGAATCAAGCGTGCTGCCCGCATCCAGCCGGGAATTGAAATTGTTTTCAGGACGCCTCGGCGAGGCGTCCCTACCCAAAAACATTTTGTTGCGTTGGTATGGACGCCTGGCCTCATGCGTCTGCATTTTTAACGCAAAGACGCTGAGGCGCAGAGAGTAGGTAGGGCGCGCAGTCCAATTGCGCGCCGGGGTTGGTTATTCAGACCCAGGTTCTCGGCCGGAATCCTACCGTCCGCGCCCTTACGAGCGCGGCTACGTTTACCGGCTGAGACGCTGAGGCGCAGGGTAAGGTAGGGCGCGCAGTCCGCTGCGCGCCGCCATCCGTACACCCGGAAAGGTCCGGAGGGCAGAGGACTGCCCGCCCTACCAATGCGGTTGTGACGGAGCGCGCCACTCTGGAGCGCAGTAAATCCAGGATTGGAAGGCGACGCTGGGTCCGAGCCGGCTGGTATGCGCGGTTCAGCGTGTACCCGACTCTGGACGAGGTGAAAGTGGTCCCTTCAACCGAACCGAAAGCGGTGCTGGAGCACCGCGCTCCAAAAACTTCTCCTCCAATCCTTCGCAGCAGAAACGCAGAGAGTCGGTAGGGCGCGCAGTCCACTGCGCGCCGGTGTGGGTCGTGCTGGCCTGGCTTCTCGGGCTAGAATTAGAATCCTGCCGTCCGCGCCCTTACGGGCGCGGCTACGTTTACCGGCTGAGACGCTGAGGCGCAGGGTAAGGTAGGGCGCGCAGTCCACTGCGCGCCGGTGTGGGTTGTGCTGACCCGGCTTCTCGGGCTAGAATCCTGCCGTCCGCGCCCTTACGAGCGCGGCTACGGTCCGCGCCCTATCGAATAGAGACCGGGTTTTGAGGAAGCAAAACCCAACAACGCACCCGGCCGGATGGTCCCCACGCCGTCGCATACGTCAAAGTTTTTTGTGGAAGGCGAGCTGAATGATTTTTACGCGCGTTACACCGCCATATCGCACTCGGTGTTCTTAACCGGCTTTACGGCTGCGGTTCGCCACTTGCTCCAGGCTCGTGCATGGGCGGTAACGGCTGGTCTTGTCCCTCAAAATGAGGCGCGTTGCGTGGCGGACTGCCCGGCCCTGGCCCAGGGCCGCGTTGCGCCCAGGGCCGTTGCTTTATCAACTCATCAAACCGTGCGCGTTGTGCAGGGGTCAGCTCAGCGCGAATTCTGCGGTTTACCTCGGCCCAGTGTTCACGTAGTTGTGGGCGAATGCTTTCGGTTATTTCGCGGGTCTTTTCCTGGCCTTCGCGCACGATCTGTTCAATTCGGGCGCGTTGTTCCGGTGTGAGTTTAAGTTGCCGCTGAACACTCAGAACAAACTCCAGTCGCCGTTGGTCAAGCAGCGGACGCGGGTTTTCGCGGTCACTGCGCAACAGTTCAGCCGGGCGTGCTCGCCATGTCTCGAGCGCATTTGTAATGCGGCGCATTTGCCGTGCATTGACGCGCTGTGCATGGCTGACCAACAGACCACCAGTGACAACGCCGGTCCCGAAAATGACAACTGTTGCAAGGACGATTTTCCAGACGTTCATAGGTCAACCTCCTGTTCCTGGTCAACTGCAGCAAGCATTGCGCTTTCGAACTGGTCGGCGAAAAACTCGCTTTCGTCTGCACGCGGTGCCACAATCATGTGCAACGCAAACACTACAACTGCCGCGGCGATGCTCGCAAATGCGCCCCGCCACAGGCCGCGTGCCCAAAAGACCGCATACTCGGGCGCATGCAGCTCGGTTAGGCGCGCCATGACACGTTTTTCAAATGCAACAGGCACCGTATCACTCGGCGGGTTTGCACGCGCCGCAGCAATCAGCTTTCGTTCAAGCTCGACAAGGTCCATGTTTGCCACTCGATTTCTCAGACGCAACGTGTGTATCCGCGGGTTACAGGTACTTTTCTGTAGCAATCTTTGCCAGTAACCGACGCATCTCAGCCCGAGCGCGGAACGCGCGCACTTTCACCAGCGGTACAGACCAACCGGTCAAACGCGATACTTCCTTAACCGACCGTCCTTCAATTGCAAGCAGCGTAATCACAAGACGTGCGCTGGGCGAAAGCCGGTCCAGTAACCGTTCAACAAGTTGTCGGGCGGCATCGGCATTTTCATTGGCAGTATCGGGCTGTTGACCGAATTGTTCGAGCCAGTCAAGCTCGGGTTTTGTCAGCTCGGAAAAAGCTCTCTCGCGGTTGCGCCGGTGCGCGCGCAGGAAATCGTAGCAGGTGCGCACCGTGAGCCGCATCAACCAATGCTCGAAAGGCGCCCTGGCACGGTACGTATGCAATTTCTGGTAAGCCTTGATCCAGACTTCCTGGACGATGTCCTCAACTTCACTCTCCCGCCGCGCGTACCGCCGTGCAGTGGCAAATACACGCGGCAGGTATTTTTTCACAAGCGGCTCGAAACACTCGCGCCTGCCTGCGCGCACAGCCGCAATCAGCTCCAATTCGGCCGGGTCCATCTGCCACAGTTTGGCAAAACACGGTTCACTGCCAAAGCCCAAATGCGCCTCGGCACCCTGCACAACAAAGCCAAACTTTCGTATGTGGCAATCGCACCGACAAGCCTTGCCCGCGCAATCATCTGCTGGTCTGCCTGAGTTTTGCCGCACGGCGATTTTTGTGCATCAACGAGCCAAAAAGTACAGAGACACCAATCGATCTGGTCTGTTTTTGATTCGAAAGGGCCTGCCCAGACAGAACCCGGTCCGGAGACAATCAATTGGCCAGCTCAAACTTTGGCTGGCAGGGCCGACGCTTCAACACCTAACAGGCTGTTGAAAAAGTCTGTTTTGGAAAACCGAGTCTCGAAAACATTGGGATTTTTGTATGTTTTTCCGCGGAAAATGACTTTTTCAGGGCCCTGCTAACGTTGTAACCGCCCCGCGCCAGCAGGTCCCACCACCGTAACCATCCTGCTGGCATAAATATTTGGCCTAACGGAACTGCACATGCATTCGAAGATCGCCCCAGACTACAGCACGTTACGAGAGCCGAACCCACGGCGATACGCTTTGTCGTGATCCGCTCTGTTCCTGCACGGCGGGGTGTAGCAGGTTCGGCTACACGCTCGCATCGCAAAAATGATCTGCGGGCTTGGCAGCCTGGAAGGTGTGCAGGCAAGGCGGCGTTGTCGATGCGTGAGCTAATATTTTTTCGCAGTTTATCGGTTCGGTGTCACACAAGTCGGAGTGAGCGGGGTGGTCGGTCTCGGATATTGATCCGACCGACGAGCGTGTAGTTGGCGGTGTCGCAGATGCGGGCTGCAGCGTTCTGTCACGAATGCTTCCCTTCACACCGGTTACGGCGATTATTGTTTTTGGCCACACTATGTTGTTAGGAAAAGCAACATGTTGCGCATCAACATAAAGTGAAAATGCAATTAGACTCTTGCGTTATCAATGAGGCGTGTTGTGCCGATGAATACGGCCAGTGCAATATGCGTGCCGCGTGTAACCGTACGGACCGGCTCGAGTGAATGCGAATCGAAAAATTCGACGTAGTCAACTCTGGCCAACGGTTCGCTGTGGATGAATTTTTTCAGGTTTTTTTTAAGTGTGGCTGCGTTAACCGGGCCGGTTTTAACCGTTGCCCTGGCACGGCAAATTGCCCGGTACAGAATTGTTGCCGCAGCACGTTCGCGCGGGTTCAGATACGCGTTACGCGAGCTCATGGCCAGCCCGTCCGGTTCGCGCACAGTCGGCGCGACAATGATGTGCACCGGGAAATTCAGGTCTGCGACCATTCGTTTAATGATCTGTGCTTGTTGCCAGTCTTTTGCACCGAACATGGCGAAATCGGGCTGCACGATGTTGAACAGTTTGGCGACAACGGTTGTAACCCCCTTGAAATGTCCAGGGCGTGATGCGCCTTCCATGCATTGCGAAAGGCGTTCCTCGACAACAAAAGTGCTGAAGCGGCCATCTAGTATGCCGGGGTACATCTGGTTATCGTCTGGCGCAAACACAACGTCAACGCCCTCGGCGCGGCACAGTTGCAAATCGCGTTTCAAGTCACGCGGATACCGCGCAAAATCTTCATGCGGACCGAACTGAGTTGGGTTGACGTAGATGCTGACGACGACCTTGCCTTTGTGCGGTGGGGCAAGTCGTCTTGCGCGGCGCACCAGGCTAATGTGGCCTTCGTGCAGATACCCCATCGTTGGCACGAACGCTATGCATACATTTTGGCTGCGCCAATGCAATGCGAGGCGCTGCATGACTGCGACCGAGCGGATGACTTGCATGTTGTAAGGTTGGCGTGTTGGTTGGCAGCTATCAATTGCAATATGCAATTGCCGTTTAGTTCGGTGTTGTGGTTTGGCTTTGACAGAGGCGGATTTTGCCGACATGCTCGGGCACGAATTTCACTTTTGTTGGAGCCGGACAGGGATAACTTCAGCACACGATTTTGGGCGGAACGGTAAAAATCACAGATGGGCAAAGCGTTGATCATAACTGAGAAACCGTCGGTTGCAGCGGATATAGCGCGGGCACTTGGCGGGTTCAAAAAACACAAGGAATACTACGAAAGCGACCGGTACGTGCTTTCGTGGGCGGTGGGACATTTGTTTGAGCTTGCTGTACCGGCCTCGATGAAAGAGCAGGACAAATGGGCCTTGGACAAGCTGCCGATTATGCCTGTTGAGTTTGATCTTGAACCGGTTGACGGCGTGCGTAGCCGTGTGAAGGTACTGTGCAAACTGCTTCAAGACGACGCAGTGACTGAGGTAATAAACGCATGCGACGCCGGGCGTGAGGGCGAACTTATCTTTCGCTACATAATCCAGTACGCCGGTTGCACCAAGCCGATCAAGCGGCTCTGGTTGCAGTCAATGACGCCCGAGGCGATCCGGGAGGGTTTTGCGCATCTGCGGACCGATGCCGAGTTGCAACCGCTGGCGCAGGCTGCGCGGTGTCGCAACGAAGCGGACTGGTTGGTCGGCATCAACGCCACACGCGCATTCACATTGCGGCTTAGGGGCGGGCGTGGCAGCACTGTAACCTCTTTGGGCCGGGTTCAGACACCGACGCTTGCGATCATTGTCGAGCGCGAGCAAAAGATTCAGCAGTTCAAGCCGCGCGAGTTTCACGAGTTGATTGCCACATTCAAGGCCGCCTCAGGCGAATACACCGGGCGTTGGTTTGACGAGGCGTACAAGAGGGATGAGACGGAGCTGGAGCGGGCGGAGCGGTTGGCAGCGCGCCTTGGGCTAAGTCTGCCGAATGCAGCCGCGCAACTTGACCCTGCCAAAGGCTCGTTGTGGGATGAACATCGGCACGCTGCGCGGGTCTGGCATCGCGAGCTGGCTGAGGCTGTCCAGCGGCTGTGCGAGGGCAAGACTGGCGTGGTCGAGCTTGAGGAGAAGAAACCGTCCTCGCAGTTACCCCCCCAACTGTACGACCTTACGAGCCTGCAGCGTGATGCGAATATGCGTCTGGGTTTTTCTGCGAATCGGACGCTGCAGATCGCTCAGGCACTGTACGAAAAACACAAAGCGATTACGTATCCGCGCACCGACTCGCGTTGTTTGCCCGAGGACTACCCGCAGACGGTCCGCAACACGCTGGCGAAGCTTGCCGACACGCCGCTGGGGCAATTTGCGCGCAAGGTGCTTGACAACGGCTGGGTACAACCGAACAAGCGCATCTTCAACGACGCCAAGGTAGGCGATCACTTCGCAATCATCCCGACCGGCAATGCACCCGGTGCACTTGGCCGGGACGAACAGGCGTTGTTTGACATGATAGCGAAACGGTTTGTTGCAGTGTTTTTCCCCGCAGCACAGTACATGACAACCACGCGAATCACGCGTGTTGAATGTGAACCGTTCAAGACCGAGGGCAAAATTTTGATCGAGCTTGGCTGGCTCGAAGTGTACGGACGCGAACTGCTCGACAAGCCCGAAGAAAACCTTGTGCCGGTTGAACAGGGCGCGCGAGTTCAGGCCGTGCGAGTTGACATTCCCACCGATCACACTAACCCGCCTGCGCGATATACCGAAGCGACCATACTCAGCGCAATGGAAGGCGCCGGCAAACTTGTCGAAGACGAAGAACTGCGCGAGGCAATGAAAGAAAAGGGGCTGGGCACACCGGCAACACGCGCGCAGATCATCGAAACCCTTATCTCGGCGCGGTATCTGACCCGGCACGGTAAAGAACTGCATCCGACACCAAAGGCAATCCAGACAATTACACTGTTGAAGACTGCTGTACCTGAGTTGACCAGCCCGGAAATGACGGGCGAATGGGAATACAAGCTGCGCAAGATCGAACAACGCAAGCTCACCCGCGACCAGTTCATGCAATCTATTCGTGCGTTAACCGAGCAGATAGTGGCCAAGGCCAAATCGTTCAAGCCGGACGATCACACCGAAGACACTACACCATTTGGCAAATGTCCAAAGTGCGGTCGTCCGTTGGTAGAGCGGTTCCGGAGCTACAGTTGCACAAATGATGCATGCGATTTTGCAATTTGGAAAGCCATAGCTGGTCGGATACTCAGCCGAGCCGAATTCGAGACGTTATTGAGCGAGGGTCGCGTAGGTCCGTTAAGCGGGTTTCGCAGCCGGAACGGGAAACGGTTCGACGCCGAGCTGCGGCTGAACGAGCAGTTCAAGGTCGAGTTCGTTTTTCCAGACCAAACCGGCTCTACTAAAGCTGAATTTGCAACCGAGGAATTTGCAAATACCGAACCGGTTGGCAAATGCCCGAAATGCGGCGGGCGCGTATTTGAAGGGACAACGCGGTACGCATGTGAAAATGCGGTTGGCAAAAACCCCACATGCAAGTTTAGCACCGGCAAGGTTATTCTGCGTCAGCCGATTGACCGGCAACAGATGAGCAAACTGCTTCAAACCGGGCGCACTGACCTGCTGCACAAGTTCATCTCGCGAACGGGTCGGCCGTTCAAAGCGTTTCTTGTGCTCGGTGAAGATGGGAAGGTCGGGTTCGAATTCGAAAATGGTACCGGTGCAGCTCGGGGGGCAAAAAAACGCGCCCGTGAACCAAAGAAAATTGAAAAGGCGGATTTCACAGCCCAGACACCGCTTGGCAAATGCCCGAAATGCACAGGCCGGATTTTCCAGACAGAGTCAGCCTACGTGTGCGAGAATTCACAGGCAACCCACAGCCCTTGCAAGTTCAGGATCAGCAAACAAATCCTGCAACGTGCGCTTGAACCTGAGCAGGTAACCAAACTGCTTGCCACCGGCAAGACAGACCTGCTCGACAAGTTCATCTCGCGCAATGGCCGGCCATTTGCAGCCCGGCTTGTGCTGGACAAGACAGGCAAAATCAGTTTCGAATTTGCCACTGATAACGCCAAATAGCCGTGCGCCCTTCGACTTGCGCAGTGCCGTTCCGGCATCGAAAAAACACAGCCTAAGCGCAGGTTTTGTTCGGGCCGTGGTTCGCTTTGTGCGATTCGCTTTACGGCGACTTTGCCGGAGGGAAAACCACGGGCGCTGTTCATGGGCAGAAAACTTCTTCCGTTCGACGTGCTATTTTGGCTTACTAGACTTTGAAGGCGGATTGTGCCGGGCCGCCTCGTGCTGCGATTTGCATGCGGTTGCAGTCAATAACAACTCTCTTGCAGTCACTCGAGCGGCGGGTCGTGTCTGTGACCGCGTTTGTGGTGTTACTGGCAATGTATTCGCTGACGCGCGTGGTGTTCTTCGTTGCGAACCGACCGATATTTTCAAGCGCCGGCCCGACCAAAATACTGGCGTGTTTCATCCACGGCATGCGGTTTGATCTAGCCGCGTTGAGCCTGTGCAACGCGCCGGTGATTGCGTTTGTGGCATTTGCCGGGTTGACCCGTGGCAAGGCGCGATTGGTGTTGGCCCGGCTGACGGGCTTGTTGTTTGCAATAGTAAACATACCGGCCCTTGTGCTGAACGTAATTGATGCAGGTTGGTTCCCGTTCAATGGGCGGCGTGCCACACTGAGCAGTTTCGCAATCACGCTCGATATCAAGGCACAAACCGGTCAGGTGTTGATCCATTTTTGGCCACTGACAATTTTTGGTGTGATGTTAACGGCAGGCATAATCTGGCTTGCCATCGGTTTGAGCCGGCGCATTGCCACAGGTACACCTGCGGCATGGTGGCGCCGGTTAATCTGGGCGGTTGCGGCAGCCGGCCTGGTTATACTCGGTATTCGGGGTGGGTTCCAGTTGAAACCGCTCGCCACAGCACACGCAAACGTGTTTCCCGACCCTGCCCTGGCCAGCCTGATCTTGAACACGCCGTTCAACATTTACCACGGCTTGAAACGCAAGCCGTTGCGCGGGCTGCCGGTCCAGGCCGATTGGAGCAATGTTCTTGCAGTGGTCAGCCAGCCGCCGCACCGGCATTCATTTGTCGGACAGCGCAGGGACAATGTGGTCATTTTGATCATGGAAAGTTGCGGGAGCGGTTTTTCGCGCCTTTTCAGTGGAGACCCGAATGCGCCTGACTGTACACCGTTCCTTGATTCACTGGCGCAACAAGGCCTGTATTTTACGAACGGGTTTGCCAATGGCCGCCGGTCTATTGAAGCTGTGTCGTCAATTTTGGCTGGCCTACCATCGCTCATGGACGAGCCGTTTATTGCATCACCCTTTTGCAACAGTCCGCTTGATCCGTTGCCAGCCCGACTTGCGCGGGCAGGCTATACAACGGCTTTTTTCCATGGTGCACGCAACGGCACGATGATGTTTGACTTGTTCGCCCGTTTCGCCGGTATCCAACACTACTTCGGTATGAACGAGTACCCGAATCGTACCGATTACGACGGTAGCTGGGGCATATTCGACGAGCCGTACCTGAAGTATTGCGTGAACGAACTATCGAAGTTACATGAACCGTTTCAGGCTACAATCTTTACTCTGACGGCGCACAACCCATACCCAATCCCACCCCAATACCGCGCCAGGTTTACCGGCGGCCCGACCAAGATGCATGATTCAATTGCCTATGCGGATTTCGCCCTCAGCCAGTTCTTTCAACTGGCACGCACACAACCATGGTTTACTAACACGCTCTTTATTTTAACTGCCGACCACGCAACTGAACATAATCTGACACGGTTCACAGGCGACCTCGCTTTATATCGCGTGCCAATCGTCATCTTTCATGGAGGCGGCACGGTACCTGCACATTCCCCGGCTCGAGTAGCGCAACATGCCGACATTCAACCGACGGTTTTGGATTTTCTCGGCATGCCGTTGACCACAGCCAATTACTTCGGACGCTCGCTTTTCGACGAGAGTTTTCCCGGACGCGCGTTGAACCACGCCGCAGGCACCTACTGGCTTGTTAAGCCCGGCTTTGTGATGCGCTGGACTGCATCGGGCAAGGCTGATTTACTGAGCTGGGACACAACAGATTTGAACACTGCTAATGAGATCGGCCGTGACACACTGAAGCAAAGCATGCTCACCGAACTACAGATGTTCATTTTGTATTTCAATCGTGGGCTGACGGAAAACCGGCTGGCACCGCACTAAGAATCCGCCCAAGCCAACACCTCAAGTGCGCACAGTTTGGGCTTTAGCCAACGCGCAGCTCGGTTTATACAACCGCCATGCAATCGCGTCTCAGAGTGGCTGTGGTTGGCACAGGCTCACTCGGCAAAGAACATGCAAGAATTTATCATGCGCTTGCATTGGATGGCCGGGTCGAGTTTGCCGGTGTGTACGACGTAAATACTGATGCAGCCCGGACGGTTGCAGCACGGTACGGTGTGAGAGTGTTCGAGTCGCTTGCAGCCGCTGCAGCCTGCGCCGATGCATTTAGCGTTGTGACACCCACCTCGACACATTTCGAGATTGCCAGGGCACTGTTGTCCGAAGGCAAACATGTGCTGGTGGAAAAGCCGATGACAGACAACACTGCCCAGGCGAACGAACTTGTTGAACTTGCGCGGCTGAACAACTGCGTATTGCAAGTTGGGCATGTTGAACGGTTTAATCCAGTGTTCAAATACCTCGAGACTGTTGCCACCGAACCACGGTTCATCGAGGCGCATCGGCTTTCGCCGTACCCGGCACGGTCAACCGACATAGGCGTTGTGCTGGACCTGATGATACACGACCTAGACATTGTTCTTGCGTTTGTGAAACAACCGGTAACAAGTGTCGAAGCGATTGGTGTTGCAGTTTTAAGCCCGAGCGAAGACATTGCAAATGCGCGGCTGCGGTTTGCCAACGGCTGTGTTGCGAACCTGACTGCAAGCAGGGTCAGTCCGGAACGCATGCGCAAGATTCGCGTGTTCAGCGCAAAACCGACACCCAGCTATATCTCGCTCGATTACAGGGCGCAAGAGGGGTTTATTTACAGGCTCGCACGCCAGGACGAGCAACAAAGCTCGATGTTAAAAAAACTCTTTGCAAGCAAACATTCAACTGTAGTAAGCGCATTTGCCGGACGCAGTATCGTGCGCGAGCCGGTGCCAATTGCCAAAGATGAACCGCTCAAACTCGAGCTTGAACACTTCGTGAACTGCGTGTGGGCACATCAGACACCGGTTGTAAGCGGTGAAGCCGCCCAACGCACTCTTGAACTTGCAATCGAGATCACGCGCCAGATTCGCGGGGCGGATTAACAGTTGAACACGGATTTCGTCGTCTGGATTGAACTGTTGTGGCACATGAGACCGTTGACATTCATGTTTGTTGCCGGTGAAGCCAGCGGCGATTTGCTGGCCGCCGACCTTGTCAATGCGTTGCGTGCGAAAGTGCTCGAACTCGGGCGGCGTCCGACCACAGACATGCAACCGCTGCGCACGGCATTTGTGCCGGAGTTTTTCGGTGCAGGCGGCCCACGCATGGCCGCAGCCGGCGTTGAACTTGCATTTGAGATGACACAGCACGCGGTAATTGGCTTGGCAGAACCGCTCGGGAAATTCAGGTTGTTCAGGCAATTGCTGAGGCAACTGGTCCGGCTCGCAATCGAGCGCAAGCCGGATGCAATTGTGTGCGTTGACTTTTTCGGATTCAACCACAGGCTTGCGCATGCGGTCAGGCGGTACGTACGGAATCGGCTCGGTTGGTTTCAGCCGTGGAACCCCAAGATCGTACAGTACGTCTCACCGCAAGTATGGGCGTCGCGTCCGGGCAGAGTCCGGCGATTGGCCCGAGACTACGACCTTGTGCTGAGCATTTTGCCGTTCGAGAAGGCGTGGTACGCAGAGCATGCGCCTGCTGTGCGGGTTGAATTTGTCGGGCACCCAATTTGTGACAGGCTGAAGGGGGCGATTGCAGCGTGCCGGGAGCCGGTTGCCGCGCGCGCGCAAGGGCTGGAACAACCCGTAATTTTGTTATTGCCTGGCAGCCGGCCCGATGAACTGCGTCGGCACCTGTGTGTCATGCTCGGTGCGTTTGAGCTGATCGAGTCGCGTGTGCCGGGTTGTAGGGCCAAAATGGTGTTGCCGGATGCATCGCTTGTGGCACAGGCGAAATCACTGGGTGTGCCCGAACGTGTTGAGGTTTTATCGGATGGCTTGTACGACGCGCTCAGGCAGGCAACAATTGCAATCGCAAAATCGGGCACGGTAACGCTCGAATGTGCCGTGTTCGGCGTACCGACTGTTGTGATTTACAAAACCTCATGGCCGACCTACCTGATCGGCAAGCATTGCGTGACGGTCAAACACATTGCCATGCCGAATCTGCTGGCGGGTGAAGAGGTCATGCCCGAGTTTATTCAGGGTGCTGCAACACCGGCTAACATTGCGCATGCCGCACTTGACCTGCTTGATAACCCAATACGGCTGCAAATGATCAGGCGGAAGCTGACACAACTGACTGCGCAGCTTGGCGGTGCGGGCGCAACGGTACGCGCCGCTGAGACAATCGTGAGGTTGCTGGAATGAAAGAGCTGACACACATTGGTTGGATCAAGGCAAAAGCAATCCTGTTTTTGTTTACAGGCATTTTTGGGGGCGGCCTTCTGCTCGTTCAATGCCCGCAGTTCACAACTGCGGCATTGTTTGCAGTGAGCGTATGGAGCTTTTGCAGGTTTTACTACTGCGCGTTTTACGTGATCGAACGGTACGTTGACCCGCAGTATCGGTTCAGCGGTTTATGGTCGTTCATGGTTTACCTGATGCGCAGGCGCGTCAAACACAACGCACCGCACCACGGCCATTGAGCCGCTTCGTGGGCAATCTACGCTCAGGTAAGAGTTGTCAGTCAGGGCTACCCGACGGCTTCTTTTTTTCGGGTTTATCCTTTGTCTTTGCTTGGGCGCTCTGGCTGAGGAACTCGGCCAGTGCGTCTTCGGGCAAGTACAGGTACCGCCCGCAACTGTCGCACAATTGGAGGTCGGTACCGTGCACAAGTGTCATTACAACTGCAATTGGCAGGCGCAAATGGCACCCTGTGCACGTTTGATTACGGACCGGTACAATGCCTTTTTTGCCCCGGGCCATCAGCCGGTCGTAATGCCCGAGGACTTGTGGCGGAATTTTTTTTCTGAGGCGCGCGATAGTAACCTCGGCATTTTTGATTTTAACTTCGCCCAGTTCAAGCGCCTGCAGTTCAACCAAAGTTTGCAACAGTTCTTTCACGACAAAACCTCGCTTTTTGGAGCCGGTTTAAGTAACGCGCGGCTTCGCCATAGATGTGATGGTGCAGAACAACGTTGATGGAAGATTCGAGACTGTGGTAAAGCAGCCTGCCGGAGCGACGTCATCGGTACAACCGATTGTTGCTCCAAACTGCCCTGGTACCGCCCGTTACACCGGGTTTCCCAAACACAAAAAACCGCTCTGGATGATTCGTCGTCCATCAACGGCACGCCAGCGCCCATTCCAAACACGGAATGAACACCTTCGAGATGATCACAGAAAAACTGAAAATGTCAACAACACGTTCGCCGGATCAATTTCCGCCCGAGTGACCGGTGACACAAACGAGGTAAACGCATCTCGGATGAAGTTTTGCACACGGGATTTCGAGTGCACCCCCAATTTTCGCCAAGAATTCGACTGTTGTGTTTTTGCTCGTGCGTCGGTCGCGCAAGTTGGACATTGGGTTCATGAATAATCAGGCCGAAAACTCGTGCTGGCCGGTGCGTTTTATTTGCCGGTCTCGGACCAGGCGACTTAGTTGGCTGTCTTGGGCATTTTCAACTCGATATACAGCTCTTTTAACTGACGCGGTGACACCGTGCTGGGCGACTCTGTCATCAGGCATGTCCCTTTTGCCGTTTTTGGGAACGCAATCACGTCGCGTATGCTTTGTGTGCCGCAGAGGATTGCCACCAACCTGTCAAACCCGAGTGCGATGCCGCCGTGTGGCGGGGCGCCGTATTTGAACGCCTCGAGCATGTAACCGAATCTGAGCCTGGTCTCCTCAGGCGGTATTTGCAGGATTTCCTCGAAAATGAGTTTCTGCAAATCAGGCTGGTGAATTCTGATACTGCCACCACCAAGCTCGACGCCGTTTATGACGATGTCGTAGTGTTGGCCCCGGACTTTTTTGGGGTCCGTTTTGAGCAACGGGATGTCATCAGGCAACGGCGCTGTAAACGGATGATGACTCGAATACCACCGATTGTTTTCCTTGTCGAAGCTCAGGAGTGGGAAGTCCTCAACCCACACGAAATCGTATCGGTCGGTCGGAATTTGTAGCGCGCCGCTCTGGGCCAGCGCCTGCGCAGCGTAAAGCCGGATTCGGCCAAGCAACTCGCATGTGACCTGCCACGGCCCGGCGGCAAACAGAATCAGGTCGCCCTCGGCAATCGCAAGCTTCGATGCAAGCGCAGTTTTCTCAGTCTCGGAAAAGAACTTTACAATTGGCGATTTCCATTGGCCATTTTCGACCTTCATATATGCCAAGCCTTTCATGCCGGCAGCTTTTGCCATGTCTGTCATTGTGTCGAGCTGACCCTGGGTGACACATGCGAACCCTTTTGCGTTGATTGCTTTGACCACACCACCCGCTGCAGCCGTGTCGCTGAACAACCTGAATTGGCTATGCCGGAAGTCATCAGTCAGGTCAACAAGCTCAAGGCCAAACCGTCTATCGGGTTTGTCGGTGCCGAACCTGTTCATTGCCTCGACAAAGCTCAAGCGCGGGAACGGCACGGCAATGTCAATGCCGAGCACATTCTTCCAAATTCGCTGCAGCAACCCCTCGATCAGAGCGTAGATATCTTCCCGCGTCACAAAACTCATCTCGATATCAATCTGAGTGAACTCGGGTTGTCGGTCGGCGCGCAGGTCTTCGTCGCGATAACACCGTGCGAGTTGGAAATATTTCTCGATGCCGGCGACCATGAGAATCTGCTTGAACTGTTGCGGCGATTGCGGCAGTGCATAAAACAGACCCGGGTTGAGCCGACACGGCACGATAAACTCGCGCGCGCCTTCAGGCGTGGATTTGAAGAGTGTTGGTGTTTCAACCTCGATAAACCCTTGTTCGTCCATGTACGCGCGTGTAATAGCGGCGGTTTTATGCCGTATTTTCAGGTTCCGTAACATTTCGGGTCTGCGCAGGTCGAGGTAGCGGTATTTGAGCCGGAGTTCATCGCTGACTTTCGCAGCTTCAGCAGGATCATCAATCTGGAACGGCAATACATCGGCCATGTTGAGCAACTCGAGTTGTTCTGCGACCACTTCAATTTCGCCGGTTGCAATTTTCGGATTTTCGGTACCGGGCGGCCTACGTCGGACCAGACCAGTTACACTGATTACGCATTCGTTCCGCAGCGACGCAGCCCGCTCGAACACATCAGCCGGTAGTTGTGACGGATCAAACACGGCCTGCGTCCGGCCCTCGCGGTCGCGTATGTCAACAAAGATTATCCCGCCCAGATCACGACGCGAGTGCACCCAGCCGGTCAGTGTGACATGCTGACCGGCGTGCTCGGCACGCAACTGATTGCAATGATGAGTACGTTTCATACTTGTCAGAAACGGCGCGTATGGTGGCTGTTCCAACGGCCAATTTCAAAAACATTCTCTAAAACACGCTGAGCCGGCACGGTCCATGCCGGCAGCTTTGCATTGGCAGTTGGGCTTCAGGTAAACCGGCCATGCACCAACGTTTTATTAAAACGCGGCTGCGGGCGTTCTGCCATACTTCAGCACGGCGCACTACTTACTTATGCCGCGTTGTGTGTCGCGAACGAACTGGACCAGATGTTGGATTTCGGGCAGTTGCGGCAGCTCAGCTTCAATTTTTGCGAGTGCATTTGGAATGGTCAGGCCCTGGCGAAACAGGATTTTGTACGCCTGGCGCAGCGCGCCCTGCGCTTGTTCGGAGACACCGTGCCGATCCATGCCGATCTTGTTCACCGTGCGTGTTTTTGCCGGGTTACCATCCGCAAGCATGTACGGCGGCACATCCTGCACAACTTTCGAGCACCCACCAACAATCGCCATTCGACCAATCCGACAAAACTGATGCACAGCCGCCAGCCCGCCTATCACAGCGTAATCTTCAACAATTACATGCCCGGCCAGTGTTGCCAGGTTCGACATGATGACGTGGTTGCCTAAGGTGACGTTGTGCGCGATGTGGCAGTAGGCAAGGATGTGATTGTTCGACCCTACGACTGTTGCCTCGCCATCGCCGGTGGCACTGTGCACCGTAACGCACTCGCGGAACGTGTTATTGTCGCCGATTACTGTGCGGGTTACACCGCCCTTCCATTTCAGGTCCTGTGTTTTGAGTCCGATGCATGCGAACGGATAGATTTCGTTGCCTGCGCCCAGCACGGTGTAACCGTCAATGACAACGTGCGCATGCAGCTTGCAGCGCGCGCCGAGCACCACATGTTCACCCACAACACAGTATGGCCCAATTTCGCAGTCCGGGCCGATCTGTGCGCCTGGATGGACTATTGCAGTCGGATGGATGAAACCCATTTTCGATTCAACTGTCCTGGAGCATGAAGGTCACCTCGGCTTCACTCACCACATCGCCTGCAACGAGGCATCTGCCCTTTGCACGCCCGATTTTTGCACGGGTACGCACCAACTCAACCTCGATCACAAGCGTATCGCCGGGGCGAACTGGCTTGCGCCATTTGACCTGTTCAGCCGACATGAAATAAGCGATTTTACCCTCGTTTTCGGCTCGTTTGAGCATCAGGATGCCTGCTGCTTGTGCAATTGCTTCAAGTTGCATCACGCCGGGCATGATGGGGTGGCCGGGGAAATGCCCTTGGAAATACGGCTCATTTAATGTGACATTTTTCACCGCAACAACCTTGTCGCCCTCGATTTTCAGCACCTTGTCTATCATCAGGAACGGATACCGATGCGGCAACACTTTCATCACTGCAAGTGCATCAAGCACAGGTTCAGTTGCGAGCCGGTCGGGTTCGCCCACACGAACCTGTGTGGGCTGTTGCGCTTCAGGCGGCGGGGCAAACGCCCTGGCAGTTGCCAACGGCTTTCGTATTTGCGCATCGAGCAGACGCACAAGGGCGCAGTTAGCACTGTGACTCGGTCTGAGCGCAACCAGATGACCGCACACAGGCCGCCCCAACAACGCAAGATCACCAATGATATCCAGTATTTTGTGCCTGACAAACTCGTCTGGATACCGCAACGGCTCGGTTGTCAGCACGGCATCGTCCCGAATAACAATTGCATTTTCGAGGCTGCCACCCTTGATCAGCCCTTCCCGGATCAGCACTTCGACCTCGTCGAAGAAACAAAAGGTTCGCGCGTGTGCAATTTCGCGTGCCCATGTCTCGGGTGTGACATCCACACTGTAAAACTGGGTGAACCTGCCCTGTTTATCCGCGCTGGTGCATGAGATACGCAACGTATCGTTACCGGGTAAAAGCGTCATGAGTGTATCGCCAAGTTCGACCTTGATTGGTTCGGGTACAGTCCAGGGCGCTTTCGGCTCCGGTTGCGGCACAATCCCGGCTGCTTCAATCGCTTTACAGAATTGTCGGGCACTGCCGTCGCCCACAGGCGGTTCGTTTGCGTCTAGCTCGACAATTGCGTTGTCAATGCCGTAGCCAGCCAGAGCGGCCAGCACATGCTCGACGGTATGAATTTTGACATTGCCTTTGCCGAGCGTGGTCGAGCGGGTCGTTTCGACCACATTCTCGATCCGTGCCTCGATTTCGGGTTTGCCTTCCAAATCGGCGCGTCTGAACCGTATGCCGCTGTTGGGTGGCGCAGGTAAGATTGTCATGGTCACCCGGTTGCCGCTGTGCAGGCCAATACCCGAGTACCGCGCAGGTCGTCCGATTGTCTGCTGCTGTTGCACAAGGTCATTTAACAGTGCAGGTTGACGGTTGGCAAGCCAGCTTGCTCGGCCGCAGGCGCGGTTTGTGACCGAGAAAATGCGTGTGAAGCTGAGGTTGACATTCGCACCCGGTTCGGTTTAGTGTCGCGGCGCTTTTTTTGAATTTCGATGTGAAAGGGAACCTGACTTATGGCTCGAACTAAATCGGCCCAACGCCGCGCACGCAAGAGCGAGCGCAGACGATTGCGTAACCGTGCAGTGAAAGCGCGCGTGCGCAGGCTTGAAAAACAGTTTGTTGCCTTGGTTACTGCGGGCAACAAACAAGCTGCTTCAGACCTATTCCGACAGGTCTGTTCTGCCTTGGACAAAGCGGCGAAGTCCGGCGTTTTGCATAAAAACACCGTTGCACGAAAAAAATCCCGCTTGGCAGAACGGCTGAACGCACTGAAGTGACCGCGCAGTAACGACCGCGCGGATTAGCCGGCTATGGAACAGCCGGTAAAGTCATCTGCAAACCTGACGCAGCAGGCCAGGTCCTTCTTTTATTGGAGTGGGAAACCGGCTAAGGACACGCCGTGTGTCCTGGTCAAATTCACACCGTAAACCCCTTCACAATTGTTTGGCGTGTGAGGCTTGCTCGGGCCTCGTTCACTTCCGCGGGAAAAGTGGTGAGCTGATCAGGCCCATTTTGGCCAGGCGAAAACACAGGCCTGTTGCAAGGCAACCCAGTCCGTACTTGATGCTGCGGCTGAAGTTGATTGAAGACGCCTCGGCAAAGTACGCCGTCGGACAGCTTATTTCTGCGATGGTGTAACCGTGCCATAAAATCTGGGCCAACATTTGGTTGTCGAACACGAAATCATCCGAGTTACAGCGCCAATCAATCCTCTCGAGCAACTGCCGCGAAAACGCGCGGTACCCGGTGTGGTATTCAGAAAGCTTCGCTCCGGTCAGAACGTTTTCGGCAAATGTCAGTGCGCGGTTCGCCACGTATTTCCACAGTGGCATACCGCCCTTGAGTGCGTACCCGCCCAAAATCCGGCTGCCAAGCACACAGTGATACAAACCGTTGCCGATGAGGCTGACCATTGCAGGAATCAAGAGCGGTGTGTACTGGTAGTCCGGATGCACCATCACCACAATGTCCGCACCCGCATCCAGTGCAAGCCGATAACATGTTTTCTGGTTTGCGCCGTACCCGCGATTCGCCTCATGCACGTGCACGGTTACGCCAGGCAGACTGCGCGCAATCGCTACAGTTTCGTCGTGGCTTGCGTCATCAACAAGAATGATCGAGTCAACAACACCTTGCTCGACCACGCCTTCGTAGGTCTTGCGGACTGTTTTAGCCGCGTTGTAGGCGGGCATCACAACCACAACTTTCTTATCTCGGTACATATCCCGCAGCGGCGCTGGCCGTAACGTTTTTGGGCGAACAAGGCCAAGCTCAACATGCGCACTCAGAATGCACAAGACCACGCATTCTGAGAAGTCCAAACCAATGTCACACGTCGAGCCGGCCAGCGGAGTTACAGCACGAACCATTCGTCGGGCCGCGCCTGCCTGCAGCGCGTGAAATCGGAACACATGTTTGGTAGTCGCGTTTTGGGATGTTACCGATCCACAGCTTTTCAAATGCGGAAAACGGTTTTGGAAGGGCTGTAAGCCGAATTCTGTCTGCCCCGAAATTGTTCGGGGGAGAGAATCATTTGTCTATGCGGCCAGTACCCGAAACCGGTCTCCGTCTCCGGAGACGTGGAGCGGGCCACTCCGCGGTTTCCTATTTGGCCTTGCACCCGATGGGGTTTACCATGCCTCGTCGCTTGCGCTCCGAGCGGTGAGCTCTTACCTCACCTTTTCACCCTTACCCGGGGCCGGGCCGGCTCGGTTTTTGCCGTGGCTGGCCTGCAACCCGGGCGGTCTGTTTTCTGTGGCACTGTCCGTCGGCACGCCTCGCGGCGTGGCCGCCCGCGTGTATCCCCGGCAACACCCGGAGTTACGCGGCATCGCGCCCTGTGGTGTTCGGACTTTCCTCCTTCGCAGGTATGAAAAAGTTTCACACCTGCAAAGGCGATTCTCCGCCCTTCCAAAACCGCGATAAATTTAGCCCAGCACCGCTGATTTGCAAGCCGCGTAGGTCCAAACGCCAGGCTTGACGTGGTTTCACCAACACAAAGTGCGCATTGCAATAAATAGCAGTCCGCAAGCCGGACCTCGCATTAACACCGGTTTCGGCGGGGTTACGAACGCGCATGGCCGGGCCGACCGTTTCAGCAGTTTATCTCGAGAGCGAAATACCGCTGGCGCAGTTGAAACAATAGACGGCAACTGCACGCCAGCCGAAACTAGGTGTAAATCAAAGTGCCGTAAACACAAATGGCTCCGTCCACGACCATCCACTCAGATTGTGAGATGCACCCCCCTAAAAACTGTCTAAACACAGCGGCTGTACCGCTGCGCGTTGGGCGTGTCCGTTACTCGGTCACTGCAACGTTCATGTCGCGTGTGTAGTACAAGATTCGGCCGCAGTTCGGGCAGGTCACAATTTCCTGTTGCGCAATACACTCGACGAGCAGTTGCGGTGGCAACCGCATGTGACAACCGCCGCAGACAGAGTGGTCAACACCAACAACGACATTGCTACCTTTGGACTTGAACAATCGTTCGTACCGCGACCGGAACGGTTCAACCACCGCAGCGACCAGTTCAACACGACTGGCTTGAAGCGCGTCCAGTTGCGTTGCAAGTTCTTTCTCGCGTTGGTCGAGTCCGGCCAGCAGAGTGGTCACAAGTTGATTTGTCTCGGCGAGTGTTTTGGTAGCTGCGGCGATCTGTTTTTCCACCGCTTCAATCTGTTCCATCAGCTCAAGCTCGCGGTCTTCAATTTTAACGATTTCCTGCTTGCACAACTCGATTTCATGAGCAAGCGCACGGTATTCTTCGTTCTTGCGAGTCTGGTACTGTTGCAGTGAATAGCGTTCGATTTGAGCTTTTTTGGCTTCGACATCGAGTTCGAGCCGTTTACGTTCGCTTTCGAGCTGTTTGAGATGTGTTTTTGCCTGGTCAAGCTCGGCTTGGGCGGTTGTCACCTTGTCACGCAACGCCGCACGCTGCGGCTCGAGCTGCGCAAGCTCAGCCCGTAACTGCGCGATCTTACGGTCGCAGTCTTGCAGGGCCAGTAACCTTTCAATTGCCTCAAGCATCAGCGCGATTGAACTGCCGGTACATTACCGGGCGAAGTGTAAATTGTCGGCACCACATGAGTCAACCTGACTGCTACTGCAGTTGCACGCGGGTTTGACGGCTGTGGAACAGCAACATTACGCACGGTAACGGTTGTGATCGCGTTGGAGCCGCAAACCGAATTGTGCGCCTGTACTTTCGCCGGTTGCCGAGTGAGTTTTGTTCCCACACACATCGGTTTCACATGATTTTCAGCTTTGGCAGGTCTTGCGAGTCAACTATGCCGACCGGCTCACGTTTTGCGTTGATGACAATCAAATCGTCAATGTTGCGTTCGTTGAACACGTTCAATGCTTCAACTGCTAATGCGGTTTCACGAATGCAAACCGGGTTGCGCGTCATCACCTTCTCAAGCCGTTTCCCCAGCAGGTCCGGGTCAGCCGAAATGTGCCGACGAAAATCGCCATCTGTGAATACACCAACAAGTTTGCCGCGTGCATTTACCACGCTAACGCACCCTGCCTTGGCGCGCGTCATCACAAGCAACGCTTCCTTGACTGTGAGTGTTTGACTGGCCACGGGATTACGTTCGCCTGTGCGCATGATGTCGCTTACGCGCAACAGCATTGTCCGGCCAATTGCACCTGCAGGATGGAACTTTGCAAAGTCACTTTTGCTGAACCCACGCGCCTGTAACACTGCCATTGCAAGTGCGTCGCCCATCACAAGCATTGCAGTTGTGCTTGCGGTGGGCGCAAGATTGAATGGACAAGCTTCTTTCGGCACACGCACGTTCAACACAACATCGCTGTGCCTAGCCAAGGTTGACCTCGGCGAACCTGTGATTGCAATTAGCTTGACCGTAAACCGTTTCAGTGCAGGCAGCAGATTCAGTAGTTCGTCGGATTCGCCCGAGTAACTCAGCGCCAGCACAACGTCGCCGTCGCTGACTATCCCAAGGTCGCCATGCAGCGCATCTACACTGTCTAGCACGACACTTGTCGAGCCTGTGCTCGTGAGTGTGGCCGCGATTTTCCTGCCCATGATGCCCGACTTGCCGACGCCAACCACAATAACTTTGCCGCGCCGTTTAAGCGTCTCGACAATCAGGTCAACTGCACGATTAAACTGTGCATCGAGCTGCGCACGTACCTGCCGCAACGCAGCCAGCTCGATATCGAAAACTCGGCGTGCATGAGCAAGATGATTCATCGCACGCAGGTTGCCACCAGTAAGCCCCGTTTTCAATTGCGATTCCGCCAAAGTCCGAATCACGGGCCAGCCGGACGGCCGTGCACAGGCACAACCGCGACCCGGCTTTGTCATCCAGTACAACCGGTGCAACCGGGCGGCTACAGCATGGTGCCGCCCATGTACGGCGTTGCAAAAAAGCCGCCCGCTGTAGCCCGCAAGCACAATGAACAAGGCGAAAACCCGCCCCGCGAACCGGCTCGCACAAAGCCGCATTTTCATGCGACAGGCGTCCAGGTCGGTCGCGGTGCTCAGGTTTTCACGAGCAAACAGCAGGTAAAACACCTGCCTGAACATGCAAGAGCAAACAAGCACGCCAAAGCGCAGGTCTTTCGGTCGCGTTGCAAACCGTTTACCATACGGCAAATCCACTGTCACCATTGCAAAATATGTTGTAACCGACTACGATTCGCCCGCGCTGTGCAGGTGCGGACTTCACATGTTTGCAAGCTGACAGCCGAGCAGGCAGCCGCTTTGCGCGAATACCTTGCCCGGCACGGGTTCGAGTTCAGAGAAACGCCTCATGCCGAGTTCGCAGCGCAAAAACCTGACCTTAGCCTTGCATATTATCGAAGCGGCAAACTGGTTGTGCAGGGCAAGGACACAGCGGAGTTTGTCGAGTTTGTGCTCGAACCGCTGATACTAAAAGAGGCGCGCCTGGGGTACGAAACTGTTTTGAGTCCCGAGCTGCTGTTGCCGCGGATTGGTGTGGATGAGAGCGGCAAGGGCGATTTCTTCGGCCCGTTATGCGTTGCGGCGGTGTATGTGAACGGGCCGGTTGTCAAAGCATGGCAACAGACCGACATCCGCGACTCGAAACTAATATCCAGCACGGCAAAAATCCACCAGCTTGCCCGGCTGATCCGCAACACGCCGGGGTGCGTCACCGCGCTGGTCACGATCGGCAACGAAGCATATAACCGTTTGCATGCCAGGTTGGGCAATGTCAACGCGCTACTCGCCTGGGCACACGCGCGTGCAATTGAAAATCTGCTCGCACAAGAACAACGGCTTGACCCGCCACCAGTCAGAGCAATCAGCGACCAGTTCGCAGCCAGCCCGGATACGTTGAAAAACGCAATGATGCGCCTCGGCCGGCAAGTCGAACTTGTGCAGAAACACCGGGCTGAAACCGATGTTGCAGTTGCTGCAGCGTCAATTCTTGCGCGCGCTGAATTTCTGCGGCGCCTTGCAGCGCTGGAAAAACAATTCGGTATCACACTGCCGCGCGGTGCATCTGGGCGTGTCGAACAAGCCGCACGCGAATTTGTCGCAAAGCATGGGCCGGATGCACTTTCCAAGGTCGCTAAAATGCATTTCCGCACCGCCACACGCGTGGTCAGTTCTGCTGACCAACCAAAAGCCGCATCAGAGTAACGCGCACGGTTGAATGCCATATTCGACGGTGCGCAAGACCTGGTTGTGCATTGTCGAGCAAACCTTCGCACCGCTAACCGGCGCAAGGGGTTGATCCCGGATTTTGCAGTTGCTGAAAAATCGCGTCCCCTAACCCGGTGTATGGCGCGTTGGGTTAACCTTTAATTGACCATTCTTTCAACGGCTGCCTTGCATTGGGGGAGCAAAAGAACAGGTTGCTAATACATGCATACTTTTCCCGTTCCGCATCGCCAATCGCATAGCCGCACTCGCAGCAGACCACATCGGCTTTGGGAACGGCAGCACGAACAACATGAGCTGCGCCTGCAAGGTTCTGAACCGGCTTCTTTCCAACCGTTGGCGCGTTCTTCGTGCCAGCAGTGCTGTTGTCCGCCTCCGCATATCGCAACAAGCGGCAGCCGATCGAGTCATTTTCATCCAAGATCACCAGAAACATGTGGTCGCACTTTTAGCGCCTCGAACTTCATTTCGCTGGCAACCGCTTCCATCACGATCGAACAGCTTCCCGCGAACCGGTCCGAGCAATGAATCGCAGCGTTTCCGGTGTGCTGAGGCGTGCCCTTGGCCGAGTCGTTCCTGCAGTTTGTTGCGGAGATCATTTGGGTCACCCCTAGCCGATCCCAGCACCGCCGCTGCAAGCTCAAGGTCCAGCGCTCCTTTTTCCACTGCCGGGAGCGCCGGCCTCTGGCCGGCTTTGTGCGCCGTAACTGCAACTGCCATCGCTTTCAGGTCTCATCGCTCGTCTCGCTGGTTAGGTTAGCCTAAAGCCGGCGTGCACGCCGGCGCTCCTCTTCACTCGCCGTCCGGAGCGCCGGTCTCCGACCGGCTTTGTGCGCTGCAATTGGAACTGCCATCACTTTCAGGTTTCATCGCTTGTCTCGCTGGTTTTAGGTTAGTCTAAAGCCGGCGCCGACGCCGGCGCTCCTCTTCTCTCGCCGTCCGGAGCGCCGGTCTCCGACCAGCTTTACGCTTCCGAATTGCCGTTGCCATCGCTTTCGGGTCTAATCGGTTGTATCGGTTGATTAGCTTAAGCCTAAAGCTGGCGTGGGCGCCGGCGCTCCTATTTCCCACTGCCCGGAGCGCCGGTCTCCGACCGGCTTTGTGCGCCGCAACTGCAACTGCCATCACTTTCAGGTCTCATCGCTCGTCTCGCTGGTTTTAGGTTAGCCTAAAGCCGGCGTGCACGCCGGCGCTCCCCTTCACTCGCCGTCCGGAGCGCCGGTCTCCGACCGGCTTTGTGCGCCGTAACTGCAACTGCCATCACTTTCAGGTCTCATCGCTCGTCTCGCTGGTTAGGTTAGCCTAAAGCCGGCGTGGGCGCCGGCGCTTCCAACAGCGGACCCGCTCCGCTAGTTGAACTTTAACCGACCACACTAGTGCGCATACTTTAGTACACCGTATTCATCCCGGAATCGCGCGCTACTCCAAGGCCACTCGGCTGCCACCCGCACCAGCTTGGCACGCACAGGATTGGTCTCAATGTAGCGGATTGCCGTGCGCAGATGCGCTTGGTTGCGAATCAATGTATCCATATACTCGCGCTGCCAAAACGGGCCGTTCCGGCCAAGCAACTTGTTTGCTTCCCGGGCGCAGAATGTTTTCCAGCTCTTGACCAACTGCCACAGCGGTGTGTCCCAGACCTCAACCAGCAAATGCACGTGGTTGGGCATCACAACCCAAGCAAGCAATGCATACCGTTGCCGATCGAAAAACCGCAAGGTTTCTTCGGTGAGCCTTGCGATGGCCGGCTGCCGCAACCAGCACGCGCCCAACCCACGATCCAAGTACTCCTCCAACTGCCGTCGTCGCTCACGGTCGTTTTCGATACCCAATAAATGTTCCCACTCCCCGCGCCGGCTGGCCGGCAAGGAATCTACAAGCCGCAACGTGACCAATTGAGTGCAGTTTGGGGCGTCGTAGTGTGGCAAATAACCGCGCTGATGCCACCCGATAAATCCCCGTGCTCGACTCTGCGCATCGAGCTGACGCCCCCAGGCCTGTTTCCCTTCAACGAGCTTTTGAAGGCCCGGATTGTAGGGCGGGGTCGAAGGTCTCATAGAAAAACGCTTCCCTTGCGCGCTCTTTTTCTCCGGAGCGCCGGTCTCCGACCGGCTTTGTGCGCTGTAACTGCAACTGCCGTCGCTTTCAGGTCTCATCGCTCGTCTCGCTGGTTTTAGGTTAGCCTAAAGCCGGCGTGCACGCCGGCGCTCCCCTCCTCTCGCCGCCCGGAGCGCCGGTCTCTGGCCGGCTTTGTGCGCCGTAACTGCAACTGCCATCGCTTTCAGGTCTCATCGCTCGTCTCGCTGGTTAGGTTAGCCTAAAGCCGGCGTGGGCGCCGGCGCTCCCCTCGTCTCGCCGCCCGGAGCGCCGGTCTCCGACCGGCTTTACGCTTCCGAATTGCCGTTGCCATAGCTTTCGGGTCTAATCGGTTGTATCGGTTGATTAGCTTAAGTCTAAAGCCGGCGCGCACGCCGGCGCTCCCCTTCACTCGCCGCCCGGAGCGCCGGTCTCCGACCGGCTTTGTGCGCCGCAACTGCAACTGCCATCACTTTCAGGTCTCATCGCTCGTCTCGCTGGTTAGGTTAGCCTAAAGCCGGCGTGGGCGCCGGCGCTCCTCTTCTCTCGCCGTCCGGAGCGCCAACAGACAATCGCACTCAAGGGCACCAGTTTCATGTCCGGCCGTGTAGTCTTTTGACAACTTCCTTGCAGATATCAAAGGCTGCGTTTGGTCGGCTGAGCTTTTCTGCTGCGCGTGCCATACGCGACAATCTGGCCGACCCGAGCAGTTCAGAAACCTTGCGCGGCACGTCTTCGATCCGGGTCGCCTTTACAGCCGCACGGTGCTCGATCAGGAAATCGCAGTTTGCAGATTCTTGGCCAGGAATCGGATTGACAATAACCAGCGGCTTGCACATTGCAAGTGCCTCGGACACGGTCAGCCCACCCGCCTTTGTAACGATGAGATTCGCTGCTGCCATTAGTTCATGCATGTTGGACACGAACCCGAGCACGCGCGTCGGATGCGTATAGGTGCGTGTGGCAAGCTCTGCGCGCAGTTTTTCGTTCCGCCCGCAAACCACAATAATCTGAAATGGCTTACTCGCCCCGTCCAGCACGGCTACTGTGTCGGCAACTCCGCCCATCCCGAACCCACCACTCAACACTAACACAACCGGTAAATCGGTCTGCAGCCCCAAGACGCCTCGTGCAGTGCGCATGGCCGGCCTTCGGGTGAATTTGGGTGATATTGGAATGCCGGTAACCACAACGTTTTCCTCCGGCACACCACGGGCGACCAAGCGCGCTTTTGTTGCATCTGCAGCTACACAATACAGGTCAACACATGCGTCCATCCAGAGCGCATGTGCATCAAAATCGGTGATCACACTTGCTACCAACACAGGTTTTCCGGGCTGCACCGGACGCACAGTTGACCCGGGCGGACGAGCTCGATTCAGCGCACTTTTCCAGACCGACAACGTCCAAAGTGGCATGTAATGTGTGCAAAGCACTGTGTCCGGGTTGACCGCGTCAAGGTAACGCCCGAACTTAACGCGTGAGCTGCTCGGGAACAGCCTGCGCAACCGCTCGAGTGCCTCAGCCACTTTCGGTTTGTCGGTCTTGTCAAACAGAATCCTCCACAGCTCCGGTGCGTGTTCGGCTATTTGCACGTAGCCGTCTTTATGGAGTCGTCTGTTGAGCGCAGAGGCAAACTCGCGCACGTCAATGCGTTCAACCCTGTCGCCGGGTCGGGCTTGTCGCCAGGCATCTTCGAGTGCAGCCGCGGCTGCCAAGTGCCCACCACCTGCAGCTACAGTTGCAATTACAACACGCTCGAACCGGCCAACCTGTTCAAGGCGAGAAAAATGAACCGAGCCGGGTGCATGTGCAAAGTCGAAAAGAACACACACACGACGGCTCCGCACCTGCTCCAAAGATTTTTGGAGTGCGCAGGCATGACCGCACTTTGCCCTGGCCGGCGTGTTGCCCTGGCAATTAACCCGGCCACGTGGTTGGTCCCACAGGCGAAGTGCGCTGGTGCAGAAGCGAAGCACAATAGAGGTGCCGCTACAATATTCACGGCTTTTTGTAGCAGCGATCTGCGAACGCCGTCCGTTTTTCCCCGGCATCTGAGTGCAGTGACACAGCCATGCAAATGCGGGGGACAAAACTGGGCGGTCATAAATCCCCGCTACAGCACTGCAGATGAGCGTAGCCGCGCCCGTAAGGACGCGGACGGTAGGGATTCCGGCTCGAGAAGCCAGGTCAGCACGACCCACACCAGCGCGCAGTGGACTGCGCGCCCTACCTTACTCTCTACGCCTCAGCGTCTCAGCCGTTAAACGTAGCCGCGCACGTAAGGGCGCGGAAAACCAAGATTCAAACCTAGAAGCCGTGCCTGCATGACCAGCCACAGCGCTCACTGGGCTGAGCGTCCTACACTACTCCGCGCCTTTGCGTTAAAAGAGCCGGACGCACCAGGCCATGCGGCCACACCAATGCAACAAAAATTTTTTTGGGTAGGGACACATCATCAAAGGTGTTCGGTCGGTGTGGCCGTGCAACTGTTATTGTGCTGTGGCGCGCGGTGCTCTTGGCCGCGGGTCTTTCTGCGACCGGGACGGTCGCGCGCCTGCCAACTTGGCAAATGGTAACCGCACGCACGCATTAGGCCATGCGTCCCTACCGTAGCGGTCGGTAGGCACATTACGTTCACGCTGGACCAAATGTGCCCGCAACTGAAAATGGTATGGACACCTCGCCCTCCAATGCAGAATTTACTGCGCCCCTTCACCGGCGCGCTCCGTAGCCGCGCTCGAAAGAGCGCGGAAAACAAGATTCACGCCTACGAGGCCGAGTCTGCACGACCACCACACCCCCAACCAAGCACGCCGTTGACTGCGCGCTACACCTTAACTCTACGACTCAGTGTTTCCGCGATGAAGAATTAGACGAGAGATTTTGAAGTGCGGTGGCAAGGTGCGCGTCAGCGAGCGCCGAGACCGCTTTCGATTCGGCCCCGGAACACAGCCCAGCGGCTCCGATGTTATACAGCGTCTGGCACATGTAGAACTGCGCCTCGGAGTGGCGCGCCGATACAACTGCATTGGTAGGGCGGGCTGTCTTCTTGCCCACCAGCCGTTTTCGCGCGCATGGACGGCGCCGCGCAGTTGGCTGCGCGCCCCAACTTACTTTGCGCCTCTTGTATCTGGATTTTCATCTATGCTTGTCTGGAGCTGTCTGGACTGGTAGATGGAAATGCCTTCCCGCCGGGTGGCTGGAAGGCATCAGCACGAACGAGTTCGTGCGTCTCTT